>LXNI01001374.1_pt1 | contig 21546 bp, 20 predicted proteins | sample 809091 | NCBI WGS metagenome assembly LXNI01 (sample SAMN04870527, study PRJNA318959) | sponge metagenome | biome: 01000161; feature: marine sponge reef; material: water | host: Sarcotragus foetidus | place: Greece: Milos, Mediterranean Sea | collected 2013-05-29 | depth 5-7 m | reverse complement strand
GGAGGTCTGGATCAACCGCGCACTCCCCGTCACGGCAGCCGATGGAGCAGAGCCGGCCAACGGGGGAAAGGAGGGCTCACTAAACTGAATCGGAAAGTGTCTCAACGTCGTTGGCAGGTTCCGTGTCGCGCGACCGGCATCACCCGGAGAGATTGGGATTAGATCAAGATTGACTCCGGGTATTGATGTGCGTTCACCGCTAGTGGCCGGCCAGGAGCCCCTCCTGCGCGGAGAAGTCGATTGGGTCATCGGGGGAGTTCTGGACGGTGATCCGGCATATCTGTTCGACGATGTGGAGGCGCTTGCGCAGGACGCTGAAGGCCGTGTTTACGTCGCCGACTCAGGATCCCGCACGGTGCGTGTCTTTGAGCACCGCGGCAGCCACCTCTACAGTATCGGGGGACCGGGGGAGGGCCCTGGCGAGTTCAGGATATCGCGCCTTTGCGGATTGGCGTTCGATCTGGACGGCCGCCTCTGGGTGAATCAGCTGATTTCCTTCGAAATCTTTGACGTGGGGGCCGATGGCGCGGCCTACTTCGGATCTTTCGCCGTCCGCGACGGCGCTACGGCGGCGCTTTGCGGCAATCCGATGTTCGCCGGACCGACGGGCGTTACGGTTCCGCGCAGGGGGATGAGCATCTTCGGAGGGAAGAACGAGCACGTTCAGGTGACAATGGACGGCAGAGTACGGGGTCGAGTTGCGAACTTTCGCACTCCTCCGGATTTCGGAGAATGGGAATGGCCCACCTTGGTGGTACGGTCTCCGGGTGAGGGGACTCGGCCGAACATCTTCCCCCCGCCGTTTGCGGCAAGAATTTTTGTGGCCAACGCTCCGGACGGGGGTTTCGCCACGGCCTTTTCGCCGGTCTACGACATTGGCGTTCATGGGCCGGATGGCACCGAAACGACCAGGTTGCGGCGCGAACAACTCGGGCCCGTGATCACCGACGCGGAAGCACGGGAAGGGTACGAAGAGCTCGCGAGGCGCCGCAACGGGTATGGGGACGGGGTTACGACCTGGCCCGAGCTGGTGGAATTCCCGGACGACTACCGAATTCCGGAGAGGAAGCCCGTAGTTTACCGAATGTGGTACGACGACGACGGTCGCCTGTGGGTCTGCTTGTGGCCGACGGAAGGCGACACCATGCATCGGGCCCATGTGTACGATGGGGATGGCGTGTTCCTCCATGAAGCCGAGTGGCCGCGGGGGATCACCATCTGGTATGGTGGGTTGCGGGGCGACGTGGCCGTGGGAGTGCGGAAAGTGGAATTCGACGTGGAGCAGATAGTCCGGCTGCGATTCCGGCCCCATCCCGTCCCCTCCCAACCCGGCGACCGTTGAACCCGCGCCATTCACTACCTTGAACCCCCTTATTCACTACCAATCCGTCGCAGCCGGGAATCCACGGCCACATTCCGTAGCCTGGCAGGATCACCAACAATCCCTTGGTGCGACTCAGATTCCGCCCCCAGCCCGCCCGGAACCCACCCGGCCAACCTTGAACGCATGATCTCGCAGCCCGTTGCCGCGGAAACGGGCGACATCACCGCCCTGGGCCGGGCGTTCCTCGCCGTCGTGCTCGGCTTCACGGGGTGGTCCAAGCTCCGCGTGTAAATCCGGGTGACCCCGAACCGGCGGTTTCTCGATTCGCTACCGCGTGGACTCGGACCCCTCCAGATCCACCAGCGGCGCCGAATACTCCCCCGAGAAACAAGCCGCGCAGAACGGCCCCCCCTCCGCCACCGCCTCCTCCATGCCATCCAGCGACAGATACCCCAGCGAGTCCACCCCCAGATCGGCCGCGATCTCGTCCACGGTCATCCGCGACCCCATGAGCTCCTCCTTGGACGGCATGTCGATCCCGTAGTAGCAGGGGAAGCGCACCGGCGGGCTGGCCACGCGGAAGTGCACCTCGGCCGCCCCCGCGCCCCGGATGAACTTGACCAGACTGGTCGACGTCGTCCCCCGCACGATCGAGTCGTCCACCACCACCACGCGCTGGCCCGCCAGGACCTCCCGCACCGGGTTGTACTTGATGCGGGCGCCGAAGTCCCGGTCGGCCTGCGACGGGCGGATGAAGGTCCGCCCCACGTAGTGGTTGCGCAGCAGACCCAGCTCGTACGGGATCCCGCTCTGTTCGCTGTAGCCCAGCGCCGCCGAGTTGGCGCTGTCGGGCACCGCGATCACGCAGTCGCCGTCCACCGGGTGTTCCCGCGCCAGCTGCCGCCCGAACGACCGTCGCGCCCGGTCGACGCTCATCCCCCACAGATTCGAGTCGGGCCGCGCGAAGTAGACCAGTTCGAAGATGCAGGGCGCGGGGGTCTCCGGGTGCATGCCGTGGAGACTGTCGGCGCGGCCCCCCTTGAGGCGCACCAGCTCACCCGGCTTGATGTCGCGCACGTACCGCGCCCCCATGATGTCCAGAGCGCAGGTCTCGCTGGCGACGACATGTCCCCCCTCCAGTTCCCCGAGCACGAGGGGACGGAATCCGCGCGGGTCGCGCACCGCGTACATGGTCTCGCCGACGGTCACGACGAGCGCGTAGGCGCCTTCGACGAAGCTGAGCGCGTCGCGCAGCTGGGCCTCGATCGACCGGTGCCGGGACCGCGCGACCAGGTGCACGATGACCTCCGAGTCGGACGAGCTCTGGAAGATCGCGCCCTCGGCCACGAGCTGGCGTTTCATGTAGTTCGCGTTGGTCAGGTTGCCGTTGTGCGCGATGGCCAGGTCGCCCTCGGCGTAGCGCACCACGATCGGCTGGGCGTTGACGCGCTGTCCGCCGCCCGCGGTCGAGTACCTGACGTGGCCGAGCGAGGTCCGTCCGGGCAGCGACGCGATGCGGTCGGCGTTGAAGACGTCCGAGACGAGGCCGAGTTCCTTGTGGAGCTTGGTGTGGCCGTTGTTCGCGGTGCAGATGCCCGCCGCTTCCTGGCCCCGGTGCTGCAGGGCGTAGAGTCCCAGGAAGGCGAGTTCGGAGGCCTTGTCGACGTTGCTGATGCCGATGATCCCGCACTCCTCGCGGGGACGGTCGTCGAGGAGGGGGAGATGGATGTCGGTGGGGTGGTTCATCCAGCCTCGCTCATGATGCCTGGTATGGTGCCGAAGTAGCGGTCGCGCAGCGCGCCGAGGGCGAGCCGCAGGGCAGCTGACCGCGTGTTGATTTCGAGGGGCGACTCTTCGCCGGTGACCGTGCCGATCCTCGTGCACGGGACTTCGTAGTCCGATGTCGTCCGGCGCACGCTCTCCTCCTCGTCCGGTCCGCAGCTGACGATCACCCGCCCGTGGTCCTCGCCGAAGAGAAGGGCGGTGTCGGAGAGTTCGTCCTCGAGGCGGATCGAGGCTCCCACGGCGCGGCCGGTCCGCGGGCGGCCCAGGCAGCTCTCGACCAATGTAGCCGCCAGGCCGCCGCTCGCCACGTCGTGGGCGGACTTGAGCATCCTGCGTCCGGCCATGGCCAGGAGGCACCGCTGAAGCGCGCGCTCGGCGGGCAGGTCCACCTCCGGAGGCTCGCCGGCCACCACGTCGTGGACCGCGTACAGGTACTCCGATCCGCCCAGTTCGCCCTTGTTCGTGCCGAGGAGGAGGATCGCGTCGCCGGGGTCGCGGAAGGCGTGCCGGACCACGTTGCCGACATCGTCGATGACGCCGACCATGCCGATGACGGGGGTAGGATAGACGGCCTGGCCGTCGGTCTCGTTGTAGAAGGAGACGTTGCCGCCGGTGACGGGGGTCTCCAGGTAGGCGCAGGCGTCGCGCATTCCCAGCACCGCCTCGCGGAACTGGTGGCGGATGTGGGGTTTGAGGGGACTGCCGAAGTTGAGGCAGTTGGTGATCGCCATCGGGACGGCGCCGGTGCAGGCCACGTTGCGCGCGGCCTCGGCGACGGCGCCCATCGCGCCCGTGCGGGGGTTCAGGTAGGCGTGGCGACCGTTGCAGTCGGTGGTGGCGGCGACGCCGCGGTTGGTGCCCGGCACTCGGATGACGCCGGCGTCTCCGCCCGGCCGCTCGATGGAGTTGGCGCGGACCGAAGTGTCGTACTGCTCGTAGACCCATTGCTTGGAGGACGTGTTGGGCGAGCCCACGACGGCCAGGAAGGCGCTCTCCAGGCCGTTTGGGGGCGACATATAGTGTAAGACATCCGTCTTACGCAAGGCTCGTATCTTCGGCGACTCCTCCCCCGGCCGTTCGTAGGTGGGACAGCCCTCGGTGAGCGGCAGGGCGGGGATGTCCGCCACGGCCACCCCGTCCTCCAGCACCCGGAAGGTCCCGGTCCCGGTGACGTGTCCGATCGTCTCGGCCTCCAGTTCCCACTTCTCCAGGATCTCCCGCACGCCGTCCTCGCGCCCCGCCTCCGCCACCACCAGCATCCGCTCCTGCGACTCCGAGAGCAGGATCTCGTACGGCGTCATCCCCTGCTCGCGCACGGGCACCCGCGCGGTGTCCATCACGACCCCGGTGCCCGACCGCCCCGCCATCTCCGCCCCGCTCGAGGTCAGCCCCGCGGCGCCCATGTCCTGGATCCCCACGATGTGGCCGCTCGCGATCAGCTCCAGCGAGGCCTCAAGGAGCAGCTTCTCGGTGAACGGGTCGCCCACCTGCACCTGCGGACGGCTCGCCTCGTCGTCCCCCTCCGAGAGTTCCTCCGACGCGAAGGTCGCGCCGTGGATCCCGTCGCGTCCGGTCCGGGCCCCCACCGCCATGAGCGTGTTGCCGACGCCCTCCGCGGTGCCCCGGATCAGGTCCTCGCGGCGCATGAGCCCCAGGCACATGGCATTGACGATCGGGTTGTCCTCGTAACCGCGGTCGAAGTACACCTCGCCGCCGGTCGACGGGATGCCGACGCAGTTGCCGTAGTCGCCGATCCCCTTGACCACGCCCGAGAAGAGGTAGCGGACGCGGGGGCTGTCAAGGTCGCCGAAGTGGAGCGAGTTGAGGGTGGCCACGGGGCGCGCGCCCATGGTGAAGACGTCGCGCAGGATGCCGCCGATTCCGGTCGCGGCGCCCTGGTAGGGTTCGACGGCCGAGGGGTGGTTGTGGGACTCGATCTTGAAGGCCAGCGCCCAACCTCCGCCCACGTCGATCACGCCGGCGTTCTCGCCGGGGCCCTGGATGACCCAGGGGGCCTCGGTGGGGAGCAGTCGCAGCAGACGCTTGGAGTTCTTGTAGCCGCAGTGCTCGGACCACATGGCCGAGAAGACGCCCAGTTCGGTGAAGGTGGGCTCGCGGCCCATGATGCGCAGGATCCGGTCGTACTCGTCGGGGGAGATGCCGTGATCGTCGACGAGTTCGGGCGTGATGGGGGGGTCGCCCGGGCGGGGGCGGGGGTCGCGGTGGTTATCCGACATCAGGCCACCTCCGACCGCGCGGTTGCGGTGGCAGTGACCTCGGTCCCGACGAGCGACTCGAAGAACGGCAGCCCGTCCACCGAGCCCAGCACCGTCTCAATGGCGCGGTCGGGGTGCGGCATCATGCCGAGGACGTTGCCGCGGCGGTTCACGATGCCGGCGACGTGATTCAGCGAGCCGTTGGGGTTGGATTCGTTGGTCACATCGCCCCGGGCGTCGCAATAGCGGAACACGACGCGTCCCTCCGCCTCCAGCTCCGCCAGAGTACCCGCGTCGGCGTAGTAGTTGCCGTCCGCGTGCGAGAGGGGCATGCGGATGACCTGGCCCTCGCGGTACTCGCGAGTGTAGGGCGTGCCCGCCCGTTCGACCCGCAGCCAGCAGTCGTGGGACTGGAAGCGGAGCGACCGGTTGCGCAGCAGCGCGCCGGGCAGGAGTCCCGCCTCGCAGAGCACCTGGAAGCCGTTGCAGATGCCGACCACCAGTCCCCCCTCGCGGGCGAAGTCGATGATCGCGTCCATGATCGGGCTGAAACGGGCGATGGCGCCGGGGCGCAGGTAGTCGCCATGCGCGAACCCGCCGGGCACGATGACCGCCTCCGCGCCGCCAAGCGACTTCTCACGATGCCAGACGTATTGCGGCGACCCGCCGGCCAGTTCCACCGACCGGTGGCAATCCTGATCGCAGTTCGACCCCGGAAAGGTGACGACGGCGACGTTCATCGGTGCGCCCCCGCGGTCACGCGAAAGTCCTCGGTCACGGGGTTGGCGAGCAGCTTGCGGCACGCCTCCTCCACCCGCTCCGTCGCCTCCTCCGCCGAAGCGGCCGCGACCTCCAGATATATCGCCTTGCCGACGCGGACATCCTCGATGGCGTCGTAGCCCAGCGACGCGAGCGCGTGGTGGATCGCCTTGCCCTGCGGGTCCAGGAGGCCCGGCCGGGGGGTGACCAGAACCTCGACGGTGAATCGGCTCAAGAAGTGTTCTCCTTCCAGTCGTTCAAGTTGGGTTCGTGGGTGAGTTCGTGGTAGTCCAGATCGCGGGGCTCGACATCGGCGTCGGTCGACTCGGGGGCGTCGAGCAGGGGGTCGCGCTCGGGAAGACGTTCAAGCAGGCCCAGGAAAACCGACCGGAGCAGTCCCCAGAGCGTGTAGCCGACCAGGACGGGGAAGAAAGCGTAGGCGGGGAAAAGGAGCAGCACGACGATGAGCGCCGCGACCGACGACGTTCTCAGCACCCCCCTGCGGCTGCGCAGATCGATCCGCGGGAACTTGGCGTACGGGACATGGCTCAGCATCAAAATCGAGGTCAGCACCATCGTGATGACCATGATGCGGGGCCAGGGCAGGTCTCCCAGGTACTGCTGGAAGAAGACCGTCTGCGAGAACGGGTAGTGGGTCGCCAGGATCATGCCGGCGGTGGGGGTCGGCAGGCCGTGAAAGTGACGCCTCGCCTCGCCGCCCTGCTCGACGTTGAAGCGCGCCAGCCGCACCACGACCGCCGAAACGTACACGAACCCGATCACCCAGCTCCAGTCCGTTCCCGTGAAGTAGAGCAGGATCATGATGAGCGCCGGCGCGACCCCGAAGGAGATCGCATCGGTGAGCGAATCCAGTTCGGCTCCGAAGGCGGAACCGGTGCGCGTGAAGCGAGCGACCCGGCCGTCGAGCACATCGAGCGTGGCGGCGAAGACGATGAACCAGCCGGCCCACGCGAAGTCCCCCCGGAGCGCCGCGACGACGGCGTAGAGGCCGAAGAAGAGGTTGCCGAGGGTGAAGGCCGACGGGAGGATGATGACGCCGCGCCGCAGGCGGCCGCGGGAGGCGTTGCGGCGGCGGGGGCGTCTCATTCGGGGCCTCCGGGGTTGGGTGGCGCGCCGCGTCCGTCGGGAATCCTTGCCACCGGCGTCTCGCCGCCGTGCACCTTGTCACCTGGCTCCACGGTCACCGGCCAGTCCGGCGGCAGGAACAGGTCCACGCGCGAGCCGAAGCGGATGAGGCCGACGCGGTCGCCGCGTGAGACGGAGTCGCCTTCGCGTGGATAGGTGGCGATGCGGCGGGCCACGAGGCCGGCGATCTGGCGCACCAGGAGCGGCCCGGCGTCCGTATCGATGCCGAGCGACGCGCGTTCGTTCTCGCGGCTGGCCTCCTCGCGCCAGGCGGCGACGAAGGTGCCCGGCTGGTAGTCGTAGTAGGCGACGCGGCCCCCAAGCGGCGCCCGCTGGACGTGCACGTTGAAGATGTTCAGGAAGATCGTGACGCGCGTGGCGGGGCCGTTCATGAAGTCCTCGTCGGCCGTCGCGGTCACGCTCATGACCTTGCCGTCGGCGGGGGAGACGACCAGCAGGGGATCCTGCGGGATGTGGCGCTCGGGGTCGCGGAAGAAGTACGCGGTGAAGAGGGTGAGGGCGAAAAAGAGGGCGGGGGCGGTGGAACGGATGCCCCAGCCGCCGCTTCGGGCCCAGAGGGCGGCGAGTGCGGTCAGTGCGAGGAGGGTGAGGATGAAGGGGAGGCCTTCCCGGGCGACTGGGAGGGTCATGGGGGGGTGCCGCCGGGGTCGAATCGAGGCGGTTCGTAGGCGTCGAGGTCGGTGCCGGTTAGCCGTTGGAATACGTTTCGGTAGCGTTCGGAGGTGGCCGCGACGACGTCGGAGGGGAGGGGTGGGGGCGGGTACTGCTTGTCCCAGTCGGGCAGAGTCTCCAGGTAGTCGCGCACTGGCTGCTTGTCGAGGGACGGTTGGCCGCGGCCCGGCGCGTAGTGCTCCCGGGGCCAGAACCGGGACGAATCGGGAGTAAGCACCTCGTCGATCAGGAGAAGGTCGCCGTCCGGAGAGGTCCCGAACTCGAACTTGGTGTCGGCGAGGATGATGCCCGCCTCGGCGGCCGCGGCGCGTCCCCGCTCGTAGATATCGAGGGAGCGTGCGCGGAGGCGACTCGCCAGGTCGCCGCCCAAAAGGTCCGCCACCTGCTCGAAGGTGATGTTCTCATCGTGGCCCTCCTGGGCCTTCGTCGCGGGTGAGAAGATCGCGGGGACGAGGGGGTCGCTCTCGGCGAGTCCCGGTGGCAGCGGCTCCCCCGCCAGCGTCCCGGACTCACGATACTCTTTCCAGGCCGAGCCGGACAGGTAGCCGCGCACGACGCACTCGGTGGGGAGGGGGCGGGTTCGGCGTACGAGGGTGGTGCGGTGTTCCCAAGCCTCCGGGCATGCGGCCAGCGCCGGGATAGCGCGCCGGATCTCGTCGGGGCGGACGGAGACGAGGTGGTTGGGGATGTCGGCAAGGTGGGTGCTGAGCCACCAGGCGGTGATCTGGGTGAGGACGCGGCCCTTGTCGGGGACGGGTTCGCGCATGACGACGTCGAAGGCGCTGACGCGGTCGGTGGCGACGAGGAGGAGGTGGGGGGTGGGGGGGGAATCGGTGTCGCCAGCGTCACCATTGGGTACCGCGTAGACATCCCTGACCTTGCCGCGGAAGAGGAGGGGGAGGGGGAGCGCGCCATTACCTCGCCGGGGTCGCGGGGTGTGTCGTGTCAGAGTGGGTCTCCCCTGCTCTCCGTGTGGTGGTGGGTGGCCGCGATGAACATCGATCAATATAGCGAAGCCGGGGGCTGGCTCCACACGCCGCGGCGTGTGCAGCGCTATCCACGCACTGGCGTAGGGCGACTTCGTCCGGGACCGAAATGGAATCCATGACTCTCGTCCAGCCGGCGACTCCCCAAGGAGGCCCGCCATCGCGGCCGAAAGCATGAATCGAATGTCAAGCACACATTACACATTGGAAACTGCAGTTTACCATTTGGCTATTGGCACGGATGACAGCACCGTGTTCACCTCCGGTGGGCCCTTTGCTCCCGGACGATGGCACCATTGTCAATCGCCCGGGAGCAAAGGGCCCCTCCTTCACCAGGTGCTCAGTTTGATCCGCACCACCCTGTTTCGGACTGAAGCACGTCCGGTGATCACGATCTCGGAGCTCAGCCCTTCGGGGCCGGTCCAGCCAAGGAACAGCTCGTTGAACCGTCGGCTGGCGATGACTTGCCCACGTCGCCAGTCGATCACCTCCACATGGGTGTCGTACCTCTCCAGGAAGTTGTCGGGGTGCACTTCCTCCCAGTCCTCGCCCGCCCTGAAGACCATGACCCACATCAGCGAGTCGTCGGCGCTAAGCCCCATGATCTGCGGCTCCGGCTGATCCGTGGGCAGCGGATGGCCATCCAGGTCATCGAGGGCGTCGGGAAACCAATCAAGGTCCCTGCGCATGGACGAGTGAAGCTTGTTGTCCGGACTCCAAAGCTCAATCCAGTAGGCGTGCTCACGAGCCATCCACACGGTGCCGTCGGGCCCACGGGCCGGCCTTACCTGCTGAATCCGCTCCCGCTCCCAGTCGTACTCTCCGGTCAGCGAGCCGAACGACGCCTGGATCTCGCCGGTGGCCAAATCCACCAGGTGAAGAGGATATCCGATCCGCTCTGCAGAAGTAAGGATATTGGAGTCGTGCACCGCCAGGGTGCCGCCCCAGGGAATGAGACGGCCCCCGTCCATGAGTTCGCTCATCCTCACCTCGTCCAGCAGCGTCCCTTCCCAGTCGAATCTCATGATCACCCGTCTCCCGATGTCCGTTACGACGAACACTCCGTCCTCGACGAAGGTGAAGGCGCCGCCGCTGCCACTCAGCTCGCCGGGCCCCTCGCCCCGGCGGCCAAACGCCGAGATCAGCGTGCCGTCGGTTGCGAACACCTGGACTCGGTCCTGACCCGCCACGTACACGCGGCCGGACGCATCCATAAACGCGTTGCCCAGGCCGTCGACCACGCCAGGGCCCTCGTCGTGGCCCACCTCCGCAACGACCTCCACGGCAAGAGTGTATGGACACCTGCCGTCGCAGGGGGCGATTTGGACTTCTTCAGCTATTGGCGGCTCCTGAGCTGCGGCAGGGTTCGCCGGAGCCCAGGCCAGCATCGCCGCGGACAGGATAGCGCAACCGCAAACTTCGCGAATTGCCCTGATCATTGCGGCAGGGCGGGCCGTGGGGTGGAATGAAGAGAGGTTGCTCATCGGGTGGCCTCCTTTGGCCATGGAGTGAGTTCCTGGCCTGCGCTCAAGTTGGCAGCGACAGATCCGTTTCCAACAGGTCGGTCTCCCAAGCGGCGCTCACGAATTGCGCCAGCGTCCTGGTCTCCGCCTTCCTTCGGATGGCCGAACCTGTATCTGTCTACGGACTCGTCGGTGAGGTGGATTCGGGTTCCGGACTCAGAAAACCGCCCAGGGCGACGGGACCCCGGGCGGCAAGATGGTCACTGGCTTTGGGACTGTCCCAACCCACCCTGGCTGCCGTAAGACAGCCTCACCGCGCAGTGATCGTAACCTCCAGCTTGGCGGCGACGGTTTGGAGGGATCTTCCGTCCCAATACGAAGCGAGATAGTGGCCGTCCTGTGTGTCGTTCCACACCCGATAGGGCTTCTGGGCTCGTGTCTCAGCGACGATGTCACCGTCTGGAGTGACGAGGACCCACAGGCTCGTGTTTGGATCATCGGGATCCTCCGGGTACTCCAGGATCACATTGAGGATGTTGCCGTTTGCCAGTTCGCCAACGTAGAAGGACTTGCTCCAGCGGGATGTGTATGTGATCCGACTGTCGGACTGCCGGACTACCGCCCGGTTCAGCTGCGACGACGACAGGATTCTCTCGTCCTCGACGACGACGCGTCCGCCGCTTCCCTGCAGGTCCGCGTACCGGGTTATCCGGAACGGTGCCGCGTCGGACACCAACACCCCCCCGTCAGCGGTAAGCGCAACGGCTCCGCCCGACGCGGAGCGCACGACCTCCCAGTCGTTGTGGTCTGCGGCCGCGTGCCAGCTGGCGAGATGTCGTTCATTCTGATCGTAGTGATGGACGGCGTACTTTGCCAATCCGTCATCCTCCGACACCCCGTAGCCGCCGCTCTGGAGGAACCCGCCACCGGGGGTTGGCTCGAAGCCCCAGATCCAGACTGAAGACAGATACCTTACTCGTCTGAGGAACCGCTTGTCCGGGCCGAATATCTCGTAGTTATTGCTCGTCATGACGACGGCGCCTCCCCCGGGAAGCATATCGATTCGGTGTACTCGCTCCACCTCTCCGGGGCCCTCGCCTTCCCGGAGCACGACGCGCACATTTGATCCATCGACGGAGACCTCCGAGACCCTGCAAGCTGCCGGTCACCGACCCAGACCGTGCCATCGAGCCACTGCGCCATTCCTCGGATGGATCCGAACCCCGGATCGCCAGAAGTGGTCCATATCTCACGTATCGAGATCTGCAGCGGATACTTAGTCTGTGCGACCGCCGATCCGCCGCACGCGGCTACGGTCAGGAGGCCGTACAAGGTTGCCGTTACCGTCCGGGAGTGCAACATACCGTCCTATTCCTGGGTCGTAGCCACGGTTCGCTGCTTTTCCAGTTCGAAAAACCAGCGGTGCAAGCCAATCAAGACGGGGTTGGTGATGACCTCGATCTCCCCTGCGGCTGACTCGTGCCCGAGGACAACCCAAGCGTCTGCGTCTTGACACGACGTTGCCGCGAAATGTTGGGGACCCACCGGTGCAGGGTGGCCTCCTTGGCCTTGGAGTGGAGCTCCTTGCCGCAGGCCACCAACCGGGACCTTCGGCGAGCGGTCGACCGACCGCATGGTAGCAAACTTTACCGACGCTCGACCGTCCGAAAAGGGGGAAAAACCCCTCAATTCCCATGGGAAAAAACCACAAAATCCCTCGAACACCATTTTTTCGGCACCAAGAGCCCAACCTGCCCCTCATACTCTTACATCGGCTGTCCCGACCCCCGCCCCCACCCCACCCCGCCGCACCACCGGCGCAACCACCTCACCCAGGAACCGATCCACCTGCTCCACCGCCCTCCCCACCAACCCCTCCGCCCTCGCCATTGCCTCCAGCTCCTCGGCACTCACCCCCAGCCCCTCATCCCCCGCGACCCTCTCGAACAACCCACCCTCTTCACCCTCCGCCATCCGCCGCGCCGCCTCCAGCGCATACCGCCGAATCCGCTCATGCGCCTCCTGCCGGTCCCCGCCTCCCCCCACCGCCCCCATCATCACGCCCTCCATCACCATGAACGGCAGGTGCACCGCCAGATTCGCCGCCACCACCCCCTCATTCACCCGCAACCCCCCCGCCACGTTCGCCGCCAGCACCAGAATCGCGTCTGTCGCCATGTACGCATCGGGCACCGCCAGCCGCTTGTTGGCCGAGTCGTCCAGCGTCCGTTCGAGCCATTGCGTCGCCGCTGTGTTTGCGGGATTGGCGGCCAGCGCGATTACATGGCGGGCTACCGCGCAGATTCGCTCCGAGCGCATGGGATTGCGCTTGTACGGCATTGCCGATGAGCCGACCTGGTCTTTCTCGAAGGGCTCCTCGAGCTCGCGAAGATGCGAGAGAAGGCGGATGTCGTGCGCCATCTTGGAGGCGGAGGCGGCGACCCCAGCTAGCGTGGCCAGCAACGCCTGGTCCACCTTGCGCGGATAGGTCTGTCCGGTGACCGGGTAGCACTCCTCGAATCCCAGCCGCCGACACACGGCCTCCTCCAGCGCGTCGACCCTGGCGTGGTCGCCGTCGAACAACTGCAGAAACGACGCCTGCGTGCCGGTCGTCCCCCTCACGCCCCTCAACCTCAGCGTCGCCAACCGGTGCTCGATCTCCTCCAGGTCGAGAAGAAAGTCCTGGATCCACAGCGTGGCCCGCTTCCCGACGGTCGTGGGCTGGGCCGGCTGGAAGTGCGTGTAGGCCAGCGTCGGCAACGCCCGATGCTCCTCGGCGAAGCGGGCGAGGGCACGCACCGTCGCGACCACCCGGTCCCGCACCAGCGTCACCGCCTCCCGGTGCTGGATCAGGTCGGTGTTGTCGCCGACGAAGGCGCTCGTGGCGCCGAGGTGCAGAATCCCCCGCGCGGCCGGCGCCACGTCGCCGAAGAGGTGGATGTGCGCCATGACGTCGTGGCGGAAGCGGCGCTCGTAGCGGGCGGCCGCGTCGAGGTCGATGTCGTCCAGGTGGTCGCGCATCTGGGCGATCGCCTCGGCGGGGATGTCCAGTCCGAGGTCTCGCTGGGCCTCGGCCAGGGCGAGCCAGAGTCGTCGCCAAGTTCCGAAGCGGAACGCCGGGGCGAAGATGCGCTCCATCTCGCGGGAGACGTACCGCGCCGAGAGGGGGTGCGTGTACCGGTCGGGAGCGCTGGTGGCCACGGGAACTATCTCCAGCTCAGCATTCCCGTGCGCACAAGACGTCCGTTGCGCTCGAATGCGAGGACGAAGGACCGGTTGGCCTGTTGCGTCCGCCGGAGCTCTTCCGCCGCCTCGCGGGCCGATCCCACTCGCCGGTTGTTGACGCCCAGCAGGACGTCGCCGGTGGCCAGCCCCGTCGTCTCGGAAAGCCTGTCCGAGATCTCCACGACCAGTGCGCCCTCCGACGATGCCAGCCCTCGTTCCGCCTGAATGGCGGCCGTCACCGTGACCACCTGCAGGTCCCGCAGCAGTTCGACCCGTTCCGCGGTCACCGACGGGAGAGGGGCGGCCTGAACCACCACGGGGCTCATCCCCTCCACCGCCAGCTCGATCCGGTCGCCGGCACGCAGGTCCAGCATCGCGGCCTCGTAGTCGAGCGGCGTGGCCATGCGGATGGGACCGACCCGCAGGAGCTGCGCACCCGGCCGCACGCCCGCCTCGGCCGCCGGCGAACCGGCAGTCACCCGCGCGATTCTCACACCGCGCGAGCGCCCGAAGTTGTCCGCCTCCACCGCATCCACCTGGAACCCCAGCCAGGCGCGCCTGATCTCGCCATAGTCGGCGAGGTCGCGGGCCACCTTGAGCGCGCGGTCGATGGGAATGGCGAAGCCGAGCCCCTCGCTTCCGCCCGAGCGCGACAGGATGGAGGCGTTGATGCCGATGACCTCGCCGAGCGCGTTGACGAGCGGCCCGCCCGAGTTGCCCGGATTGATCGACGCGTCGGTCTGGATCATGCCGAGGTGGAAGCCCTCGTCGTCGTCGCCGGGGACGAGGTGCCGGCCCAGGCCGCTGACCACCCCGGCCGTCACCGAGGGTTCGGGGTTCGAGAGTAGCCCGCCGAACGGGTTGCCGATCGCGACCGTCCACTCGCCGATCATCAGGTCGGACGCCGTGCCGAGGGGGGCGACGGGAAGGTCCGCGGCGTTCTGAAGGACGAGGACCGCGATGTCGGTGGCGGGGTCGGATCCGGCCAGTTGGGCGTTGAAGTCGCGCCCGTCGGGCAGGGTGACGAGGATCTCGGTCGCTCCGTCCACAACGTGGTGATTGGTGAGGACCGTACCGAGCGGGTCGATGACGAAGCCGGAGCCGAGCCCTTGGGTTTCGCGGAAGGGCAGGTAGTAGGGGTCGAAAAAGCTGCGTCGCCGGGAACGTTCGCGACGCCGCACGGCGATGGTGACGACCGCGGGCGCCACGGTGCGGGCGGCGCGCACGATGGCGGTGGTGCGGCTGGCGGTGAGCTGGGAGGTGGGGTCGGGGTCCTGGGTTGGCGGGAGGGTGTTGGGGAGTGACGATCCGCCCGAAAGCGGCATGCCGAAGCTGCTTGCGCTGGTCCGGACGGCCTCGGTGCCAATGGGGGCGTCGGCGGAGCTGGCGCGGTCCGTAGAGTTGGTCGCGTCGGCTGGGCGGGACGCCCCCTCGCACCCGGTGAGCGACAGGGCCGCCGCCGTGGCGACAGTCAGAAATGTCAAGCGCAGTTTACACATTGGAAACTGTGGTTTACATGTGATGGCGATTGGGTTCATGGCGGATCGTCAACCGGTCGCCGCGGGGCCGTCAAAGGGATCCGCGGGGTACTCGACCCGGGTCAGGAAAAGCCCCTGCGGGGGCGCCGGGCGCGAAGTCCTCAGTTCGGTGTTTCCGCTCAGCAACAGGGCCATCTCCTCCTCTCTGCGGCGCGCACGCGCGATGTCCACCATGGTTCCTACCAAATATCGCACCATTCGGTGGAGAAAGCGGTTGGCGGTGATCTCGAAGGCCACGCCCAGGTCGTTCCAGGGGCGCCAGCGGGCGTTGGAGATGTGGCAGGCGTACCCCCGTTGTGGCTGGCCGGACTTTGCGAAGGCGCGGAAATCGTGTGTGCCGGTGAGGAGATGTGCGGCCCGGTTGGCGGCGTCGAGGTCGAGGGAGCGGCAGAGCGGCCAGCACCAGCGCCGGTGGAAGGGGGATGCGGCGAGCGGCGCCGTGCCGATCCGGTACTCGTAGCTGCGCGCCACCGCGTGGTAGCGGGGGTGGAAACCGTCGGGGACCGGCTCGATGTCGCGGACCCAGATCGAGCCGCGAAGGAGCGCGTTGAGCGACCGCGCCAGCTCGGTGGCCGTCCAGCTTGCGGGCATGGTCAGGGTGGCGACCTGTCCCGTGGCGTGCACGCCGCTGTCGGTGCGGCCGGAACCGAGGACGGTGCGGTGCTCCCCGGTGAGCCGCAACAGGGCATCCTCGATGGCGCCCTGAACGGTGGCCGCGCCGGGTTGGAGCTGCCATCCGCAATAGGCGGCGCCGTCGTAGTGGAGGGTGAGCTTGAAGCGGGTTTCGGGGTGGGTCATGCCCCGCAAGCTACGGTGAGTTGCGGGGTGGCGCATTGGGGGTTGTGGAGGCTGTGTGTGCCCGCGGTCAAGTCGACGGCGACGTAGCCGTTTCCAGGAGACCAGCCTCCAGAGCGACGCCCACCAATTCCGCCCGCGTCCTGATCTCCAGTTTCCGTCGGACGGCCGACCTGCAGTTGTCCACGGATTTGTGAGCGAGGTGGATCCGGGTCCCGATCTCCCGTGCCGCGAAGCCCCGGGCGGTCAGCGCCAGAACCTTGCGTTCGTTCTCGTTCAGCCAGGCCAACCGCGCTTCGAGTCCTGACCCGTTCTTCACGATGCGACGCTGAACCAGCCGGGAGGCACCCCGCGGCAACCGCATCTGGCCGGCGGCGACGAGGTCCACGGCGATCACCAGGTCCTCGGCCGTGCGGTTCTTGCCGATGCATCCCCTGACGCCTGCTGCGATGATCGGACCCAGTGATTCCCGGTCCTCGCTGTCGGTGAGCACGAGCACGTTGGTTTTCTGCCCTCGGGCGATCAGTTTCCGGATCGGCGGCAGGCCGTGCCCGCGGAGCATCCCGGAGTCGATGGCCAGAACATCGGGGCTCAGACGGCGCGATAGCCGCACGGCTTCCTGCACGGAATCCGTCTGGCCGGCCACCGTCATTCGCCCGGTGTCCTGTAGCACCAGTTTCAGCCCCTCGCGCGTCATGGCGTGCGCATCGGCGAGTATGATCGTTGTTCCCATCTCCATCGACCAGTCCTCCACGCTGGGTGAGCTCCGCTCGACTGCACTTTGGAGGAATCATCCCCCTCTGCCCTACTTGACAGGTCTCAGGGCGAAAACGTGCAAAATGTCCGGCACATCCCCTGGCTTCCCCGTGCTACCTTTCGGGATCGGCCGCGTCCGGCGGCACGATCACCCCAACGCCCCACCTTCCCCTTGACCGACGCCACCCCCACCCTCGTCCCCCTCCTCGCCAAGGCAGTGGGCCGGGACGACCTCACCTCCGCCGAAGCCCGCGCCGCCTTCGCCCACATCGTCTCCGGCCAGGCCTCGCAGATCCAGACCGGCGCCCTCCTGGCCGCCCTCCAGACCAAGGGACTTGCCCCCTCCGAGGTGGCGGGCGGCGTCGAGGCGCTTCAAGCGGCCATGATCCCCGTCCCGGTCGCGAACCGGTCCACCCTGGTCGACACCTGCGGCACCGGCGGCGGCACCGTCTCCACCTTCAATATCTCCACCGCGGCGGCTATCGTGGCGGCGGCGGGTGGGGTGCGCGTCGCCAAGCACGGCAACCGATCGTTCACCTCGAAGTGCGGCAGCGCCGATGTGCTGGAGTCGCTCGGCGTCGCGATCGAGCTCTCGCCCGAAGGGGCGGCCGAGGTCCTCGCCGAAACGGGGATCGTCTTCATGTTCGCGCCGCTCCATCACCCGGCGGTGCGGCATGTGGCGCCTGTGCGGCAGGCCTTGGGAATCACCACGATCATGAACCTGCTGGGGCCGCTGGCGAATCCGGCGGGGGCGCGGCGGCAGGTGGTGGGCGTCGCGGATCCCGCGTTCCTGGAACTGGTGGTGCGGGGCCTGGCCGAGTTGGGGCACGAGCGGGCGATGGTGGTGCACGGGGCGCCGGGAATGGACGAGGTCAGCCCGTGCGGACCGACCCGGGTGGCGGAGTTACGGGAAGGACGGGTGTCGGGATACGAGGTGACGCCGGAGGATTTCGGGATTGAGGCGGTGGATCCGGAGATGTTGGCCGGAGGGGAGCCGGAGGAGAGCGCCGCGGTGGTGCGGGCTGTGGTGGAGGGGACCGAACGGGGACCGGCCCGCTCCGCCGTGTTAGTGAACGCGGCTGCCGCCTTCGTGGTCGCGGATCGTGTCGATTCGCTGGGGGGTGGTGCGGCTACCGCCGCCAACGTCATCGACTCCGGGGCGGCCGCCACCGTCCTGGACAACCTGTTGCGGTCCAGCCAGCGTGTTGCGCTTCGGGGCTGACGGCGAGACCACCTCCGACTCCCGCAGGCGCCCCGCGACGACGATCTTCGAGCGCACCCGGTTCAGGCTTCCCACGGCGAACATCATCCTCATCTTCTCCTCCTAATACTGCCGAATCAGCCCCACCACCACCCCCTGCACCCGCACGTCGGCCGCGTCCTCGACGATCGGCTCCACGTTCTCGTTGGCGGGCTGCAGGCGGACGCGGTTGCCACTCTCGCGGTAGAGCTTCTTGACCGTGGCGGCCTCGTCGCGGACCAGCGCGATCACCATTTCGCCGTCGTTGGCGGTCTCGCGGGCGTTGACGACGATGTGGTCGCCGTCGCGGATCTGTTCGTCGATCATGGAGTCGCCGGAGACGCGCAGGACATAGTGATCGGCTGCCTTGCGGATCATCTCGCCGGGAATCGCCAGGGTCTCGTTGTCCTGAACGGCCTCGATGGGCATGCCCGCGGCAACGGTGCCGAGGAGCGGGAGGGGGATGGAAGGCTCGACATCGGGGGGAAACTCGACGGAGCGGCTCTCGCGGGGCGAGCGGCGGATGTAGCCCTTGCGCTCCAGGTTGCTCAGGTGCTCGTGGACGGTTGCCAGCGAGGTGTAGCCGAACGCTTGACAGATTTCCTCGAAGCTCGGCGCGTAGCCGTTCTCGTCGATGAAGCCCTTGAGATAGTCGAGGATCTGCTTCTGGCGTTTTGTGAGAGGCATCGCGCTTTTCCTTATCTTTGGGCGGCCGGGCCCGCACGGAGCGGGATGCGGGACCGTGCCGCGGCTCACCGAACAGGCTCCGAACAAGGTAACCGAAACTTGACCGAAGTGCAAGCTGAAGGGATTCTCGACCGGATCGTGGCGGCGAAGCGGACCGAGGTGAAGGCGCTCAGGACAAAGCGCCGGGATCTCGCCCGGTTTGCCGACGACGCCCCTCCTCCGCGCCCGGTTTTGGCCCCACTGCGCGACCGCGCCCACGTCGGGGTGTTCGCCGAGGTGAAGCGGCGGTCGCCGGGGGCGGGGCCGATCGATCCGGCGCTGGACCCGCTGCGACTCTCCGCCGAATACGAGGCGGGGGGAGCGTTCGCGATCAGCGTCCTCACCGACGCGATCTGGTTCGCCGGGACGCTGGGGGATCTTCGCTCCGTGCGGGAAGCGCGCGCGGTTCCCGTCCTCCGCAAGGACTTCGTGATCGACGAAATCCAGGTCACCGAGGCGCGCTCCGCAGGGGCCGACCTGGTGCTCCTGATCGTGCGGATTCTGGAACCGGCGCTGCTCGGCGACCTGCGTGCCATGATTCACGACCTGGGCATGACCGCGCTCGTGGAGGCGCACGACGAGTGGGAGGTGGAGGCGGCGCTGGAGGCCGGTGCGGGGCTGATCGGCGTCAACAACAGGGATCTCACCGTGTTCCAGACCGACCTCGCGGTCACGGAACGGCTGGCGCGGTACGTTCCGGGCGATGTGCTGCTGGTATCGGAGAGCGGGATTCGGGATGCGGATGACGTGGCGCGGGTGGCCGCTGCCGGGGCCGATGCGGTGCTGGTGGGCGAGGCGCTGGTGCGCAGCGGGTCGCCGGGTGTGGCGGTGGCGGAGATGGCGGCGGTGGGGCGGGAGGGGCGGGGGTGAGCGTAGGGGTGAAGGTATGCGGGGTGAGGACGCCCCGGGACGCGGTGGTGGTGGAGGCCGCCGGGGCCGATTTCATGGGCGTGATCCTGTCGCCGGGGTACTTCCGCAGCGTGGAGGCCGAGGACGCTCTCGCGGTGTACGAGGCCGCGCGGGCGCGCCGGGTGGGGGTCTTCGTGGACGCGTCGGTCGAGGTCGTCGTGGGGACGGCGCGGGATATGGCGCTGGACGTGGTGCAGCTGGGGGGCAGCGAGACGATCGAAACAGCGGCGGAGGTGGGGGGGGCGGGGGATTGGGCGGTGTGGAAGACGATTCACGCGAAGCCGGGCGTGTCCATGGCCGAAGCGGCCGCCCCCTACGCAGGCGTCGCGTCCGGCATCCTCGTCGACGCCTGGAACCCCTCTCTGCCCGGCGGAACCGGCCACACCTTCGTCTGGGACGGGGTGGGCGCGGAGGTGCGCCGCGCCATCGGTTCCGCGAGCTTCATTGCCGCCGGCGGAATGACCCCCGAGAACGCCGGCGCGGCCGTCGCGGCGCTGGGCCCCGACGTACTGGACGTCAGCTCGGGGGTGGAATCGGTGCCCGGCACCAAGGATCCGGCCCGCACGCGCGCCTTCGTCGAGGCGGTTCGGCGCGCGGGCGCTGGAGGACAACAGTGACAGCCACTCCCGCCGCGACCGGACGCTTCGGCTCCTACGGCGGCCGCTACGTGCCCGAAACCCTCATCCCGGCACTCGACGAACTCGCCGCCGCCTACGCCGAAGCGACCGCCGACCCCGTCTTCCTCGCCGAAGCGGACGACCTGGCAGCCCACTACGTCGGCCGCCCCACCCCCCTCTACCGCGCCTGCCGCTTCGAGGCCGCGGCCGGGGTCGCCCCCATCTACCTCAAGCGCGAGGACCTCAACCACACCGGCGCCCACAAGATCAACAACACGGTCGGGCAGGCGCTGCTGGCCCGCCGCATGGGGAAGCCGCGCATCATCGCCGAGACGGGCGCGGGGCAGCACGGCGTCGCGACCGCCACCGCGTGCGCGCTCTTCGACATGGAGTGCGTCGTGTACATGGGCACGGAGGACGTGCGGCGGCAGTCGCTCAATGTCTACCGCATGGAGCTGCTCGGCGCCGAGGTGCGCCCGGTCGAGTCCGGGACGCGCACCCTGAAGGACGCCACCAACGAGGCGCTGCGCGACTGGGTGACCAACGTGGCCGATACCCACTACATCATCGGTTCGGTGGTGGGGCCGCACCCGTTCCCCCTCATCGTGCGCGACTTCCAGGCTGTGATCGGACGCGAGGCGCGCCGCCAGATCCTCGAGGCCGAGGGGCGGCTCCCGGCGTCGGTGGTCGCGTGCGTGGGCGGCGGTTCGAACGCGATGGGGATGTTCCACGCCTTCGCAGGCGACGAAGAGGTGGAGCTGATCGGGGTGGAGGCGGCGGGGGAGGGGCTCGGGAGCGGGCGTTCGTCGGCGTCGCTGAGCGAGGGACGCCCCGGCGTGTTGCACGGGTCGCTGAGCTATCTGCTGCAGGACGCCGACGGGCAGATCGCGCCGGCGCACTCGGTGGCGGCGGGGCTGGACTACCCGGGCGTGGGTCCCGAGCACTCGCATCTGCACGATTCGGGGCGGGCGCGCTACGTGAGTGTCGGGGACGGGGCGGCCGAGCGCGCGTTCAGGGCGCTTCCCGCGCTGGAGGGCATCATTCCCGCGCTCGAGACCGCGCACGCGCTGGCCTGGGTGGAGGAAGCGGGGCGGGGGGGGGAAATCGAGGCCCCCGTGGCGATCTGCCTGAGCGGGCGGGGGGACAAGGATGTGGTCCATGTGTCCTCGCTGGGGGCGTAGCGCCTTGCCAGCCCGGCAGAGCACCTGAGGTCTGAATCACGGCAGGAAGTCACGTAAGTTCAACCAGGACTGCACGATCTGCGTTTTCTGCCGTCTTGCTGGACCTTGCTGGACCGTGCCGCGAAAGCGGGAAAAACTGGTTTGAATGGCGGGACTCCTGACCCTCAATGGTGGCCCGGCCGATGAC
>LXNI01001373.1_pt1 | contig 21554 bp, 15 predicted proteins | sample 809091 | NCBI WGS metagenome assembly LXNI01 (sample SAMN04870527, study PRJNA318959) | sponge metagenome | biome: 01000161; feature: marine sponge reef; material: water | host: Sarcotragus foetidus | place: Greece: Milos, Mediterranean Sea | collected 2013-05-29 | depth 5-7 m | reverse complement strand
GTCTCCCCGATGCCCTGGGCGGCGCCGGTTACGACCGCGACCTTTCCGTCAAGCCTGCTCATTCCAGTCTCTCCTTTGTCGTTCCGACCGTCCTGTCGCCCCGGGGCCCGGGGACGGGCGCGAAGGCGCATTCCGGTTGTTATGATCCCGGTATCGTGTTGGGCAAGAACATCGCGATCCCCGGAAACGCGACCAGTAGCGCGATCATCACCGCCCTCGCAAACCAGAACGGCCAGATCCCGCGGAATATAGTGCGTATCGGCGTCTCCGGAGCGAACGACTTCACGACTGTCTTGTTCACTGACAACGCTTCAGCGCGTCCACGCGGGCCGCGGCTGGCCAGGCCGGTCCGGTCGCGGCCAGCACCTCCTCCCGGCTATTGCCGGCAAGGTCGCCGTAACTACCGAAATCGAGGATCAGCCGCGCTTGCCTGCGCGCCTGGGAGGCTGTTGCGCGGAAATGCGAACCCGAGGGAGTATACGCCCGATTGAGCGTAGACTCCAATCGTTCGTGAGCGGGAAAATCCGCTAAGCGCTTGAAATAATGGTCGGAGTGAGTGGATTCGAACCACCGGCCCCTGCCTCCCGAAGACAGTGCTCTACCAGGCTGAGCTACACTCCGGCCGAGCGCGCTATATAAGGGCCGGCCGGTGCGCGTGCAAGCCGCGCGGCCGGCCCGTCCTACGGTTCGGTCGGTCGGGCCGCTCCACGGCAAACGCGACGAGGTCGCCATCCTCGACCGGCGCCAAGAAATAGAACGGTTACGGTGCTTCTGCCCGAGTGGCAGCTACGGTGGTCGGCGGCGGCGAATTGATGCTACCCTGATTGCCGGATTCTTTGGCCAGCCGGGACAGAGCCGGATTTCAGGACAACAGGAACCATCGAGTATGGAATCGTCGACTCGAACTTCCGCGGTGCTGCAGACCCGCCAGCGGGACGCCGTTCTCTACGCCACACTCAATCGGCCGGAATCGGGCAATGCGCTGTCGCTCGAACTGCTCGGTTCGCTGCAGGACCTCTGGCAGCGGATGGAGAACGACACCTCTGTTCGGGCGGTCGTTCTCGAAGGCGCCGGACGCTTTTTCTGCACCGGCCATGACCTGAAGGAGATTCTCGACAGCAACGAAGATAGCGGAGAATTTGCCCGCCGCATGGCCGACACCTGCAATCGCATGATGCTGTCGATGAACCGCCTTCCCCAGCCCGTCATCGCGAAGGTTCACGGGATTGCAACAGCCGCCGGCTGCCAGCTCGTCGCCACCTGCGACCTCGCCATCGCTTCTGCTGACGCACGCTTCGGCACACCGGGCGTCAATATCGGCACATGGTGTTCGACGCCGTCGGTCGCGCTCGGTCGCACGATCGGCCGCAAGCATGCCATGCAAATGCTGCTCACCGGTCGGCTCTACGATGCGGACGACGCCTTTCGCATGGGCCTGGTCAACGAGGTGGTACCGGCCGGCGGGCTCGACGCCGCTGTGGACGGGCTGGCGGACGAGATCGCATCCAAATCGCCCTACGCCATTGCGCTGGGGAAGCGCAGTTTTTATCGGCAACTCGAACTGGATATCGACGCCGCCTACGACTTTGCCGGCGAGGTCGCTGCCCGCAACGCCCATGCGGCCGACGCCAGGGAAGGCGTCTCCGCTTTCCTCGGGAAACGCGAGGCTGACTGGCCCGGACGTCAGGGCCACTGAACGGGCCGGTTCCCGGTCGCCGGCATGCCCCTCAACCTGGCCTGTCACCTGACCCGGGCGGCGCGCCGCCATCCCGATGCGCCGGCAATTCTGCATGGAGAACGGGAGCGCAGCTACACCTGGCTGGACGATCGGGTCGGGCGGCTGGCCGGCGGATTGCAGCGCCTCGGCCTCGCCGATGGGGACCGGGTCGGCATCGTCGTGGATACCGAACCGCGTTCGATCGAATGCCTCCTGGGACCGTTGCGCGCGGGGCTCGCGATCGTCCCGGTCAACTGCCATCTGCATCCGGCCGAGCACGCCTACATGCTCGACGATTGCGGGGCGCGGGCCGTCCTGTGCAGTGCTTCTCGTGCGGCGGGATTGCTGGGCGTGCGGGACCGGATGCCTGCATTGGAACATTTCATCGTCGTCGGGAGCGACGGGCCGGCCGTCCCGGGAATCGAGGATTACGAGGAACTGGTGGCCGGTGCGGAACCGATCTCCGATGTCCCGGTCGGCCGGGACACGGTGTCGTGGATCTTCTACACATCGGGCACCACCGGGCGCCCGAAAGGCGCCGTTCATACCCATCGCTCGCTCGGCGCCATGGTCGATGCCCAACTCATCGATATCTGGCCCAGCGGCATCAACGAACGGCTGGCCCACGTCACGCCGATGAGCCATGCGGCCGGGCTTCTGGTCTTCCACCAGATTGCCGGCGGCGGCGCCCACGTATTTCCGGAATTCAAGCGCTTCCAGCCCGAAGATTTCTACCGGATGGTCGAACGCCACCGGGTGACCAAGGCATCGCTGGTGCCCACGATGATCCACCGGCTGCTCGACGGACCCTGGCCGGTTCGCCACGACATATCCAGCCTGAAGACGGTCCAATATGGCGGTGGGCCGTTGCATCTTGAGCCGTTGCGCCGGGCGCTCGATCGTTTTGGGCCGATTTTCGTCAATGTCTATGCGCAGGGCGAAGCGCCACTGGCCTGCACATTCCTGTCGAAGTCGGAGCATCGGGCGGCTGTCGAGAGTTTATCGCAGCGCCTGATGTCCGTCGGGCGCGAATGCTACGGCGCCGAGGTCGATGTCTTCGACCCGGACGACACACCCGTCGGGCCGGGATCGCCCGGCGAGATCGTCGTTCGCGGCGACCTCGTCATGCAGTGCTACTGGAACGCGCCGGAGGCAAGCGCAGAGACCCTGCGCGGCGGCTGGCTTCATACCGGCGACGTCGGGTGGAAGGACGAGGATGGCTATCTGTATATCACCGACCGCATCAAGGACATGATGATCAAGGGCGGGACCAACATCTATCCGCGTGAAATCGAGGAGGTGCTGCATCGCCACCGGGACGTCGCCGATGCGGCGGTGTTCGGCGTCCCGGACGAGGAGTGGGGCGAGACGGTTGCGGCAGCCGTCGTGCTCCGCGACGGCGCGCAGGCCGATGCCGCCGTGCTGATCGATTGGTGCCGCAAGTCCGTCGCCGCGTTCAAGCTTCCCGCCGACATCCATTTCGTCGAAGCGCTGCCAAAGAGCGGCTACGGCAAGATCCTGAAGCGAGAGATTCGGGCCGCGCTCTACCCCGGCATCGAAGGACGCGCTGGCCGGGCGCGCTAAATGAAGGCCGGCCGGTGTGCGTGCAAGCCGCGCCGCCGGGCCGCCCCACGGTTCGGTCAGTAGGGCCGCTCCACGGCAAACGCGACGAGATCGCCCAGCGCCTCGCGGATCGGGCTGCGCGGAAATCCATCCAGCGACCGCAGGGCCGTATTGGCATAGTGCCGGGCCCGTTCGACCGTTTCCGCCAGCGCGCCGTGGCGGCGCATCAGGTCGATCGCCCGGTCGAGGTCGCCATCCTCGAAGCGCTGCTCTTCCAGCGCCCGCCGCCAGAATTCCCGTTCCGCCGCTCCGCCCCGCCGGTAGGCCAGGATAACCGGCAGGGTAATCTTGCCTTCCCGGAAATCGTCGCCGACCGTCTTGCCGAGCATCGCCTGTTGCGCCGAATAGTCCAGCACATCGTCGATCAGCTGGAACGCCATGCCGATATGGGCGCCGAACGCGGCGAGGCTGCGCTCCGCCTGTTCCGGCTGGCCGGCAACGATCGCGCCGACCTGGGCGGCCGCCTCGAACAGCTTTGCCGTCTTGGCCGAGATAACTTCCAGATATTGTTCTTCGGTGGTCGAGAGGTCGTTGGTCGTGACGAGCTGGTGCACTTCGCCCTCGGCGATCGCGGCCGACGCGGCAGACAGGGTTTCGAGCACTTTCAGCGAGCCGTCCTCGACCATGATCTCGAAGGCCCGGGAGAACAGGAAATCCCCGACCAGGATGCTCGCCTTGTTGTCCCACACCGAATTTGCCGTCGGCTCGCCGCGGCGCAGGCCGCTTTCGTCGACGACATCGTCGTGCAGCAATGTTGCGGTATGGATGAATTCCACGCAGGCGGCGAGCGCGACATGGCGGTCGCCCTCATAGCCGCAGAGACGGGCGCTCGAGATTGTCAGCACCGGGCGCAGCCGTTTGCCGCCGGCGGCGACGATATGGCCGGCCAGCTCGGGGATCAGCGCAACCGGGCTTTGCATCCTTTCCAGGACGACCCGGTTCACCCGTTCGAGATCGGCGCCGACCATCCTGAGGATACGGTCCAGTCCGGGGGCGGAGGCCAGATCGGGGGCGGAGGCCAGATCGGAACCGGTCGCCGCTGTTTTCTGCTGCAGGGTCGCGACTGGCGTCACGGTTTCTCCTCACCTGCCGGCACAGGCCGGCCGCGGCATCGCGGCGGCTTGGCGCACGCCCGTCGAGCGTACACTATAACCTCTTGAAATTCCTGCCGTATTGGCAAAGTACTGAACCCGCTGAAAGGTCATCAGATACCGCCGCCAAAAGGCCGGTCAAGCGGCAAACAAGCGCAGCGGCCCTTCGCAGGCGCGGCCGGAACAGACGGGAGAATGCGGTGCGCGAACTGGTCAGGACCACCGATCCGGTGCTCATTTCGTGGCTTGAGGCGACCTTGCGGGCCGAAGGAATAGAGCCGCTCGTCCTCGACCTGCATATGAGCGTTCTGGAAGGGAGTGTCGCCCTTCTGCCGCGGCGCGTTATGGTGGCCGCTGGCGATTTCGCCGCCGCACGGCTGATCCTTTCCCAGGCGCCCGGCTCTTTCGATGACGCTTGAGACGACCGACGATACGCTGCTCGGCGGGCGCTTCCGGTTCCGGCAACCGGCGACGGGTTACCGCAGCGCAATAGACCCGGTGTTTCTGGCCGCCGCCGTGCCGGCCAGATCCGGCGACCGGGTATTCGAGCTCGGCCTGGGCGCCGGCGCGGCAGCGCTGTGCCTGCTGGCGCGCGTTCCGGATTGCACGGTGGCCGGCGCCGAGCCCGATTCTGTCCTGCGGCGCCTCGCGCTGGAAAACGCGGCGGCGAACGGCTTCGCCGGCCGGCTGACCGCCGTCGCCGACATTGAGGAACTTGGCGCCGACGGCGGACCGTTCGACCATCTGATGTCCAACCCGCCCTTCTGGGCAGAGGGGTCGGGCAACCTCTCGCCGGATGCCCGCAAGGCGCGGGCCAACCACGAGAGCGAAATGGCCATTGCCGGTTGGGTCGACAGGCTTTGCCGCCAGGGCCGGCCGAAAGCGACGACCGCGATGATCTATGCCGCAGCCCGGCTCGACGAACTGCTGGCTGCCATCTCGGCAAAGTGCGGCGGGCCGGAGATCCTGCCGCTGTGGCCGAAGGCCGGCCGGGAGGCGAAGCGGGTCCTGGTCCGGGCGCGCATCGGCGGCAGGGGTCCGGCGCGGTTGCTGCCCGGCCTGACGCTGCACGAGGCCGACGGCCGCTTCACCCCGGCGGCCGAGGCGGTGTTGCGCGGCGGCGCCCGAGTCCAATTCTGAGCATCGAATTCCCGGGAAAGTCCGCCACATTGCCTTCCGCGGGCCCTTCCACACATAAAGGCAATTCACAACAGGGTGCGCCTCGCGAAGACGCGCCGGAAACAGGGTCGGGAATCCGGATTGTTCGGACTCGGAAGACGTAAACCGACGGTTTCGGTCCTGCGGCTGAACGGTACGATCGGCGGCGTCGGACCGCTGCGCCGCGGCATGAGCGTACAGCGTCTCGCCCCTGCGATTCAGCGCGCCTTTTCGGTAAAGGGCCTGAAGGCCGTCGCCCTCTCGATCAATTCGCCGGGCGGCTCGCCGGTCCAGTCGGCGCTGATCTACCGGCGGATCCGCGATCTCGCCAACGAGAAGAACATCCCGGTGCTTGTCTTCGTTGAGGATGTCGCGGCCTCGGGCGGCTACTGGCTGGCCTGCGCCGGCGACGAAATCTTTGCCGATGCCAACTCCATTGTAGGATCGATCGGCGTGGTGAGCGGCGGTTTCGGTTTCGTCGACGCGATCGGCAAGCTCGGCATCGAGCGGCGCGTTTACACGGCCGGCGAGCGCAAGGCGATGCTCGATCCGTTCCGGCCGGAAAACGAGGACGACATCGCCCATCTGAAGACGATCCAGAAGGACATGCACGACAGTTTCATCGATCTGGTCAAGCGCCGGCGCGGCAAGAAGCTGAAGGGCGAAAGCCTGTTCACCGGCGAATTCTGGACCGGCCGCAAGGCCCTGGATCTCGGTCTGGTCGATGCGCTCGGCGACATGCGGACGGTCTGCCGCGACCGCTTCGGCGAGAAGGTGCGCCTCGTCTTGATCGGCGAGCGACGAGGCTGGCTCAAGCGGCGCTTCGGCCTGACGGGCGAGCGCGCGCCGCAGGAATCATGGGGCATCGCGCTCGGCGCCGGCCTGCTCGCGGCGGTCGAAGAACGGGCCCTCTGGTCCCGGTTCGGGCTGTAGGCGGAACGCGGCGGATGTTCGGTCTTTCCATCGGCAAGATCCTGCTGATCCTGGTCGCGGTCGTCGTGCTGCTCCTGGGCTCGAAGATCGTCCGCCAACTCAAACGCAACAGTGGCGGTTTCGGCTCGCCGGACGCCGGACGACCGAACGGCGGCCCGATCGATTCAGGAGAGCCGCCCGCATCCGGATCGGCGGCCGACCTGATCCAGTGCCGGGCCTGCGGCGCGTTCGCGGCCCGGAATTGCGGCAAGCCCGGCTGCCCGCTGGCGTGAGGCCGCCCCTGCAATTCAGGCAGCGCCGTGCGGCGGCGTGACCCGTGCGGCTGCCCGGCGGTTTTGCCATAGTGCAGCGCACAATTCCGCCGCCCCTTGCAGCCCTCCCGAACCGGAATTTCCCCCGATGGCGCCTGCCGTATCGCGCGAGACCTGCTTCCAGCGGCTCATCCTGACGCTGCAGGATTTCTGGGCTGAGCGGGGCTGCGTCATCCTCCAGCCTTATGACATGGAGGTCGGCGCCGGCACCTTCCATCCGGCGACAACGCTGCGCTCACTCGGGCCGGAGCCGTGGAACGCCGCCTATGTCCAGCCGTCGCGCCGGCCGACCGACGGGCGCTACGGCGAGAACCCGAACCGGCTCCAGCACTATTACCAGTTCCAGGTGCTGCTCAAGCCGTCGCCGCCGGACAGTCAGGAGCTCTATCTCGACAGCCTGCGCGCCATCGGCATCGATCCGATGGCCCACGATATCCGCTTCGTCGAGGACGATTGGGAGAGCCCGACACTGGGCGCCTGGGGCCTCGGCTGGGAGGTCTGGTGCGACGGCATGGAGGTCACCCAGTTCACCTATTTCCAGCAGGTCGGCGGCATCGACTGCAACCCGGTCTCGGTCGAGCTGACCTACGGGCTGGAACGACTCGCCATGTATATCCAGGGCGTCGATAACGTCTACGACCTGGATTGGGACGGCATCCCGAAGGATCGGGGCGGTGTGACCTACGGCGATGTCTTCCTCCAGGCCGAGCGCGAATTCTCGGCCTTCAATTTTGAGCTTGCCGATACCGAAAAGCTGTTCCGCCACTTCTCCGATGCCGAAGAGGAGTGCCTGGCGCTGGTCGCGGCGGAAAAGCCGCTGCCGGCCTACGACCAGTGCATGAAGGCGAGCCACCTGTTCAACCTGCTGGATGCGCGCGGCGTCATCAGCGTGACCGAGCGGCAGTCCTACATCCTGCGGGTGCGCACCCTGGCGCGCGCCTGCTGCCGGGCGTGGCTCGACAGCCGCGGCGAAACGGGGGCCGGCGCGCTGGAATCCGCCGATGCCTGAACTGCTTCTGGAACTGTTGTCCGAAGAAATCCCGGCCCGGATGCAGGATCGGGCGCGCGCCGATCTGGAGCGGCTGATAACCGACGGGCTGAAAGAGGCCGGCCTCGACTGGACAGGCGTCTGGACCTTCTCGACCCCGCGGCGCATCGGCCTCAGCGTCGAGGGACTGCCGGAGCGGCAGCCCGATGTTCGCCAGGAGCGCAAGGGCCCGCGCGTCGGCTCGCCGGACAAGGCGACCGATGGATTCCTGCGCTCGGTCGGGTTCGACAGCCTCGACCGGTGCGAAGTGCGCGAGGTCAAGGGCGCGGACTTCTGGTTCGCCGTGATCGAGCGCAAGGGCGCGGCGACGGCCGAGGCGCTGGGCGGCATCGTCACCGGCGCGATCCGGGCGATGGGCTGGCCCAAGAGCATGCGCTGGGGCGGCTCGGCCTTCCACTGGGTGCGGCCGCTGCACAATATCCTGTGCATCTTCGATGGCCGGCCGGTACCGGGCAGCCTGGATATCGGCAGCGGCGAGCCGCTGGCCTTCAACGGATCGACCGTCGGCCACCGTTTCCTGGCGCCGGGCGAGATCGAGTTCCGGTCGGCGAAGGGTTATCGGGAAGCGCTGGAAAGGGCCTGTGTGCTGGTCGATCGGATGCAACGGCAGGATCGGATCGAAACGCAAGCCAAATCCGTTGCCGCCGGGCTCGGCTGTTCGCTTCGTGAAGATCGTGCGCTTCTGAATGAAGTAACGGGATTGGTCGAATGGCCGGTCGCGGTTGCCGGCCGGATTGACGAAGGCTTCATGGCACTGCCGCCGGAAGTCCTCATCACCTCGATGCGCAGCCATCAGAAATTTTTCGCGCTCGAAAGTGCCGACGGAAGAATGGCGCCGCATTTCATCGCGATTGCCGACATGGCGACCGGCGACGGCGGAAAATCTGTCGCCGCCGGTAACGAGCGCGTCCTGCGCGCCCGCCTCGCTGACGCCCAATTCTTCTGGGACCAGGATAGGGCATCACGGCTCGCCAGCCGGGTTGACGCGCTTGAAGGCATTACCTTCCATGCGAAGCTCGGCACCATTGGCGCGAGAATGCGCCGAATTCATGGTCGGGCGCGCGAATTGGCTCCGAAGGTCGGTGTCGGCGAGGAAATGGCGAAACGCGCCGCCGAGCTTTCTAAAGCAGACTTGACAACCGGCATGGTCGGGGAATTTCCGGAACTGCAGGGCGTTATGGGCGGTTATTACGCCCTCGAAGACGGCGAGGACGCGGCAGTTGCCGATGCCATCGCCGGGCATTATTCGCCCCAGGGTCCGTCCGATGACTGCCCGAGCGATCCGCTAACTGTTGCGGTCGCCCTCGCCGACAAGATAGACACCTTGGCTGCCTTCTGGCTAATCGGCGAGAAGCCGACCGGATCGCGCGACCCTTACGGGTTGCGCCGGGCCGCGCTCGGGGTGGTTCGCTTGATCGTCGAAAACGGGCTGCGTCTATCATTGATCGATATGCTTCAGCGAGCCGCTGACTTTGTAAAACACCAACCAGCCATCGATAACCTTGGAAAAAATTCAGAACCTCTAGTACCTGCGCTGCCGGGCGATCCAGAAGAAGCTGCACGCGACGCCTTCCGTTTCATCGTCGAGCGGTTGAAGGTCCATCTGCGGGATCGCGGCGTGCGCCACGACCTGATTTCCGCCGTTTTCGCCCAGGGCGACGAGGACGATCTGGTGCGGCTGCTGGCGCGGGTCGATGCGCTGGATAAGTTGCTGGGATCGGACGACGGCGGGAATTTGCTGACCGCCTATCGCCGGGCCGCCAACATCCTGCGGATCGAGGAGAAGAAGGACGACCGCCGCTATGACGGCGCGCCAGCGGCCTGTCTGCTGAAGATGCCGGAAGAGTCGGATCTCGCGGATGCGCTGGATACAACCGCTGCCGGAGCGCAGCGCGCGCTGGAAAGAGAAAACTTCGGCGATGCCATGACGGCGCTGGCCGAATTGCGCCGCCCCATCGATAGCTTCTTCGATGCGGTGAAAGTCAATGACGAAGACCCGGACCTGCGGGAGAACCGCCTTCTGCTGCTGTCCAACATTCGCGCGGTGATGGACAGCGTCGCCGATTTCTCCCGGATCGAAGGCTGACGGCGGCACGCCGATGACGCGGTGGGTCTACAGTTTCGGCGACGGCGCCGCCCACGGTTCTGCAGACATGCGAGACCTGCTCGGCGGCAAGGGCGCGAACCTTGCCGAGATGAGCAGCATCGGCCTGCCGGTGCCGCCCGGCTTCACCGTCACGACCGAGGTCTGCACCTGGTACTACGACCACGGCCGGACCTATCCGGACGATCTCGCCGGGCAGGTCGAGGCCGGCATCGCCGGGATCGAGAAAATCGCCGGCCGCCGCTTCGGCGATGCCGACGATCCGCTGCTCGTCTCGGTCCGCTCCGGCGCCCGCGCCTCGATGCCCGGCATGATGGACACGGTGCTCAATCTCGGGCTGAACGACGGGACGGTCCGCGGGCTGGCCGCGGCCGGCGGCGACGCCCGATTCGCCTGGGACAGCTACCGCCGCTTCATCCAGATGTACGGCGCCGTGGTGCTGGACGTCGATCACGACGAATTCGAGCGCGAACTGGAGTACATCAAGGAGCGGCGCGGTGTTTTCCTCGATACGGACCTGGGCGCCGAAGACCTGGAGGCGCTGGTCGCCCGCTACAAGGAAATCGTCGAGGAGCAGACCAGCACCGCCTTCCCACAGGCTCCGTACGCCCAGCTCTGGGGGGCGGTCGGCGCCGTCTTCGGCAGCTGGATGAACGCCCGCGCCGTCACCTACCGCCGGCTGCACGATATTCCCGCGGCCTGGGGCACGGCGGTCAACGTGCAGGCCATGGTGTTCGGCAACATGGGTGCCGATTGCGCCACCGGCGTTGCATTCACCCGCGATCCCTCGACCGGCGACAACCGCTTCTTCGGCGAATTCCTCGTCAACGCCCAGGGCGAGGACGTGGTCGCCGGCCTCCGCACGCCGCAGAACCTGACCGTCGCCGGCCGCGAACTGCACGGGCCGGACCTGCCGTCGATGGAAGAGGCGCTGCCCGACGTGTTCGCCGAACTGGACCGGGTGCGCGGCATCCTCGAGCGCCATTACCGCGACATGCAGGACATCGAGTTCACCGTCCAGCGCGGCAGGCTCTGGATGCTGCAGACCCGGAGCGGCAAGCGGTCGGTCCAGGCGGCATTGAAGATCGCCGTGGACATGGTGGACGAAGGCATCCTCGACCCGGCCGGCGCGATCGAGGCCCTCGACCCGGCGCAGCTCGACCAATTGCTCCATCCGACGCTCGATCCGGCGGCGGACGTGGCGATTTTCGGGCGCGGCCTCGCCGCATCGCCCGGCGCCGCAACCGGCGCGGTCGTCTTCTCGGCTGACGAGGCGGTGGCGCGGGCGCAGGCCGGGGACGAGGTGATCCTTGTCCGGGTCGAGACCAGTCCGGAAGATATCCACGGCATGCACGCGGCGGCCGGGATCCTCACGACCCGGGGCGGCGCAACCAGCCACGCCGCGGTGGTGGCGCGTGGCATGGGCCGGCCCTGCGTGTGCGGCGCAGGCGAGATCCGGGTCGATTACGAAGCCGCGGAAATGGCCTGCGCGGGCCGGGTTGTAAAGGCCGGCGAGCGGATCACCGTCGACGGCGCCTCCGGCCGGGTCATGCTCGGCGAAGTGCCGCTGATCCAGCCGGAGTTGTCCGGCGACTTCGCGCGGATCATGGCCTGGGCCGACGATCTGCGCCGCATGGAGGTGCGTACGAACGCCGAGACGCCGGCCGATGTGCGCACGGCGCAGGAGTTCGGCGCGCAGGGCATCGGCCTGTGCCGCACCGAGCATATGTTCTTCGACGAGGACCGGATCGTCGCCATGCGCGAGATGATCCTGGCCGACGATGCCGCAGGCCGGCGCGCGGCGCTGGAAAAGCTGCTGCCCATGCAGCGGAGGGATTTCGCCGAACTGTTCGGGATCATGGCCGGTTTGCCGGTGACGATCCGGCTGCTCGATCCGCCGCTGCACGAGTTTCTGCCCCATGGCGAGGAGGAACTGGCCGGAGTCGCCGAGGCCGCCGGGGTGAGCGCGCGGGAAGTCCGACGCCGCATCCAGCGCCTCAACGAAGCCAACCCGATGCTCGGCCATCGCGGCTGCCGGCTTGCCGTCACGTTCCCCGAAATCTGCGAAATGCAGGCCCGCGCGATCTTCGAGGCGGCGGCCGAGGTGCAGGAGAAAACCAGCCGACCTGTCGTGCCGGAGGTTATGATCCCGCTCGCCTTTTCGAAAGAAGAAGTCGCGCTGCTCAAGGCCGTTATCGACCGGGTGGCGGCCGAAGTCGCCGAACGGACCGGCTGCCGCACGGACTACCTGGTCGGTACGATGATCGAACTGCCGCGCGCCGCACTCCTGGCCGGCGAGATCGCAGGCGAAGCCGCCTTTTTCAGCTTCGGCACCAACGACCTGACCCAGACGACCTTCGGCCTTTCGCGCGACGACGCCGGGAATTTTCTCGGCGCCTATGTCGAACAGGGGATCGTTCCCAAAGATCCCTTCGTGTCGCTGGATGTCGAGGGCGTGGGGGAACTGGTGCGGATCGCCTGCGAACGCGGCCGCGCGGCCCGGCCGGATCTCAAGCTCGGTATCTGCGGCGAACACGGCGGCGATCCGGCGTCGATCGCCTTCTGCGAAGAGCTCGGTCTGGATTATGTGTCCTGCTCGCCCTACCGCGTGCCGATTGCAAGGCTGGCCGCTGCGCAGGCGAGGCTAAAGCGCGGGCGCTGAGGCGATCTTCGCCGGTTCGCCCTGTCAAGCGAGCGCCGGCACGCCCCCGGTCGGCATACAGGACCGTGCCAGTCACGGATATGATTATGATAAACATATGATTTAATTAAGTTTATTGACACTTTCGCGTATTTCCGGGTATCCCGCTCTCCTCGCGAGGAGCATCTGATCCGATATAGAAATCTGCGCGCCGGCGCAGAGCAAATATAAGAAATTGCTATGGAATGCATCAATAAACAACATTGGACGTTATACGAATATGTCACCTATCATTCGCTATATCGGGTGTCGTATCGGTCGGTCGGCGCCGCGACCCGCCGGAAGATGGAGGTACAGGCATGACGGCTTCGCGGTATTTCGGAACGGGAACGGGCACGGGCACAGCTTCAGTTCGTGGCGCGCACCGTTACGATGTCGGGCGTCGCGCGGTTTTGCCGGCAAAAACCTGTCTGCGTTCCGCGGTATTCGTTTGGACCCGTGTTCGCATTAGCGGACGTCGGACCCGATGACGTCAGGATCGACCATACCGGAGGGCGCATCGATGCAGCCCGTATTCGTGACCGGTTCGGCCGGGCATGTCGGCGCAAATCTCGTGCGCCGTCTGCTCGGCGACGGCGTGCGGGTCCGGGTGTTGCTGCGACAGGAGGACAACAACGAGGGATTGGAAGGTCTCGATGTCGAGCGCGCGGTCGGGGACATCCGGGACCTGGAGGCCACCAGGAAGGCGCTCGCGGGGTGCCGGGGCGTCTATCATTGCGCGGCCCACATTTCGACCATCGAAGGCAACCGCGCGCATCGCCGGGACGTGTTCGAGTGTAATGTTCTCGGCACCCGCAATGTGCTGCAGGCGGCCCGGGAGGCGGAGGCCGGCCGCGTGGTGGTCACGGGTTCTTTCAGCGCGGTCGGTTACGATCTGGACGATCCGTCTGCGCCCAGCGACGAAACCATGCAGTTCTATCCCATGGAGCGCACAATGCCCTACGAGCGCAGCAAATCGCTCGTCGAGCAGGAGTGCTGGCGCGCGGCGGCAACGGGCCAGGATGTCGTGGTAGCGACCTGTTGTGCGGTGGTGGGAGGCGCCGACTTCTTCCCGTCGCGGCTCGGAAGAACCCTCTGCGACTATACCGACGGCAAGCTCCGCGCCTATGTCGATGGCGGGTTCGAGTTTGTCGCGGCGCGCGACATTGTCGAAGGGCATCTGTTGTGCATGCGCCACGGGCGCTCCGGCGAAAAGTACATCTTCAGCAGCGAGTACAAGACCATCTCGGATATCATCGACCTGTACGAAGAAGTCTCGGGTATCCCGCGGCCGCGACGGCGGATTCCCGTCCGGCTGATGCTTGTCTTCTCGGAAGTGGCGAGCTTCTATCTGAGCCGGTTCCACCCGGGCTTTCCCCAGCGTTTCACCCCCGGCGCCATACGCCTGTTGCAAAAGCGCCGCCACGCCGACACGGGCAAGGCGAAACGGGAGCTCGGTTATCGACCGACCAGCATCCGCGACGCGGTTCATGATGCCTACGCGTTTCACTACAGCCGCGGCGCGATCTCGAATCCGCGTGCGAAGCGCCCGCGCGCACCGGCCCCGAACCCTCATGGCGCGGGACAAGCCGAAAGCCCCGTGCCGGACCGGGCCATGCGGCTTATGCCCGACGGGAGCCCGACATGAGGCCGGCGCCGAATGGACCGCCCGGCTTCGACGAGGCCGGCACCCTGCGTCAGCAGGCGCGCGCTGCGGGCATGGATCCGAACTACTGGTATGCGGTCGAAGAAGTGGACCGGGTCAAGCCGGGAACCGTGGTCGAGGTCGTTTTCTGGAAGCATTCCATTGCGCTGTTCCGGGGATCGGACGGCACGTTCCAGGCGGTCGAGAACCGCTGCGCGCACCGCCAGCTCAAGCTTTCCATCGGCGACGTTCAGGGATGCCGGCTCGTCTGCGCCTACCATGGCTGGGAATATGGCGGGGAAGGGCGCCCCGCCGGGGTGCCGTACGACACCAACGGGCGGGGATTTCCGCGGCTCGCGATCAAGACCTATCCGGTAAAGGTCCGCTACGGTCTGGTCTGGCTCTTCCCCGGCGATCCGGAGCAGGCGGAGTCGCGCCAGATACCGGACATCCCCGAGCTCGAGGGCCCCGGTCGATGGACCTGCGTGCCGCTGCGCTTCACCTGGTCGGCGCACCACTCGATGGTGATCGACAATGTGAGCGACTTCACCCACGCCCATCTGCACCGTCGCTACCGGCCCTTCGACGGGGCCAACCTCCGCAGTTGCGAGACGGTCGGCGACAACGTGCACCTCTCATACGATACGCGGGTCGGACGCGGGCGTATCTCGGGACTGTTCGTCGATCACAAGCGGCTCGACACCAATGGCATGGAGCTTTGCTACGAATATCCCTACCAGTGGTCGAACACCGACGACGCGATCAAGCACTGGCTCTTCGTGCTGCCCATCGATGAGCGCACCACACGGGTGTTCTTCCTGTTCTACTTCAAGTCGCTGAAGATACCTTTCCTGCCGGTGCGCATTCCCCGATTCGCCATGACCGCGGTCATGAAGATATCCAACCGCCTGCTTATCGCTCCCCTGCTCTCCCAGGACCGGTTTGCGCTCGAGGCGGAGCAACTGGGTTACGAAGAACATTGGGACGCCCGTCCCTACGAGTTCAATCCTGTGGTGCAGTCTTTCCAGGAAGTGACCGTGCGCAAGTGGCGCGAGCATCTGGCAAACGGTTCGGAGAACGGCGATGTCCGCGTCTGAACCGCTCGTCCCGCCGACCGCGCTGTCGGGCGGGGACCTGCTCAGCGCAGCGGCAATGGCGATGGCGTTTATCGCCCTGCTGTTCCTGGGGTCGGCGCTCCTTCCCGGCCGCCGGGTCGAGGGCCCCGATGCCGACGGAAAGCAGCGCATCTACAAGCTCAACGGCCTCGCCCTGTTCCTGATCGCCGCCGCTGTGGCCGGTCTCGCCCAGGTCCTGGGCTGGTTCTCCCTTTCGGTGCTGCATACCCACTTCGTCGCCTTGTTCGTGGCGGCGAACGCGTTCGCATTCGCGCTGTCCGGCTGGTTGTATTTCCGGGGCGTGCGGGAACGTCATGCGTCGCGCGGATCCTGGCGGGGTTTCTTCTTCGGTGTGGAGGCCAGCCCGATCTGCTTTGGGCTGGACCTGAAGCTCTTCAGCTACCGCCCCTCCCTCATCGGTCTGGCGCTGTTCAACGCATCGTTTGCCGTCGTGCAGTACGAAACCTACGGCGGGCTTACCCTGGCGATGGCGCTCTTTCAGATTTTCACGTTCCTCTACGTGCTCAACTACTTCCAGTTCGAACACGGGATGGTCCATACCTGGGACATCGTCAGCGAGCGTTTCGGGTGGATGCTGGTCTGGGGCGACTACGTCCTGGTGCCGTTTTTCTATTGTCTCCCCGGCTGGTGGCTGGTTCACGCACCGGAGCCGCTTTCTCCGCCCGCCGCGGCCGCGGTCGCCCTGTTGTTCGTGTTCGGCTTCTGGCTCTTCCGCGGCGCCAACCAGCAAAAGCACCGCTTCAAGCGCGACCCCAAAGTCACGATCTGGGGCCAACCCGCCCGGACCCTGGAAGGGCGCCTCCTGGTCTCCGGATTCTGGGGCATCGGACGGCACCTCAATTATACCGGCGAGATCTGCATCTACCTCGCCTTTGCGCTTACCACCGGGCTCACATCCTGGGGCCCCTATCTGCTGCCGGCCTGGCTGGCGGCTCTGTTGTGGCACCGTTCGAGACGCGATGAACGCCGCTGCCGCGCCAAGTATGGCGAGCTGTGGGAGCGCTATACGCAGCGGGCGCGTTTTTCGATGCTGCCGTTCATTCATTGAGAGCGGACATGGCAAACCGGTCTGACAGTACGGCGACCCTGAGTTCGGCGGATCTTCCGCCGCCGCCGGCGACGACCGCTCCCAAACTTGCAGGCGGATGGCCGCTGCTCGGCCAACTGCCGGAATTCCGAAGGGATCCGATCGCCATGTTGAGCCGCGGATGGCGCGAGCATGGCGAGCTCTACCGCTTCCGGATCGGCCCGCGCGACTTCGCCCTCTTCAGCGGGCCCGAAGCCCACGATTTCTATTTCAGGGCGCCCGAGGAACAACTGAACGCCAAGGCCGTATACCGGTTCACCGTACCGATCTTCGGACGCGGCGTGGCGTACGACACCTCTCCCGAAATCATGTCGGAGCAGTTGGGATTCCTTTTTCCGGCGCTGCGCGAAACCAACATGCGCAGGTTTGCCCTCATCATGTTCGACGAGGCCCGGCGGTTTGCCGACGATCTCGGAGACGAAGGGGAAATCGATCTGCCGGAAGCGTTGAACGAACTCACCGTCAGGATCGCCAGCCGCAGCCTGATCGGCCAGGAGGTCCGCGATCGGGTGGACACAGGATTTGCCGAGGCTTACCGCGATCTGCAGAAAGGCATCAACGTCCTGGGTTTCTTTCTGCCCAGGCTTCCCACCGCGTCGCATCGAAGCCGCGACCGGGCCCGGCGGAAGGTGGCGGACCTCTTCAGCGGGATCATGGCGGAGCGCCGGAAATCCGGGGCCAGCCCCGACGATTTCATGCAGACGCTGATGAACGCCCGCTACAAGGACGGCCGCGCCCTGACCGATGACGAGATTACCGGGATCCTGCTGACCGTCCTGTTCGCGGGCCAGCACACCAGCGCGGTGCTTGCGACCTGGACCGGTCTGGAGCTCCTCAGGGCGCCCTCTTACGTGGAACGCATAAGAGACGAGGCGCGGGCGGTCTACGGCGAAGCGGGGGCCATGAGCTTCGACAGTCTCCAACGCCAGCCGGCGATGGAAAACGCCGTCCGCGAAGGCGAGCGGTTGCATCCGCCGCTGATTTTGCTGGTTCGGAAGGTGACCGAAACCCTGCGGTACCGGGACCGCGTCCTGCCGGCCGGCACAATGGCGATGGTGTCGCCGGCGGTGTCGCACCGATTACCCCACATTTTCGCCGACCCGGAACGGTTCAATCCCGATCGTTTCGCGCCGCCGGCTTGCGAGGACAAGCAACATCATTACGCGCTGATCGGTTTCGGCGGCGGCAAGCACGCCTGTATGGGCAAGAATTTCGCCTACATGCAGCTCAAGGCGATCTGGACCGTTCTGCTCGATCGCTTCGATTTCTCTCTCAGCTCCGGGTTTCCGCGTCCGAACTACGGCAGCTGGGTGACGGGGCCCGAAACCCCGTGCCTGGTCCGCTATCGCCGCCGCTCGGAGCCGAGCGTCTTCCGATGAGCGGTGCCGCTTCGCGGCGGTACGACGTCGCCATTGTCGGCGCGGGTCCGGTGGGCAGCCTGTGCGCGATCGCCCATGCGCGGGAAGGCGCGCGGGTGGTCCTGCTCGAAGCAAATCCGAAAGCGTCCGGGCGACTGGCGGGCGAATGGCTGCATCCGCCCGCCGTCGAAATATTGCGCGATTTCGGGCTGAATTTCGACTCGCTGCCCCGCACCACCGTGGGCAAGGGCTTCGTGGTGTTTCCGGAAGACGGCTCCGAGCCGATCGTACTTCCCTATGTGGGCGGCTCCCAGGGTCTGGCGTGCGATCATGCGCTACTCGTCTCGAAGCTGCGCGAAGCTGTCGAGAACGAGGCGGATGTCGATTTCATTCCACACGCACGGGTAACCGCGGTCGAAGACGAACGTGTCGGCTATTCGCTGAACGGTACGGAGCGATCCCTGACCGCCGCGCGCATCGTCGGCGCCGACGGCCGGGCGTCCATCGTGCGCAAATCCCTGAGTCTGTCGACCGACCCCATGCTCTGCTCCCGGATGCTGGGGGTTACTGTGAAGGAGGCGAGCCTGCCGTTCGAAAATTTCGGACATGTGCTGCTCGGCGGGCCGGGGCCGGTCCTCATTTACGGTCTGGCAGCAGATTGCATCCGGGTGATCGTCGATGTTCCGCTGGACCGCTGGACCCCCCGCGACCGGATCGGCTTTCTGTCGGAATCCTATGCCGACCTGCTGCCGGGGGAACTCGGCCCGGCGTTTGTCGAAGCGCTACAGTCGGGGCGGTTCGACGCCGCGGCCAATCAGTTGAGGCCCCGGGTTTCTTACGGGAGTTCGCGCCGGGTGCTCATAGGCGACGCGGCCGGGCACTACCATCCCATGACGGCGGTCGGAATGACCCTCGGTTTCGGCGATGCGCTTGCGTTGGCCCAGGGCGGAAAATTTCGCAATTTCGCCGCCAGGCGTTTCAGGGCGACCCGGGTTCCCGAGCTTCTGGCCCTGGGGCTGTACGAGGTCTTTGCCGATCATCGGGCCGAGTCGGTTGCGCTCAGACACGCAATCTACCGGGGCTGGCGGACGAATTCCGTGTACCGGGACCGAACCACCCGGATTCTCGCCTGCGAAATCCGGTCCACGACCGCGATGAGCCTCGCGTTCAGCGGAACTGTGGTCCGGGCGGTGGCCGGTGAGATTTTGCGGGGCAACCGCCGGAGCTCCTCGCGTCGGGCGCGGAACATCTTTCCTGCGCTCGGCGTTCGTCTCTGGTGGCTCGTGCGCGGAATTCTGCAGCTGCGCAAGACCAAAGGCGCGGGAGGGGAAAAGCACAAGCAGGCCCGCGGCAGCCTGGCCCGCGCGTTCCTGTACTCCATGTCTTCGGGGAGCGAATCATCCCGGTCCGCCCGGCCGAAGGACATCGAAGCACCCGATGCCGGCCCGGCATTGAAGAGTGCGGCCGCGCGCCTGTTGAGCCTGCAGGGAGAGGATGGCGCCTGGGAAGGCGAGATGGTCTGGTGCCCCATGCTCACGGCGCAATATGCGCTGTTGCACCACATTATCGGGCGGCCGCTCGAGGCCGGCCGGCGCCGGCGCGTTCTGCGCTCCTTTGAGCGGACCCGTCTCGAAGGCGGCGCATGGGGCCTGCACGAGCACTCGGCGCCCCACCTGTTCGTCACCGCCCTGGTCTACGTCGCGGCGCGATTGCTCGGCGTCGAGCGGGACGATCCGCTGGTCGTGCCGGCCCGGCAATTCATCCAGGCCGAGGGGCTTCTGGGCATTCCGAGCTGGGGAAAGTTCTGGCTGGCGCTCCTCAACCTGTACGACTGGCGCGGGGTCAACGCCGTTCTGCCGGAACTGTGGAGCCTGCCGCGCCGGATACCGTTGCATCCCTCGAACTGGTACTGCCATACCCGGCTTATCTATATGGCGATGGCGGCGGTTTACGCGCGCCGGTTCCAGGCGCCGGTCACGCCAACGATCGCAGCGCTGCGGGAGGAGTTGTTCCCCGAAGGCTTTGCCGAGGCCGATTTCTCCGCCGCCCGCAACCGCTTGCGCGAGGCGGACCTCTACGCGCGGCCGAGCGGGTGGCTCAAGGCCGGATACGGGATCGCGCGGCTGTTCGACCGGTTCCACGGCAAGCGCCTGCGCGCCCGGTGCAGCGAAGCGATCGTCCGGCGCATCAAATGGGAGCTGCAGACCACCAGCCATACGAGCATCTCTCCGGTCAGCGGCCTTCTCAACATCCTTGCCTTATGGCTGCACGACCCGGACGATGCCGATTGCCGCCAGGCGCTCGAAAATCTGGACGGCTGGATCTGGGAAGACGAGGAATTCGGCGCTCGCGTCACCGGCGCGAGAAGCGCCTCGTGGGATACCGGATTCGCCCTTCAGGCGCTCGCGGCGGTGCCGGAACTCGACGGGGTTGGAGGCGCCCTCCGGCGCGGCGCCGACTTCCTGTTCGCGCACCAGATCGACACCAGCTTCGACGGGTTCCGAGAGGCCTACCGGTCCGATCCGAAGGGCGGCTGGTGTTTTGCCGGGGGATGGCATGGCTGGCCGGTGAGCGACTGCACCGCGGAAGCGGTGCTCGGAATATTCGCCGCCCGGCGCGGCGCGGAGAACGCGGCGGCGCTGGACGATGCGGCCGCGTTCATGTTGCGCAGCCAGAACCGCGATGGCGGTTTTGGCAGCTACGAGGCGCGGCGCTCGGCGTTCGGTCTGGAATGGTTGAATCCGGCAGAGATGTTCGGCGATTCGATGACCGAGCATTCCTTCGTCGAGTGCACCGCGTCCTGCGTCGCGGCGCTCGCCGCTTGCCGGGAGAACGCGCCGCAAAATGCCAACCGGAATGTGGCGAGCGCTATTGGCCGGGCCGATACCTGGCTTCGGCGGACGCAGGAAAGGGATGGATCGTGGCGCGGCGTATGGGGCGTCCAGTTCATCTACGGCACCCTGTTCGGCGTCAGGGGTCTTCTTGCCGGCCGGGCCCGGCCCGGCGATCCGGCGCTGCGTTCGGCCTGCCGCTGGCTGCTGGATCGCCAGCGGGAGGACGGGGGATGGGGCGAGCACCACAGCGGCTGCCTGACCGGCCGGTACGTCCCGCACGAGGAAAGCCAGGTCATCCAGACCGCGTGGGCGATGATTGCGCTCCTCGAGGCAGGCGAATCGGACTGGTCGGCGATTTCGCGGGGCGCCCGGTTCCTGCTCGATACCCAGGACGCGGACGGGGCATGGCCGAAGCAGGACATGGCCGGAGTATTTTTCCGGACAGCGCTGTTGGACTACGTGCTCTATCGGCAGTATTTCCCGCTGCACGCGCTGGGTCTTTACCAGCGGCGACGCCGGGAGCGGCTGAATCTGACCGCTTCGGCTCCCTTGACCGCCGGCGCGACGCCTTCCGCGCCCGAAGCGGCGTCTGCCTGTGCCCCGGCTTGATCGTCGGCTGCCCCGCGCAGGTTCGCCGGGCCAAAAAGCGTTTCCGTTCAGCCTTCCGGACGCTCCGGCTTGCGGGCCAGGACGAAAAACATCGGCGTGAAGATGCCGGACCTGCCGCCTTCGACCAGCGCGTCCGCCGCGGCGTTCAACAGCGTGCTGACCGCGCGGGAGCCCTCGGGAAACGCCCGCAATCTCTCTCCGACCCGCAACGTCAAATTGG
>LXNI01001372.1_pt1 | contig 21575 bp, 18 predicted proteins | sample 809091 | NCBI WGS metagenome assembly LXNI01 (sample SAMN04870527, study PRJNA318959) | sponge metagenome | biome: 01000161; feature: marine sponge reef; material: water | host: Sarcotragus foetidus | place: Greece: Milos, Mediterranean Sea | collected 2013-05-29 | depth 5-7 m | reverse complement strand
CCCCTCTGAAGAGGATTCCCCTGCGAAATGGCCCCGCCGGAATCCCCCTCCCCTTGGGGGAGGGGCTAGGGGAGGGGTCGTCGGCCGGCGCGCTGAGGCCACCTGCTGCAAGGCGTCGGGCGCCGTATACCCCTCCCCCTAACCCCCTCCCCCAAGGGGAGGGGGGACCGCCTTGCTTTTTCCGTCAAATCCCGTTTGAGACCTTTTGCAGAAGAAAACTCTGAAGAGGGGGAGGAATTTTTCGCGGCGCTATCCCGTCATCGGACGCCAACGGCGGCCCCCCCGCCTCTACCCCTTCGACATGGCCTGGGGCAGGACGAAGTTGGCGAAGTGGCCCTTGAACTTCAGGCCCGTCTTGAACACGACCGGCTGGACCTGCTGATAGAGCGGGAAGACGTAGGCCTTCTCGGCGATATAGCGGTTGACCTTCTGCCAGCCGGCGATCCGCTTGGCCTCGTCCTTTTCGCCCCACAGCGGCCCGATCATGCCGTCGAGGTCCTTCGTATCCCAGGTCGAATGCGGCGACGGGCCGAACATGGCGTGGCCGGTCGAGGTCGTCGGATCGCCGATTGAATTGCCCCAGTTGTAGAAGGCCGCCGGGGCGAGCTTGTCCTGGGCGCGCAGTTCAAAATGCTTGGCGACCTCGTAGACCTCGATCTCGGCCCGGATGCCGACCTTGCGCCACATGCCGACGATGGCCTGGATAACGTCGTAGTCCTTGGCGATGTAACCGCGGGTCGTCTGGATCTTGAACGTGACCGGCTTGTCCTTCGAATAGCCGGACTTGGCGAGCGATGCCGCCGCGCCCTTCGGATCGTAGGGCGTCTTCACGTTCGGATCGAAGCCGGTGTAGGGCGGCGCCAGCAGGGTCTCGATGGGCACGCCGTAGCCGCGCAGCAGCCGGTCGACGATGGCCTTCTTGTCGACCGCCATCACCGCCGCCTTGCGCACGTTGATATCGGTCATCGGCGCGACATCGTTGAAGAAGATCATGGCGATGTCGGAGACCGGCGTCGCGACGCCTTCGAGGCCGTCCTTGGCGCGCAGCCGGTCGTATTCCTCGAACGGGATGTTGAGGGTGAGGTCGGAGCGGCCGCTCTCGATCTCGGCGATGCGGGCTGCCGGGTCGGTCACGAACTTGAACACGACCGTCTTGAAGGCCGGCTGATCGCCCCAGTAGTTGGGGTTCGCCTTCAGGCGCACGAAGGAACCGCGCTGGAATTCGTCCACCGTGTAGGGGCCGGAGCCCATCGGCTGCTTCTCGAAGCCCACCTTGCCGACTTTCTTGTAGTGGTGCGGCGGCAGGACATAGGCGGTCAGGAACGCCATCCACTTGAACAGGTCGGGCGTATACTGCTTGACGTCGCCGGTGACGACGTTGCCGTCCGCCTTCAGGTTGGCGACCGAGGCCCAGACGAAGGACACCGGGTTGCCGGTCTTCGGGTTGGCAACGCGCTGCAGGTTCCAGACGATGTCCTGCGCCGTGACCGGCGTGCCGTCAGACCATTTGGCGCCCTGGCGCACCTCCATACGGATTTTGGTCTTGTCGTCGTTCCAGCCCCACTTGGTGAGCAGGCCGGGCCGGAAGCTCAGGTCGGCGTTCTGGTCGACATACTGGTCGAAGACGCATTTGTAGATCGACATGAGCTGCGGGTTGACCGAGGACAGGCCGGTCGTCGGGTCCCAGGCCGGCAGCGGGACGTGGTAAGCGATGGTGAGCGTGTCGCCGATGGCTGCCGCCGCGGCGCGGTTGAACAGCAGCGAGCCGAGGCCGGTCGCGGCGCCGGCGGCGCCGGCCGTGTGCAGGAACTGCCTGCGGTCGAGTTGGGTCATGGTTTCCTCCCTCGGAAAATGCGTTGTCGTTGGCAGGCCGGCCTATTCGGCGGCTCCGATCACGATACCGGGGCCGGGGCGCTTTCGGCCCAGCGTTCCATCAGCGTGTTGGACGGCTGCGTCTCGTCGAGCATCTTGTCCGCGGTCGCCCGGCCGGCGGCCGGCAGGTCCGCCGCGTCCAGCAGGCCGATCTGGACCAGGACCGAGGCCTGATCCCAGTAGATGTGCTCGTGATACAGCTTCGGCCCGCGGAAGTTGATGATGGCGACCAGCGGGATGCGCACCCGTTTGCCGGTCGGCGCCACGCCGGGCAGCATCCAGTCGATCTCCCGGTCGTGGGTGAATTCGAAGATCATCTCGTCGACCACCCGGTCGGCGCCGACGGTGCGCGACACCGGGATCAATGCCGTATCGTCCGGGTTCGCGTTGACGAAATGGTTCTTGTAGAAGCGGTGCAGCTCGGTATAGCCGACGCCGCCGGTCATGGTCGGGATGTGGTTAACGTAGGGCTGCGCTACCATCGTCGCCATCGTGGCGTCGACGTCCCGGGTCGCGAACTCGTAATAGCAGTGCATGTCCCACAGATGCTCGAGGTCGTAGCTGGGCCCCATCGTGCCGCGCAATAGCGCAATGGTGCGCGAATGGGCCATGCCGGCCGCCGCCTTGTCGTAGCTGTCGCGGAAGCGGTTGGCGAAGCCGTGGGGGGCGCCTTCGTAGACGTTGACCAGCACATGGTCCTTGCCGGCAAAGGCCTCGCGGATCTGCTCGACCGCCTCCATCGGGACATGCTCGTCTTCGCCGCCGAAATGCAGCACCGTCGGGCAGTCGATCTTTTCTTTCAAGTCAAGCTGCTGCTCGATGCGCACGCCGTAATAGCTCGCCGCCGCGGCGACGCCGCAATGGGCCGCCGCCTGATAGGCCAGCGCACCGCCCAGGCAGTAGCCGAGCGTGCCCACCTGGGTGGCGCCGCCCTTGCCCTGGCCCTTCACCGCGTCCATGCCCTTGAGATGCGCGACGGTGGCGGTCATGTCCTCGACCGCCTTGGCGAAATCGAACCGGCCGAAAAAGTCGAACGCCTTCGTCCGGTCGGCGTCGGAATAGCCGAGATCGACTCGCGCCTCCATGCGATGGAACATGTCCGGCGCGATGACGACATAGCCTTCTTCGGCGAAATAATCGCAGGTCGCGCGGATCGATTCGTTCACGCCGAAAATTTCCTGCAATATCATCAGCCCCGGGCCCCTGCCGCCTTCCGGCAAGGCCAGATAGCCCTGGAACGCGCCGCCGTCGGCGGCAGGAATGTCGATGAATTCGCCGGCCATGCTGTTCCTCCCGATGCGCAACGGCCGCACCGGCGTCACTGCGGAACGCCGGTGCTTGTGGAGGGCCGGATCATAGCCTGCAAGACTACCGGTGGCGAGGCTCGCTGTGTATTTGCGCGCTACTGCTCGGGGCGCCACGGGTTAAGCAGTTCCACGTCGAAATGCTCGAAATCCTTGACGTTGCGGGTCACCAGCGTGAGACCGTGGCGGATAGCGACAGCGGCGATCTGCGCGTCGTCGGCGGCCGGCGTTCGCCCCGAGCGGTCGCCGTCGCCCATGAGGCGTCCCCATATTGCGGCTGCGGCATCGTCGAACGGTAGGATCTGTCCCTCGAATTGCCCGGCGAGATCGTATTCGATCCAGCTTTGGAGACGCATACGGCGCGTCTCGTCTTTTGCTTTCCGCGCGCCGCGGATCAGTTCTCCTAGGGTTTGCGCGGCGAGGAACAATTCTGTCGGCGTTTGAGCTTCGAGCCAGTCGAGTACAAGACTTTCCGGCTTTGGCTTGATCGTCTCACTGACAATGTTTGTGTCGAGAAGAAAGGCCATCAGCCAAGGTCGACGGTGCGACCGGCAGACCGGTCCCGCTCGACCTGCAGGTCGGCGCCGACAAGGGGCGAGGCGCGGAGGAAGGCGACCAGTTCCCTTCCCGTCCTCGCTCTCGTGACGGCCAGCATCGGTTGCAGCGTATCGCGAATGCGTCGCGCATCTTCGCCGCCGGCGCGAAGCGCGCCGGCAATCGCCTTAACGAGAAGGGCATCGCGGGACGGTACCGTCACTTCGACCCGTCGGGCGCCGCCGGCCGAGACCTTTTTTCGGTGCCGGTCGATACGAGATATCTTATGGGCGGCATTGCCAGCGCGTTTCATCGCAACCCCATCTGATCCGGTAACGTTACCGGAAAATAATTTCGGCGACTTGCCGATGTCAAGGGGTGCTAATTTCGAGATTCGGCGATCCGGGCCATCGGTTTTTCTATTCTTTTTTCCTGGCCGGCGCTTGCTCGCTGCCGGTCGCGTCGCCGGCTGCCGGAGCCGTCGAGTCGCCAGACGGCTTGGCCGCCGCATCGTCCGAGGCCTTGTCGTCCACGGCCTTTTCCTTCGGCGGCGGCTTCAATATGTCGGCCATGGTGTAGCGCAGGAAGCGGGTCACGGTGGAGGAGACCTTGTAGGCCCAGCCGGCCGTCCGCGCATTGATTGCTTCGGCCTCCTTGCGGACCGTGTCGGCCGCTTTCAGATCGGAGCCCTCTTTCGGCTTGTCCTTGAGCAGCGCCGCTTCGTCGACGCCGGCTTCGAAGGTCATCCAGTATTTGTCGTCTTCGTCGGGCTTGCCGGTCCGGGCCAGCTTTACGGTCACGACCAGGCCGTCGAAGGTCCGGAAGACGGCGCCGCCGGCGGACTTGCCGGCAAAATCGACCTCGCCCGCCGGCTTGACATCCTCCAGCGTCAGGTTGTCGAGGCTCTCGCCGATGTAGCGCAGAAAGCGCTCGCCCTTGATCTCGCGGTCTTCCGGCATGTTGCGCAGGGCAAATTCGGCATCGCCGGCCTTCTCCTTGCCGACGATCACCCGGGCGGGTTCGGCGCCATCCTGCCCCCCGGCCGCAGTCTGGACGACCTCCCGGATCCGTCCGGTCCTGACGTCCATCACATTGCGGTCGAGCCAGTCGCCGATCTCGGCGGCCAGCTTCGGATCGCCCGCGGCGAGCCAGGTCTGCTTGACCCCGGGCAGCCGGACATAGACCAGCGAGCGGCCGAACAGGATTTCCTTGGAATTGCTCTTGCCGACGATCACGTCGGCCACCGTCTTGTCGCCGGTGAACGCGGTCAGCCGCTTGGACGCAGCGCCCTTCTTCGCCGGGTCTTCCAGATCCAGCCTGTCGTAGCGCGCCGGGTCGCTCGTCTTGCGCTCGAACTGCTTCAGTTGCGAGAGCGATACCAGCGCCTCTTTCACCCTGGAGAAGGTCGCCGGATAGCCGCCTTTTTCGCGGGCGACCCATTTGCCGGCCTTGCGCTCCAGCGTGAAATTCTTGCCTTCGGCGGTGATGCGGATGCGGTCGACGGCGTTGACCGCCCCGGCGTCGAGCGCCGGGAAGAACCGGGCGCCGGCCGAAGGGGCTGCCGCGTCGGTCGCGGGCCGCAGCGCCACGGCGCCGGCGATCAGCGCGGCGGTAATGCCGGTGAGGACGAGGAAGCCGGTTTTGTTCATGATGGCGTTGTCATTGTTGCGCAATCCGGGTTCGAACGGCGCGATCAGGCGGTTTCGTAGCGCCGCCGCCGGCGCCGCGCGCGCCAGATGGCGACCAGGATGGCAAGCACGGCGACGATCAGCGGGATCAGCACGATGTTGAAGAACCTGGTGCGCGCTTCCAGCGCATCCACGTCGGCGCGCAGGCTGGCGAGCACGGCGCGCTGCTCCTGCCGGACGGAGATGAACTTCGTCAGATAGCCGCGCAGGGTTTCCTGCTGCGCTTCGGTCAGGACGGTCTGGCCGTCGTCGCTCGCCGACCTGGCGTCTGCGATCTTTTTCTGCAGGGTCTCCAGCTCGCGCGCCAGCTCCAGCTGCTTGGCCCGCAGCTTGTTCTGGGACGCCTTGCGCAGGTCCTCGACGACGGTGAACGGCCGGGCGGGTGCGCCGCGCCCGCGCAGCCCGGCCAGCGGATTGGCGCCGGTCAGGTCGTCCAGCGCGTTGACGACGAAATCGGCATTGTTGGCGAACGGCGTGTAGACCGCGCCCTCACCGACAGTCGACGTCTGCGCCCAGAAACCGGTTTCGAGGAAATCGGCGTCGGCGACCAGGATGAGGTTCAGCGGCTTTTGCGTCCGGGCGATGTGCGCCGGTTTCGCGGCTTTCTTGCCGTCATCCTTTTCCGCCTTTTCCCCCGCGTCTTCTTTCTTGGCATCCGGGTCAGCAGGCGGGCCTGCGGGGAAGGCGGTGGCCGCGTTGCCGGTCACGCGCACCGCCACCCACAATTTTTTGTCTCCCGGCGCGTAGGTGCGGTAGAGGTCGAGCAGGTTCGGTTCCTGCCGGTAATCCGCCGCCTTGCGCACCATCGCGATGTCGGTCGTCGTCACCAGCGGCGTCACGGTCGTTCCGCCGCCCTCGGCTTTGGCAAAATGGCCCGGAATGCCGAAGATCAGCAGCTTGATCCGGGCGGTGACCGGGTCGGCGGCGTTCAGGTCCGGTTCGCCGAATCGCACATAGCCGATGTGCGGCACCTTGTAGGCGCGGCCCTGGTGGCGAAACTCCATCTCGATCGCGCGGTTGGCGTCGGTCGCCACGGCGGCGCTGTCGTAGGCGACGCCCCAGGCTTTCAGCAGCTTCGGCAGGTCCGAACCGGGCGGGACCGGACCGGCGCCCATGAAGGTCCGGCGGCGCGGGGCCGTCAGCGGCACCGGGTCCAGCATGACCACGGCCTTGCCGCCCTTCAGGACATACTGGTCGATCGCGTAGAGCGCCTTGTCCGACAGGCTCCGCGGGTGAAAGATCATCAGCACGTCAATATTGTCCGGGATCCTGTCCTTGCTTTCGTCGATCGTCTCGACGTCGAACAGCTTCTTGATCTCGCCCATGACCGCCCAGGGCTGCTGCATGCCGCCCTGCATGCTGAAGGTGCCGTCGATCGGCAGGCCGGCGATCAGGCCGACCGCCTTCTTCTTCACGCCCAGGCTGTGGACCAGCCGGGTGATGTCGTATTCGATGAAGCGCTGACGCGTCGGGTGGAAGAAGGCGATCTTTTCTTCCGCATCCACCGTGTTGGTGCCGGCAAGGCCGAAATAGACCAGTGTCCCGCTGGTATCGATCGGCACGCCTTCCATGCCGTAGGCCTCGGCCCTGTCCTCGTCGACCGAATAGGGCTCGGGCCGGTAGGTTTCCAGCCGGATCTTGCCGTTCGAAAGCGCGACATACCGGTTCAGCAGGTTGCGCACCCGGTCTGCCGCCGGGCCGTAGCCCGGCGCCCGGTCGACCAGCGCGGGCGAGAGAAACAGGCGCAGCACGATCGGCTCCTGCAGCGACTTCAGCACCCTCTGCGTGCCCGTAGAGAGGGTGAATTCCTTGTCGGCGGTCAGGTCGGCCGAAACGTTGCGTGCCGCATTGCCGACAAAGGCGTTGAAGGCGAACAGGAAGACGAAGGCCACGATCAGGGAGGCGATCGTCAGGTTGCGCCGGTCGCTGAGGAACGCCATCGCCTACGCTCCCTTCTTGAGGTCGAGGACCAGCACGGTCGCGAACAGGAACACGCCGATCACCGAGAGGAAGTAGAGCAGGTTGCGCAGGTCGATCACGCCTTTGCGCATCTCGGCGAAATGGTTGAGGAAGCTGAAGGACGCGACGAGCTCGACGGAGCCCGCGGGCAGCAGTTCGCGGATCGGGCCGAGCACGACCTCGGCGCCTGCCATCGAGAAAACGAAGCAGACGATCGCCGCCAGCACGAAGGCGATGACCTGGTTCTTGGTCGTCGCCGACAGGCAGGAGCCGATGGCGAGATAGCCGCCGGCCATCAGGAAGCTGCCGAGATAGCCGGCGATAATCGGGCCGTGGTCGGGCGCGCCGAGGCTGGCCACGGTGAGCCAGATCGGGAAGGTCAGCGCCAGGGCGATGCCGGCGAACATCCAGGCCGCCAGGAATTTGCCCATAACGGCGTGCCAGGTCGCGATCGGCAGGGTGAACAGCAGTTCCACCGTGCCGGTCTTGCGCTCCTCGGCCCACAGCCGCATGGCGATGGCGGGCATCAGGAACAGGTAGACCCAGGGGTGGAACACGAAGAAGGCGTCCAGATCCGCCTGGTTACGCAGGAAGAAGTTGCCGAAAAAGAAGGTCAGCGCCCCGGCCAGGGCCAGAAAGACGATCAGGAAGACATAGGCGACCGGGCTGGCGAAATAGCCGGCGAACTCGCGCCTGAAGACGACGGCGACGGTGCGGGCGGCGGTCATCGGGCGGCCTCCCCTCCGGTATCCCGTCCCGTCGCACCCTCGCCTGTCATAATCCCTCCGGTCGTGATCTCGCGGAACACATCGTCCAGCCGGCCTTGTTCCAGCCGCATCTCGTCGACCTCCCAGCGATGCTCGGTGACATAGGCGCTCACCGCCGGCAGAACGGCGGCGCGGTCGCGCGGAACCACCCGGAACGATGGCATTTCCGTTTCGCCGTCCTCCTCGACTCTCAGCACACCCTCCAGCCGGGCGAGGCCGGCGCGTTCGGCCGACGGCGGCAGGGCGCGGGTGCGCAGGGTTACGGTGTTGTGGCGCTGCGCCAGGGCTTCGAGTTCGGCCGGCGTGCCGTCGGCCAGCAACCGCCCCTGAGCGATGATCATCGCCCGGCTGCACACGGCATGGACCTCCTCGAGGATGTGGGTGGAGATCACGATGGCCTTGTCCGGCGCCATGTCGTCGATCACCTGGCGCACATGGTGCTTCTGGTTCGGGTCGAGGCCGTCGGTCGGTTCGTCCAGGATCAGCACGTCCGGGTCGTGCAGCAGGGCCTGGGCGAGGCCGACCCGCCTGGTAAACCCCTTGGACAGCGTCTCGATCGGCTGGTCGAGTACGGCGGACAGCTGCGCCATGTCGACGACCCGGTCCACGGCCTTCGCCCGGCCGGCGCCGCTCAGGCCCCGGCTGGCGCCGATGAAGTTGAGAAAGCCGCGCGCCGTCATGTCGGCGTAGAGCGGCGCGCCCTCCGGCAGATAGCCGATCCGCCTCTTGGCGGCGATGGCGGCATTGCGGATGTCGTGGCCGCAGACCACGGCGGTGCCCGAGGTCGGCGTCAGGAAGCCGGTGATCATCTTCATGGTTGTCGACTTGCCGGCCCCGTTCGGGCCGAGGAAGCCGAGAACCTCGCCTTTCGCCACCGAGAAGGAGACGTCGTCGACCGCCCGGATCGGGCCGAAATGCTTGGTGAGCGACTGAACTTCGATCATCCGGTCCAACGTCTCGCAGGTATGGCGGGCAGGTGCAGCGATAGATGCAAAAAACCCGGCTGAACGGCATGGGCCCCGAATCGTCGGGCCGTGCCGGCCGGGCGGCGGCGACCGGAACGAAAGCTGCCCCGGACCGGACGCAGAAATCGCGCCCGTTCGCCGTACCGCCGCTATAGATGCGCGCAACTAAGGCAATTTCAAGATGGTTTTCTGTCCTTCGAGACGAGGTTTCGCGACGCGGTCCTGCGGGCCGCTCCTCAACCTCTCCTCAGGATGAAGTCGGGATTTCCTGGCCAATGAAACCCTTCATCCTGAGGAGGGCGTTGAGGAGGCGCGTCAGCAGCCTGTCCTGAGCTTGTCGAAGGGCCGTCTCGAAACGCTCGTCTCGAAGGACGCGGCGATGCGCGGCAGCCAGAGGAGCAGGAAGACAGCCCGCGCGATCAGGAAGACGTAGAGTGACGCCCACAGGCCGTCATTGCCCCAGAGTTCCAGCAGCGCGTAGCCGGCGGCGAGATAGACGGCAAGCGCGAGCGCCATGCCGTTGCGCATTTCGCGGGTCCGCGTCGCGCCGATATAGATGCCGTCGAGCTGGAAGCTCCACACGCCGGCGAGCGGGATCGCGATCGCCCAGGGCAGGTAGACCCGGGCGAGGTCGCGGACCTTTTCGATATCGGTCAGCGTATCGATAACCAGGCCGCCGGCCGCCAGATAGGCGAGCGCGAAGCCGGCCGCGACGATCCCGGCCCAGACGGTGGTCAGCCGGATGGCGTCGCCGTAGCGGGCGCGGTCCCTGCGGCCGATGGCGCCGCCGACCAGGGCTTCGGCGGCGAAGGCGAAGCCGTCGAGGCCGTGGCCGATGAGCAGGAAGAAGTGGAACAGCACGGCGTTGGCCGCCAGCACCGTCTCGCCCAGTTTCGCGCCCTGGGCGGTGAACCAGGCAAAGGCGAAGATCAGGCACAGGGTGCGCAGGAAGATGTCGGTATTGGCGCGCAGCAGGCCCGCCGTCTTGCTGCGATCGGCCAGCAGCCCGCGCCGGCGCCAGCGCCCGCCGAGCGGCCGGTGCAGCCAGACGATGACGGCCATGCCGATGACCGCCGTCGAGGCTTCCGCGATCAGGGTCGCCAGCGCGACGCCCTCGATGCCCCAGCCGAAGACCGGCACGAACAGCAAGTCGAGGGCGATGTTCAGGCCGTTCATATAAAGGGTGAGCGCCAGCACGGTGCCGGTCCGCTCCATGCCGATCAGCCAGCCGATGCCGACATAGACCAGCAGGGTTGCCGGCGCGCCCCAGATCCGGATATCGAAATAGGCGCCGGCCAGCGTCTCGACCCGCGGCGTCGCCTCGACCGCCCAGAAGGCGAACCATTGCGCCGGTGTCTGCAGGGCGACGATGGCGAGACCGAGCACTGCCGCCAGCAGGGCGGCGCGCAGGGCGACATCGCGGATTTCCTGATGGTCCCCCGCCCCGCGCGCCTGGGCGACGAAGCCCGTGGTGGCCATGCGCAGGAAGCCGAACGCCCAATAGAGGAAGCTGAAGATCAGCGCGCCGACCGCGACGCCGCCGATATAGGCCGGCGACGGCAGATGCCCCATCACCGCCGTATCGACCGCGCCGAGCAGCGGCTGGCCGATATTCGCCAGGATGATCGGCACGGCGAGCCGCAGCACCCGGCGGTGGGTGACGGCGTCGGTGAGGCTTCCGGAGGTGGCGGTGGAAGGAGCCAAGGGAGCGCCTGCCAGGTGTTCACAGCATGGTTGGCGCCCCTCGATACGCCGCTTCGCGGCTACTCGGGATGAGGGAATTCTCAAGCCTCCCTCATCCCGAGCAGGCCCGCAGGGCCGTATCGAGGGACGGCCGGTCTTGTCGCCGCTGGACCGGTCCTTTGCAACCCGGCCCGGGCGAAATGGGGCCTGCAATCGCCCGGTCGCCGTAGGGGAGGATTTCAAACTCCCCTACAAATTACGGAGACGGCTCGGCCGGCAGGCGCGGTCCCTACACCCGCTTCGAAATCCAGATTGCGGTGCGGGAGACGTCCTTGATGGCCCGGGTCAGCAGCGGATAAGCCGGCGCAGCCTCGGCATTGCGGGCGAGCGCGGTGTCCTTGTGCGCCAGCTCGTCGGCGCGGAACTCTTCGATGGTCCCCTTCAGGTCCGCTTCGCTGTCGTCCAGCATGGCGGCCTGATCGGCGTAATGCTCGTCGATGACCTCCTCGACCGCGACGGTGCAGGCCATGGCGGCCTCCCGGCCCATCAGGGCGGTCGCGGCGCCGAGCGCAAAGCCGGCGAGATGCCAGACCGGGGTCATGACGGTCGGGCGGACCTGCCGCTCGACGATCATCCGGTTGAAAGTATCGAGATGCTTCTGCTCCTGGTCCGCCATCTCGCGGAGCACCGGCCCGTCCTCGCTCTCGCCGAGCACGGCAAGCTGGCCGGCATAGATGCGCGCAGCGCCGTATTCCCCGGCCTGGTTGACCCGGATCATGCTGTGGATCAGCGCCTCGCCGGCCGGTTCGCCCGGCATCGGCCGCCGCGGCTTTTCCGGCGCGTTTCCGGTCATCGGGCGGCCCCGCGCAGCGCGCGCACGCCGGCGGTCAGCGCGAAAACCGCCATCGCCGCCGAGATCAGCGCGTTCCAGCCGGCCATGGAAATGCCGGCCAGCGACCAGGGGATGGCGTCGCAGCGCGCCGGCGCCGCCGCGCCGATCATGTCTTTCAGGTTGCCCGCGGTGATCTTGCCCGCGTCGAACCCGCCGCCGCCGCTGCAAGCGCCGGGGCCGGTCCACCAGGCATATTCGACGCCGGCATGATAGACGCCGACCCCGGCGGTTACTGCAAGCGCCGCGGCGATCGGGAGCAGGAACAGACCGGACCGGCGCCCCCGCAGCACGAACAGGCCGAACAGCGCGAGCGCGACGACAGCCATGTGCGGCCAGCGCTGGACATGGCACATCGGGCAGGGCGTCAGGCCCTCGATATACTGGAATTCGAGCGCGGCGAGCAGCATTCCGCCGCTGCCCAGCAGCAATAGGTAGAGGGGTGTCCGGCCGGCCGTCATCACCCCGGATACATAGGATCGGCGCCCCGTCCGCCCGCACGCCGGATCGCCGCATCCGGCCCCGCCGGTCGGGCCGGCGGACCTGCGCCCGGCAATCCTAATCGGGGTCGGGCGCGACCCGGATCATGCGCTTGCCGCGGTTGTCGCCGGCCAGCAGGCCGATCAGCCCCTTCGGAGCCATCTCCAGCCCGTCGAGAATATCCTCCTCGACGACCATCTTCCCGTCCCGGAACCAGCGGCCCATGTCGCGCACGGCCTCGGCGTCCCGGTCCGCGAAGTCCATGACGATGAAGCCCTCCATGCGCAGCCGCTTGAAGACATGGATGCCGGGCACGCCGCGCGGGCTGGTCATCTCGGTCGTGTCATACTGGCTGATCGCGCCGCAGCATACGATCCGGCCCTTCATCGCCATGTTGAACAGGGCCGCTTCCAGGACGGCGCCGCCGACATTGTCGAAATAGATGTCGACGCCGTCGGGCGCGAATTCGGCGATGCGCTTGCGATAGGGCTCGTTCTTATAGTCGATGCAGGCATCGAAACCGAGCGTGTCCGCCACCCAGGCGCATTTCTCCGGTCCGCCGGCAAGGCCGATGGTGCGGCAGCCGAGATTGCGGGCGATCTGGCCGACGAACATGCCGACCGAGCCGGCGGCGGCGGAGACCAGCACGGTTTCACCCGCTTTCGGCTGCCCGACCTGGACAAGGCCGTGATAGGCGGTTTTGCCCGCGATACCGTAGAGCGAGATCAGGTGGCTGAGCGGCTTTGCATCCGTCGGCAGCTTCTCCAGCCGGTGCGCCTTGTGGACGGAATAATCCTGCCAGCCGACCGCCGCGCCGACGATGTCGCCGGCGGCGAACCCGTCCGCTTCGCTCTGCGTCACGACTCCGATGCCGTAGCCGTCCATCATGTCGCCGGCGCCGACCCCCTTGCGATATGTGTCGCCCTGCATCCAGGCCCGGTTGGCGGCGTCGAGCGACAGCAGCAGGCTGCGCACCTGGACCTGGCCGGCCTGCGGCGCGGGGATATCCCCGGTCCGCATCTCGAAATGGCTTTCCTGCAGCTTGCCGGCCGGCGTTTCGACCAGGAAGATCTGGCGGTTCTTCTCGGGCATGGGGCGTTTCCTCCGGGATCGACAGGGTTCGCGCGCACTTAGCGAGTGCCGGCCCGCGCGGTCAACCGCGCCAACCCGCCATGCGCCTTTCGCGCAGGCACAATCTGCGCGGGCGCGAATCGGCCGGGCGCGAATTGACCGGGCGCGAATTGACCGGGCGGGCGTTTTCCTCTTGATCGCCGGCCCGTCCCGCTCTTTGACACGCCCCCATGCCGGAAACATCGTCCGACAAGCCGCTCTTCGGCCGGCTCTGGGTGCTCTGCCTGATCGTGTTCATCGACATGGTCGGCTTCGGCGTCATCATCCCGTCCCAGCCGTTCTGGACCAAATCCTTCGGCGCGACCGCGTTCGAGATCGCGCTGATAATGTCGGTCTACGCGGCCTGCCAGTTCGTCTTCGCCTTTCCGCTCGGCTGGCTGTCCGACCGGGTCGGCCGCAAGCCGATCCTGATCCTGAGCCTGTTCGGCTCGGTCATCAGTTTCACGCTGGTCGGCCTTGCCGACTCGCTCTTGATGATCGTGCTGGCGCGCGCCCTGGGCGGCGTGATGAGCGCCAACATCGCGGTCGCCTACGCCTATGTCGCGGACGTCACGACCGGCGAGGAACGCGCCCGCGCCATGGGCCTGCTCGGCGCGTCGATCGGCGCCGGCTTCGTGCTCGGCCCGTTCATCGGCGGCGTCGTGGCCGGCCCGGACCCGGCCAATCCCGGCCAGCTCGCCTTCTTCATCGGCGCCGCCATCAGCGCGCTCGCGCTGGTCGCCGCCATCCCGATGCTGAAAGAGCCGGAGAGCCATCGTTCGAACGCCGAGACCCGCGGTTTCGGCGCGCGGCTGCGGGGCTTCGCCCTCGCCCTGTCGATCCCGATCGTCCTGATCCCGATTGCCGTCGCCGGCATCGCAGGCCTCGCCATGGCCGGGCTGGAGGCGACCTACGCCTTGTGGGTCAACGAGGAACACGGCTGGGGCGCGCGCGAGACCGGCCTGTTCTTTGGCTATATCGGCGTGCTGCTGGTGATCGTCCAGGGCGGCCTGGTCGGGCCGGTCACGCGCGCCATCGGCGAGCGCGGCATGCTCTATCTCGGCCTCGCCTTCGTCACGGCGGGCATGGCGGTGGTCGCCGTGTCGGATACGATCCCGCTGGTCTTCGTCAACGGCGCGCTGATCGCCTTCGGCTACGGCTTCGTCGATCCGGCGGTCAACAGCCTGATCTCGCGCAACACGCCGGCGGGCCGGCAGGGCGCCGTCATGGGCGTATTGCAATCGGTCGGCAGCCTCGCCCGGATCGCCGGCCCGGCGGCTGCGGGCCTGCTGTTCTACAAGCTGGGCCACAACGCGCCCTACGTCGCCGGGGCGATCGTGCTCGCCCTCGCACTGGCCTTCGCCGTGTGGCGGCTCGCCGGCGTCGAGATGCCGCCCTCGCCGCGGGCGCGGGCGGGGACGGGGACGGGGGCGGAAGCACGCGCCAGCGCGCGCGGCCGGCCGCACTAGGACTCATCTGCTCTGGACGGAATCGTGGCGGCGTGGCGCGCCCTTCGGCAAGCTCAGGGCAGGCTCTCGAAAAGGCGCGCAAGCGCGCCTGCTCGGCATGAGGAGATTCTTGTTAGAGATACTCCCTGTACCTCACCCTGAGTAGCCGCGAAGCGGTGTATCGAAGGGCGGATTTTACTGGCCGGCGAATCGCGCTATGAACCCGGCTGGATCGTTACGCCGGCCGGCCCGGAAAGGGCCGCCGGCCCGAAAACGCATACAGGCTTTCCTGGGAGGGAACCCGATGGATCTGAACGGACATTCGGCAATCGTGACCGGCGGCGGCTCCGGTCTGGGCGAGGCGACGGCGCGCATGTTCGCGGCCAAGGGGATGAAGGTCGCGATCTGGGACCTGAACCTGGACGGCGCGAAGCGCGTCGCCGGCGAGATCGGCGGCGTGGCGGTCCAGTGCGACGTGGTGAGTGCGGACGGCGCCGAAGCGGCGATCGCGCAGACGCGAGCCGCAATCGGCACCGCCCGGGTGCTGGTCAACTGCGCCGGCATCGGCCCGGCCCGCACCATCGTCAGCCGCAAGGGCGAACCGATGCCGCTCGAAGCCTTTTCCAGGGTCGTCGAGGTCAACGTCATCGGCACATTCAACTGCCTGCGCCTGGCCGCGGCGGACATGTCGAAGACCGAGCCGCTCGACGGCGGCGAGCGCGGGGTCATCATCAACACCGCCTCGGTCGCCGCCTTCGAAGGCCAGATCGGCCAGGCGGCCTACGGCGCCTCCAAGGGCGGCGTGGTCGGCCTGATGGTGCCGGCAATGCGTGAGCTCGGCCGCCACGGCATCCGCGTCCTGACCATCGCACCCGGCTATATCCAGACGCCGCTGATGGACCAGGTCCCGGAGGATTTCCAGGAGAACCTGAAATCGTCGCAGATCTTCCCGCGCACCCGCTTCGGCCAGCCGGAGGAATACGCCCAGCTCTGCGTCGCCATCTGCGAGAACCAGATGCTCAACGGCGACACCATCCGCCTCGACGCCGGCACAAGAATGCCGCCGCGGTAGGGGGCGGCCCCTCGATACGGCGCTGACGCGCCTACTCGGGATGAGGGCCCCTCGATACGGCGCTGGCGCGCCTACTCGGGATGAGGTTTTCTTTGCGAAGGCATCCTCGCCACAACAGTCCCTCACCCTGAGTAGCCCCGAAGGGGCGTATCGAAGGGCGGCCCGTTTCGCCGCGTTGCCATCGCGCGGTACCTTGTCTATGTCGCACACGCTCGCGCGCCAGTAGCTCAGCTGGATAGAGCGTCGCCCTCCGGAGGCGAAGGTCAGGGGTTCGAATCCTCTCTGGCGCGCCATTTCTCCGGCCTCTCGCTGCAGTCCGCAATGCCGGCAATCTGCCCTTGATAAAGGTACGAACCCGTTCCGAGGTCTGTACCCGTTGCGTCTGTAGCGTCACCATCATTATTCGCCGACGATCCTTGACGCCGGTTATAGGCTCATGTCTCGTCGGACAAGGCTATGCGTTGCGCATCGCGTAATCGTCGTGTAGCCTTCTTTCGAGTGGTGCGCCGCTTAGTGCGCTTCTCCAAGCAAGACGGAGGATGAATATGAGAAGTGGCGATCAAATGTTGCAACATCTCGTTGAAAAGTCCGCTCTCGACAAGGAATTCAGGCACCAGTTGCTTGCAGATCCCAAGGCTGCAATCAGTGCGGAACTGGATATTACAATTCCGGAGTCGATGACGATCCAAGTGCATCAAAGCGATATGCAGACCGTGCATCTCGCGTTGCCGCCGGATCCGCACATCACCGAGGAGCAACTTGAAGCTATCTCAGCCGGTCTCTGCTGCTGCTGGTAGACCCGGCAGCCGGCAAATAGCCGGCTCAGATGCGGAACCACCCGCATTTGCGCACAGCTTGAACCGAACCCCCGTCATCTTTCGGAAAGCGATTCTCGGAGTTGCGCCCGATGTGCTTCGGTTGGCCGGGGTATGGGTGCATCTGGCGAAGCCACGGGAGCGTCCCCGCCGGAATGCGCCGATGGGTCGCCACGCAAGTCTGTTCCCGGTCCGGGTGCCGCGGATTCCGGTTGCGTTCGGGGGTGGTCACCGGACAGCCCTCGAATATATTTCCCGGCATCAGGACTGCCGCCTCTCCAGTTGCGCGTTGACAGGGGTACTCGGCACTATCCGCATAAGGGCCTTGGCGCGGTGCATCTGTAATGTTCTGATATGGATGCTAACCAATAGTTCAGTTGGCATGCATTGCGTTCGCTGGCCAATTGATGTGAAGCGTGAAGTGCTTCATTCGTCTCGACAAGGGATTTCGAACTATGGACAAGTCTGAACGAATTCGAGTTTTGGACGTTATAAACGAGCACATTGACAACGATACTACCGCGGATTCTGGCGGCATTATGTGTGTACCGATGTCGGATTTTACTTGCCCGGAGATCTTGGCGAAGGAGCAGGATGTTGTCTTTCGAAACACCGCTTTGTGCATGGGCCTTTCCAGCGCACTACCGAAACCCAAGACATATTGGTCGGACAATGTAACAGGCACTCCGATTCTTATGGTCCGAGATGGTGAAGGGCGATTTCGAGCGTACGCTAACGTCTGTCGACATCGAGGTAGTCAGATCGCACCCGAGGGACGTGGGTCGAAAGCGAGCTTTACATGCCCCTACCATGCATGGACATACGGTATCGATGGGAGTTTGCTGGCGATTAACAAGGAAAGCCATTTTGGGAAAGTCTGCAGAAAGGAATTGTCACTTTTCGAACTGCCGTCATCGGAATTTCATGGGATGCTGTGGGTGCGACCGACCCAGGGCGATCCTGTAGACGATGCCGAGTGTTTAGGTGGACTTGAAGATGACCTGGCGCACTGGCAATTGGCCGACTTTCCGTTTGCTCACACGCAAGTCATCGATGCGCGGGCAAACTGGAAAATGGCGATGGATACTTTCGCTGAGAACTATCATGTCAACATTCTTCACGCGGAAACCGTCGGCAAAGAGATGAAGGCAAACCTGCAAACATGCGACACTTTCAATAATAACCTTCGCTTTGTTTATCCCAATCAAAAATTGGACCTTATGCGATTTCTAACCTCAGATACAAAACGATGGCCTTACCCACAGATTGTTACCACTCTGTACTATCTCTACCCAAACGTCATCATAATGGTGGACTCATTTGGCGTCGACCTGTTGCGATTTTTTCCGCTCGAAAATTCACCTTCGAAATCCCGAACCGTCCATACCTGGTACATTAGCCCGAAAGTACAGCCACGCCTCAAGGAATTTGGGTATACGTATGAAGAAAGAGCTTCGCGATTCGGGGAGGTTATTGTAAACGAAGACTACGAATTGATCGCGAAAATTCAGTCGAACGCCGAACGTGGGACTCCATCAGAGATGCTGCTTGGACGGAACGAAGGTGCATTGCAACATATTCACAATGCGCTCCGATCGGCAGTCGGTCGTGATTTGTTGCCGGTTGAGGAGAATTAGCCCGGACTTTCTTGTCTCACGGCGTTGTGCGTTTTGAAGGTCGGACCGGGAACTTCTTGAAGTTGGCCACATTTCGGTGGCTTCACGTTGCCGGCGCGCCGATTGCGCCGGCGGCCGCTTTCGTGGCATGTTTTTGCCTTGCAGCGATGCGCTTCGGTCCGGTACCGGCCCGGCTTCGGACCGCGGCGGCACGCGACGGCCTTCGACGGACGGGAAAGGAGAAGGCATATGACTCAAGCGACAGCGGCAACGAACGGCGGCCGCCCCGGTAACGGACACAAGGGCACGGCCATCGTGGTCGGCCCGGAAGAGGGCGACAGCTTCTGGCAGCCCCTGCCCTCGACCGGGCACATCACCGCAAAGATCACGCCCTATACCGCGCCCTACGACGATTTCGCCTCCGGCATCCAGGTGCTGGAGCCCGGCGCCGCGATTCGCGAGCACGGCCATCAGCGCGCCCACGAGCTGATCTTCGTCTACCAGGGCACCGGCCACGCGATCATCGACGGCGAGCGTTACGAGCTGAAGCCCGAGACGCTGATCGTCGTCGGCCGGCGCGTCCTGCACTATCTGGAGAACGAGGGCGACGACCAGATGCGCATGCTCTGGGTCATCTTCCCGCCCGGGCTGGAGGACTGGTTCCGGGCCATCGGCCGCCCGCGCACTCCCGGCGAGGGCCCGCCCCCGGTCTTCGAGCGGCCCGACAATGTGCGCGATATCCAGGACCAGCAGAAATTCCTGCGCCCGGAGGATGCGGCGGCGGGCCTGCCGGTCTGAGGCGCCGCGCCGGTTCGCGAATCATCGCATAACGTTACCCGCGGGTTGACAGCCGCGAATAGAACATTAAATGAACATATAACCGGAATGGACCGGCCCGGCCGCCGGGTCCGGCCATGACGAATCATGACATTTCACGACGCCGGCGAATACCTTGTCCCGTCATCCCGACCGAGCGAATTGGGCGGAGGGACCTCGGCTCGATCCATCGAAAGGGCACAGGAGTCCTGCAACGGGATTCCTCCGCTTCGCGGACTGGCGTCCGCTCCGGTCGGAATGACGAGTGTAGGCAGACGGGGCGGACTGGAAGCCGAACATGACAAATCATGACATTTCATGACATTGCCGAAGGCCTCCTCCTGCGCCACCGCACCGGCGGCCCTGTCGCCGCGCCCGCGCGGCCGTCCGATACATTTGACCTGGGAATTTATACACATGACCGGCCCTCGCCGGTCCGCCGCTGTCAGAGCGGAAAATGGCGGATTTCAGCGGATTTCGCGCCGGAAAAGGGGGAAAGCGACGCCAGCCCTACGGCAAAAAAATGCTGTATATAGACCGGTCTGTCTTAGGATGGCCCGGGAGGAATCATGACAAATCATGACAATTCATGACCGATCATGACACCCGCGCCGGCCGGGCCCGCTTTCTACGCGACCGCGACGGCGTCGATTTCGACCTTCCACTCCGGGCGGATCAGGCCGGCGACGAGGAAGGTCGTGGAGGCGGCCTTGCAGTCGGTTCCGAGATGCTTGCGGCGCGCCGCGGCGAGCAGCGGTACGGCATCGGCATCGAGGATATAGGTGACGGTGCGCACGATGTTGGCGGTCGTCATGCCGGCCTCGGCCAGCACGGCCTCGACATTGCGCCAGGTCTGTTCGATCTGCGCTTCGAGATCGTCGGAAGTCGAGCCGTCCGGTGCGACGCCGACCTGGCCCGAAACGTGCAGCAGGCGCGATATGTCCGTCGCCTCTACGCCCTGGTCGTAATGGCCGAATGGCCCTGCGATGCCGGCGGGATTATGGGTCTTGATCACGGGTAGCCTCCATTGACGGGTCGGATGGGAGGGGAAGCATACATGGCGCAGTATCGTCCGCCCAGCGAGGCCCGGTTGCCGGCGCCTTCGGCAGCACCGGCATGACCGGCCGGCCGCGGTTCGGCGGATGGCGTTTCTGGCCGGCTGCGCTGCTCTGGCTGCCGGCCGGCCTGGTCGTGCAGGCGTTTCTGCGCTTCGCGCCGGAGGCCGCATCGGGCGAAGGGTCGGCGGGCCTGTGGCCGGCGATACTGCCGATGGCGCTGGTTTCGCTGGCCCTCGCCGCGCCATGTGGCCTGCCACTCGCGCTGGGCTGCCGCCGGCTGTGGCGGCGCGGCTACCGGCGCGGCGCCTGGGTGGCGGGCCTTGTGCTGGCAGCGCTTACCCTGGGAGCGACGGTGTTTGCCGGATTGCTCGGCCCGCTCGCCGTCGCATTAGCGGCGGTCCTGCTCAGCCTGCCGGTCTGGATCGCGGCCCTGTGGCTGGCCCGGAGGGAATGACGGGTCCGGCCGGAACGGACCGCCATGACGGGTCATGACATTTCATGACACATTGTGACGTCATCCCGGCGCCGGGTGCGCGGTTGCGGAGTCGCCGGCCGTGTGGCCGCGGCGGCCGGTCATTCCGCCGGCGGGGCGGAAATCCTGCCCGGCGCGGCACTGCCGCCGCCCTCTTCCTCCAGGTCCAGTTCGGAGATCTTCTCACCGCGGCTCGTTATCTTGCGCGACGAGGTCTGGATCTGGTCGATGTCGCGCCGGGCCTGGTCGAAATGCGACGCCAGCTTGCCGACCCGGTCGTCGAGCCGGCCGACATCGACCATCATGGTCTCGACCTCTTTCTGGATCAGATGGGCCTGCTCGCGCATGCGCACGTCGCGGAACACGGCGCGCACCGTGTTGAGCGTCGCCCACAATGTCGTCGGCGAGACGATGTAGACCTTTTCCCGGAAGCTCTGCTCGACCGCGTTGGCGAAGTTGGCGTGCAACTCGGCATAGACGCTTTCCGACGGCAGGAACATCAGCGCGGCGTCGCCGGTCTCGCCCGGCACGATATATTTCTCCCGGATATCGCGCACATGCTTGAGCACATCGGCGCTGAATCCGCGCGCCGCCTCGTTCCGCTCCCGCTCGTCCGCCGCGTTCTGCAGGCGCTGCCAGCTTTCCAGCGGAAACTTGGCGTCGATCGCGATCGGTCCGGGCGGGTTCGGCAGCTTGAGCAGGCAATCCGCGCGTTTGCCGTTGGCGAGCGTCGCCTGGAAGGCGTAGGCGCCGGGCGGCATGATGCTCTCGACCAGGTCGTGCAGCTGAATCTCGCCGAACGCCCCGCGCGCCTGCTTGTTGGCCAGGATATTCTCCAGGCCGACCATCTGTTGCGACAGGTCGGTGATCTTCTTCTGCGCCTGGTCCATCACAGCCAGCCGCTCGCGGATCTGCTGCAACGATTCGCCGGTCTTTTCCGCGCTGGTTTCGAGGCTGGCGCCGACCCGCCGGCTCACGCCTTCCAGCCGTTCGGAAATCGCCCGCTCCTGGTCCTGCAGGCGCGTGC
>LXNI01001371.1_pt1 | contig 21596 bp, 17 predicted proteins | sample 809091 | NCBI WGS metagenome assembly LXNI01 (sample SAMN04870527, study PRJNA318959) | sponge metagenome | biome: 01000161; feature: marine sponge reef; material: water | host: Sarcotragus foetidus | place: Greece: Milos, Mediterranean Sea | collected 2013-05-29 | depth 5-7 m | reverse complement strand
CCAGAGTGACCTAGGCTTCGTGTCTTCATTGTAAGCGTTCTTGATTGCAGTCGTTACGTATGGAAGGTAGTCTGAATCCCGTATGTCGCTCTTGTTGTACTCTCCACATACTTTGATCAGTTCCAACTCTAGCCTTGTACGATCACCAATTCTCTCATTCAAGTGGAGTTTCTTTACTTCTTCGGCTTCGTAATCGCTCAATGCCTTGCGATGAAGCAGCAGCCACAGTTCAAAACTCGGGTTGCTGTCTGCAACACGTAAGCCATTTAAGTCAGCTTTTCGTATAACTGCGTCCATCACATCTGAACATCGCCGGTCGATGTCAATCACGATCCAATGTTCCTTTACTTTGCCCCAGCGACTAGATTCCTGATTCTTGAAATCGATCAGATCTTCAAGAACCTGCATTGGATCGCTACAACTGTAATCTCTCGGAATAAATTTAATGATTACCATACGATACTTACGCTGCAAATAGGTTAAGTAGTCAGGTTCAGTCTTTTCACCTTCTGTAGCAATAACGATTGTCTCCCTTTCGGTCAACCCTATTGATTCGCGCTTCGTGTGTCTGGATCCGCGTCTAAACATCGCTACTTTGCCCAGTCCAAGTTGCTAACACTTAGAATTATGGGAATCGCACCGTATCGACCTTTTAGATATCTTCTCCTTATCCCGCTCTCTGCACGTGGTACAAAGTCCTCCAACGAAAACAATGTCGATACTCCTTCGAAATTCTTTTCAACAAACCAGATTTCGTCTCTTCTCAGCAACTCTAAGTCCAGGAGTCCAGATTCATGTGTTGTGACGATAAGCTGGTTTGGCTCGTGGCCGCTGTTCTCCAGAAACATCTGTACGATGGAATAACTCAACTGTGAATGCAGTTGCCGGTCAAGCTCATCTATTACGTACACTCGATCACTTTCACCGCTTAGAAATTCGAGAATAGTGGGTGCAAGAGTAAACATGCGTTGTGTTCCAGAAGACTCTTGAGCCATGTCGAAAACCACATCTCGATTCTCGTGTTCAACGTGATGAATCGTATGAAGCTTTACGGACGTGATTTTGATTTCTTCGTCGATGTCAAATAGCAACGTAGTATCGTGCATTTGGACTGAACCTTGCACGGCTGATGGTCCGGGCAATTCCAGTATAGTCTTTCTAATGAACTCCTTGAATTCGGTAGAAAATCGCGAATCTTTCTCGAAGTCGATTTCCTCCAACTCGACGCCATGAATGCCTACATCAAATACGTTCATTAGCTTACTGAGCTTTGTCTGAAATGCCTCGTCAATGTTCATTCGATAGTGAATTCCGGTTGGCGTTGTATCGGGATATATGAGTACAAGACGCCGGTCAAACCAGTTATACACATTTTGGAAATACTTGATATTTCGTTCCAAAGATTCGGTTAGGAAGAGTTGGTTCGGTCGAGTCCCTGATGCAGTAAACGCCAAGAATTCCATTGAATGGTCTTCTGATAACGGGAAGTCACCAAAACGAATACTTGCGTTTCCATCTTGGTCTGTTTTGCGTTCGAACAGAAGCCGTTCGCTACTGGGTCGAATTTGACGTAGCCATTCGCTATGAACACGCTGAGCATCTAGGCTGAATCCATATGTGAAATATCTGTCGTCGCATTTGATGTCAAATGCAAACTGTGTTGGACTCTCTTCTGCCCGCCGATCTAGCAAGAACGGCACGACTGGTATGCTCTGCGTAGGTCGAGTGATCATGCGACCGGTAATCAAATCTCTGGCGAAGTCCATCGCTCTGATGAGATTTGTCTTCCCAGCAGCATTGGGCCCATATATCACTGCTGTTTTGAGTAAGCGAAAGTCTCTCCGCTTCCCGCTAGTAACAATGTGATCCCTATGCTTATGAGCTTTACCAGCGATCATCGAGAACTCCGCTCTGTCCTTGAAAGAGAGGAAGTTCTCAACTGAAAATCGAATCAGCATTACTCTGTTCCTATCACTTGCACCAAACGAGAAAATATCTCATTTTCTGCATTTTACCTTATCTATACGGGGAAACAATGAACAGTTGACTACTGGAATAGAATGATCAGTTGACGCTACAATACGCTGGACTGTGTAATCAATTGATTCGAAAGCGCAAACGCAATGAACCTTCCCCTCGACAACATCGGACACTGGCGCTGTATCGGGCCCTTCCGCGGCGGACGGGTGGTCACCGTCGCCGGCCACCCCACCGAGCTGGGCACATTCTACTTTGGCGCCTGCGCCGGCGGCGTCTGGAAGACCGAAGACGCCGGACAGTATTGGGAGAACATCTCCGACGGCTATTTCAACACGGCGTCGGTCGGGGCGCTGGCGGTGTCGGAAGCCGATCCCAACGTCATCTACGCCGGCATGGGCGAAGCCACCATCCGCATTGATGTCTCGCACGGCGACGGCGTGTACAAGTCGACCGATGCCGGGCGCAGCTGGAAGCACATCGGCTTGGAGGACACGCGGCATATTGGCAAGCTGCGGATTCATCCCACCGACCCGGACACGGTGTATGTCGCGGCGCTAGGACATGCATTCGGGCGCAACGAGCAGCGCGGCGTTTTCCGCTCTACGGATGGCGGCGCGAACTGGGAACGCGCGCTCTTCGTCAGCGACAAGGCCGGCGCGGTCGACCTCAGCATCGACCCGAACAATCCGCGCATCATTTACGCCAGCATCTGGGAGGCGTATCGCAGCTTTCACATGATGAGCAGCGGCGGCGAAGACAGCGGCATTTGGCGTTCGCTGGATGGCGGCGACAGCTGGGAGAACATCTCGGCGAATAAGGGGCTGCCGGCGGGAATCCTGGGCAAGGTTGGCATCGCGGCCTCGCCGGCGCAGTCGGGGCGCGTCTACGCCTTGGTCGAGCACGAAGAGGGCGGCATGTACCGTTCCGATGACCATGGCGACAGCTGGAAGTTCGTCGCGCGCAACAACGACATTATCTCGCGCGCCTGGTATTACATGCATTTGATGCCCGATCCGCAAGATGCCGACACGGTGTACGTCAACAATCTGCGCTTCTGGAAGTCCATTGATGGCGGCCGCAGTTACCAGATGATCGGCACCCCGCACGGCGACAATCACGACCTGTGGGTTGACCCGCAGAATCCAAAGCGCATGGTGCAGGGAAATGACGGCGGCGCCTGCGTCTCGTTCAATGGCGGCGCGTCCTGGTCATCCATATTCAATCAGCCGACGGCGCAGTTTTATCATGTGGCGGCGGACAATCGCGAGCCCTATTTCGTCTATGGCACACAGCAAGATAATAGCAGCGTGGCGGTTCCCAGCCGCAACGAAAAGTCCTCGCTGATGTGGCAGGACGGCTTCATCGCCGGCTCCGGCGAAAGCGGCTATATTGCCATCAAACCGGACGACGACAACATTGTCTTTGTCGGCGCCATCGGCAGCTCGCCGGGTGGCGGCAATTGTTTGCAGCGCTATGATCATAGCAGCAAGCAACTGCGGCTGGTGACCACCTGGCCCGAGGTCACGTCGGGGGAAGCGGCGGCTGATTACCAATATCGCTTCGCCTGGACCTACCCCATCGTCTTTTCGCCGCATGATCCGGATACGCTCTACATCGGCGGCAATCTGGTATTCAAATCGACTGACGAGGGCCACAGCTGGCAGCCGATTAGTCCGGACTTGACCCGCGCCGATCCCGATACCCTGCAAGTCACTGGCGGTCCCGTCAATCGAGAGGGCGCCAGCGCTGAAGTTTATGCCACCGTTTTCGCGCTGGCGGAATCAGCGCATGAACCCGGTGTGATCTGGGCCGGTTCCGATGACGGGCTGGTGCATATCACCAAGGACAATGGCGAGACTTGGGTGGACATCACGCCCTCGGAGTTGCCGGAGTGGTCCATGGTGAGCACGCTGGAACTCTCGCCGCATGACGCCGCTACTTGCTACCTGGCGGCCTTGCGCTACGAGCACGATGATTACGCGCCGTATCTTTACAAGACTACCGATTACGGACAGACGTGGTCACGTATCAACGATGGCATTGCGGACGACGACTATGTACGCGTCATCCGTTGTGATCCGGCGCGCGTGGGTTTGCTTTACGCCGGCACAGAAACCGGTGTCTACGTCTCGCTCAATGACGGGGAGAGCTGGCAGCCCATTCAACTGAACTTGCCGGTCGCGCCCATTCACGATCTGCTGGTCAAGAACAACGATCTCGTCGCTGCCACGCATGGACGCTCTTTCTGGATCCTGGATGATCTGACCCGTCTGCATCAGCTCAGCGACGACCTGCAAGACTGCGAGGCAATGTTGCTCAAGCCGCGCGATACGCAACGCATACTCGAGAGCATCGACGGGCGCCGCTTGGTCGATCAGCCGGGCAAGACCTACATGAGCTCGACCGGCGTCTCGGCCGCTTACACGCACAGGACGACGCCTGAAAATGTGGTTGAGCGCAAGTTCCTGGATTCGGGCGAAAACTTGCCGCGCGGCGTACTCGTGACTTATTTCTTACAGGACGCGCCGGACGACAAAATCAAGCTGAGCATTTCCGACGCGGATGGTACGTTACTCCACGAATTCAGCAGCATGGATGAATCAGATCGCCAGCGGCAAAAGGAAAAGCCGGACAAGACCATCGTCTATCTCAACGCGCAGGCGGGCTGGAACCGCTTCGTTTGGGATATGCGCTTGCCGACATCGCCCGCCCTGAATGGCAAAGACCCGCAATTTGAGCGGATGCCCGGCCCGACCGTGCCACCGGGCAAGTATCAGATGTCGCTATCGGTCGGCGGCGAAGTATTCAGGCAACACTTTGATCTGATCAAAGACGCGACATCGTCGGCGTCCGGTGAGGAGTTGCAGGAGCAATTTGATCTGCTGGTGAAGATTCATGACTGCTACTCCCATGCGACCGAAACGGTCAATTCCATGCGTCGCTACCGCGGGCAACTGGGCAGCCTGAAAGACCGACTGGCCGACTCGGCGGATCACGCGGACCTGGCGAAGAGCGCTGGCGAGCTCGCTGATCGAGTGCGGGAGATTGAGACGAAGATCTTTGTGCCCGACTTGCGCGAGGGCTGGGCCGGACGCGTGAATCAGGGAACGGATAGCCTACGCCGCTTGAGTGGCCTGCCGTCGGTGGTCGGTTTAGGAGAGTTTCCGCCGACCCTGCAATCGTACCAGGTGTTTGACAAGCTATCCGGCGCGATCCAGGCTATGATTGAGGCTTTCGAGAGCCTGAGAGACGGCGAATTGGCCGCCTTCAATCGTGACTTGGAGGAGCGGGGCGTCTCCCTGCTTGGATAAACTGACGGCGCTGTGGCCTTGGCTATTGTTTGCCCGCAAAGATATCGATTAACTCGCGTCCTATGGATAAGATCTGGGAGATGTCATCGGTGTCTTCCAGCAGGACGACAAAGGCGAGAGCGTCGTCATCATCAGTCTTAACGTAGCCGTTCAACCAGAGTTGCGTCTCATCGCCTGAATAGGATCGGGCGATATAGGCGCCAATTAGCGGCGAGTCTATCGGCGCCGTCCAGAGCTTCGACCAGGCGTTCCGCAGCACTAGTTGCAGGCCTTGAGCAGTCTCAGCGCGCATCATGCGCCGGCTCGCTGATGCGTGTGAGCGCGGCTGCCACAGGTCTGAATCGGGCTGGCGCAGGCCGGACAGCAGCGCAGGTTCTGCTGCCAGGCCGTCGTTGGCAATCGCCGCGATTATGGTGGCGAGATGGAGCGGCGTAGTGGTCAAGTTGCCTTGGCCCAGCGCATTTCGCAATTCCAGATCGGCGGGGCTGAGACTGTCATCATCCGTCGCAAGATCGATCGCTTCCCTTTGCGGGAAACCAGCCAGCGTCAACGGATCATGGAAGGCGTACGGCGAAAGCAAATCGTCGTAGGCCAGCGCCGACTCAGTCTGACGATAGCTGGCGAATGCAGCGGGACAGCCGAAGGCCAGAGATTCGCCCAGGGTCAGTTCAGCCTCAGCCTGATTAACTAGGCAGGCGGCAGTCATGCCATCGCCGAGATCGACCGGATCGGCAGCGTCAGTAAAGCGCCAAGACAGGTCAAAGCCGCTTTCGAGCGCCTGCGCCAGCCAAATGAGGTAGATATTTGCGCCGATCTGATAGTTGCCCTGCAAGGCGCGGTTGAAGAAGGGTTTGCCCTCTGCTTCGACCAGCCTACTCCAGTCCGCATCCAGCGTATTGGGATTGAAGCTCGGCCGGCTGACCAGCGCCAATACAGCGCCGTTGCGCGCGTCCAGGACGATTGCCGTCCCGGCGGCGTCAGCCAGCGCGCTGACGAACGATTCCTGGAGTGCGACATCCAGGGTAAGCATGATATCGGCGCCGATTTGGGGCCGATTCAGGATCTTGCGCTTGAAGTAGTCGGCGATGCTCTCGATGGGTCGGGCGCCTGACAGCAGCGCTTCGTAGGCCGATTCCGCGCCGCCCACGCCATAACGCAGGCTGTAATAGCCGACAATGCTGTAGGCGGATGCCTGCGGATAACGCCGCTCCAGTCCCGCATCGCCTTGGACCGTCTGCGCCAGAGGCCGCCCCGCCGTGTCAAAGATGCCGCCACGCCGGACATCGCGCTGCGCTTCGATGATGCGCGGGTTGTCTTCCCGCAGCAGCAGGGAGTCTTGCCCGGCCAAAGCCCAATAAGTCGCCGAGAGCCCGACAAGCGCCAGGCAGATCAGTGTGCCGGCAAGGATATGACGGATCGTTCGCTGATAGCGCATCTAGCGCGCTCCCGAGGACAAGCGCAGCAGAAGACCCATCATGATATGACAGGCGAAAAGCGAGCTGCCGCCGTAGCTGATGAAGGGCAGCGTGACACCGGTCAAGGGCAGCAGCTTCAGTACGCCTGCCATGATCATCAGCGCTTGCACCAGCAATGTCATTGTTAAGCCAGCGGCCAAGAGCCTGTGGAACGCGCTGCCGCGGTGGTTCAGGGCTATGGCCAGTCCGCGCCAGGCCAGGACGCCGAAGCTGCTCAAGATGGCGATGACGCCCAGCAGCCCCCACTCTTCCGCAATGGCGGCGAAGACGAAGTCAGAGTGGACCACGGGAATGTAGCCGGGCGAGCCCAAGCCGACACCTGTGCCTGCGATGCCGCCGGCCCCGAAGGCCATCAAACTCTGCACGATCTGATAGGCGCGCCCGTCAGCTTCGGGCCAGGGATTAAGCCAAATATCCACGCGCAGCTGCACAACATCAAAGAGCTGGTAGGCCACGGCGCCCGCCACCAGGACGAGCAGCGCGCCGCCAAGGAACAGGCGCAAATCCCCGCTGGAAAGGTAGAGCAGCAGCAGAAAGACGATGAAGAAAAGCATGGCCGTACCCAAATCGCGCTGCCATACCAGAATGACCATGGAAAGCAGCCACATCAAAAGTATGGGGCCGATGAGGCGCAGCGAGAGGCCGCTGGCGGGGGCTGGCGCGTCGCTGCGCGCCCGCAAGGTTGCGCTCTGCTCGGCCAGATAGCTGGCCAGAAAGGCGACCAGAATTACTTTCATGATCTCGGACGGCTGGAAGTAGAAGGCGCCGATGCCTAGCCATAGCCGCGGAGCGAAGTCAAAGCCAGAGGGATTGCGACCCAATACAATGGTCGCCGATAGCAGCAGTAAGGCCGCCGCCAATAGAATGTAGCGGTAAAGGCGCAGCCAGCGCAAGACTTGGGGAAAAATCGCGATCCCAAGCATGGCCAGCACGCTGATCGCCAGCCACAGCGCCTGCCGATCAGCGAATGCTGGCGCGAGCCGCTCAATCGCCACCAGGCCCCAGCCGCTGAGAAACATCGACAGAGCCAGCAGCAGCGGATCGTGGCTCGGCAGCCGCCGATTCAACACAGTCGCGGCGCCCAGCGCGCAGACGATCCAAACCGCAAATCCCGCCCATAGGTCGGCGCCGGACAGGCGGGTGATCGCAATCGACGCCAAACCGGCGAATACAAAGACGCCCGCTAGCATCAGCAGCAACCAGACATTGCCCCGGCCGCGTGAACCGGCGACGACTCGCAAGAGGGGCAGCGGGTTGTCGACGTCTGTCCTAGTCAAGGTTGAGCACACGCGCCAGGATAGGCCGCAGTCGGTCGATCGCGTTGGCATCCATCGCATCCGGCGGTGTTGCGAGGGCGGACCCGAGCGCGGTGTGCGCCGGATCAATGTGGTCCTCGTCTATCTGCGAAAGCGCGACGGCCAGCGCTCGCTGTACCGTCTCGATGTTCTTTTTGAGCGTTTCAATGACGAGATCGGAAGTGACATCCGCTTCATGCGAATGCCAACTGTCAAAGTCGGTGACGTGCGCCAGCGAGGCATAGGCGATTTCGGCTTCCCGCGCCAGAAATGCCTCCGGCGCCGAGGTCATGCCGATCAAGTGGCAGCCCCAAGCGCGGAACAAGTGGCTTTCAGCCCGCGTGGCGAAGCGCGGGCCATCTTCAACCAGAATGGTCGCGCTTCGATGCGCCGTCCCGCCGACCGCTTCGACGGCGTCAGCGATTATTTTACGGAGGTAGGCGCTGGTTGGATCCGCCACCGAGATATGCGCTACGAGACCGTCCTCAAAGAACGAGCGCGGACGCGTCTGAATGGTGTAATCAATGATTTGATCAATCGTGGCGATATGCCCCGGCTCGTAATCCTCGCGCAGCGACCCGACGGCGTTCACAGCGATGATGAAGCGAATACCCAACTTCTTCAAGGCAAATATGTTGGCGCGGTACGGCAGGGTCGACGGCAACAGCACGTGGCCTTCGCCGTGTCTCGGCAGGAAGGCAATTCGCTTGCCGCCCAAGCTGCCGATGCGGATGACCCCGCTCGGCTTGCCAAAGGGCGTATCCATTTCTGCCGCGCCAAGGTCAGAAATGGCCGGCATATTGTACAAGCCGGATCCGCCGATAACTGCTATTCGTATGGCTTCCATCGTCCGCCTCCCTGCGGGTCCAACTCAAGGCCGTTTATGGCGAAGGGCGGCCCGGCGCTACATCGTCATATTTTCCTGATTCAGGTGGAGCCGATAGCGGTATTTGCCGATGCCGATCTCGTCGCCGTCCGTGAGAATCGTGCGGCGAAGAATCGTCTCGCCGTTGAGCTGCGTGCCGTTGCGGCTCCCCCGATCTTCCAGCCACCACTTGCCACCCTCCAGAACAATCCGCGCGTGATTGGCGCTGGCGAAATCATCTCTGATGACGACTGTGTTGCCCTCCGCCCGGCCCAGGGTGACGATGGGCCGCAGTGAGCAGCGAAGGGCGTCGCCAGCCAGCGCGGGCTGCTCGCACACCAGGTAACCATGCGTTGCCCCGGCCGCGGCCGGCTGATAAACGGCGGCGCCTGCGTTGCGCCAAATGATGACAAACAGCGCCAGCAAAAAACCAGCCAGGCAAAGCCCCGCCAACAGGCGCAGAAGAAAGATCGTGACTTCAATGTTCACATTCCCGACCTAGTCCGAGGGCAGAATCTGTGTCGTTCCATCGCCAGCGGATTGCCCATTATCGTCCGTATAGACAAGCGTCGTGTGGCCGATGGCGATCACATCGCCGTTGCGCAGTCGATGCTCCGCCACGCTCTTGTCATTGACGCGCGTTCCACCGCGGCTGTTGACATCAAACAGGGAGTAAAGGCCGAAGCGCCGGCGCAGCTGCAAGTGGTGGCGCGAAATATAGCCGTCAGCAATGACGATGTCGTTGTACCGCTCGCGCCCAACATTAACGACCGACTTTAGCAGGGGAATGACGCGCGCGTCGCTGACATGCAGAGAGGGATTCTGCGCTCTACGCTGCGCAGCATCGTCAGCAACCGGCTGCATCTTGGCGGTCTCGCCGCTCATCGCCGGGACACGCTCGGCCGTAATAATCGCTTCGAGCGTCGTCAGCTTGTCGTTGGGCAGCAATTGGACGGTGGGGTTGGCGGACAAAATGAAGCCAGATTCTTCGCTAAAATCAACAATGAGCCGCGCCAGGCGTTGGGGAAGATCCGGGTATTCCGCCAGGAAACCTTGAATGTTAGCCGGATTCATCTGCACCAGAAACTGATCTGGCGCGGATGGCCTGTCGCGTAAGGACTTCGGCGCGCTGGCGTTGTCCTCTATCGCCCGCAGCAGCAAGACGGCGATGTCGCGCGCGTCGATGGTACGGCGAAACAAGCGCATAAATGCGCCTTCAATCAGCGATTCCAGTTGCCATTCCAGCTTGTCTACCGGGTTGACGCTCATGCCTGCATTATAGACGCGTCGCCTTATGGGGCAAAGTGAGAAGACAGGCGGTACACGGAAAAAGAAATGCAGCCGAGCAGAAACATAGACTGCTCAGCCGCCCATTCAGCCAGCTAAATCTTGTGGCTCAACTGCGAGGAACGTGATCAAGCCAGATGTCGAAGATCTCGACCTTGTCGTCGCGATCTTCACGCAGGGACTCCTTCAGTTGCTGCACAGCCTGCTGCCGCGCGCGCTCCCGCTGCGAGTCCTGTTCGGCGCCGCTGCGTTCTTCTTTGCTGCGCACTTGCAGGACATGGAATCCGAACTCGCTCTCGACTGGCCCAACCAAAGCGCCAACTTCCGCATCTTCGATGGCTTGACGGAACTCCGCCACGTAGTTGCCAACGTAGGCTTCGCCCAGTTCGCCGCCGCGCGCTCCGCTGCCCGGGTCGGTAGAAATGGCGCGCGCCAAGGCTGCGAAGGACTCGCCAGCGTTCAGCGCTTCGACCGCTGCTAATGCAGTCTCTTCGTCATCCAGCAGGATATGCCGAACATCAGCGTAGAGCAGCCCGGCATCGTCCGGAATCAGCGCGACAGCCAGCAGCGTCTCCAGCGCATTGCGTTCGAACAAGGAATCCAAGGTATCATCGGCGACGCCGACGCGATCGAAATAAGCGCGGTAGTCGCGCTCAGCTTCAACGAAGTTGTCGCGAACTTCATCCGCGCTCAAGGTCGGTTCGACAACTGTCGGCTGCGGCGTAACGGCTGGCTCGTCGACCGTGGCCGCGGCGTCGATTTCGGCGGTCGCGTCCGGGTCCGGCGTTGCTGTTGGTTCGGGCGTTGAGGTAGGCGTCGGCGATACGAAGGGGGTCGGCGTGATAGTCGGCTCGGGCGTCGCCGTAGGCTCAACGCCGATCAAGGCCACGGCCGTCGGGTCAAAGCCGAAATAATCCTCGACCGCCTGGCGGACGGCCTCATCATCAATGCTGACATTACGCGAAGAGGCTTCCAGCGCCAGCAAGCGGTCATCAATCATGTCGTTCAGTACGCGCAGACCCAACTGGTCCGGCACGTTGACTTCATTGATCCAGGTGGAATAGGGTTCTTGCTGCGACAACTGCTGAAGATCGATTCCCGAGTCTTGAATCTGGTTGAGTTGAAGCAGGAGCCGATTGCGTTCCAGCAACACCTCTTGGCGAAACTCGCCTACGGTTATGCCTTGGCCGTCAACCGTAGCCACCACCTGGTTGGGAATGATCAGCTGTTCAAAGGCGAATGCGATGGCCACCAGCAGGATCAAGACGCCAACGACGGCGACCACGCCCCGAATCACCCACTTCTGCAGCTCTTCCTCGCGCTCGGCGCGGCTCTTATAGGACGACTCGTCCGCGCTCTGTGTGATGTTTTCGGCGCCGTCTGCCGCTACAGCCTGTCTACGCCGTCTGCGGCGTTTCGGCACGCCAGTCGTTTGAGACTTCTTCGACATGAATCCGCATACTCCTCAATTGATATGCAGTAGACAGCGCACTTCAACTCGCCGATTACGCGCCAAGCAATAGGCCGCTGCCTTGAGAAAGGGCCAGCGTCACTCGACGTAGGGCAGCAGAGCCAGGTGACGGGCCCGTTTGATTTCGCGCGCCAGCTCGCGTTGGCAGCGAGAGCAATTGCCGGTTTGACGCCGCGGTTTGATTTTGCCGCCCTCGTTTACGTAGCGTGAGAGGGTGTCAAAGTCCTTGTAATCGAAGCAGCGCCCTTTGGGGCAATAGGTCGTCCGGCCGCGCCGTCCACGTCCGCGCCGACGCCAGTGGCCGCCGCGTCGTCCGCCGCGTCCGCGATCGGGAGCGGATCTTGAGCCTGTGCTTTCTTTCTTGGCTTCTTTATTTTCGCTCACTTCTCAGTTTCTCCATTTCAACTTCTGCATGTGTTGCAGGCGCGCCAGGCGACGCGCATAGCAGCTCGGTCGCAACTCTCGCTGAGGACCTAAGCAGTGGCTTTCACTTCGCCTTCTTCCCGCACCAGCAAGTAGCGCAGCACAGAATCAAAGAGCTTGAGTTCCGTTTCCAATTCAACCAGGTGGTCGGGCTGAATAGACGCCTTGATGAAAACGTAATGGCCGTCGCGCTGGCCGTTGATTTCATATGCCAGGCGGCGGCGGCCGAACATTTTGCGGTCGACGCTTTTGACCACGCCATTCTCACCCATTTCGATGAAACTGATGACTTGGTCGATGGCTTGATTAACTTCTTCGTCTGAAGGCAAGATGCGGATAATGAACGTCAGTTCATAGTCTCTCATGAGTGTCCCTTTCCTCGGATCGTAGCCCCGCATCTTCTTGCATTGCGGAGCGGAAAGCTGTGATTCAGTTGTAGGCTAGTTATGCTAGACCATTCCGGGGCTGAATGCAACGGTGGCTTCAATCCCGCTCGGTCTCCGTTTCGCGGGCCAGGCGCGAGCTGGCCAGGCAGAGCGCGACGATCAGCCAGAACCAGGTGATCGAAGACTGAAAGTCGAGGCGGAAGAAATACAGGTCGGCCACGGCATTGACCAGGCCGGCAATCAGCGCCGCATGGAAGCCCAGATGAATGGCGGCGAATTCCGGTTTCGTTTTGGCTATCGTCCAGGCGCGCGCGCCGTAGACCAGTACGCCGGACATCGCGATCAAGAAGATGACCAGCCCGGTCAAGCCGATCTGATTGGCCATCATCAGGTACATATTGGCGACATCGGCGTAGATGTCGATATCGGGCGTACCGGTGAAGCCCACGCCCACCAAGGGGTAGCGCGCAATCAGGTTCAGCGAGTCCTTCCATTCGCCGAGGCGCATTTGCGTCGCCAGGTCCGCGCCTTGGAAGGCCTGGACCAGCCGATCGAGATAATCCTGGGTCTGCGGCAAGACGAGAAACAGCAGCGCGGCCAGCGCCAGAATCGGCAGCAAACGGCGGTAGCGGACGGTAGCGATAACCAGCAGGCCGGCAAGCAGCGCCAGTAAGGACGCGCGCGAGCCCGTCAGAAGCAGCGCCAGAGCCACAAGCAGGAAAATCAGCAGCGTCAGCCAGCGCTGGCGGATGACCGGTCTCTTGGAGGCGATCTGTGGCGCGATGATGATAGCCGCGGTCGCCAGGATGCCGCCCAGCGCATTGGGATCGACCCAGGTGCCGATGGCGCGTTCACGCAGGGCTGGATTGTCCTCGATGTAGCGGATGACGCCACCGGCCGGATAACCTATGCGCGACAGCCGCACCAGCAAGGCTTCAGCCAAATTATCGGGCGCCGCATAGAGCGTGATCGCCAACAAAGCTTGAACGCCAATCGCCAGCAGAATCACCAGCGCCAGGCGCCGCAGCATCGCCGGATTGCGCAGCAGATCGACCAGGATGAAGACCAGGCTGATGCTCAAAATCGTCTCGGCGAATTGGCGCAGCGTAGACGAAGTTGGTCCCGCATGGCGCAAACCCAGGGCGAAGGCCAGCACCAGCCACATCAGGTAGACCGCGATCAGCGCATGCGCCGCTGTCAGCTTGATGCCGCCGCGGCGTCCCGTCATCCACTGGCAGAGGTATACGAGCAGGAATCCGCCCAGCGCCAGGTCCAGCAACGTCGGCGTGATGGCGATTTTGACCGGCAGGATCCCGAAGGGCAGCAGCAGCACGATGAGGACGATGCCATAGAGCGCGATCCGCACATCGGTGATGATATACAAGCCGGCCAGCAGACCTAGAATCGCCGCCGTCGCCAGCAGCGGTCCCAGCAAAGCAATCAGCATGCCGATGGCTGCGCCTGTTACGCCAACGCAGGTTCCGACTGCGATGGCATAGGTACGCCGATCCAGTCGGCTGATCCAGATGGTGACTGCATTTGCGCTTGGCACGGGCTATCTCCTGAGCAAGATCCGCAAAGCAAGAAGCGCCAGTCCAATCCAGATGATCGCGCTAATGACCGCGCCGATTCGGTAGCTGTTTGGCGAGAAGCGCAGCGTAAGCACATGCCGGCCAGCGGGCGCCTCGATTGCGCTCAAGCCGGCGTAGGCGCGCAGGATGGGTACCGGCTCGCCATCGAGCGCAGCAGTCCAGCCCGGATACTGCGGTAGGGACACCGATAGGAGTGCGTTTTCCTCAGTAGCAACGTCTATGACAATCTCTTCGGGCGCGAAGGAGACAACGCTTGCGCTTCCTCCAGCGGCCTGGCCGGGCAAGTTCAAGAACGGCGTCTGATGCACGACAAGCTTTTCGCGCTCGTCAAATCTTGGGTCGTCCATCAGCTCGCGCGCCCACTGATCGCTGTCAACGACCTCAGCCACATAATATAGACGCGCGAAGGGGCGCGGATCATTCAGGCGATGCAGATAGACCGAGCCGTCTTGTTCATGCTCGATGCCGATGACTTGGCTGGGCGCCGACAGCGTGTCCTGGCCGCTGAAGACATACTTGACGGCGAAGAGTTCCCAAGCCAAGGGGTTTTCCAGGTAGTTGCGGTGGATGATGTGGTAGGGACCCTTGAGGAATAGCGGGCTTATGCCGCGCATATCCATTAAGCCGTAGATGCTGGCGTGGTTGGATTCTATGCCGATGAAACCGTCCACGCGGAAAGGCTGGTCGCCGACATCATCCAATATGCGCTGCGCCAGGCGAGGCCGCGCCATGCTCAGCTGCTGGTCCGGCGGTAGAGAGTCGTAGACGGCCGGATGATCCATATTGACTGAGAACAATTCGAAGGCGATGAGCGCCGCCATGGCGAGCTGATAGGTCAGTCGGCCGGGATCCGCCAGCAAGCGGCGCAGCAAGAGCAAAGCGACTAAACCTACCAAGGCGCTGCGCACAGCGATGCTGAAGAGATCGCCCCAGGTGTCGGCGTCGGTTGTCCAGGCGAAGAATGCCAGAATCGCAATCCCGCTGACCAGCGCGGTGAAAGCGGCCCAAAGTCGAATCGCTCGCTTGCGGTACAGGTGATTGGGCCAGGTCGTCGCCGCGGCGATGCCCAATCCGGCCAGTACCGCTAAACTATTGGCAACGACAAAGGCCGCGCGTTCCTGGCCGCGAAAGAATCGCAAGCCGGGAACGAAGTTGTAAGTCAAAGAGTAGAAGGCGCTGTTTTCGCCCAGGCTATGCAGCAGTCCCACCAGGGCCGCGATCAGCCAGAAGCGGCTGTCGCTCTCTTTGCGGAAGACGGCGACAGCGACGAAAAATAGCGCCGGCAAGCCCACGTATAGCGGAGACCATTGGCTGACCGAGCCGGGGAAGACAAATTGCACAATGTCCTTAATTGGGAATCCGTTGCCTTTGGCGGCGAAGCCCAATTCTTCGCGCGCTGTCAACTGCAAGTACTCCAGGCCGGGGAGCAGTGTTACCGCTGTGACGCCAAATGCGATGGCCGACAATAGGCCCAGGCCACCGAGAAACTGTCGCCAGCCGACGCGCCCGGCGTAACAACGATAAGCCAGGTAAGCGGCGACCAGGTAGGTCAGGAACCAACTCGTCTGCGGGTGGCCAGCCAGCCAGGACAGGCCCAGGCCTAAGCCCGCCAGCGCGATGAAACGCGGCGCGACCGGTCCTGCGCGCGTCGCTTCCAAGATGCCCAGGGCGGCCAGCGGCAGCCATATCGCCGCTTCTAACACAGCCAGCTGCAGGGGGGGATAGCCGGTCGTGTAACCGCCGTAGCCGATGATTGCCGCCGCGCAGAGGGCAGCCAGCGGACTTCGCGGATCAGCCAGCGTCAGCCGCCGAACGAAGAGATACATCAGCAGGGTGTACAGAAGCACATGGAGCGTCATCTCCATCTGCAAGGCGTTGTAGCTCCAGCCGCCGCCGAGCGCGCTGAGGCCGATGGTGAGCCAGCGCGGCGGATAGAAGACGGCAGCCTGCGTATCGGCGATGAAAGGCAGGCCGCCGTTGTTGTATGGATTCCACAGCGGAATTTCGCCTTGAGAGATGCGCTGGTACTGATAGGCGCCAAACGCGACAAATTGTCCCGAGAAATCGCCCTTTGCCAGCGATGCCTGGTCCGCAGCGATCGGCGTGAACAGGCGCCAGAAAAACAGCAGCCATAGCAATATCAGCGCAGCTACCGCGCGGGCATCCGTGTTGTGGACAAACTTATCAACTCTATTCATCCGCAATGGCCGTCATAGGCAGGATTGGTAGAAATCTATCGTGTCGCGCGTGATGCCTTCCCAGTCAAATTTCTTGCTTAAGCGCGCGGCGCCAGCGCGGAGCGCATTTATGCGTTGTGGATCGGACAGCAACTGCAAAACCGCATTTTCGATTGCTTCTGAGGAACGAGGCTGTATCATCCAAAGGTTATCGCCGTGGGCAAAGCTTGGCGCTGCAACGACCGGTTCCGTAGTTATTATGGCACAACCTTGGTGGAGCGCCGCGATCAAGCTGCTGCGCCGAAAGGAGGCGCCGTCCACATATGGCAGCGCCATGAGATCGACTGCGCCGAGCCAAGCCGCCACATCATCGTCGGGCAGATAGCCCGTCCAATGCACAGCATCCTGCAAGTCTTGCTGGCGGATGCGCTCGTCTAAGGCGAGCTGGTAGCGGCTATCCGCGCCGTCGTCAATCGTATTGCTGCGCGCGCCAATGAATACCAGCCGTACATTCTTTCCGCTGTTTCTCAAGCGCGTCAAGGCGTCAATTAGGTAGTCCACGCCCTTGATCGCCTGGACAAAGCCGAAGTGTCCCAGCAGCAGACAATCGTCGTCGGCGCTGAGTTGCCGGCGGCGGGCCGCGCGCTCCGATGCTGAAAGCGCTCTGCGTTTAATACTGCTGCCGATGGGGATCATCCGGCAAGGCGACAAAGACCTCAGCCTGCTTTCGTCCTCGCGATTGGTGGCGATCACCCCCCGAGATGCCCGCGCCAGCCGCATGACAATCCAATCACGCAGCGGGCCCGCTTTGGGAAAAAGGTAGGGAAAGCGTAGATCGTGAAACGTGGTAAGCACCGGCACGCCAATAGTATCCGGCAAGAAGTGAATATAAGGCGACATATCGAATGCTGCCGTCTGAAATTGTAGATTGACAAGATCGACGCCACAGCGCCGCGCCCAGCGTCGAATCTGGAGGGTGCAGCCGGCGCCCCAATTGCGGACCGTGTCGAGCGGCAGCCGCTCGTCAGCGGAACCTGCGCGGCTCAGAACAAAAACATCGTGGCCCTGCTCCTTTATGTTGTTCGCAAGAAGTCGCGTGAAGTCGCCGACCCCGCCGGGCATAGGCGGAAATTCTCCGCTGATCAGACCGATCTTCATCCCTCGGCCCTCAAGCCGCTCTGGAGAACACGCCAATACTGACGGACGCGCTCGGCTCTTAGATCGCGTTTATGGCCCAGCGCGCCTTTGAAGGATTCGAGCGCCAACTGCCAGGCGAATTGCAGCAGCAAGACGGTCCGCAAAAATACATAGTGCCCAAACCCGTGATGTTTGCGGAAGTAGCGCAATTTGCTGGTATGAAAATGGATCAAGGTCTGCGCCGCGACTTGCTCGCTGCTCTTGCCGCCGTGATGAGTGATGATCGCGCCCCCATGGTAGGCGACCTGCCAGCCGGCCCTCTTGGCGCGGCGGCAGTAGTCCAGCTCTTCGGAGTACATGACGAAGGCTTCGTCCAGCCCGCCGATGTCGCGATACACTTCGCGCCGCAGCATAAGCGCCGAGCCCTGCACCCAGTCGACCATGATGATGTCCTCATCGTCGGTTTCGAGCATCCGGTAGTCGCGCTCAACGCCGGCGGGCGCCGCCCCGGCCAGCCAGTTACTTTCGAAGATGCCGGTCATCAGCGTCGGAAAGCGACGGCGCGTAGACTGATGGCTGCCGTCGCTGTTAAGCGTTTGCGGCCCGGCGATGCCCACGGTGGGATTGTCCTGCAAGTATTCGACCAGCGTGCCGAGCGCGCTGCGGCTGACTTCCGTGTCGGGATTGAGCAGCAGGAGGAAATCGCCTTGCGCCTGCGCCAAGCCGATATTATTGCCGCGCGTGAAACCGACATTCTCGGCCTGCGCCAGCAGCCGAACGGCGGGATACTTCTCGCGCGCCATGGCGACGCTGTCGTCTTGGCTGGCCGAATCCACCACGATGATCTCGAAACTGCCAGGCGGGAGATCGGCGGCGTAGATGCTCGCCAGACAGCGATCCAGCAGTTCTTGAACATTCCAGTTCACGATGATGATTGACAAGCGCGCCATAAATGGGTCCGTCTTAATGTCACGCTAGCAGCAGTTTAGCAGGCTTCGGGCGAATTCGTGAGCGGAAGCGGCGGCGTTCAAGGCAAGGCAAAGAGTCGCTCGGCGTTTAAGGTTGTCTGCCGCGCCATGTCGTCTGCAGTCACGCCCTTCAATTCCGCAAGCCGCGCGTTGACGTAGCGAACATAGCTGGGTTCGTTGCGTTTGCCGCGCCGCTGCTGAGGCGCCAAAAAAGGACCATCGGTTTCGATGAGCATACGGTCGACGGGTACGTCAGCGGCGATTGCACGCAGTTGGTCAGCGTTCTTGTAAGTGATTGGCCCGGTGACACCCAGGTAGAAGCCCAACCCCAGCGCGCGCAGCGCCACCTCGGCTGAGGCGGAAAACGAGTGCAGAACCCCCAGCCGTTCTTTCATTTCGGGCGCCCAAGCGTCCAGGATAGCCATGAGGTCATCGGCTGACTCTCGGTTGTGCAGGATGACTGGCAGTTGCAATTCCGCCGCCAACTCAAGCTGCAGCTCCAGCGCGCGCTGCTGCTTCGCCGGCGGGCATTTGTCCCAGTAATAGTCCAGCCCGATCTCGCCGATGGCAACCACCCGCTTGTGGCGCGACAAGACTCGCAGCTCTTGCAGCGCGCTGGGGCTGAAGTCGCTGCAGCTGTTGGGGTGGATGCCCACCGCAACGTACAAGCCCGCGCAGCGATCCGCCAATGCCAGCGCTTGCTGACAGCTCTCCAGATCAATCGCCGGGATGATGATCCTGTCTACGCCAGCCTCGCGCGCGCGCCGCAGCACATCATCACGGTCCTCGTCATAAGCGTGAAAGTTTAGGTGGCAATGCGTGTCGATCAGGCGCGGCGCCGACATCAAATGACCAGGTACGGATTATCGCGCAGCTTCTTGAGGTCCGCTTCGACCATCATGCCAATCAACTCTTCAAAGCTCACATCGGGCTGCCAACCCAAGAGGCGCTTGGCTTTCGCTGGATCGCCGACGAGCAGATCGACTTCCGCCGGGCGCATGAAGGCCTCATCCTGCACGGCGTAGTCACGCCAGTTCAAGCCGACATGGCCGAAGGCGACTTCCAGCAGGCGCTCAACCGAATGCGTCTCACCGGTGGCGATGACAAAATCATCGGGCTGGTCTTGCTGCAGCATCAGCCACATGGCGCGCACATAATCGCCCGCGTAGCCCCAGTCGCGCTTCGAATCCAGATTGCCGATGCGGATTTCATTCGCCATTTCAAGTTTGATCTTGGCGGCATGATAGGTCACTTTGCGGGTGACAAACTCCATGCCTCGGCGGGGCGATTCGTGATTAAAGAGGATGCCGCTGCAGGTGAACATATCGTAACTCTCGCGATAGTTCACCGTGATCCAGTGCCCGTAGACCTTGGCGACGCCGTAGGGACTGCGGGGATAGAAGGGCGTGGTTTCCGCCTGTGGCACCTCGCGGACTTTGCCGAACATTTCGCTGCTTGAGGCCTGATAATAGCGAATACCGGGGTTTACCGTGCGAACGGCTTCCAGCAGGCGCGTCACGCCCAATCCGGTGATGTCCCCGGTAAAAACCGGCTGATTCCAGGAGGTCGGCACAAAACTCTGCGCCGCCAGATTATAGACTTCATCCGGCTCTACCGTACTGATCGCCGTAATCAAACTAGACAGATCGCCCATATCGCCTTGAATCAGATTGAGCTGGTGCTGGATGTTCTGGATGCGTTCATAGCGCACTGTGCTCGTGCGCCGCACCATGCCATAGACTTCGTAGCCTTTGCTCAGCAGAAATTCGGCCAGGTAGGAGCCGTCTTGTCCGGTTATGCCTGTGATCAGCGCTCGTTTCGTCATTGGCGAGTTTTCCTTAGCCTTGTTCTCCACGTTGGCGGCAATCCGCCAGCACATCTTGCAGCGTTTCCTCAAACGACAGCGACGGCCGCCAGCCGGTGTCGCGCCGCAGCTTGCCGGAATCGCCGCGGATTTCCGGCACGTCCACCGGCCGCAGGCGCGCCGGATCGACGCGGATCTCGATTTGTATCTCGCTCAGGCCAAGCAAAATCTTCAGCAGCTGTTCAATGCTGTGAGCCAGGCCGGATGACACATTATAGGCTTGGCCGGGCTGGCCCTTCTCAACGATCAAGCGGTAAGCGCGTACGATATCGCGCACGTCGGTAAAATCCCGTTTTGCCGTCAGATTGCCAACATTTATAACCGCCTCGCGCTGACCTTCCTCAATGCTGGCGATCTGCATGGCGAAGGCCGGCGCGACAAATCGGCTGTTCTGGCCCGGGCCAATATGATTAAAGGGGCGCGCGCGCATAATCGGCAGATCGTGGCTGAGATGGTACTGCAATCCCAGCATGTCTTGCGCCACTTTGCTAACGCTGTAGGGATTCGTGGGACGAATGGCGCTATCTTCGTCCAAAGGCAGTTGATCGGCCGAAACCTCGCCATAAATTTCGGCGGAGCTTACAATCAAGATGCGCGGGCGCAGATTCAGATCAATACAGGCTTTGATGATATTCAGCTGGGACAGGATGTTGTTTTCCAGCGTTTCCCAGGGATCCTCAAAGGACCGAGGTACGAAAGCCTGCGCCGCCAAATGATAAATCGCATCGGGACGACAGTCGGCCAGCAGAGCGCGCGTCTGCGCATCATCCTTGAGGTCTATCAGGCGATTTTCGCTGATCGCCGGATGCACGGTCTCGCTTTCAAACAGGGTCGTGCCGAATAGTTGCGCATTGGACTGCGCTTGACCCAGGTGAGCCGCCAGGTGATTGCCGACGAATCCGCCTGCGCCGGTGATTAAGACACGCAAAATGCACACCCTGTAGATTCGCCCGCTTGTATCGCTAAAGGCGACTCAGTTCGGCGAATATTCGACTTGGCGCCTGCAGATTGAAACAAGGTGAATCCTGACCATTTGACAGCGGGTAACAGCGACATTATAGACCAAGCGCCAGGCGCTGCCAGTCGAAAGGCCGCGACGTCCATAGTCGACGCAGGATTAGGTGACTTCGGGCGAGCAAAGGCAGGTGAATCCCGGTTGCGCCGGCTTAGGAGCCTTGGTCAGTAAATCGCGGCAGTTGATTTTCCAGGAAGGCGCGCGCGTATCGACGACCGTCCATGCTCAGAATCAGATAATCACCAGCCACCCAGCCATCATCGCCTTCATATTCGACCTTGTACCAGCCTTTGCTCTCGGTGACGCCGTCAAGTTGCAGCAGCGCGCCGCGCGGTATCAGAGCCAGCGAT
>LXNI01001370.1_pt1 | contig 21609 bp, 19 predicted proteins | sample 809091 | NCBI WGS metagenome assembly LXNI01 (sample SAMN04870527, study PRJNA318959) | sponge metagenome | biome: 01000161; feature: marine sponge reef; material: water | host: Sarcotragus foetidus | place: Greece: Milos, Mediterranean Sea | collected 2013-05-29 | depth 5-7 m | reverse complement strand
TGCTGTAGTCGTGGTTGGCGTGGCAGCCGGTGCCGTAGCGGTGGTAGCCCGTGGCGCACCGCTGAGTGTCGCGCTCGGTCTTGCAGTTCGGCGGGGTGCCGGTCTGGCCTGCCGGGCACTTCGGCGGCTGCGTTGTGGTGGGCGGCGGGGGCTGCGTTGTCGGCGGCGGGGGCGGCGCTGTGGTGGTCGGCGGCGGAGGCTGCGTTGTCGGCGGCGGGGGCGGCTCGGTTGTGGCGGGCGGCGGGGGGTAGCAGTTCGGCGGAGTGCCCGTCATGCCTGCGGGGCACACCGGCTGGGTCGCCGGCGGGATGGGGTAGCAGTTCGGGTAGGTGCCCGTCAGGCCCGCTCCGCACCTGTGGACGTGGGAGACGTTGACGGTCTCGTTCCAGCACTGCTGGCCGGCGAAGGGGTCATAGGAGCAGCGCTGCACCGTCTTGGTGCGCGAGTGCGCCTCGGCCTCGTCAGCAGTGGCGAGCGGCACGACGCCGAGCACGGCGGCGAACGCGAGCACGACGCCCAGTGCGGCGAGGGTGCGTTTGGGCATTGGCGGGTCCTTGGTGAGCGGATCGGCTGATGGGGGTGATCCGCGGCCGCGTCGGCGCCTGGGAGGGGCCCATGCAACTGATGCCGTCCGCAGAGCCGACGCGGCTACGAATCGTTCGTTTCATCGACAGACCCGGAACGCGGCAACGAGTCGGCGCGCGACGCCGCGGCCGGTTCGCCTCACGGCGGCGACGGCCTCCGATTTCTCAGCAAGCACGCGGGTTTGCGGCTCGGATGGGCGCCGTCACCGGCGAGAGTCCGCAGGGCTGCGAGGCTGGCTTGACAGGCTCAGATCAGGCGTCTACGATACGAACGTTTCTTAGACAACAGAATGCGTCTCTGACCTGCAGGTTCAGGGGCAGCTGCCCGTTACGGGTGACCCCGTCTCAGAGGAGTGAGTCCGCCTCAGGCGCCAGTGGCAGGCGGAGTTCGACGGTGGTGCCTGGGCCCTCGGTGTCGACGACGGCGGCAGCGCCGTCGTGGGTGCGAGCGACGTAGTCGACTATGGACAGCCCGAGCCCGGATCCGGGCTGGGCGCGGGCCTCGGGAGCGCGGTAGAACCGCTCGAAGACCGTCTCGCGCAGGGCGGGCGGTATGCCCGGGCCGCGGTCACGCACTCGGACCCGAGCCTCCCGTTCGGCTGCTGCGACGCTGATCTCGATGGGTTCGCCGGGCGGGGACCACTTCACCGCGTTGTCGACGAGGTTGCCGATCGCTCGCTCGACAAGCGCCGCATTCACAACTACCTCGCACGGCTCGAAATCAGTCACGAACGCTGCCTCGGTGCGGCGACGGTGCCGGTCCACAACCGATGCCGCCAGCTCAGCCAAGTCGACCGGCTCGGGCTCGCCCTGGGCTCGCTGGTCGGTCGCCAGCTCGACGAGCTCGCTTACCAGCTCGGTGAGCTGGTCCAGCTCGAACTGCACATCGTCGAGCATCTGGCGGCGCTCGTCGCTGTCAAGTGCGACGAGCGCGCCTCTGCGGGCGGCGTCTGCCTCCGTCAAAGCCTCAGCTGGGGCGGCGGCCGGCTCGGCGCGGGCCAGCAATTCGATGTTGGTGCGAATGCTGGTGAGCGGAGTGCGCAGCTCGTGGCCAGCGTCGGCGACCAGCCGACGCTGCTGGGCGCGCGACAGCGCCAACGCCTCCAGCATGGCGTTGAAGCTGCGAGCCAATGCGCCCAGCTCGTCGTCGCGTTCGAGCTCGATGGGCTGATCCAAGTCTTGGGTCTGCGCGACACTCCGCGCCGCATCGGTGAGCCGCCGGACCGGCCGGATGGCACGACCCGCCACCAAGAACCCCAGCAATCCCGCACCGGCGACACCGACGACAGCGACAAGCGCCAACGCGTTGCGCAAGCCAGACAGATTCTCGTCCACTTCGTCCAGCGGGCTCGCGACCATCAGCGCACCGGCCGGCAATATCGGCACTGTCAGCACTCGCAGGCGCACACCGTCGGTCGACACGTCGGATCGGTGACGGCGAGTGCCGCCGTTCGCCACCGCACGGTCGGCGAGCCCCACCGGCAGCACGTCGTCTGACTTATACACCACCTTGCCGTTGGGGGCCACTACCTGCACCAGCACGTCACGAGGCACGAACCGTCCGAAGAACTGGACACCCCGACGTTCCGGCAAGCGCCCGCCGCTCGCAGCCAGCACAGCGACGCGGTCGTCGAGCTTGCGATCGAGTGCCGAGCGGGCCTCGCCTCGGGCGATCCACAGCGCGACCCCCGCAACCGCCAGCACGGCAACGGCGACCGAGGCCGCTACGAGCAGACCGAGCCGTGTCCGAAGGCTCATGTGGGTCTCATCACATACCCCACGCCGCGCACTGTCCGGATCGGGCTGTGGCCGTCCGTGCCCGCCGCCGCAGCAGCCAGCTTGCGGCGCAGATAGCCCACGTAGACCTCCAAGGAGTTGGAGGCCAGCGACGCGTCGTAGCCCCACACCGTGTCGTATATCTCCTCACGGTGGAGCACCCGGCCCCGGTTGCGCAGGAACAGCTCCAGCAGCCGGTGCTCGGTATGGGTCAGCTCGACCGGCTCGCCAGCACAGCTCACCTCGTAGCTGGCGGTGTCCAGCACGATGTCGCCGCACACCAGACGCTCACCGTGGTCGCCTGGGCGGGCTTCGGCGTTGCGGCGCAGGAGCGCCCGCAGCCGAGCCAGCAGCTCGTCGAGCGCGAACGGCTTCGCCAGATAGTCGTCAGCGCCGGCATCGAGGCCTTCGACCCGGTCAGCGGTGGCGTTTCGGGCCGTCAGCAGCAGGATCGGCACGCGGTTCCCGGATGCGCGCAGGCGACGGCACAGCTCGAATCCGCCCAGATTCGGCATGGTGGCATCGAGCACCAGCACGTCCGCCCGACCGGCGAGCGCCTCGCCCTCGAGGCCGTCGCGGCCTTCGAGCACCTCGTAGCCCTCGAGCTGCAGCGCGCGTCGCAGGGCAGCCCGGATGCGCTGGTCATCGTCAACGACGGCTACTGCGGCGCTGTTGCGCCCTGGTGGGTCAGCACCCATGGCCTCATTCTGGAACGCGCACCATGAGAAACCGATGAGAGGCGGAGCCGCTCGGGGCCGGGACTCGGCCGCTAGCCAGCAGCGGAGGCGGTGCGGCGCAGGTGCGGGATCGTGAGCACTGAGCAGGCTTCTCGCTCGGATTCATAGCTCAGCGCTCGCACAGCGTCGGCGATGTCCCACCAAGCCACCTCGTCGACCTCGCTCGGGTCTCCGGTGAGCCGCTTCGGCACCTTCGTCGGCACCATCGCGTAGAAGAGCACCAGCTTGGGAATCTGGTTGCTGATCAGGTAGCTGACCGGGTACGGCGCCGAGGTGATCGTGCAGCGCACGCCGGTCTCCTCGCGCACCTCACGAAGCGCAGCATCTTCCCAGGATTCGCCCGGGTCGAGATGGCCCTTGGGCAGCGACCAGTCGTCGTACCGGGGCCGGTGCACCACCAGTACGGCACCCTCGTGGCACACGACACCGCCGGCAGCCCGGTCCACCGGGGCGTTGGAGTAGCGACCTCGTTCGCGGTGGCGGCGCCGCGTCTTCATCGGCGTCTTGGCTGAGTCTTTCTTCTGGTCCTTCTTGGGGGAACCCGACTTCGATGACCCAGGTCGGTTCTGTGCCACGGTTCGTGTCTAGCGTGTCGGCGCCACCCGCGGTGAGCTTGTCGCGGGCAACGACGAAGATCGCGCGGAGATCCACGCAGAATCGGGGGTGCCGTCATGGACTTGGGAATTTGCATCGCATCGCACATCGGCGATCTCGACTACGTCGAGCGCGCCGAAGAACTCGGCTACACGCACGCCTGGTTCGCAGACAGCCACATGCTGTGGTCGGATTGTTATGCCACGCTGGCGCTTGCTGCGGAACGCACAAGCACCATCGGGCTCGGCACCGGGGTATCGGTCTCGGGCACGCGGCCCGCACCGGTCACCGCCGCGTCGATCGCAACGATCAACGCTCTCGCGCCCGGGCGGACATTTCTGGGCATCGGGACGGGGAACACGGCGATGCGGATCATGGGGCACAAGCCCCAGCGCATCGCCGAGTTCGACCAATACCTGGCTGCACTGCGCCCGCTGCTTCGCGGCGAGGAAGCCGTGCATCACTTCGGCGGCAGTGCGCAGCCGATCCGCCACATCATGCCTGACGCGGGCTTCGTCAACTTTGACGATCCGATCCCGCTGTACGTGTCGGGCTTCGGGCCGCGGTCGTTGGGGCTGGCGGGCCGCTACGGCGATGGTGCGGTGCTTTCGGTGCCACCTGACGGTTCGGCTACGGCCCGGGTGTGGGAGTACATCGAGGCCGGGGCCGCCGAAGCAGGGCGCACCCTCGACCGAGACGACTACTTGATGTGTTCGCTCACGACCATCGTGATCCTCGATGACGGCGAGACGCTTTCCAGCCAGCGCGAGCGGGTACATCACGAGGCGGGTGCGTTCGCGATGGCATCGCTGCACTACTCCTATGACCAGTACCGGCAATTCGGCAGGTCGCCCGGAGCGCGCCTGGAGGCGGTCTGGGACGAGTACTGCGCCATGCTCGACGACACCGACCCCGATCGCATCCACCAGCGGATCCACGCTGGTCACAATTGCTGGGTACTCCCCGAAGAACGCCGCTTCCTGAGTGATGAACTCATCGACGCCACCTGCATCGTGGGCACCGTTGATCAGGTCACCGAGCGACTGGCAGATCTCGACGAGCGCGGACTCGACCAGGTGATGATCCTGCCGAACTTCGACCCGCGCTACGACGTGCTCGAACGTGTCGGGCGGGAGATCATCCCCCGGCTGCACGCCGTCTGAGTGGGTCAGCCCAAGACCGCTCGCTAGCCTTGTCCGCTGCTGTCACGCCCACCCGCCGGGAGCTGCGTTCGAATGAGCAACATCTGCCAAGTCACCGGCCGCCGGCCGCACTCGGGCTTCAACGTGTCGCACTCGCACCGGCGGACCAAGCGCTGGTTCAAGCCGAACATCCAGCGGAAGCGGTTCTGGGTTCCCAACGAAGGGCGCTGGGTCACGCTGACCGTCAGCGCAAAGGGCATCAAGACCATCAACAAGCGTGGCATTGAGTCGGTGGTGGCTGACCTGCGCCGTCGGGGGGAGAAAGTCTGATGCCCAAGAGCGACAAGCGTCCCGTCATCAAGCTGAAGTCCACCGAAGGCAGCGGCTACACGTACTCGACTCGAAAGAACAAGACGAACACCCGCGACCGGATCGAACTGCGCAAGTACGACCCGGTGCTGCGCCGGCACGTCATCTTCAAAGAAGAACGCTGATCAGCGCCGGAGACCTCTGACGGCGCGCATCGTCATGCGATGCGCCAGCGATCTGCCATGACGCACGCTCGTCGACCGGCGCGCTTGAGCCTCAAGGCTGCACGTCGACTCGCGATCGGCGCCCAGGGAATCGCGGCACCCCTGCCGCCCAATCGTGTGGACTCGCGGCACCTGCGACGAGCCATGGACTGCATGGGACTGCTACAGATCGATGCCGTCAACGCGCTCGCCCGCTCCCACCTGCTGGTCTTGCGTGCCCGACTCGGGGGCACCCACGACGGCGTGCTCCGACTGCTGGAACGCGCCGCGTACACCCGCCGCCCGGACCAACGCAGCTTGACCGAGTACTGGAGCCACGAGGCATCGTTCGTCCAGGTGAGCGATTGGCCGCTGTATCGCTGGCATATGCGGCGCGGCGAACAAGGCGAGATGTGGAGCGGCTTTGCGCGCTTCGGGCGCGAAGAGCCACGCCGCATCACCGAGGCATTGGCGTGGCTGGCCGACCATGGACCAGCGACGTCGGCTGAATTGGATGCAGCGCTGGGCTGGGGACCCGGTGTGCGAGGTCCGTGGGGCACACGCAGCAACGGAAAGATGGCGCTGGCATGGCTCTTCTGGTGCGGTCATGTGGGCGTTGCGGAGCGGGTCGGCTTCACTCGCCGCTACGACGTGATCGAACGGGTGCTGCCCGACGATGTGCTGGCACGCCAAGTCGATGAGCCAGACGCTCACCGGGCGTTGCTGAGCCAAGCCGCCATCTGCCTCGGCATGGGGACTGCTGACGATCTGATCGACTACCACCGACTGCCGAAGCGCGTTGCGCGGACACGCATTCGCGAGTTGGTCGAGGAGGAAACCCTGCTCGAAGCGACGGTCGAAGGATGGGACGAACCCGCCTACGTGCCTGCCGGGTTGAAGCGCAGCCGCAAGCAGTCCCGGTCGGTGCTGTTGAGCCCGTTCGATCCGCTGGTGTGGTTTCGCCCGCGTGCGGAGCGCCTCTTCGGGTTCCACTACCGGATCGAGATCTACACGCCCAAGGCCAAGCGACAGTACGGCTACTTCGTGCTGCCGTTCTTGCATGACGATGCGCTGGTGGCGCGCCTCGACGTCCGTTTCGATCGGGACCGCGGCGTCCTGGAGGTGCCGGCTTCTTGGGCGGAACCAGGGGCGTGGCCCAGCGGTGGCGAACCCGAGACCAGCGCTCTCGAGGCGTTGGCAACCGAACTGCGCTCGCTGTCAGCATGGTGCGGCGGCGAGGGAGTGTCGGTGTCGTCTCGCGGCGATCTCGCTGACCGTCTCGGGCGGGCACTGGGCGGCGCTGATTGCTGATCCAGATCGCTATCGTTGCTGGCCTTGCACCGGCGGGAACCTCGGTTCCACCCGGTTCGAGCACACAGCAATACAGCTGGTCCCGTGGTGAAGTCTGGAGTTCACGCTGGCCTGTCAAGCCAGAGGTCGCGGGTTCAAATCCCGTCGGGACCGCGGTCGGGTAGCTCAGTTGGCAGAGCGCGCGCCTGAAAAGCGTGAGGTCACCGGATCGACGCCGGTCCCGACCACTGGATTATGCGAGCGAAAGGGCTGCGCCCTCGCTCGCGACAATAGAAATCAGGGCTTCGCCCCCCGCTCGCGACAATAGGGGTGCCGTTGCAGCGAGGCTTGTGGGGCCTGAGGACTCGAGCGGGTAGGCACAGATGCCATAGCGTTGGAGGCGGCAGGAGACTCTGCGACGTTGCGACCTGCTGGATCGCGGGAGCAGAGGGTTCTGCCGCCTCCAACGCGGGCGCACCTACCCGCACGGCTCCTTAGCGGCGTGTGACTTCGTCGGCGCGAGCTGCAGTGGCTACTGCTTTGGCTACTGCGGGGACTACTGAGCGGTCGAAGGCTGTGGGGATCACGAGCTCGGGGCAGAGGTCGTCGCTCGACACGGCCGCCGCAATCGCGTCGGCTGCCGCGATCTTCATGTTCTCGGTGATGTCGGTGGCACCTGCGTCGAAGGCGCCCCGGAAGATGCCCGGGAATGCCAGCACGTTGTTGATCTGGTTGGGGTAGTCGCTGCGGCCGGTCGCCACGACGCCGGCGATATCGGCGATGTCGTCGGGCAGGATCTCGGGGTCGGGATTCGCCATCGCGAACACGATCGGCCGCTCCGCCATGGTCGCCACGTCGTCGCGGGTGACGAGCCCAGGGCCGCTCAGCCCCAAGAACACGTCTGCACCGGCCATCGCGTCGGCCACCGTGCCAGCCACACGCTCGGTGTTGGTGTTGGCGGCAAGCCATTCCTTGGCGTGGTTCAGGTCGGCGCGACCGGGGTGAATGGTGCCCTTGCGGTCGCAGGCGATCACGTTGCCGATTCCAGCACCGAGCAGGATCTTTGCGGTTGCCACGCCGGCGGCGCCAGCGCCCAGGATGACGCATTGCAGGTTCGCCAGCTCCTTGCCCACAATGCGCGCCGAATTCTCGAGTGCCGCCAGCGCAACTACAGCGGTGCCGTGCTGGTCGTCGTGGAACACGGGAATGTCGAGCGCTGCGCGCAGCGCTTCCTCGACCTCGAATGCGCCGGGCGCTGCGATGTCCTCCAGGTTGATGCCGCCGAAGGTCGGCGCGAGCCGGATGACCGTTTCGACGATCTCTTCAGGCTTGGTGACGTCGAGGCAGATCGGGAAGGCATCCACGCCGGCGAACTCCTTGAAGAGCAGCGCCTTGCCTTCCATGACCGGCATCGCCGCCGCTGGGCCGATGTCGCCGAGACCGAGCACTGCGGTGCCGTCGGTGACGATGGCCACCGTGTTGCCCTTGATGGTCAGGTCATGGACTCGTTCGGGGTCATCCACGATGGCCCGGCAGACTCGAGCCACACCCGGCGTGTACGCCATGGAGAGGTCATCTGCGTTGCGCAGCGAGATCCGGCTGACCGTCTCGAGCTTCCCGCGGTCGTGCAGCTCGAACGTGCGGTCGAGCGCAGCGATGACCGTGATGCCCTCGAGGCCGTTCACCGCCTCGCAGATCTGGGTGATGTGCTGCTCGCTCGCGGCGTCGACCACGATGTGCTGGCGCAGCGCACCCTGCGTGATCGTGAAACCGTCGAGGCTCTGAATGTTGCCCCCTACATCGCCGATGGCGGTACACAGCCGGCCGAGCGTGCCCGGCTGGTGAGCCAGCTCGACTTCGAGGGTGGCGGAATAGGCGGCGGTGGGTCGGGACCCCGCGGTGGCAGTCATCGGCGCTCCTGCGCGTGTGCAGAACCGGCAGGGTATTGGTCTGAATCGATGATCTGGACCTCGCCGTTGCCGGGTCGGATCTCGCCGATCTGGAATGCGTCGTGTCCCGCTGCGCCAGCAATGTCGATGGCACTGTCCGCGTACGCAGGCGGGACCGCCACCACCATGCCGATACCCAAATTGAAGACGCGGTCCATTTCGGACGGGGCCACCGGGCCGCTGCTGGCGATGTGGTCGAAGATGGCGGGCACCGGCCACGTGCCCCGCCGCACGACCGCCTCAGCGCCGGGACCCAGCATGCGCGCGACGTTCGCAGCCAGCCCCCCGCCGGTGATATGGGCCGCTGCACGGGCGTCGCACTCTCCGAACAACGACAGCACTGTTGGCGCATAGATCACCGACGGTCGCAGCAACTCGTCGCCCAGTGTGCTATCGGCTCCCGGCCATGCCGGCACGGCAAGCTGTTGCGCGTCGAGCGAACTGCCGCACAGGACGCGGCGAGCGAGGCTGTAGCCGTTGCATCGCAGCCCACCGGAGGCGAGTCCGACGAGCACTAGGGGCTCACTCCCCACCGGAGTTCGCAGCCGTGCCCGCTCGACGACTCCTACGGCAAAGCCGGCGATGTCCACCTCGCCCGGCGCGAGGGCGTCAGGGTGTTCTGCCAGCTCGCCGCCGACCAATGCGCATCCGGCGGTCCGGCAGCCCGCCGCCAGACCCGAGACGATCGTCTCCACCACGTCGGGATCAAGACGTCCCGCAGTGATCTGGTCGTGAAACAGCAACGGTTCTGCACCGAGGGTGACGATGTCGTCGACGCACATGGCCACCACGTCGATTCCGATCGTGTCCCAGCGGCTAAGCGCAGCGGCAATGAGCGGCTTGGTGCCAGCACCGTCATTCGCGCTTACCAGCACCGGTTCGTCCATGCCCGGCGGCACCGCAGTGACCGCCCCGAACGCCCCGATGTCACTCAGCACCTCGGGTCGGTATGTGCTGCGGGCGTGCGGTGCCAGACGGCGGACGGCCTCGTCTCCCGCGGCAATGTTCACCCCTGCCGCTTCGTAGGTCAGCGGTGCGGGTCCGCTCCTGGCCGGTTCGCCAGTCCGCGGATGCTCAGCCTCCGCCGTCACCGGACGGCCGTCATCGCACAAGAGGTCCAGCGACGGCCGCGGGCCGAACGCTGCCCGTCGCGATCAGCGAGCGAGGGGGTTCGTCGCTGCCGCTGCCGAACACCTCGGCCCGTGCGCTCGCACCGATTTCCACCGGGTACTCGCCAGTGAGACATGCGTGGCAGAACCCGCCACCGGGCACGCCGGTGGCCTCGACGAGCTGATCGAGGCTCAGGTACGCCAGCGAGTCGACTCCCAGATACGCCTCGATCTCGGCCAGATCACGACTCGCGGCCAGCAGCTCGTCGGAGGTGCCGGTGTCCATGCCGTAGAAGCAGGGCCACCGGTAGGGCGGCGAGGAGATGCGCATGTGTACCTCCGTGGCGCCGGTGCCGCGCAGCATCTCCACAATGGACCGAGTGGTCGTGCCCCGCACAATCGAGTCGTCGACCACCACGAGCCGGCGTCCCTTGATGTTGGGGCTGATCGGGTTCAGCTTCGTTCGCACGCCCAACGACCGGACATGCTGGTTTGGCGCGATGAAGGTGCGCCCGATGTAGCGGTTCTTGACCAGTCCGTCGCCGTAGGCGATGCCGCTTGCACGTGCGTAGCCCTGCGCCGCAGGAATGCCCGATTCAGGAACGGGCATCACCAGATCCGCGTCGACCGGTGCATTGGTCGCCAAGTGCGCGCCCATGCGCTGTCGGGCTGCATGCACGTTCTGGGTGGCCAAGGTCGTGTCCGGACGCGAGAAGTACACGAATTCGAAGATGCACAGATGCGGTGCCAGCCCACCGCCTGTTTCCGGTCTGCTGGCGAACGGCCACAGCGAGCGGCACCCGGCCGCGTCGATGATGATCATCTCGCCCGGTCGGATCTCGCGTTCGAACGTGGCGCCCACCACCTCCAGCGCGGGGTTCTCCGAGGCCAGCACCCAGCCGCCCCGATGCGAGTCGACATTGGACGGATCGACCCCGTGCCCATCGATCTCGAGGCGTCCGAGGCACAGCGGCCAGATGCCATGCGGATCACGAACCCCGATCAGGCGATCGCGGTCGGCCACGACGAACGTGAAGCCCCCGCGAAGGCTTGGCAGCACCTCCGCGAGTGCCTCGGTGACGGCCTCGCGTGGGCGAGCGCGGGTGATCTGCGGGGTGGCGGTGATGCGCTGGGCGACCAGCTCGGCGACGAGGTCGCTGTCGCTGGTGACCACCCCGTCGAGCATCCCCGATGAGGCAGCAAGCTCGGCGGTGTTGGTGAGGTTCCCGTTGTGCCCGAGCGCGAATTCCGTGCCGTCGAGGCCCCGGTAGAACGGCTGCGCCGCGCGCCACGAGCTCGACCCTGTCGTCGAGTATCGGGTGTGCCCGATGGCCAGATTGCCCTCGAGCCCGGCCAGCACCCGGTCATCGAACGCACTGGCGACGAGGCCCATGTCCTTCACCACGGTGATGTGCGTGCCGTCGGACACCGCAATGCCAGCCGATTCCTGCCCGCGGTGCTGCAGCGCGTACAGCCCGAGGTAACTCAGATGGGCGACCGGGCCGCCGGGCAGGTACACCCCGAAGACACCGCAGGCCTCGCGCGGCTTGCAGAACTCCACACCGTCGGAGAGAGCTTGACTCATGCCACCGCCCCCCCGACGGGTTGAGCAAATGACTGGGGCAAGGCACCGCTCCACCGAGCGAGCGTCTCGTCGAGCGCGAGGTCGACATCAAGGCCCGGTTCGGACATCCGGCTGATCTGCACGCGCGATCCGCCGAACGATCCAAGGCGGCGACATTCGACTCCCGATGCGGCCGCCGCACTCGCGAGACGATCGGCATCGCGAGGCTCGACTGCAGCGAGGACGCGACCGGGTGGCTCAGCGAACAGCGCCCGTGCCGCCGGCACCGATTCTCCGAGCGACGGAACCCGGGCGCGCACGCCCGTGCCACTGTGACAGCACATCTCCGCGATAGCCACCGCGATGCCGCCGTCGGAGACATCATGAGCGAACTGCACGAGGTTGTCCCGTACGGCTGCCGCCGCGAATCGGGCAGTTGCGACGCAGCCCGCAAGGTCGAGATCCGGCAGGGCCCCGTCCCTGCACTGGCGGCGTTCCCACGCCCATCGACTGCCACCCAGCGGAATGGGGTGCCGCCCCACAGCGTCAGCGCCGTCTTGCGCGTGGCCGGCGAAGCCGGTCGGGGCCAGCACCACGAGTTCGGTCCGAGACGGCAGGCCGTCTGCGATCGGGCGCCTGTGGAGGTCGGGATGGACGCCGACCATGCACACGACGGGCGTCGGGCAGATATTGGTGCCGTTGGTCTCGTTGTACAGGCTGACGTTGCCGCCCACGACCGGTATTCCGAGCGCATCACAGGCTTCGGACATGCCGTCGATGGCCTCTGACAGCTGCCACATGACCTCGGGATGAGTCGGATTGCCGAAGTTCAGGCAGTTGACGAGCGCGAGCGGGTCGGCGCCCACACAGGCAAGGTTCAGTGCCGCTTCGACCACCACCATGGCGGTGCCCCGGCGGGGATCAGCGTCGCACCAGCGGTGGTTGCCGTCGACCGAGATTCCCAGTCCCCGACCGGTGGGCGTGCCGTTGCGAGGGTTTCGCAATCGCAGCAGCGTGGCGTCGTGCCCGGGGCCGACGACCGTGTTCAAAAACAGTTGGTGGTCGTACTGCCGGTACACCCAGCTCGGGTCCGCGAGCATCGCCAGCAGATCCGCAGCGCAGTCACCGGGATCAGGGACCTGCGGGCTTCCTGCGACGGGCCGAGCCGCAGGGTCGACGCCGCGGCGGACTTCCCGCTCAGCAGGCGGACGCTGGGGGCGGTCATAGGACGGCGCGTCGTCGTGCAATGTGCTCGCAGGAACCTCTGCCAGGATTTCGCCATCGGCACCGTCGCGCACCCGCAGCATGCCGTCGCCGGTGACGCGCCCGACAACGGTCGCATTCACTTCCCAGCGCGCACAGATCTCGAGCACCTGATCGACGTTGGGCGGCGCGACGATCGCCAGCATCCGTTCCTGGGACTCCGAGGTCATGATCTCGAAGGGCTCCATGCCGCGCTGACGCAAGGGCACCGCGGTGACGTCGACCTCCATGCCGGTACCGCCGCGTGAGGCGGTCTCGCTGGCCGCACACGTCAAGCCGGCACCGCCGAGATCCTGAATGCCGCTGACGAGTCGTGCCTCGAGCAGTTCCAGGCAGGCTTCGATGAGGCGCTTTTCTTCGAACGGATCGCCGACCTGAACGCTCGGGCGTTTGGTCGCATCGTCGTCAGCTTCCTCGAAGCCCGCCGACGCCAGCACGCTGACGCCGCCGATGCCGTCGCGGCCGGTGCTCGCGCCCATAAGCACGGCCGAGCTGCCTACGTCGGTCGCGCGGCCGAGGACCAAGCGTTCAGTCGGCATGATGCCCAAAGCGGCCACATTCACCAGCGGGTTGTCTCGGTACGTCTCGCATGACACGAATTCGCCTGCGACGGTCGGAACCCCGACGCTGTTGCCATAACCGGAAATACCGCTAACGATTCCCTCAGCAATCCAGTTGCTTCGCGGCTCATTCAGCGGTCCGACACGCAAAGGATCCGCGAGGGCAATAGGACGTGCGCCCATCGTGAAGATGTCGCGCAAGATGCCGCCGACGCCGGTCGCCGCGCCTTGATACGGCTCGATGGCGGAGGGGTGGTTATGGCTCTCGATGCGCACTGCTACGGCAATGCCGTCGCCGACATCGATGACGCCGGCGTTCTCGCCAGGACCGACGAGCACCCAGGGTGCCTCCGTTGGCAGTCGAGCGAGATGGCGACGCGACGACTTATACGAGCAATGCTCGGACCACATGACCGCATACATGGCGAGTTCGAGATGGTTCGGCTGACGGACCAATAGCTCGCAGATGCGTTCGTATTCGGCGTCTGTGAGACCCAAAGCCTCATGAATGCTTGCAGAACCAGAAGCAACGGTTGTCACATCGACCCGATTGCATTGGATGAGACAGAACTTCCTGCTATACAGGCGCCATGAGCGAACGAACAATGTCCGATGAACATAAGGCGGCGATTGCCGCGGGTCGTATTGAGGCCACGGCAGTGCGCGACTATCTCGAGGCGCTCGAGACCAATCGCCCGCGGCCGGGTCGTCGGCAGAGTGCGGAGTCGCTGAGCGCCAAGAAGGACGCGATCGACGCGGAAATGGCTGAGGCAAAGCCGATCAAGCGTCTGCTGCTCATGCAGGAGCGTCGCGACATCGAAGCCGCCATCGAGGAGATGAAGATCGAACCCGACATGGCTTCGGCCGAGGCGGGATTTGTCACCCACGCTGCCAACTACGGGCAACGCAAGGGAATCCAGTACGCGACGTGGCGTGAATTCGGGGTCTCCTCGGACATGCTGGCCCGCGCGGGCATTACACGGGGCAGCTGACACTTCAGACCACCCGGCCGTCGGCACTTGAAGTTTCGATCCTCACGGTCGTCATTCCTCGTCAAGCCGTACGGCGATCGATAACTTGACGAGTGCTCGCTGCTGCTTCGAGCAGCGCTTCGAGCAGCCTGCAACCGTCCGTTGATCCCAAGAGTTCCGAGGTAGCCCGTTCAGGGTGGGGCATGAGACCCACGACATTGCCCATCTCATTGCAGATACCGGCAATGTCATCCAACGATCCGTTGGGGTTGCCCACGTAGCGCATCACTACTTGGCCTTTCTCGCGCAAACGCTGCAATGTCAGGCGATCACACACATAGTTCCCTTCGAAGTGGTTAATGGGGATGTGCAGCACCTCCGACGTTGACAGTCCATGCCCCAGAACATGGTTCACCGACGCCATCACTACCTGCTGCGGCTGGCACAAGAACGAGAGCCCCGCATTAGGTCGTAATGCTCCGGGCAGCAGACCTGCCTCGGTCAGCACTTGGAACCCATTGCATATGCCGACGATGGGACCGCCGGCACTCGCAAATGACGCCACTGCGTCCATGATCGGCGAGAAGCGGGCGATTGCTCCCGTTCGCAGGTAGTCGCCATGGGCGAACCCGCCTGGGATGACGACAGCATCGACACTTCCGAGGGAGGTCTCGTCGCTGTGCAGCAGCACAGTTCTCGCCCCCAATTCAGCCAGCGCATCGAGTGTGTCGAGATCGCAGTTCGTGCCGGGAAACCGCACGATGCCGACCGTGACGCTCACGGACTGGGTTCCTGCGCTGCGGGTTCCGGCGCTATGGGTTCTCGCGCTACGGCGCGCAATTCGATACGGGTGTCTTCGATCACCGGATTCGCCAGCAGGCGATCGCACATCTGCTCGGTCACTGACCGGGCCTCAGCGGCGTCCGCTGCGGAGACCTCCATGCGGATGGCTTTGCCGACCCGCACCTCGCCGACGCCCGCAAATCCCAACGCTGCGAGGGCGCGTTCAATCGTGGATCCCGCCGGGTCGGCAATCTCAGCACGCGGCGAGACTTCCACCAAGACATCCCAGCGACTCATGGGGCAGTTACTCCGCTCACCACGCCCGATTGCGTCAGCCAGTCGTCGAACGACTCGCCGGTCAGCGTCTCGTATGCCTCGATGTACCGGGCACGGGTGGCGGCCACCACGTCGTCGGGCAGCGGCGGGGGCGGCGGCTCCTTATTCCAGCCGGTGGCTTCGGTGGCGTCACGCACCGGCTGCTTGTCGAGCGACGGCGGCGATGCGCCCGGCTGCCAGTGATCCTTGGGCCAGAAGCGGGACGAATCGGGCGTGAGCCACTCGTCGGCGATGACCAGGGCGCCGTCCACGTAGCCCAGCTCGAACTTGGTGTCGGCGATGATGATGCCCCGCTGCGAAGCGTGCGCGGCCGCCGTGCTGTAGGCATCGACGCACACTTTCTGGGCGGCAGCGGCTGCTTCATCACCGACCAGCTCTGCGGCAGCGGCAAAGGAGATGTTCACGTCATGCCCATCGGTCGCCTTGGTGGACGGCGTGAAGACCGGTTCAGGAAGCTGCTGCGATTCGAGCAGCCCGGCCGGCAGTGGCTCGTCGTGCATGGTGCCGTGCCCGAGGTATTCCTTCCACGCCGAACCGGTGATGTACCCGCGCACGATGCACTCGATCGGCAGCATCTCTGCCCGGCGGACAAGGAGAGCCCGGCCGGCGAGTTCGGGTCGCCGCGCGGCGGCGGGGAAGTCGCCAGGGTCGGTCGAGACCACATGGGTCGGTGCAATGTCGCCGAGCCACCTCGACCACCACGCCGTCATGGCGGTCAGGACACGGCCCTTGTCGGGCACCGGTTCGTCGAACACCACGTCGAAGGCCGAGATACGGTCGCTTGCGACCATCAGCAGATGCCTGTCGTCGACGCGGTACATCTCGCGCACCTTGCCGCGGTGGACGAGTTCGAGCTCGCTCACGTTGCTCCTTTCATCGGGTCCATCTTCGGATCGTGATCTCCGAAGCGCCATCTCGCCGCGTTCACAGCACCTCGCCCCCTTCATAGGCCACAGCCGGCCCATATCGCTCGGCGATCTTGCCTGCCGCAGCGACGAATTCGTCGACTTGATCGGCGGCACGACCGCTGAAGGAGGCGGGGTCAGCGAGTGCCGATTCGATGTCGGCGGCACTGAGCGCCAGCACGGGGTCGGCCGCGAGCCGCTCGGCCAAATCGTTCGTGGCGGCATTGCCCTCCCGCAGCGACAGCACTGCGGCGGTCGCGTGCTCGGCGATTCGCTCGTGCGCCTGCTCGCGGCCCGTGCCCGCGGTGACAGCAGCTGCGAGCAGGCGGGTCGTCGCAAGGAACGGCAGGTACTCGGCCAGCTCTGCCGCGATGCGTGCAGGGAAGGTGCCGAACCCGTCCAGCACGCTGAACGCCGTCTCGAGTGCGCCGTCGAGTGCGAAGAAGGCGTCGGGAAGCACCACCCGGCGCACTACCGAGCAGCTGACATCACCCTCGTTCCACTGATCGCCGGCCAATTGCGATGCCATCGTGAGATGTCCTCGCAGGATGACGGCGAGACCGCTGATGCGCTCGCAGGACCGGGTATTCATCTTGTGCGGCATGGCCGACGAACCGACTTGGCCGGCCTCAAATCCCTCGGTCACCAGCTCGTGGCCGGCCATCAAGCGAATGCTGAGCGCCAGGTTGGCGAGCGGCGCCGCGGCAACGACGAGCGCGGCAACGACGTCGAGGTCGAGCGAGCGTGGATAGACCTGTCCGGCCGACCCCAGCACGCGGCCGAATCCCAGCTCTTCTGCAATCCGGCGTTCCAGGTGGTCGACCGCTGCGGGATCGCCGCCGAGCAGCTCCAGCAGGTCCTGCTGCGTGCCGACAGGTCCCCGCAGCCCGCGCAGCGGGTAGCGGACGATCAGCTCTTCGAGGCGTTCGATGGCCACCAGTGCCTCGGTGCCGATGGTGGCCCAGCGCTTGCCGAGCGTGGTCGCCTGCGCCGGCACGTTGTGGGAGCGGGCGGTCATCACGAAGTCGCGGTGGGCAGCGGCCAGGGCGGCGACGCGCGTGATGAACGCCGCCATGCGCTCGGTGACCAGTTGCAAGGCTGAGCGCACCTGGCACTGCTCGACGTTCTCGGTGAGATCTCGCGAGGTCATGGCACGGTGGATCTGCTCATGGCCGGCCAGCGCGCAGAACTCCTCGATGCGTGCCTTGACGTCGTGCCGGGTGACGCGCTCGCGCTCGGTGATGGAGCCGAGATCGACTTGGTCGACCACCTTTCGGTAGGCCTCCAGCGCGCCGTCGGGAACGTCGACGCCGGCGTCGCGCTGGGCTTCGAGCACTGCAATCCATAGACGGCGTTCGAGAATGATCTTGTGGCGTGTCGACCACAGCTCCGCCATCTCTGCCGAGGCGTAGCGCGTCGCCAAGACGTTGGGGACGACGTCGGGGCTCATGTCGGCATCACCGGGCACCCGCGGCGCGGAATTCCGCCAGACCCCGGGCGAGCTCCGAATCAGTCACCGCCAGGATCTCTACGACGAGCACCGCCGCATTCGCCGAGCCATTCACCGCAACGGTCGCCACGGGGATGCCCTTGGGCATCTGCACCGTCGACAGCAACGCGTCGAGCCCGTCGGCAAGGCCGCCGCTGAGCGGCACGCCGATCACCGGCAGGGTCGTGTGTGCGGCCACCACGCCAGCGAGGTGCGCTGCCATGCCGGCTCCGCAGATGATCGCGGCAAAACCGGCATCCCGTGCTGCAGTCGCGAACGACATGACGGCTGCCGGCGTCCGGTGGGCGCTCATCACCTCGGTCACATGGTCGATGCCGAACCTGTCGAGCATCTCGGCGGCTGGCGCCATCTTCGGCGCATCGTTCGGCGAGCCCATCAAGATGGCGACTTTCATTGCTGGGCTCCCCTGTCATGGATCGGCGTGTGATGCGAGTCTCGCCGCCCGGAGTCGGTGACGGGGAGATTTCCGCAGCCGCGCTCGAAGCGCCGACCAATACCCGTCGGCACCCTCATCGGCTGAGGGCGGCAGTTGCTGCGGCCTCGGCCGCAGCGATGTCGGTGCGGTAGGTCATGCCGGGCCAATGAAGGTGCTGCACGGCTTGGTAGGCGCGGTCGCGGGCCGCCGCTACATCGGGGCCGCGGCCGCACACGTTTAGCACCCGGCCGCCACCGGTCACCAAAGACCCAGCAGACCCAGCCTGACCGTCCGCGGTCCCGACACCCGCACAAAAGATCGTGACGCCGTCAACCTCACGCGCGCGCTCGAGGCCAGAGATGACGTCGCCGGTGCGCGGTGCAGCCGGGTAGCCCTCCACAGCACAGACGACACACACCATGGCGTCGTCGGAGACGATGATCTCGTCGCTCAGCTCGCCCGCTGCCGCCCCGGCCAGCAGCAACGCGAGGTCGTTGGTGATGCGCGGCAGCGTGACCTGTGCCTCGGGATCGCCGAAGCGCACGTTGAACTCCAGCAGGCGGGGTCCGTCGGGCGTCAGCATGAACCCGGCGTAGAGCACGCCGCGGTAGTCCACGCCCCGCCGGGCCAGCTCGGCCAGCGTCGGCTCGAACGCCAACGCGCCCAGTTCGGCGCAGACAGCCCGGTCGACATCTGTCAGCGGCGAGACGCAGCCCATGCCGCCCGTGTTCGGCCCCGTGTCGCCGTCACCGACGCGCTTGTGGTCACGCACGGCTGTAGGCAGCAGTACCGCTCGGCGACCGTCACAGAGCGCGAACAGCGACACTTCGGGGCCTCGCATCCCTTCTTCGATGACGATGCGGCGACCGGCGTCCCCGAATGCCGTGCCGTCGAGCTTGGCGTCGATGTCGGCATGGGCTGAGGCCACGTCGTCGGTGACCAGTACGCCCTTGCCGGCGGCGAGTCCGCTCGTCTTGATGACATAAGGCGGTGCCAGCGTCTCGAGGTAGGCGTGTGCTGCGCGGCGCTGCGCCGGCTCGCTGGCGAAGGTGGCATAGCCCGCCGTGGGCACGCCCGCAGCGCTGACCACTTCCTTCATCCATGCCTTGGAGCTTTCGAGCGCGGCGCCATCTGCGCCCGGTCCGAACACGAGACGGCCCGCTGCCCGCAGGCGATCTGCCAAGCCATCAGCCAAGGGACCCTCAGGTCCGATGACGTACAGGTCGGCGTCGATCTCGGTGGCCGCGGCGGGAGTACTGCCGGCTATGCCGGGGTTGCCGGGGGTGACGACGACGTCGGCTGTCGCGGCCAGGGCACTCGCAAACGCGTGCTCGCGCCCACCCTGTCCAACCACGCAGACCCTCATCGGCACTCGGGGACTCAGGCCGCGAAGCGGATGTACTGCTCGCGGCCCGGACCGACGCAGACGTAGCGAATCGGCAGACCGAGCTGGCGTTCGAGGAAGACGATGTAGTCGACGGCCTGACGGGGAAGCTGCCAGCGTTCGGTGACCCGCTCGAGCGGCGTCTTCCAGCCGGGCAGCGTTGCGTAGACCGGTTGGGCGCGATCGCACAGCGAGCGCAGATGCGGCAGGTAGTCGTAGCGGCGGCCGTCCACCTCATAGGCCACGCACACCTTGATCGTGTCGAGTTCGTCGAGCACGTCGAGCTTGGTGAGCGCGATCTCCGTGCAGGCGTTGAGACGGGCAGCCTGGCGACCCATCACGGCGTCGAACCAGCCGCAGCGTCGCCGACGGCCGGTGTTGGTGCCGAACTCAGCGCCGCGCTCGACCAACTCGTCGCCGACGTGATCGTCCAGCTCGGTCACGAACGGCCCCGAACCGACTCGGGTGGTGTAGGCCTTCGCAATGCCCATGACCTGATCGACGGCGCCGGGCCCGATGCCCGCGCCCACCAACGCGAAGCCTGCCACAGGGTTGGAGGAGGTGACGAAGGGGTAGGTGCCGTGGTCAAGATCCAAGAAGGTGGCCTGGGCGCCTTCGAACAGCACGCGCTCGCCCGCATGCAGCGCTTCGTGCAGCCACCCAACGGTGTCGGCTACCAGCGGCCCCAGCCGTGGTGCCACCTCGGTGATGAGCTGGTCGGCCAGCTCATCGGGATCGACACCGGGATGATCGTGCACCCGTTGCAAGTAGGCGTTGCGGTCTGCCAGCACGCTCAGCAATCGGGAGCGCAGCGTCATCGGCTCCAGCAGATCTTCGACGCGCAATCCCACCCGTGCCGCCTTGTCGGCATACGCCGGTCCGATGCCGCGCTTGGTGGTGCCGAGCTTGGCGTCGCCGCGCTTCGCTTCGGCGAGCTCATCGGCGATCTGGTGGTAGGGCAGCACGAGATGCGCCGCGGGGCTCAGCATCAGCCGGCCGCAGTCGACGCCCCGGCCCCCGAGCATGTCGATCTCGTCGATCAGCACCCACGGGTTGATGACCACGCCGTTGCCGATGATCGGCGTCACGTGGTCGTAGAGCACTCCACTGGGAATGAGCTGCAGGGCGAATGTCTCGCCGTCGACGACGATCGTGTGCCCCGCGTTGTGGCCGCCCTGGTAGCGGACGACATGCTGACATTCCTTGGCGACGATGTCGACGATGCGGCCCTTGCCCTCATCGCCCCATTGCATTCCTACGACGATTGAGCCCGGCATGAGTCAGCTCATCGCCAGCCAGCAAGACGCTGTCGTCGTCACCAAATCAGTCTAGGGAGGGACCCCTCCGGGACCGCCGGATTTCCGGCTGATCCGGGCGGTCGGCAGGCCGCTCAGCAAGCCTCTGACAGCGATTGGAGGTCGTCGGCTGCGGTGGGCGCACTGACTGCGGGGCACGACGAGGTGCTCAGGCGGATCGAGCCGTCGACGCTGTCCGCCACCACGGTGTCGCCCTCGGCGAAGGTGCTGTTGAGCAGCCCGGCCGCGAGGGGATCGGTCAGCTCGCGCTGGATCAATCGTCGCAGCGGTCGGGCCCCATATGCCGGGTCGTACCCTCGATTCGCCAGCAACTCCGCTGCGGCTGCGCTCACCTCCAGCGTGATGTCGCGTTCGGTCAGGCGCTGGCGCAGGATTTCGAGCTGCAGCTCGAAGATGGCAGCGACCTCGGCCCTGCTCAAGGAGTCGAAGCGCAGGATCTCATCGACGCGATTGATGAACTCAGGTGCAAAGAACTCCGCAGGCTCCACGGCCAGATTCGAGGTCATGATGAGCACCACGTTGGAGAAGTCCACCGTGCGCCCCTGGCCATCGGTCAGCCGGCCGTCATCGAGCACCTGCAGCAGCACGCTGAACACGTCAGTGTGCGCCTTCTCGATCTCGTCGAGCAGGACCACCGAGTAGGGCCGGCGCCGGACTGCCTCCGTCAGCTGACCGCCGTCGTCGTGACCGATGTAGCCGGGCGGTGCACCGATCAGCCGGCTGACGGAGTGCCGTTCGAGGTACTCCGACATGTCGATTCGGACCATCGCCCGCTCGTCGTCGAAGAGCGCTTCTGCCAGCGCACGGGCCAGTTCGGTCTTGCCGACCCCGGTGGGTCCCAGGAACAGAAAGCTGCCGATGGGCCGATCAGGCTCGTTCAATCCGGCACGGCTGCGCCGGATGGCGTGC
>LXNI01001369.1_pt1 | contig 21614 bp, 21 predicted proteins | sample 809091 | NCBI WGS metagenome assembly LXNI01 (sample SAMN04870527, study PRJNA318959) | sponge metagenome | biome: 01000161; feature: marine sponge reef; material: water | host: Sarcotragus foetidus | place: Greece: Milos, Mediterranean Sea | collected 2013-05-29 | depth 5-7 m | reverse complement strand
CGCCATGCTCGCCAGCCGACACGTTGCGAAGAATGCACACGGTCGGTGAGAGATGGTTTTGTAGGGGGGCGTTGCGGGGGCGCAGCCCCTGCACAAGGGAGGCCGCTTGCGGCCGACCGCCCAAATGACAGGAGGGAAGAGTGAGAAACAGCTTTGGTTGCGTCTGCGGGGGGCGCAGAATAGTTGTGGTTGGGTGGGTGCGCTGTCATTCCAGCTGGACTTTTCCGCAGGGGACGCCGGGCTGCCCGGCAGCTTCGACTTTAACGTTGTAATGGCCGGGGGGCGCGAGGGGGTTGAGATTTATGTCGAGCTCGACGCGCACGAACTCGTTGGGCTGCCATTGGGTGGGCGGGTGGACGGTGAGGACATCGCCGGCGCGGTCCAGGGAGCGGCCCCAGATCTGGCCGTCACCGGCCTGGGCGAGGGCGAAGATTGGAGGCGGCTCGCTAATGGGGTCGAGTGCGCGCAGCCACAGGCGCAGATGGACCCAGCCGCTGGGGGGATGATAGAGGAGATCACGAGCGGCGACGACGGGGGTGACGATCTCGCAGGCGGCCAGTTCGACGCCGGGAAAGAGCTGGGCGTCGGGATAGGCGGCCGATTCCGGGAGGGCTGGCAGGGTCGGATATCTGTAGCGGACGGCGTAGCCCCGCATCTCGACGCCGGCCGGGTATTGCTCGGTGATGAGGGCGAAATTGCGATCGAGCCAGGCCTGGACGAGGCGCTGATCGTCGACACCGGAGAGGTGGCTCTGCACCAGCCAGAGGGTATCGGCGCCATTTGCGGTGGTCAACTCCTGAAGGTGGGCGGCGATGAGCGTTTCGGCCTGTTCGGGAGTCAGGGGTGCGCCAAAGTTGCCATAGACCGGCAGCTCTGCGATTGCGGCGTCCTGGCGCAGGTACCAATCCAGCGCGGGGAACAGGAAGTAGGGGTGGATCAGTGCGGCGGTGTCCGAGTGCGGGCTGTTTTGCTGATAGGCGCTGATATAGTCGGCGGCGGCGCGCCAGTTCTCTCGGAACAGAGGGGGCGACCAGAGGACGGGCAGCGATGCGGCCAGCAGAGCAACGGCAGCGAAGCCGCTGAAGAGACCGGCAGATGAGCGCCACTTGGCGATGGCGCTGACTCCCTGCGCGGCGGCCCAGAGGACGAAGGGGGCGAGAAAGAGAAAGTAGCGATCTTCGCGGAAGATGGCGGCGTTGGTTGCCAGCAGCGCGCTGCCGATCAGGAGCGGTGCGCCGATCCATAGCCAGAGAATTGGACGGGTTGTGCGGCGGGTGTTGGTGGGGAGGATCAGACCGGCCAGGACGAGGACGGCAAAGTAAGAGATTGCGGCGGTGCGGAGCGCGGCGGGCCAGCCGGTAAGCCAGACAGTGAAGAGACGCAACTGGCGCCAGAGGTTTGGCAGGAAGTCGGCGAAGGCGGCGCCGGGCAGGCTGGACGCGCTGTTGACGGCCCAGGCGTTGCGTAAAAGGGGGAAGAAGAGGACGGCGACGATCGCCAGGGCTGCGCTGGCTTCGAGGAAATAACGTCTGTCGAATGATCGGCGGCGGCGGGCGAGTAGAAGGACGGATAGGGCGAGGCCGGGCAGAAAGAAGGCGGCGTACAGATAGCTGTAGAGCGCGAGGAGAAGGGTTGTTATGAGACCCAGCCAGCAGAGAAGACGGGCACGTACGGCAGTTCTGGGCGGCGATGTGTCATGCGGCGAGAAGTGCTCGCGGGCGGCGACGAGGAAGAAGGCGGCCCAAACGATCGCGGTTGCGGCGGGTTGAAACATCCGCAACTCCTGGCTGTACCACACGAGCAGGGGCGCGAGCGCGGTAAAGGAGCCAGCCACGAGGCCGGTTGCGCGACCGCTGAGCAGGGTTACAAGACGCAGGACCCCCCAGACCATAAGGATACCTATCAGGACGCCGAGGATGCGCAGGGCGGCGTCGGTTTCGGCTGCGCCAAACCAGCCGAGGAACGTCTGCCAGTAGTGGAGTGTCAGGTAGTAGACTGGCGGATGCTTGTCCTGGCTCAGTTGGATGGTGTTTGGCCAGATGTGAGCGGGGCCGAGCCCTGCCCAGTCGAGCGAGATGGCTTCGTCGAACCAGATGCTGTGGTACTCAAGCCGCCAGAGGCGCGGCAGGGCAGCCAGGAGGAGCACGAACAGTTCGGGTAGGGAGGAGGCCCGGATACGCTGCCGGATCGGGGTCAGTTGCGCCGCGGCCATTGCAGTGCGATCCCGGAGGAGAGAGTTCAGGCGGCTCACTGTGGTTTTCTTCGCGTTGTCATGCTGTGGGCTGGGAAGCGGGCGCTACGCGCCGCGTGCGGATGGACCGGATTGAGCGGAGCGAGACTGCGCCGACAACGATTGCTCCACCCAGCAGCGCGAGTGGCGTGGGCATCTCGCCGATAAAGAAAAGAACCCATACGGGATTGAGAACTGGTTCCAGGGTCTGAATCAGGATGGCTTCGACAGCGGTCAGTTTCTTGATTGCGATGGCGATGAGGATAGAAGGGAGGCCGATCTGAAAGATACCGAGAAATAGCATTCCGTACCAGTCGGCCGCGGTTGGAGCGGACTCGAGCAGGAAAGGAAGCCCGATCAGCGCGGACAGGATGTTGCCCAGGAGGACGGTTTCGATGGTCGAAGTATCCTTCTGTTTGCGCATGAACAGGAGGAACCAGGCGAAAGTGAGGCCGGCCAGCAGGCCAAAGAGGTTTCCGACTGCGCCACCGGCGGTCAGTCCATCGCCGTAGAAGCAGAGAAGCCCGATGCTTATGGCTGCGAGAGCGAGCCAGTCCGACTTTTTGACGGGTTCGCGGAGGTAGTGAATACCGAAAAAGGCGACGAAGACCGGTGCTGTGTACTGGAGGAAGATGGCGTTGGCGGCTGTGGTTTCGCGAACGGCGATGATAAAGAAGGCCTGGGCGCCGACGAGGGAGATGGCCCCGCCAAGTTGGGGGAGCGACAGGCGGAAGCTCAGGAGGTTGCGCGCTGGATGGGTAGGGGGGCCGGATGATGATTCCCCGCGAGTAGAAGGCAGGAACGGCCGCGCCATGTAGAGGGCGATCAACAGGGCGGCGAAGGCGCCGCGCACTCCCAGCAGGGGCAGCGGCGGCACGGAGATAAGTTTGATCAGCAGGCCACTTGTGCTGAACAGGATGGCTGCCAGGGCCTGGCAGTAGATTGCCTTGCGGTGGGACATCAGGTTTTTAGTTTCGAGTTTCTAGTTTTCAGTGAACACCAGTGGTTCGTGGATTGTGGTTAGTAACATCTCTCGAACGCGGCAATGCACTGTTCGTCAGTTGCAGTGGTTAGCGGCCAAAGAATCCGCAATTCGCATTTGCCTATTGTCTTGAGAAGGCGTAGCGCAGGGTGACGCCCAGGATGTAGTAGGCGGCCAGGACGGAGCCGCGCAGGGTGCCGCTGACTTTGGATTGGCCGGCGCGGCGGGGGGCGAAACTGACCGGCACTTCAAGGATAGGGACACCCTGCCGGGCGCATTTTACCATCATTTCGGTAGGCCAGCCGAAGGTCATCTCCTGCATGTGCAGCTGCTGCAGGAGGTTGCGGCGGACGGCACGGTACGGCCCCAGGTCGGTGACCGGCACCCGGTACAGGGAGCGCATGAGGGCGGAGGTGAGCCAGTTGCCGAAGCGCTGGTGGGGCGGCATGGCGCCGGGCAGGATTTCGCCGAGTACGCGCGAGCCGAGGACCAGGTCGGCGCGGCCCTGATGGAGCGGCGCGAGCAGGCGGGTCATTTCGGTGGGCAGGGAGCTGAAGTCGCCGTCAAGAAAGACGAGGACATCGGCGGTTGCGGCGGCTGTGCCGGCGGCGCAGGCGAAACCATAGCCGCGGCGCGGCTCAGTGACCACGTGGGCGCCGGCTTCAGCCGCGAGGGGGCCGGTGCCATCGGTGGAACCGTTGTCGGCGACGATGACGCGAGCAACGGGTTGGGCAGCGGCTTCGTGTACGAGTTGGGCGATGTTGCCGGCCTCGTTCAGGGCTGGGATGATGACGTCGACGTCCATGGCTCGGTCAGAAAATGGCTTGAGGCGGGCGCCCGTTCGGGATGCGCGGCCAGTTCGGTGGAGAGGCGTTCCAGGTCTTCGGCGCTGTCGACATCATACCATTCGGGCAGAAGATCGACCTGCAGGCCTTCGTCGGCGGCGATGGCTAATGTATCGCTAAGGACGGTGGGGGTAGACATCTGCACCGCTGTGACGAGACTGCCGGGCGGTTTTTTGACGCCTATCAGATAGTAGCCGCCGTCTGTACAGGGGCCAAACACTGCGTCGGTCCGGGGATCGTCGAGGCGTTGGAAGGCGGTGCAGAGCAGTTCTGGCGGCAGGGTGGGGCTGTCGCTGTTGATGGCGACGACCTGGCGGCGGCCGCTATCCAGCGCAGTGGAAAGGACAAATTGGAGGCGGTCGCCCAGCGGATCAGGATGGTGAAGGAGTGTCTCATGTTGCGGTGCGGCGCCGGATTGGGAGGGGGGCGCGGCAGCGGGCCGAGAAGCGGGGGATGCCGCAGTGGGTTCAGAAGGTGGATCGAGGTCGGATGTTCGGGCAGGGCTTTGCTGGGGGATCAGCCAGAAATCGGGGGCAAGTTGGCGGAAGAAGTCCTGTGCCGCGGGCGGTGTATAGGCGATGACAGGGTCGAAGGGTTCGAGGCGGGCGGCGGCGCGCACGGTGGCGAGGACATCCTGCAAGAAGCAGAGGTAGAGTGAGGCTGCGGAGGCACTGGTGAGCGGGGGGACAAGGCGGGTCTTGGCGCTGCCGGCGATGGGCTGTTTGGCCATGACGAGCAGGGCGCGGCGGGAGGTGTTGGCGGGCGGCGGGGCAGTAGCCGGCTGCAAGAGGGGGCCATGATGCGGAGGGGGCGAGAAGTCAGGAACGGGAAGGGCGCGGTCTGGTGTTTGCGCTGTCTCCTCGTTGTGGGCGGTCAATCTCCCGCCTCCCGTACGGTTGCCAGGTGGTGGCGGAGAGCGCCGCGTTTCTCCCAGGCCTGGCGCATGGAGAGGTAGGAGATATAGGTGTAGCCGCAGGCGTAGAGAGAGAGCCAGGGGAGCAGCCACCAGAAGCCATTGAAGAGGCTGAAAATAAGGAGCGTGTTTGCGTAGACGGCCAGGACTATTTCGGCCCAGACAGTAGGGTCGCTGGGCAGGACGTAGGCGCTGGTGTGCCAGTCTTTGCTGGCGCGGGTGACGGCGAACTTAGGAGTACGTTTGAAGGCGCTTCGCACGCCGAGGAGGGCCTCAAAGACGGCGCGGCTGTTGTTGACGGAGAGACCGGTTCCCAACCCCAGGAGCACCGCGAGCCAGCGAATGCGCTGGCGGACGGGAATGCCCTGGCTCCTCATGGCGGTCCAGTACATCAGAGGCGGGCCGATGGCCGTAAGAGAAAAGAGCGAAGCGATTCTGAGGGCGGGGCTGAAGGAGGTCATCACCGGCAGCAGGAAGAGCAGGTTGAGAAGCATGAGCGGGTGGACGGCATAGCCGGTGAGATGGGCGATGCCGAGCGCTTTGCGCCACAGTGGTTGGGAGGAGCCAAGGACCGTTACGAATAGTTTCTTGGCTGTCTGGATACTGCCCTTGGCCCAGCGAAACTGTTGGCGCTTGAACGCGTCAACGGAGACTGGGATTTCGGCGGGCACGACGACGTGCGGCAGAAAGGCGATACGCCAGCCCTGTAGTTGGGCCCGGTAGCTCAGGTCCAGATCTTCGGTGAGTGTGTCCTCTTGCCAGCCGCCGGCCTCTTCTATGCAGGAGCGGCGCCACAGGCCGGCGGTGCCGTTGAAGTTCAGGAGCGCGCCGAGCTCGTGGCGGGCTCTCTGTTCGACGATGAAGTGGCCGTCAATGCCGAGAGACTGGGCCTGTGTCAGGCGGGAAACGGTGGGGTTGAGATGACCCCAGCGGGCCTGGACGCAGCCGACCGAGGGATCGTCGAAGGCGGGAACGGTTTGCTGCAGAAAATCGGGCGGGGGCACGAAATCGGCGTCAAACATGGCGAGGAATTCGCCGTGTGCGTGGGCAAGCCCCTCACGCAGGGCGCCGGCTTTGTAGCCTTTGCGATCTGTGCGTTGGAATTGGGCGATATCGATACCATTTTGCTGGTGGATTGCGATGCTGCTGGCGATGATCTGGCTGGTATCGTCGGTAGAGTCGTCGAGAATATGGATTTGGAGCCGATCTCTGGGCCAGTCGAATGCGGCTACGGCGTCGATCAGACGCCGGACGACGTGGCGTTCATTGTAGACTGGGAGCTGGACGGTTACCGTGGGTAAGTCCTGGGCGGCGGGGGGCGACGGGCGGTCTTCGTCAAACAGCACTCGCCGGGCGATGAGGGTCAGAAAAAGCGCCTGCAAGCCGTATATGGCCAGAAGAGATGCGGCGATAATGTAGATGATTTTCATAACCGTCATGCGAAGTTTCCAGTTATCGGTTTTCGGGCGGGCGCTTGCAAAGAGCCAAGAGATGACGGCAGGATTGCTTTGCGTTCACTATGGAAGCCAGTTTGTTCCTCTTGCGCGTATTACGCAGGGACGGACGAGGGTCTGGGCCCCTGTTAAGCGGGGCGCAGACCGAAGTTACACTTGACGTGTTTACCAGATAGGACCGATTGGAGGTTCTCCCATCCGTCGCAGGACCAGGCTATCCAGTCCCCAGGCGCGTCCGGACTGGGCCAAGGCGGTGACGAGGGCGGAGACGGTGAGCAGGACATAGGTCCAGATCCATTCGTTGCCGCCGAAGTATGCCAGGAACAGGTTGAAGAAGAAGAGCGCGGCGCCGACGGCGACCAGGGGCGTGAAGAGGCCGACCAACAGGCCCAGGCCCAACAGGAGCTCACCTATCAACTGAAAGATTGCGAACAGGCCGGGCACCTGCAAAATTGTGCCGTTGATGATTGCCTGGTAGAAGGCAGGCCCGCCGCCGTTGTCGTTGAAGAGATAGTTAAAGAGGCCGACGATGCCATCGGCTGTATATATCCCATCTTGCAGATTCTTCCACCAGGTGACAAGTAGAATCACACCCAGTGTTATGCGTAGAATGGCGACAGCCTGTCGCAGTCTGGTTTCTGCCTGGTCCATGTGAATACTCCTATTGAAATTCTGTGGCTGAACAACATTGTTCAGCCGGACGTCGTTGCGCTGGAAGACGATTGATTAAGGCGCGGCAGGGGGCGCAAAAGCCCTGCGGCGCGGTCGGTCAGATAGACGCCGAGCAGCATTGCCAGGGTGGTTGTAATGCTGCCCAGGCTCAGGAGCGGGACGCCGACCAGGGAATGGCCGAGGTTGCAGCCGCCCGAAATGCCGGCGCCGATGCCCATGAGCAGGCCGCCAGCGGCCAGCTGGGTATAGCGGCCGGACGATTCTCCCCTGGCCCAGAAGGTGCCGGCGCGGCGTGCGGCGATGAACGAGCCGGGCAGCAGGGCAATGAGCGCCACGGGAATCCACAGGTTACCGGGATCAGTTGCGCCCGACAGGGTTTCGTAGAGCATGGTGGGAACGCGTGAGGTACCGAAGGTATAGTTTGCGCCGCCGGCACGTGCGAGCAGCCAGGCCAAGCTGGTGAAAAGCCCTACGGATAGGCCAAGGGGCAGCCATGACCAGTAGTCGCCCTGGCGGGGACGGGGACTTCGCCAGAGGAATACGGCTGTGGCGGCCAGCAGCAGGACCAGCAGGCCCAGCCCCAAAGAGGAGCCCAGCACATTCAAGATCGTTGTTGGTTCGCCGCCGGTCACCACTGGGTTTTGATTCAGTGCGGTGCGCAAGGGGTTGAGCGGCCCGCGCCAGGTGAGCAGGTCACCGAGCGACCAGGTGACGAGGCCGACGAGGGTACCGAGCATGCCGTGGCCGAGTTTATAGAAGATGCCGGTGATACAGGTAGCAGCGATGACCATGCCGGCACCGAAGATCAGGCCGCCAACTAGATTGGCCTGCCAGGCCCAGGGCGCGACCCAAGGCGCGATCCAGCCGAGAGCGATCATACCCTGCACGAGGGGAATGGCGATCAGCAGCGTCATCAGATAGGCGCGTACGAGGTTCAGCTGCCGCGGGATGCGGAAGAGGCCGCGCAACGTGCTGTGAAAGCAGAAGTCGCCCCGCTCGAAGAGATAGCCGAGCACTGTACCGGCGGCGAGCGCCAGCAGGATGGTCATACGAAATTCTTCCGTTTACGGTTATCCGTGTTTGGTCGCGGCCGCGGCCGGCCAACTCAAAACTGATGACGAACCGATCTGTTCAGGCAGCGTGGGGGTCACGCTGAAAGATGAAGCATCGCGGCTTGGGAATGTTTCTGATCTCAATTTCGGGTTCGCAGTGCATCCAAGCCCCAGACGCGGCCGGCGCGGGTGACGAAAAAGAGTCCATGCCACATAGCAAGCATTGCATAGCTCCAAGGCCATTCGCCTGGCACTTCAAGCAGGCCGATGCCGAGGTTGACGGCGAGTCCCAAGCCGATAAAGGCGCCAAAGCGGGTGAAGGCGCCGGTGAGCAGACTGAGGCCTACGATTAGTTCCGCCAGGAAGATAGCCCAGGCGAAGAGTGTAAAGTTCGGTATTACCAGCTGCTCGACAAGGGTGCCGTAGAGCGGGAAGGCGGCGTGGGTGACTTCCAGTTCGAGCCAGTCCATGAGGCCGCGGCCTTCCGAGGGCATGAAGTCGGGCGGCAGCTTCCAACGCAAGGAAAAGAGCCACAACAGTCCGATAATGGCGCGGGCGCCAGCGATGGGCCACAGGGGCGCTTGTCTGCTCATTTGTGCGGCTCGATGGGCAGGAGATGGATTCGTTCGCGCGGCAGATGAAGGAGGATTTTTTCGCCGCGATGGAAGCGTTGATAGGGCGGCACGGTCAGTTGCAGGTGTGTATCGCTGATGCCGGCGCCGCAGCGGGCAACCAGCCCCTGAAAGCTGTAGGACTCGACCATGCCGACGAGATTGTTGTGGCCGTTTCGTCCGACTTCGACGGCTTCGGGTCGGATGGTGACCAGGACGTCGCCGTCGGGCCTGTCGGTGGCGTCCACTTCGAGGGGGCCGAGTTCGGTTTCGACGATGCGGCCGCGCTTGATGCCGGGCAGGAAGTTGATGCCGCCGAAGAAGCGGGCAACTTCGCTGTCGACCGGGCGTTCGAAGAAGCTGCGGGGGGCGCCGGTCTGGCGGACGGAGCCCTGCATCAGCAGGCAGATGCGGTCGGCGACGGCGACGGCATCGGTTTGATCGTGGGTGACAAAGACCATGGTGATGCCGGCCTGCTGTTGGAGGGTACGGATGATGCCGCGCAGGTCCTCGCGGAGGGCGGGCTCGAGGCTGCTTAGCGGTTCATCCAACAGGAGGACGCGCGGCTGAATGACGAGCGCTCTGGCGAGGGCGACGCGCTGGCGCTGGCCGCCCGAGAGCTCGGCGGGCCGGCGGGACTCGTAGCCGGACAGCTGGACGGCAGCCAGGGCCTGGGCCACTTTGGCGCGGATGGTGGCCGGATCGATTCGCCGCATTTTGAGGCCAAAGGCGACATTGGCGCCGACGTCCATGAAGGGGAAGAGCGCATGTTCCTGGAAGACCATGACTGCGCCGCGTTTCTCCGGCGGCACATTGAGAACAGAGCGTTCGTCGAAATGGATATCGCCATCGGCGGGACGCAGCAGCCCGGCAATGGCACGCAGTATGGTGGTTTTGCCGCTGCCGGACGGCCCAAGCAACACCATCAGCTCTCCCGGGCCCACGGTCAGGGTGAAATCGTGGACTACGGGAGAGCCGGTGTTGTAGGTTAATGAAAGATCGTGCAGTGAGACGGAAGTCATTGTTTTACAGGCTGTTCCAGTTTTGGCTCGCGTGTCTTTCATCATGCGGCGGCCGGTTGCGGCGGCCACAGGTAACGAGAGCCAAGAACCGGGAATGCATTCTATTCGGGCCAGATTTCCATCTGGCCTCCCAGAGGCAGTTGGATGGGTGCGTCCGGGCCTTCAAACCAGTTTGCGTAGATCTCCTGGAAGACACCGGATTTCCACAGTTCCTGCAGGGCGTAGTTGACCTGGTCGCGCCAGGCGGACTGGTTGTTGGGCACGCCGATGCCGAACTGGACGGGATTGTGACCGCCGGGCAGAAGTTCCAGTCCAGGGTCGCCGGCAGCGAGGGCCAACATGGTGATGTTGTCTTCGGTATAGCCTTCGACGGCGCCGTCGCGCAGGGCCTGCATGGCGGCCAGCTTGTCGCTGAATTCGACGATTTCCGGTTCGGGACCCCCCTGCGCAGCGCTGTAGGCGATCCAGGAGGGAATGGCCGAACTACCGGCATTGGCGGCAACCTTTTTGCCCATCAGTTCTTCGATGGCGGTGTATTCGCCGGTTCGCGCGAGAAACGATTGATTGTCCCAGAAATAGGTGATACTGAAGTCGATGGCGTTGTCGCGTTTGCGGGTGTGGTTCATGCTGGCGATCGACATGTCCACTCTTCCTTCCTGCAGGAAGCTGATGCGGGTGGTGCCGTCGACGACGATCAGTTCAGGTTCGAGATTCATTTGGGCGGCGATGGCGTGGGCCAGATCGACGTCAAACCCGACCCATTCACCTTCTTCGGTCACGAAGCTCAGGGGGGGATTGTCGTTGCGCACACCGATGCGCACGGTTCCGCGGGCGGCTACATCTTCGGCCAGGGAGCTAACGCTTCCTGATGGAGACGCCGGGATAGCCTGGCATGCGCTCAGTAGAAGCGCGGGGACCAGGAGCACGATTGAGAGGAGAGATGGAAGCTTCATTGGTCCTTTCTCACTTTCTGTTGGTTAGCTGCTTTCGTTAGGGAAAGCCAGCGGCGAATAAAGGACGCGCTGTGCAGGGCGCGACGGTACTCACACCTTGAATCGCCGTGCAGACGGGAGAGACGGCGCGGCGACGGGGTGTGGGCTCAATATTAGCACAGTGGGAGACTGTATAAATGTAAGCATTGGTACGCATTTTCACTACAGTTGCTGTGTAAACGTTGGCAATGGCGGATTCTGCTCAAAGTCCAGCAGTTTCGCATGGTTGGAGTGCATACTCCGGTCGTTCTCCGGCATCAGTAGCTGAAGAATGAGTGGACGAGATCGGGCTGGCGGCTGCGCCGTTCCCAGCGTTGAGACAGGCGGGACAGGGCGAAGGCAAGGACGAAATAGAGAACGCCGACAAGGCTGTACATGGTAACCCAGTAGGGGGCGTTGGTGACGTCGGCGCCGAGCGCCATACGGGCGACGGTCATCACTTCGGCGACACCGATCACGACGACGACGGAGGTGTCTTTGAAGAGGCTGATGGCCTGGCCGGTGAAAGCGGGCAGCATTACTCGCAGGGCGTAGCGCAGTTTGACAAGGATATAGACCTGGCGCGGGCGGCTGCCCATGAGGCGGGCGGACTCGACCAGTTCGAGGGGTACGGCGGCAAGGCCGGCGCGCAGGATTTCGGCCTGATAGGCGCTGGAATAGAGAGCGAGAGCGACCAGGGCCGAGGTGCGCGGGCTCCAGTTGAGGCCGAAGCGCACGCCGCCGAGCCCTTGGTGAACGAGCACGAGCAGCAGGATCAAGGGAAGGCCGCGGAAGAACTCGACATAGGCGATGGCGCACCAGCGCAGCGGGCGCCAGTTGGACCGTTCTGCGCTGCTGACGGGCACGGCGAGGCAGAAGCCGGCGGCGACTGCGAGCACAGCCAGGATGAGGCTGAGCAGGAGGCCGCCGGGCCGCTGACCCGAGAATCCAAACAGAAGAACGGGCAGTTTTTCGATTAGAAAGGACAAGTGATCGCTCATTTGCAATCAGATTCCAAGATGCGTGGCGGCGAGAAGACACTGCTAGCCACCGGCGACGAGCCACTGCTTCTCCACCCAGCGCAGCAGCCCGGAAAAGGCAAAGGCCAGCAGCAGATATACGACGGCTGCGAGCATCAGAAATTCCAGCGCCAGGAAAGTGCGGGTAATTGCGGTTTGGGCGCTGTGAAAGAATTCGGGCGTGGCGACAAAAGCGGCCAGCGCGGTGTTTTTCAGGTGGTGAATCAGCCTGGTCGAGATGGCCGGGAAGGCGGTGCGCAGGCCTTGGGGCAGGAGGACGCGCCAGAAAAGTTCGAGGCGTGAAGCGCCGAGCGTGCGGGCGGCGTCGACATGCTGTTGGGGGATGGCGCCGACGCCGGCGCGAAAGAGTTCTGCGAGATAGGCGCTGGTGTTGAGGACCAGGGCAACGCCTGCGGCCAAGGTGTAGTAGGGCAAGGACAGCCCACTCCAGTCGCTGAGCCAGTGGAGGAAGGCGTTATCGAAAAAGAGGGCGCGCCGCAGATCGGCGGGGAACAGGTTGGGCAGTGCGAAGGCCCAGATGATCATGAGCACGAGGGCGGGCATGTTGCGGTGCATTTCGACATGGAGCACTGCCAGGCCGCCGGCAAAGCGGTTGCGGGAGAGGCGCATCGTCCCGGCGGTGATGCCGAGGACCAAGGCCAGCACCGCGGTGACGGCAGTCAACACGACGGTCAGGAGGAGGCCCCGCAACAGGAGATTGAGTAGATCAGGCGTCAGCCAATCCGGAGTCATGTGGCGCAGATAAAGAGCATAAAGGGGCTGTCATCTGTCAGGTCGGCGCAGGTGTAGCCGGCATGGCAGTGGAGGATTCGCAGCCCTGCGGACGTCAGCAGGTCGGAGACTTCGGTGCGGGTGAACAGGCGATAGCGCAGGTCGTAGGTCTGGGAGCGGGACGGCGTGACGAGGTGGAACTGTTCGGTCACAATGCCGGACTGGGCATGGTAACTGCGCTGGACCTGGGTATATCTGGTGTCGTCACCGAAGCGGTCGTCGGGTTTGAGCGCGTCGAGCGTTGGCTGCTTTTGGGGGATTTCGAGGGCGAAGCGGCCGTCCGTTTTCAGCGATTTTGCGGCGGTAGCAAGAAGGCCGCGGTTGTCGTGTTGCGAAGCGGGCGCGACCTGTCCCAGTGTTGTGAAGAGGCAGATGGCGGCGTCGAATGGCTCGGCGGTGGTATAGTCTTCGGCGGCGACCTGTTTGAAGGCGACTTCTACGCCGGCCTCTTGCGCCTTCATTCTGGCGGCTTTGATCATGGCTGGGGCGGGGTCGATGCCGAGGGGACGGTAGCCGCGGTGCGCGAGCTCGATGCTGTGGCGGCCGAAGCCACAGCCGAGGTCGAGGACGCGTGCGGCGGGTGCGAGCGCGAGCGCGCCGGCCAGGAAGTCGATTTCCTGGCGCGTTCGTTCTGTGGTCAGCAGGGGGTGGCGGAGAAAGGGTGAGCCGTCTGTGAAAAAGTCCTTCAAGGCTTAGTTCCCGGCTACCGAGTCATCCGGAGGTGCGTGCAAGGCCCCACTCACGGTGGGGATATACTTATTGCGTTTTTGTCACAAAGAGTCGCGCACATCGAGCATTGGCAGGTCCTGGCGTTCGAGGTCGTAGAGAGCCTCGAAGGGGATGGCGGCATCTGCTGCTGCGGCGGCTTCGGCCCAGCCTTCGACCCAATCGCGCTCGATGCCGTCGACATCATCGACGACGCGCAGGCGGTCGATATCGTAGGTTTCTTTGAGCTGTTTCATTTCGGCGGCGACGCTCTCTGGCGACCGCTGACGGAAGGCCTGGCCGTGCACTGATTCCTGGCACCAGTCGCAGCCGTAGGGGCAGCCGCGGGAGGTGGAGATGGTGAGGGAGGAGTAGCCGTTTTCTTCGCGCCAGGTGTCGAGGTAGCGGTCCATATCGATCAGGTCACGGGCTGGAAGAGGCAGTTCGTCAAGGTTTTCGATGAGCGGGCGCGGCTGGTTTACGACGGGCGCGCCGGCGGCATCGCGGTAGGCGATGCCCGGTTCATCTGCCAGCAGTTCGGGCGTGAGCGGGCCGGCGTCGATGAGGCGCAGGAGCGCGTCGAGGGTCTGTTCGCCCTCATGGTGGACGACCATATCGACTTGGGGGAATTGGAGATAGAAGGCTGGGTCTTTGGTCGGGTCGGGGCCGCCGAGGATGGTGAGGGCACCGGCGGCTTTGGCGTCGGCGGCCAGGGTCAGTGCCATCTCTTGCAAGGGCAGGACGGCGGAGATACCGACGAGGTCTGGCTGTTCGGCGGCCAATCGGGCGGAGAAGGCGCTGGCATCTTCTTCGAAGGTGCCGTCGAAGACGGCGACTTCGTGGCCCTGGGCGCGGACATAGCCGGCGAGGTAGAGAAGGCCTAGTGGGAAATAGGGGCTTTTGAGGGCCTGCTCTTCCGGATTGAGGCTCAGAAAGAGTGGATGACAGAGAAGTATTTTGGCCATTGGTCTGCACTGCCGCCTTTGGAAGTCAGTTTCCGGTTTTCGGTAAGCTTGTCGCGCCCTCCGCTGAGAGTTGATCGCCATTATACAATGAACGGACGGAACTTGCTAGGAGGAGAATGGGTAAATGCATCTACATTCGGACGTTTATAGTTGCCTGGGAAGGGCGACCATACGGGGCGCGCCTGCCGAGTCGGGTGGCTTTACGAGGTTGTGTCCCAGTTCAATGCAATGGGCCTGGGGTAGGTCGCGTCAGGTCGCGGTGTTTTCTTTTTTTGGACCATTATGCTGGCTTCGCAGACGTTTCCTCGCCGGCATTGATGGGCGGTGGGCTGTTGAATTATAGATAATTTACGGGCTTATGGCGGTTCTCCTAAGCCTCCGGATTTCTATTGGGCGAGAGCAGCCGCATTTCGGTTCGGAGGCCATAGTGGCCAGTAAGCGGCGCGCACAAGGGGGGCGCCAGCCGGTTCGGGAAGGATAACGCGGGCTTGTCCTAATCTGAGGCAATTGCATGGGTTCATGTCACATTATGTCTACATATGTCGCGCTAAGTCTACATATGTCGCTTCAAGTCGCGGGTTTAGAATTTTTTTGGACCGTTACGTCTGGCTTCGCAGACGTTTCATGGCCGGCTTTGATGGACTGTGGGCAGTTCACAGACATTCAGCGGTCCTCGTTCACCCTCAGGGTTTTCGTTCGAGCAGGAACACGAGTCCGGTGGGATCGCGAGGATTTGCCCATGTTCGACAGTTCTGGTAGCTCAAACCGGATGTACGCTCCGCGGAAGGCAGCAACGAGATCACGGCAATTCCTGAACTTCTGGATATGTTGGAGCTATCTGGATGCATCGTGTCAATCGATGCGATCGGCTGTCAGAAAACGATTGCGCAACAGATCACAGAGGGCGGCACTGACTACGTTCTGGCGCTCAAACAGAACTGACCGCAGTTGTATGAAGCTGTCGAGACCATGTTCACGCTGGAGAAACAGAACGAATTTGCCGATGTTGCCCACGACTTCCATCAGACGATAGAAAAGGACCGCGGTCGCATCGAAACCGGGCGCGGTTGGGTTATCTCTGCCCCCGAATGCCTCGCCTACATGGACCCGGAACAGGCGTGGTCACAATTGCAGAGCCTCGTCATGGTCGAAGCCAAACGACAACTGCCAGAAAGCACTTCGTATGCAACTCGATACTTCATCTCCTGCTTGCCTCCCGATGCCAAATTGCTCCTGCACTCCACCCGCAGCCACTGGAGCATCGAGAACTCAGTCCACTGGGTCTTGGTTGTCGCCTTTCGCGAGGGCGATAGTCGCATCCGTCAGGGCCATGCGCAGCACAACCTGGCCATCTTGCGCCGTTTGGCTCTTAACCTCCTACGCAGAGAGAAAAGCGCCAAAATCGGTATTGCTGCCAAACGCAAACGAGCTGGTTGGAAAACAGACTATCTCCTGAAAGTTCTCTCCCAATAAGACGCGTATGCCCTGGGAGGGTGGGGGGCAACTATGGACAAGGAAAACAGATCTGGAGACAAGCCTCGGAATGTTATCATTGTGGTTAGAGTGTTGTTCATCCTACTCTGGTTCTTCTTTATGTGGGATGGAATCAGGTGGGTGTTGGATTAAGCCCAAGCGCGTTCCAGGAGCTAATTGATCACGGCTCCGGGTAGCAGTTAACAAGAGCCTGGGCTGACTTTCACGCCCAGGCTCTTGTCAAAACTTGTAGGGCTAAACAGAGAGGAGGCGCATGATGGAGCCGGAAGTTACTCAGGGCATGAAGGATTTCGCCAATTTTATGGAACTGTACGTAGAGCCGACCTTTGCGTTCTTCTACTACTTCGGCGTTGCAGTGATGGGCCTGCTCAACTTTCTGAGTTATGTCGTGACGTTTCTTGTGGGCATGTGAGGAGCCTGAAAGGCAGGGGATACGCTAGAGGAGACTGACAATTGCGACATTGACCAATAGGGAACGAATTGCCGCGATAGAACGGGAACTAGAAACCGAGCGGCCTCACTTGGCGACAAAGGCGGATATCTCCGATCTTAAATCTTGGATATCGAAAACTGGGCCAACACGCTCTACGTCGCCCCGTTCATTGTGCTGGCGAACCGGGTTGCTGCCCTGCTGAACCAAAATGATTGACACCCTCCTTTAACGACGGAACTTGCCCACCTGCGTAGTATACTCCCTTAGCGGTTGCCGAAATCTCAAAAACGACTGTTCGACAAGTCCCCCTTGCATAATCTACACGCGTTTTTCTTGGCTCTGACCAACTGACGACAGTGAGGACATCGAACCAAAACCCCATTCTCAATCACCCTGTCTTCCTTGGTGAACGAGTCAGGCACAACCATCAACGCCAAAACAAGACCAATCGGACCCAACAAAACCCCGACCCAAAACCAGTTCTGACCAGATCGACCCTTCCGGGCTGCGATCTTGGAACTCATATATCCACACAAGATCAGGAAGGCAACAGTCGCTGCAATTTCAGGCGTAAGTCTCCATTCGACAATCCATGTACAGTCAAAGTAACGACAATAGTTCATGTCATAATTGTTAACCAGTTTTCGGAGGATGGCAATAGGCTGGCCAGGGCAATCGCATCTCAATTCGGGCGCTGTAGTGGCCCGCGAAGGGCACGCACAAGGGGGGCGCCTACCGGTTCGGGCAGGAACACGAGTCCGGTGGGATCACGAGGTCTTGTCCCTGATTGACAATTCTTGTAGCTCAAGCAAGTTGTCCGCTCGACAGAAGACAGCACAGATGGCAATCAGCGGCATATCACGCATTTGATGCGTTTTTTGCGCTCGATTGGGGGATCTTGACATTCCGCAGAGTGCTCAACCCGTGAAGATACACTGCGTTCGGTAATGCGTTCTCTCCCTTCTCCAAGTGATGGATTTACTAGGGTATCGGCTACTCCACTTTTCGCGGCATATCCATCTCATGACCATATGTAACTACTCAGCCAGATTCGGTGCTTGTCTTGACAAGCGCAATAACGCCGCCGCCATTCGAGCTGTCGCGATGCGCGTTCGGTTGGCTGGCGTCGGGCTGGTAGAGCCGCACTGCTGGAATGAGCACACACGGTCGGTGAGCGATGGTTTTGTAGGGGGGCGTTGCGGGGGCGCAGCCCCTGCACAAGGGAGGGCCGAAGGCCCGACCGCCAAAATGCAGTGGATAGTGGTCAGAGGGGAAGCGTGTCAGGCTTGGCTCGGGGTAGAGAGGGCTTTGCTCCAGGGTTGCGGTTCGGCGTGGACGGGTTGGCCGGTGTCGGCGGCGTGGGCGGAGAGGATGTCGAGGTAGCGGTCCTGGCAGGCTTCGGCGAGCGAGTAGGCGGGCTCGCCGCCGCGGACGTAGGCGGCCATACGCAAGAGGAGGTCGGCGACGGCTATTTCGTCGTCGGTGAGTTCGGCAGGCTGGGCAGGGTTGCGGTACCACCACTGTTCGCCGGCCTGGATGCCTTTGAGGTAGTTGCCTTCGAGGTTGCCTTCGGGGCCGACGCTGTGGCGGGTGAAAGTGACTTGGATGGGTGTGAGGTAGTCTTGCAGGTAGACAGCGCGATCGTCGATGATTTCGCCGCGGTCGCCGCGCACGAGCAGGCGCTGGCCGCGAAACCAGGAAAAGTACTGGTCGCCGGTGAAGTCGAGGATGCCGAGGCGGTCGCCGAAATCGAAGGAGGCGATGAGCTGGTGGGAGTCGGTCAGTTGCTCGGACTGGGGGGGACCTTGGCGGGTGGGGCTTTGCACGATGGGAGAGGTGAAGCGGCGGGCGGTGACGGTGGCGGGCTCGCTGCTGATGCCGAGGAAGCGGCGGATGAGGCTGATGCCGTGGTAGCCGTGGGCGGCGGAAACCTGGGCCTGGCTGATGCGTCCGAGACGGCCGCTGTGGGCGAAGGCGAGGCGGGCGGCGTGGTGGGGCTGGCGATGGTACTGTTCGGCGACCTGGATGCGGGCGCCCTGCTGCTGGAGTGCCCAGAGTGCCCGCATTTCTTCGACTGTGTCGGCGGGCGGGGTTTCGGAGAGCACGGGCATATTGTGTGCCACCAGATCGCGGATGATATGGGGGTTTGCCGACCGGGAGACGCTGGTTACGACGAAGTCGGGGGCCTCGGCCGCGATCATTTCGGAGGGAGTGCGGTAGAGGTTCACACCATAGGCGGAGGCCAAGTCAACGGCCAGATGGGGGCGGCGTGCGGCGAGACCGGCTACTTCGAGTTGCCCTGCAAGGGCGCGGGCGGCGCGCAGGAACCAGGTCACGCGCCATCCGGCGCCGACGATGCCGAAACGGACCATTATTCTTCCTCCGGTTGTGATGAGTGGGCAGGGTTGTTTTGTGGCTCTGGGCGGGGTGGTAGACGGCGTCCGTCGCGACCGCCGCCGTGGCCGCTGTAGGGGAGTCCGGGCTGCCATGCGACGGGCGGCGGGGGCGCGAAGGCGTCCAGCGGCAGTGGGACGGGCGTGCCGCCATTGCGGCAGGAGATGTAGGCGGCTTCGCAGATCTCGAGGGCGGCTAGAGAGCCTTCGGCGCGGGTGTAATCGGGTTGCGCCCGGTCGATCTGCGCGGCCAGGTTTTCGAGGTGACGCTGGTGATTGTTGGCTGGACCCGGCTCGACTTCGAAAAGTTGCCCCTGTGGAAATTCGGCGTTGAGGAGGCGGTAGCGGGGCGCCCAGCCATAGAAATCGATGGTGCCGAGGGTGCCGATCAGGCGGAAGAGTGTGTCGGCATCGGGTTCAGAAATCGTGACGTAGTCGCCGGTGTTCATGACGACGCGGGTGCCGGAGGCGGTCTGGGCGTAGGTGACGGCGAGGGTTTCGACCTGCATGTTGTCGCGCCAGGTGCGGGTGCTGACATCGCAGGCGGCGGCCACGTATTCGACGGGTTCGCGACCGGTGAGCTCGACGAAGAAGTTGAGCCAGTGGATGCCGGCATTGATGATGTCCCAGCCGGTGCACTGGATTTCGACGAGTTTGAGCTGGCCGATTTCGCGGCCGTGAACACGGTCGAGGATCTGGCGGCTGTGGTCGGCTACGAGGAGGCCATGCGGTACGACCATGGGCAGGTTTTTGGCGCGGACGAGGTCCAGCAGTTGGCGGCCGTCGGCGTGGTTGTCGGCGAGCGGTTTTTCGACGAGGATGCCCTTGAGAGGGAGATGCAGGGCGGCGCGCGTGACATCCAGGTGGGAGGGCGGCCAGGTGGAGACGCAGACGACGTCGGTCGGGCAGGCGGCGAACAGTTCGTCATGGCTGGGAAAGGTGCGGATAGCGGGGTAAAGCTCCTGGGCGGCTGCGCGCGCTTGCGGGTGGATATCGGCGACGGCGGCAAGGTGGAAGCGCGGGGAGGCGGAGAGGGCGGCCATGCTGGCCTTGCCCCCCTGGCCTGCGCCTATTACAGCGGCGGTGTATTGATGGGGCATGCTGGTTGCTCCTTGCGGCGGCGCTGGGTTCATGCGTACTGCGTAGTCCGTGTAGAAGGTATGGCTCTTGAGCGAGATTGGTTCTGGGCTAATTCTCGCGCCAGGGCATTCTCCACAGCCCGAGTGACAGGGAGCCTATAGCAATGACCGATAAGATGCCCAATTCCACCCAGACGTCTGACTGGCCGGACAGGGACTTTTCGATCGCGTCGGCAGCATAGCGCAAAGGGGAGATGTAGCCAATTAACTTCATCAGAAGGGGCGCCTGGTCCATTGTGAAGTAGACGGGCGACAGGCCAACCAGGATGAGCGACAGCATACCTGTAGCGAGGTTGCCTACCAGCGGAGACGGGGCAAAGCTGACGACGAACAGGGTCAGGCCGCTCACTGCGAGCACGGTGAGGATGATTGAGGGCGCCAACCCCCATTGCAGATCAATGTCGACGCCGGCCACCAGGGCGAAGGCGAGGAGGATGACCACGGTTATTGCGCCCGAGATTGAGGAGTGGGCGAGCGAGCCGAGGAAATAGGCACCCTTGGAGACTGGCATTGTGATGAGCAGCCGGAGAACGCCGGTAAAGCGCTGGCCATTGAAGTTCTGGCCGACGAGCATGCCGATGGAAAAGGCGACGCCAAAAGCGATGGTGCCGGCGAGCAGGCGGCGGAGCACTTGCGGATCATCAGGGGCAAAGGCCTTGGTAACATAGAACCAGGGAAGTGGGAATCCGGCGGCGAGCAGCACAGATACGTACCAGTGCTTCATGGCCGGCAGGAAGTTGAGCTCGAAGACGCTGGCTGAATCGGCGATGAATTTGCGGAGCCCGCCGGTCGGGTAGAGGCGACCGTGTGCATCCGGGTCGGAACCAGAGGGTTGGGTGGCCGAGGAGCGCAGTTCAGGCATCGGTCGGCGGTCCTTCGTTGAGCCGTCCCTTGCCGTCGGTCAGGCCGAGATAGACGTCTTCGAGGTTCGTCTTTGAGACGGCGTATTCGCGGATGCCCATGGCCTGGACCTGCTGTACGAGCGCGTTATCGCTGGCGCCGTAAAGGACCTGGGGTCGGTCATCGGTCAGAAAGCTGACTTTGTAGTCGAAGCCGTGGGCGGCTCGAAGGTTTGCGATGGTGTCGAGAGCAAGTAATGCACCTTCATGGATGATACCGACCCTGTCGCTGAGTGCTTCGGTCTCCTCCATGGAGTGCGTCGTCAGGAGGACGGTCGCGCCCCTGCGCCGGTAGGAGCGGAGGAGGTCCCAGAGATCGCGGCGGGATTCCGGATCGAGGCCGACGCTGGGCTCATCGAGGACGAGCAGGTCGGGATTGGCCAGCACGGCTATGCCGACGAGAAGGCGACGGCGAAGGCCCCCCGACAGGTGCTCGCCCGGTTTGTCGCTGTGCTCCTCCAGGCCAAGGTCTGATACCAGCTCTGCGGCGCGGCGTGATGCGATCCGGGGAGGCAGGCCGCGCAGTTTGCCGAGGATGCGCAGGTGCTGGCGGACGGACAGGCCCCAGTAGAAGCTTGTTTCCTGTGGGATGACGCCCATGCGGCCCTTGACCTGGTTGGGGCGCGACACGGCGTCCAGCCCGAAGACGCGGATTTCGCCGGAGGTTGGCAGGAGCTCGGTTGTTATCTGCCGGACGAGCGTGGTTTTGCCGGCGCCGTTGGGCCCGAGGATGGCGAGCAGTTCGCCGCGGGCGACGGTGAGGTTGATGTCACGGTTGGCCCAGGTTCCGTTTGGATAGCGCTTGTTGAGGTTTCGCACTTCGACCGCTGCGTCCAACATGCACCTCGATCAGAGGATTGGGGATGGTGATGCGGGCTGGCTTGGGTATCGGTCTTGTGTTGCCGGCGTGGAACTTTGTTTGCGTTGCATGATAACCGGAAAGGCATTTTGTGATCAAACTGCAGGGGAACTGCGGGGGGACTGCGGGGCAACTGCGGGGAGACTGCGGGGAGACTGCGGGGG
>LXNI01001368.1_pt1 | contig 21635 bp, 26 predicted proteins | sample 809091 | NCBI WGS metagenome assembly LXNI01 (sample SAMN04870527, study PRJNA318959) | sponge metagenome | biome: 01000161; feature: marine sponge reef; material: water | host: Sarcotragus foetidus | place: Greece: Milos, Mediterranean Sea | collected 2013-05-29 | depth 5-7 m | reverse complement strand
TTTCCGCCTGCGGGCACGTGCTTCCTCAACCATAGCTACCGCTATGCTTTCGGTCGCAGGCACCCGCAGGCAAAAAAAATCCTGCGCGATCTTCGCATCACTTGGTGAGATATGCGGGCTAACTCCCGACCGGATCATGTCGGCGCCTCATCCTCACCCCGCCGCCTGACAAACCGCCCCAGGATCAGGCCGAGTTCGAACAGCAGCCACACGGGCACCGCCAGCAGCACCTGGGAGATGATGTCCGGCGGGGTCAGGAGCATACCGGCGGTGAAGGCGCCGATGATGATGTAAGGCCGCTTGCGCGCCAGTGTGTCCACCGAGGCCAGTCCGGTCCACACCAGCAGGATAATGGCGATGGGGACTTCAAAGGCGATGCCGAAAGCAAAGAACAGTTTGAGGATAAAGTTCAGGTAATGACTGATGTCGGTCATGACCGTCACCCCCACCGGGGCGGTTGAGGTCAGGAACGCGAACAACAGTGGAAACACGACAAAGAACGCGAACGCGCAGCCCAGGTAGAACAACAACACGCTGCTGGAGATGAGTGGAAACACCAGCCGCCGTTCATTTTCATACAATCCCGGCGCAACGAAAGCCCAACCCTGGTATAACAGGTAGGGCACGCACACGAACACCGCGACAAAGAACGCGAGTTTGAACGGCACCAGGAATGGCGCGGCCACTTCGGTCGCGATCATGCTGCTCTGCTCCGGCAATTGCGCCAGCAGCGGGCCGGCTATCAGTGAATAAATGTCATTGGCGAACACGCTGAGGCCGAGGAACACGACAAACACGCAGGCCAGGCAACGCAACAGCCGGTTGCGCAGCTCGGCAAGGTGGGCGATAAGAGGCTGTTCCGTGTCGGTCTCAGGACGGGGAGTACTGTCCGTCATGGGTCATTGGCGGTCTTGGGCTTGCCGTGTTTATCCGGGGCGATGTCCATCAGTTTATCCATTTGTTCCACTTGCTCGGAGAATTCCCGCACCTCGTCAATGCGCAACTGCTGCTCAAACTCGTACTTGGCCTGCATCACGTAACGGCGCAGCTTGGCCGCCCACCTGCCCACGTCCCGGACCAGGCCCGGCAGTTTCTCCGGGCCGGCGACCAGCAGCGACACCACGGCAATGACCAGCAGCTCCCAGAAACCGATGTCAAACATGGGAAGTCAGGATGCGGACGGCTTTCCCTGCCGGTCATCGTCTACCTCGCCTTCAATGACCTTGCCGCCTGATGAGTCGTTGCCGGCCTCAGGCTCATCGTCCTTTATTGCAGTACGGAACCCCTTGATCGCACTGCCCAGGTCGCCGCCGATGCTCCCCAGCTTTTTGGTTCCAAACAACAGGGCAACGATGACCATAATGATCCCCAGTTCCCAGATGCCAAAACTCATGTCTCGTCTCCTTCAGAAAAAGTAATCACGCTAATTATGCCACAGCGGACACGGAGAAAAGCAGAATTCACCCCGGTTTCTCCTTGTTCGCCTTTCTGCTCGCCTTCTCTTCATGGCCGGACGTGCCGAAGCGCCGCTCCAGTTCGGACAGGACTTCGGCGGGGTGGATGTTCAGGTGGGATAACAGCACCAGGCTGTGAAACCACAGGTCTGCGGTTTCGTGTATGACGTTGTGTGGCTCGCCGTTGGTCGCCGCCTCGACCAGTTCCCATGATTCCTCTTCTATTTTTTCCAGTATGCCGGATCTGCCGCGCGCATGCAGGGAAGCGACATAAGACGTTGACGGATCAGCTTTTTTACGCTCAATCAACACATCCGTCAACTCATAAATAATATTCATTTGCTGTTCTCCCCATTAACCCGGATGTCTTACCAAGTGCGGCGCCGATGGCGCCGGGTCAGTTGTCATAGATTGCCGCGGGGTTCTTGAGCACCGGGTCGGCCGCCACCCAGCCTGAGTCCGTTCGGCGCAGGTAGAAACAGCTTTCCCGGCCGGTATGGCAGGCAATGCCCCCTTGTTGGTCAACCCGCAGCAGCAGTGTGTCCCGGTCGCAATCCAGCCGTATTTCCCTGATCGTCTGCACGTGGCCGGACTGTTCTCCCTTACGCCACAACCTGTTTCTTGACCTGGACCAGTATACCGCGCGCCCCTCGCGGCAGGTAAGCTGCAGGGCTTCCCGGTTCATCCAGGCCAGCATCAACACCCGGCCGCTGGCAGCGTCCTGGGTGACAGCCGGCGCCAGGCCGTCTGCATTCCAGTTCACCTGCTCCAGCCATTCAATATCATTCGGGTCGGCCATGGCTCAACTCCTCACCTCAATACCGTGCCGCGCCAGCTGCTGTTTGGCCTGGGCCACGGTGTATTCGCCGAAATGGAAAATACTGGCCGCCAGTACCGCGTCGGCCTTCCCTTCGGTCACACCCGCGACCAGGTGGTCCAGGTTGCCGACCCCGCCGGATGCGATCACGGGGATGGTCACCGCCGCGCTCACCGCCCGGGTCAGGGGCAGGTCGAAGCCGTCCCTGGTGCCGTCCCGGTCCATGCTGGTCAGGAGAATCTCCCCGGCGCCGTAAGCGGCCATCTGCCTGGCCCAGGCAACCGCGTCCAGCGCCGTTTCCCGGCGCCCACCGTGGGTGAACACACGCCATTGCAACGGTTCTCCGGCCGCGCTCACCTGTTTTGCGTCTATCGCCACCACGATACACTGTGAACCGAATGTGCGGGTGGCCTGGCGCACAAACTCCGGATCTTTGACCGCCGCGGTGTTGATGCTGATCTTGTCGGCGCCGACGTTCAGCAGGCGCCGAATGTCATCCAGGGTGCGGATACCGCCGCCTACGGTCAAAGGGATAAACACCTGGGCGGCAACGGCTTCCACCACGTGCAACAGGGTATCCCGCTCCTCGTTGCTGGCGGTGATATCAAGGAAGGCGAGTTCGTCAGCGCCCTGTTCGTCGTAACCGCGCGCCACCTGCAGCGGGTCTCCGGCATCTCTGATATCAACGAACCTGACCCCCTTGACAACCCGGCCTGCATCCACGTCCAGGCAGGGAATGATGCGTTTTGCCAGGCCCAATTAACTGCCGTCCCCGGCCCCTTGTCCGCGGTCTTCCGTGTTGCAATGCTCAGTAACCAGGGCCAGGGCCTGTTGCAGGTCGAGCGTGCCTTCATAGATGGCGCGCCCGGTGATGGCGCCGGCGATACCCTCGGCGGCAACGGAACACAGGGCCTTGATGTCTTCCAGGTCCCTGATCCCGCCGGAGGCTATCACCGGAATCGTCACCGACCTGGCAAGTTGCACGCTGGACTCTATGTTGACCCTGCTCAACATGCCGTCCCGGCTAATGTCGGTGAAGATAATCGCGGAGACCCCGTCCTGCTCGAAGCGCTGGGCGATATCGATAACGCCGTGATGGGATAATTTTGACCAGCCGTTGGTGGCCAGTTTGCCGTTTTTTGCATCCAGGCCAACAATGACGTGGCCCGGAAACTCCAGGCAGATATCGGAAACGAAGTGCGGGGTCGTCACCGCGCGGGTGCCGATGATCACGTAGTTCACGCCCACGTCCAGATAAGTCTGGATAGTGTCTTCGTCGCGAATACCGCCACCGGCCTGGATCTCGATATCGGGATGCTCCTCGGCGATATCGTGGATGATATCGGCATTCACGGGGCGACCTGACACCGCGCCGTCAAGGTCGATGATATGCAATCGTTGCGCGCCAATCTCGACCCATTGGGTCGCCATCGCGACCGGGTCGTTATTGTAAATGGTTTCCTCGCCCAGATCTCCCTGGCGCAAGCGGACACATTTGCCGTTTTTTATATCAATCGCGGGAATTAACAGCATGGCATGTTTCCGGTTCTGTAACTATCTCAGACACCACAATTATCCTGGACGGGAACCAGGAAGGCACATGTAAGCAACCAACACATTTACAGTAAATGTTAGCACAGTATCAGGGCAATGCCGGAAATCTTCCATCATCATTCCGGCGCCGCTTGTCGATCATTGCAACGCCTCTTGCAAGGCTTGTCAGTGCGCCTCGTCCCAGTTGGCGCCGGTGTCGATATCAACGACCAGGGGAACACTGAGATCAGCCGCCGCGGACATCAGCCGGCGAATCTCCTGCGCATAGCCGGCAGCTTCACTTTCCCTCACCTCGAACACCAGTTCATCATGAACCTGCATAATCATCCTGATATTTTTTTCGGAACGCAACAGTTTTTTATCAATTTCGATCATTGCCCGTTTAATGATGTCCGCGGCCGTCCCCTGCATGGGCGCATTGATGGCAGTGCGTTCGGTGTATTGGCGCCTGGCGGCGCTGCGCGAATTGATCTCGGGCAGGTACAAACGGCGCTTGAACAGGGTCTCCACGAACCCGTGCTCCCGGGCGCGGATGCGGGTGGCATCCATGTAATCCTTGACACCGGGGTAGCGTTCAAAATACGTATCCACGTAACTGCGCGCCGCGCCCCGGGCAATGCCCAGTTGCCGGGCCAGTCCAAACGCGGACATGCCGTAAATCAGGCCGAAATTGATGGCCTTGGCGGCCCGGCGCTGTGCCGGGTTGACGTCGGCCAGATCCACCCCAAACACCTCGGCTGCGGTAGCCCGGTGAATATCGCTGCCGGCCGCAAACGCGGCGAGCAAGGTGGCGTCTCCGGACAAATGGGCCATAATGCGCAGCTCGATCTGGGAATAGTCCGCGGCCAGCAACAGGTGTCCGGGTGAGGCGATGAACGCCTGGCGTATCTTCCTGCCTTCCTCGGTGCGGATGGGGATGTTCTGCAAATTGGGGTCGGAGGAGGACAACCTGCCGGTGGCGGCAACGGCCTGGTGGTAGGAGGTGTGCACGCGCCCGCTGACCGGGTTGACCTGTTCCGGCAGCCGGTCCGTGTAAGTGGATTTGAGCTTGCTGAACTCCCGATGCCTGAGGATCAAGGCCGGCAGCTCATGTCCGGCCGCGGCCAGTTCCTGCAGCACCGCCTCCGCGGTGGAAGGTTCTCCCGTCGGCGTTTTGGCCGTGATTGGCAGCTCCATTTTGTCGTAGAGAATTGCGCGGATCTGCTTCGGGGAACCGATATTGAATTCCTGGCCTGCCACCTGGTAGGCCTGTTGTTCCACTGCCTGCATCTGTTGCGCCAGTTCCGCGCTTTGCCGCGCCAGCATATCCGTATCGATCATGACACCGTTGCGTTCCATGCGCGCAAGCACCTTCGAGAGGGGTATTTCAATGCGCGCATACAGCTCGCGCATCCCCGGTTCTGCGGCCAGTTGCGGCCACAGCCTGCGGTGCAGGCGCAGGGTAACGTCCGCATCTTCTGCCGCGTAGGCGGCCGCCTGTTCGACAGCAACCTGACTGAAGGAAACCTGTTTGGCCCCCTTGCCGGCAACCTCCTCATAGCTGGTAACGGATTGATCCAGGTAGTGCCGCGCCAGGCTGCCCATATCGTGCCGCGTGGCCACGCTGTCCAACACGTAGGATTGCAGCATGGTGTCATGCGTAGTCGCCTTCAGCTCGATGCCGTAACCAGCCAGTATGTTGCGGTCAAACTTCAGGTTCTGCCCGACTATCAGCGGCTTGTCCGCTTCCAGCAGGGGTCGCAGTTTTTCCAGCGCCTTGCGGCGCGAGACCTGTTTCGGCGCGCCGTCGTAAGCGTGGGCCACGGGCACATAAGCCGCCGCGCCGGGGCGCACGGAAAAGGACAGCCCCACCAGCTCCGCGCGCAGGTAATCCAGGTCGGTGGTTTCCGTATCGAAGGCAAATACCTCTGCCGCGGCCAGCTTGTCGAGCCAGCGCTCCAGTTGATCGACCGTCAGGACTGTTTCATAATCCTCCGGCGGCGGCGCAGCTTCCTGTTCCGGCACCGCGCCGGCTAGATCAGCAAACAGGTCTCCGGCATCACGCTGCGCAGTTTCGCCAAGCAGTTCTGCATGGGTCTGTCCGGCCCCGTGTTCGTCAGGCAATTCCTGTGCCGGCACGGGCGCGCTAGTCTGTTGTTCTCCCGACAAGGAGCGCTGTTGCTGCGCGGCCGTAGTTGAGCCGGACGCGGCCCGGCCCTCACCGTTGATGTCCGGCAGCCAACTGCGAAAGCCCCAGCGCTGGTAATGCTCCCTCAGCGCCACTTTGTCCTGGCCGGTGATTAATAGCTGCCGGGGTTCCAGTGGCAGATCGAGGTTGTCCCGCAGGGTCACCAGGTCCTTGCTCATGGGAATCTGGTGCAGGTGCTCGCGCAGGTACTCTCCGACCTTGCCGGGAAAGCCGTCCGCGTTGGCCACGATTTCATCCAGCGTGCCGTACTGCGCCAACCACTTCACCGCGGTCTTGGGCCCCACCTTGGGGACTCCCGGCACGTTGTCCGACGTGTCGCCGATTAAGGCCAGGTAATCGACGATGCGCTCCGGCGGCACCCCGTATTTTTCGATCACGCCGGCGCGATCAAAACGGGTGTTGTTCATGGTATTGATCAAGTGGATATCGTCATTGACGATCTGCGCCAGGTCCTTGTCCCCGGTTGACACCAGGGTTTTAAGCCCCACCCGCTGCGCCCGCGTCGCCAGGGTGGCGATAACGTCATCGGCCTCCACGTTATCAATCAACAGCAACGGCACCCCCAAAGCCCGGATGATCTCATGCAAGGGCTGGATCTGCGCCACCAGGTCCGGCGGCGCCGGCGGCCGGTTGGCCTTGTACTCCGGATAAATGTCATTACGAAAACTCTTGCCCTTGACATCGAACACCACCGCAAAATAATCCGGCTGCTCGGCCTTGAGCAACTTGCGCAACATGTTGACCACCCCAAAAATAGCCCCGGTCGGCTCCCGCGCCGCATTGGTCAACCCCGGCATGGCATGATAAGCCCGAAACAGGTAATAGGAACCATCGACCAGGGTGAGAAGTTTTTTGGGCGTGTTCATTCAATACTGATAGCGTGAAAACTCTACCGGAGAGGCTAATTTTCAAGCTCTCTCAAAATTTTAATCGCTGTTCGACAGCTGTTATTTGCCTGGTGGTGGCTGATTTCCTTCTGCGGCTCGTAGTCTGGGATATGTCGCAGTCTTTTCAAATTATCCAGGTTGTTGCTTACTTTCAGCCTGTGATTATTTCGATAGTGGTCAGCTACATGGCGGTGTACGCTTCCACTTGTGTTGGAAATCTTCGCCGCGTCCCTCGCTACCAGGAAAGCCCCGTAATAGGCTCGATTTACTACGTTTCTGAAAACTATTTCAGATGCGTCATGGGTAAGCATCTTGTGGGCATAATCAACCAAATCCTTTGGATCAATCGCCATTGATTACTCCACAGACAGGACTATCCGACCGGACAAAAATTCGGCCCTGGGCTGAAACAATAAAGCGTACAAATCGTCTTCCAATACATCCAGTTCAGCCATGTCATCAATCCGTGTATCGACGACTACAAAAAGCTTCTCCCAATGTTCTTCGATGTCGTGGTAGAACTCCAAGCGGACAGAAGCCTCGCTGTTCACTTCTGAGATGCGCGCAGGGAGCGAAGTCAGAAAGCCCATCAGGTCGTTGTTGCGCTTCAGGTAGAGTTCAACGTCAGCCAGACCCTGTATTTCATAACCACCAAGCGCGCGCGGCAAACTCCCATCCATGACAACAGGCTCTACTTCCGCTGAGAGGTGGTTACACTGAAAGCTGTCAGTCGCTGTGTGAGACATCTTGTATTTGTATTTCCGGCAGAAACAGGCCAGCGTGTTGAGATTGCTCGTATCAAGGCTACCGCAAATTATATCACAAACACGGATAGGGCAACTCTCACAATCCCTCCGCAGGATGAACGCTCGACGGTAGGTTCTACCCCCTGAAGGATGCGGGGACAAGGGGCTTGCAACTGTCCCTGATGGGTGGCTCCAGACCTGTTTTTGGTAGTCTGCTTGAAATCGTGCCGCTATCATGCCAATATCGTGCCAAGCATGACTGAAACATGAAGATTACACAATTCGAAGACGTGATATCAGAGATTGTACTTGCGTCCGATAACGATAAGGGCATCAGCAGTGCTGATATCTATCAAACCCTGAAGGAAAGGATGCAGAATGACCCTCCCAGTCACCGGAATTGGTTTTTCCCGGTGTTCTTGAAACGTGTGGGAAAAAACCAATGAAATATCTTATCGTCAGTATACTCAGCTTGCTTCTGATAACGTCCATTGCAGCACAGACCTCCGAGGAGGAAGGGCTTGCGCCGGTGCCGGCGCCGCCGGAGTTGCCGGACCCGCTGAAAAGCGGTGAGGCGATTGAGCCGCAGGTGACCATTATCCGCAGGGACGATGCAATCATCGAAGAATACCGCCTGGACGGACGACATTATATGACCCGCATCATCCCCGCCGTCGGCCCGGCTTACTACCTGGTGGATCGCGACGGTGACGGCCAGATGGAAACCCGCATGAGTGAGATCTACGATGATTTCATCGTGCCGCAGTGGGTGTTGTTCAGTTGGTGAGGTTTACGGCAACAAAAACACCGTAGCCAGGCCCAGGAAGGTCATAAAGCCTATCACGTCGGTGAATGTGGTCAGGATGACCCCCCCGGCGATGGCCGGGTCTACGCCGAATTTTTTCAGTATCAGGGGGATCATTGAGCCGGCCAGGGCGGCGCAGGCCAGGTTGATGATCATGGCCAGGCCGATGATCAGGCCCAGTCCCTGATTGCTGAACCACAGGGTGGCGACAAACCCGACGACACTCGCCCACAGCGCGCCGTTGAGCAACCCGATCGCGCACTCCTTGAGCACCAGCGAGCGCGCATTCTGCCTGGAGATCTGGCCCAGCGCCAGGCCGCGTACGGAGATGGTCAGGGCCTGGCTGCCGGCGATGCCGCCCATGCCGGCGACGATGGGCATGAGGATGGCCAGCGCCACCAGTTCCTGTATGGTAGCCTCGAAGCGGCCGATTACCCAAGCGGCCAGAAACACGCTGAGCAGGCTGATGCCCAGCCATAGCGCACGCCGCCGGGTACTGGACAGCACCGAGGCGAACAGGTCGTCCTCCCCCAGGCCGGCCATGTTGCGTACGGATTGTTCCGCCAGTTCCTGGATCACGTCCACAACGTCGTCGATGGTGATCCGGCCGAGCAGTTTCCGGTCCTGGTCCAGCACTGCCGCGGAAATCAGGTCGCGCTGTTCAAACAGGCGCGCGACGTCTTCTTCTGGCATATCGGCGGCGATCCCGACACCTTCCGCCATGTGCTCACCCACACTGTCCTCCGACCGGTTGACCAACACCTCCGCCAGGGCCAGCACGCCCAGGTACTGGTTTTCCCGATCCACGACAACCAGGTTGTCCGTGTGATCGGGAAGTTCCCCCAGTTGCCGCAGGTAACGGGCTACCACGTCCAGGGACACGTCCGCGCGCACCCACACCACGTCCGTGTCCATGAGGCCGCCGGCCGTGTCTTCCGGGTAGGACAGCAGCGAGGCGATGCGCTCCCGGTTTTGCGCGTCCATCGACAACAGCACGCTGTCCACCCGTTCTTCGGGCAGGTCCTGCAGAATGTCGGCGGCGTCGTCCGTGTCCAGTTCCCGGGCCATTGCCGCCACTTCCTGGGGCTGCATATCCGCCAGCAGGCCGGCGCGCACCGCGTCCTGCACTTCCGTCAACACGTCGCCTTCGAGGTCCGGATCGACCAGCTCCCAGAGCGCGCGTCGGTGGCGCCCCGGCAGGCTCTCCAGCAGGTCGGCTATCTCGGAGGGATGGAACGACTCCAGCATCGACCGGACCTGGCCGAAGTCGCCGCCTTCCAGGAACTCGAATAATGTTTCTTGTCGGGATAGTTCGGGCATAGCCGTAAAGGATAGAGCAAAAGGTTGCGGAATTAAATTACCGGCATGATTTGCCTCTCATTCCGGCGTTCCCCTTCCGGGCAGGGAGCGTAACGGCTTGCTTACAACTCTTCCAGCAGTTTCTCGATCTCTACCGCGCTGGCGGCCAGCAGCGCGGCGTCTGCGGCGGCGGTGAGCCGGTCCAGCCTGCTTTCCAGGATATTCTTTTTTACCTCCAGCAGGTAGGCCGGGTGCACGCTGAATTCGCGCAGGCCCAGGCCCAGCAGCAACTGGGTAAACTTGCTGTCCCCCGCCATTTCTCCGCACATGGCAACCGGAATACCGGCCTTGGCGCCGGCATCCAGCGTCATGCGTATCAGCCTCAGCACGGCCGGGTGCAGCGGTTCATAGAGATAGCTTACCTCGTCGTCAACACGGTCTATCGCCAGCGTGTACTGGATCAGGTCGTTGGTGCCGATCGACAGAAAATCCAGTTGCCCGGCAAAGATATCCGCGCACACGGCGGCTGCCGGCACCTCGATCATGGCGCCTACGGGAATGTCCGCATCAAAGTCTATCCCCTGCGCGCGCAGCGCCGCCTTGGTCTCATCGACCAGTTCCAGCACCTGCCATGTTTCCTGCATGTTGGACAGCATGGGAATCATCAGGCGCACGTTGCCGTGGGCCGAGGCGCGCAGAATGGCCCGCAACTGGGTGCGGAACATGGCCGGTTGCTTCAGGCACAAACGCACGGCCCGCAACCCCAGCGCGGGATTGGCCTGCGCCGCAGCGCCCTGCCGGCGTCCGTTTGCCTGCTTGTCGGCGCCCAGGTCCATGGTGCGTATCGTCAGCGGCAACCCGGCCAGGGTGTCAAGCACCGACAGGTAGGTGTCATAATGCTCCTCCTCCTGCGGCGGCGCTTCCCGGTTCATGTACAGGAATTCCGTGCGGTACAAACCGACCCCGGCGGCGCCGACCTCTCGGGCAATCTCGAAATCCTGAGGCAGTTCCACGTTTGCCTGCAACCGTACCGGCACCTGGTCCAGGGTCGTTGCCGGCGCCTCTTTCAGGCGCATCAACCCGGCGTAATAGTCCTTGTCCTGCTGCTGCCGTTGCCGGTAATAGCGCAGGCTGTGCTCATCCGGATCGACCAGTATGACGCCGGCATTCCCATCCACGATAACCCTGTCATCTTCCCGCACGTAGCGTCCGGCTTCATGCAGGCCGACGAGGGCGGGAATGATCAGGCTGCGCGCCAGGATGGCGGTATGGGAAGTGGGTCCGCCGTATTCGGTCACGAAGGCGACAATCCCGTGATGCTGCATCAGCACCGTATCGGCCGGAGTCAGGTCGTCGGCTATCAACACATAGCCGCTCAGGCGACTGTCCGGTTCTTCGTGGCGCAGCGGCTTCTGTTTCAGCAGTATTCTTTGAATGCGGTTGACGACGTGATCGATATCGTTTTTGCGGGTGCGCAGGTAGGGGTCTTCCATTTCGTCGAACACGTGCACCAGGGCATCCCGCTGTAATTGCAACGCCCATTCCGCGTTATACCCGGCCGCTTCGATCAGGCGCTGTGGTTCCTGGGTCAGGACTGCGTCATCCAGCATCAACAGGTGCGTGTCTATGAACGGCGCGATATCCGGCGCTGCTGCTGCCGGGATGTGCGTGCGGATGGCCCGTAACTGCTGCTTGGCCTGGCTCACGGCATCGACAAGGCGCCGGGTTTCCGCGGCGGTCTGGCCTTTGTCGATATGGTATTCGGGAATATCCAGCCGCCCGCGCTCGATGACGTGGGCGCGGCCGATGGCAATGCCGCGGGAAACGCCCGTGCCGTGTAGCGACAGGGTCACAGCGCTTCCCCGAAACGGTTTTCGACCAGTTGCACCAGCGCCTTCAGCGCTCTTTCCTCATCTGTGCCATACGCGCTCAGTTCCAGGCTTGCGCCCTTTGCCGCGGCCAGCATCATCAAACCCATGATGCTTTTGCCGTTGACGCTTTTATCCCCCGATTTAACCCGGATATCGGCCTCATAGGCCATCGCTTTTTCCACAAAATGGGCCGCTGCGCGGGCATGCAGGCCCAGCTTGTTGACAACGGTTACGGTTTGTTTCAGCAAGCGTCCTGGCCCGCCAGCAGTTGGTACAACGTTTCCGCGGAATCTTCCTGCCGCAACCGCGCCAGGAACGCCGGCTGGTTGAACATGCCGGCAAGCTGTGAGAGTACCTGTAAATGTTCCTCTGTCGAGTCTTCCGGCACCAGCAGGGCAAAGATCAAATCGACCGGTTGCCGGTCGAAAGAGTCGTAATCCACCCCTTGTTTCAACTTGATGAACGCGGCAATAGTGGCCGCGTTGTCATGCAAGCGCCCGTGCGGCAGGGCGATGCCATTGCCCAGGCCGGTGCCGCCCAGGCGCTCCCGGGCCAGCAGGCTGTCAAAAACCTCGTAGCCGCCCACCGTGCCGGCCGCGTTGGCAATCAGGTCGGCAAGTGTCTCCAGTGCGGCCTTCTTGCTGGCAAGGCTTACGTTACAGAGAATGCGCTCACGGGTGAGAATATCTGAGATAAGCATGGAAGGGTTGATCCGCCTGGCAGCAGAAACACGTTCAGCCGCGGTGATCCGATAATTTCTCCTTGTGTTTTTTTACCTGCCGGTCGAGTTTGTCCACCAACCTGTCGATGGCCGCGTACATATCGTTTTGCTCCGCTTCCGCGAACAGGTTGCCGCGGTTGACGTGTATGGTGGCTTCGGCTTTTTTTCGTTCCTTCTCGACCGAGAGCACCACGTGCACGGTAATAACGTGATCGAAATGGCGCGCGATGCGCTTCAGCTTTGTCTCAACGTAGGAACGTAACGCCGGGGTGATATCCAGGTGGTGGCCGGACAGGTTGATTTGCATGATCGCCTCCTTTATGGTCGGTGTGAATAGCGCATGTGTTTCAGCGCAGGCTCAGGCTCGCTCTTTTTCTCTCGCTGGAAGATGGAATGGACAGCGTGTCCCGGTATTTTGCCACGGTTCTGCGCGCCACTTGTATGCCTTGTTGCGCCAGCAGTTCAACGATTTTATTGTCACTCAGGGGTTTTTCCGGCCGCTCGGCCTGAATATGTTTTTTGATAAACGCGCGAATCGCCGTGGCCGAACGGGCGTCGCCCCGGTCGGCGCCCACCTGGCTGGAAAAAAAGTACTTGAGTTCGAACACGCCCCTGGGCGTGTGCATGTATTTCCGGGTGGTGGCCCGGGACACCGTGGAGTCGTGCAGGCCCAGGGCGTCCGCCACGTCGTGCAGCACCAACGGTTTCATGGCCTCTTCGCCGTGCTCCAGGAACGCGCGCTGTTTCTCTACAATACAGGAGGCGACCCGCAGCAGGGTTTCACTGCGGCTTTGCAGGCTTTTGATAAACCAGCGCGCCTCCTGCAGGTGGTTTTTCAACGAGACATTATCCGAGCTGTTGTCCGCGCGGCGAATCATGCCGGCATACCCGGCGTTGATGCGCAGGCGCGGCAGCGCCTCCGTGTTCAGTTCCACTTTCCACGCCGCGCCGGTCTTTCTTACCAGCACGTCCGGCACCACGTACTCCTGCCGGGTTTCCTGTACCTGGCTGCCGGGGCGCGGGTACAGGGACTGGATCAGGGCGATCACCTGTTCCAGTTGTTCCCGGCCGAGTTGCAGTTGCTTCATCAGGCGTTTGTAATCATGCGCGGCAAGCATCTGCAAGTGCTGCCCGGCCACGGCCCGGGCCGTATCCAGCCAGGGGGTATCCGGGGCCAGTTGCGCCAGTTGCAGGCGCAGGCATTCGGACAGGTCACGGGCGCCTACCCCTGCCGGTTCAAAGGTCTGGACCAGGCGCAATACCGCCGCGATCTCGTCTTCCTCGACGTTAACGTCGGCCGCCAGGGTGGCGCGGATTTCCTCCAGGCTGGCAGCAAGGTAGCCATCGTCATTGATCGCGTCGATGAGGGCGAGGGCGATGGCCTTGTCGGTGAGGGACAGCGTCACCAGGTCAAGTTGCGCGAGCAGTTGTTGTTGCAGGCTCTGCGCGCCGCCATCCCGGTATTCGTCAATGTAATGCCCGGCGCTCTCGCCGTTACCGGCATGATAGGCCGCGCCCTCGTAGATGTCTTCCCAGGCGGCATCCACCGGCAGGTCTTCCGGGAGTGTCTCCTGCGCGTAGATCTCGGCATAGTCGTCCCCGTTCAGTTCGGCCGGCGCGGCCTGCGTTACGTCGCCCTCCCCCTCGTCCAACTCCAGCATCATGTTGGAATCCAGCGCCCCCTGCACTTCCATGTCCAGTTCCAGGCTGGACAACTGCAACAGCCTGATAGCCTGTTGCAACTGCGGCGTCATGGTCAGGCCATGACTTAGCTTGATTCCCAGAGATTGCTTCATCTTTGAAGTGTAGCGCAAAAACCCGATAATGCGGCAAACGGCTAGTACTAGAGTTTGAATTCCGACCCCAGGTACACGTCGCGCACGGTTTCATTGGTGAGGATATCGTCGGGGGTTCCCTCGGCCAGGATCTTGCCTTCATTCACGATATACACGCGATCGCAGGCGCCCAGCGCTTCCCACACATTGTGGTCGGTAATCAGTATGCCTATGCCTTTTTCGCGCAGGTAGCCGGTGATCCGCTGGATGTCGTTGATGGAAATGGGATCAATGCCGGCAAACGGTTCGTCCAGCAACAGGAACTGCGGATCGGTAGCCAGCGCCCGGGCGATCTCCACCCGGCGCCGCTCGCCTCCGGATAGGCTCATGCCCAGGCTGTCGCGCAGGTGCGATACATGAAACTCATGCAACAGCGCTTCCGCGCGCTGTCCGGCTTCAGCCTTGCTCAGGTTCTTGCGCAACTCAAGCACGGCCAGGATGTTTTCCTCCACCGTGAGCTTGCGGAAGATCGATGATTCCTGGGGCAGGTAGCCCAACCCCAAACGCGCCCGTTTCTCCATGGGCAGCAGGCTGATGTCTTGTTCGTTAAGGAAAATCTCGCCCCGGTCACAAGGGATCAGGCCGACGATCATGTGAAAGCTGGTGGTCTTGCCCGCCCCGTTGGGCCCCAGCAGCCCGACGATTTCACTGCCGTTCACGGTGAGGCTGATATCGCTTACCACCTGGCGCGCGCGGTAGGATTTGGATATGCCCTGGACGGATAAAACGTTCATACCACTCGCTGCCACATCACGACCCGGGCGCTTTCTTCTTCAGAATCAGCTTTACCCGGCTTTTCGGTTTGGCCTCCGGCGCGGCGGCCGTATCACTGCCACCGGCTTGACCCCAAGCCTTCACCCGGCTGAGTTCCGTGTTGTACTCTATGCGCTCCCCGACCAGGGTCGAGGTGTCCTGTTTTACCCAAGCATCCCGGATCAACACCACCAGGTTTTTCGTCTCATGGTATTCCATACGCTGTGCCCGGGCCTGGTCGTGTACCTTGCTGTTGTCCGGCAGTTGCTGGTAGGTGGCCGGGTTGCCTTCGATGATGATGTAATCCAGCGCCTCGCCGCCTTTGCTGTACACCGTCATCACGTCACCCGTCATGTGGATGGAACCCTGCCTGACAATCACGTTGCCCCGGTAGATGCTGACGTCATTCATATCATCCAGCTCCGCCTCGTCCGCCTCGACTTCTATCGGCTGGTCCTTGTCCGTCGACAGGGGAAAAGCCGCCAGGCTCCCCAGCAGGCAGCACACCATGATGGCAAGGTCAACCGCCCGACGCAGCATTGATGATGGTTTTCTCATGTTCAATCACTTCCACCCGGTTTTCGGGTAAATACGCGCGCATCCCCACACCGGTGATGACGGCGGTACCGGTAACAATCATCGCCGGGCTGTCGGTCTCCGCATATTCTTCTTCCAGCCGCACTTCCACATTGGACGTGCTGACTTCCAGTACCGGCTCGCCAGCCTCATCGTACTCGCGCATTTTTACGACGCCGTAAAGGGAAATAATATCATCATCTCCCGCGACGCGGCCTTTTTCGGCGTCAATATACAAAGGCAGCTCGTTCGCCCGGTAAATTTCCATGCGCGGCTTGAGCAGTTCGGTGTTGTTGTTATGCGGGTAGTGGGCCATGTAGTCCGCCGACAGTTTGTGCTTCGGTTTGCCGTCCCGATCCATGGTCAGGGTGCTGAAGTCCTCCATGTAATAATCCGGCCCCTGGGCATCGGTCCGCACCGCGCCGCCCGCATCCGCGGACAGCCAGTTCAGCAACCAGGCGCTGACTACGGCAGCGCCGATCAGCAAGGCGAGGATCAGCAGGCGCTGGATCATTCGTCACAGCACCTGCGCGCGCAGCAGATCGTGCATGTTCAGCACGCCGACCAGCCGCCGCCCGGCGTCCAGCACCAGCAACGCGTTAATACGATGTTGTTCCATCATGCGCAAGGCCTCGGCGGCCAGCGCGGTCTCGGCAATCGTCCTGGCATCTCTCGTCATCACTTCCGCAGTGGTTGTCGTATGCACGTCATGACCGGCATCCAGCGCCCTGCGCAGATCGCCGTCGGTAAATATGCCTGACACCGCGCCCTGTGCGTCCAGCACCGCGGTCATGCCCAGTCCTTTTTCACTCATTTCCAGCAAGGCCCGGCTCAGCAGGGTGTCCTCTCGCACCCGCGGCATGTCGGCGCCGCTGTGCATGACGTCCCGCACCGATGACAGCCGCCGCCCCAATGACCCGCCGGGGTGGGAGCGGGCAAAATCATCAGCATCGAAACCCCGGGCCTCCAACAAGGCAACAGCCAGGGCATCGCCCAGCACCAGGCAGGCGGTGGTGCTGGCCGTGGGCGCCAGGCCCAGCGGGCACGCCTCCCTGGTGACACTGACGTCCAGGCACGCCGCGGCGGTCTTGCCCAGGGTGGACGCGGGGTTACCCGTGAGCGCAATGAGCGGGAGGGCCAGGCGCTTGATGACCGGCAACAGGGTGACAATCTCCGCGGTCTCGCCTGAATTGGACAGGGTAACGGCCACGTCGTCGCGGGTGATCATGCCCAGGTCACCATGTCCGGCTTCGGCCGGGTGCACGAAGAACGACGGGGTGCCGGTGCTCGCCAGGGTGGCCGCGATCTTGCGGCCGATATGTCCGGACTTCCCCATGCCCAGCACCACCACCCGGCCCCGGCATGACAGGATCAGATCGCAGGCGCGCACGAAATGGCGGCCCAGGCGTTGCCTGAGCGCTGCCACCGCCTGTTGCTCCGTGTCGATCACCGCACGGGCAGCCTGTATCAGCCGCTCCGGGTCCGCCTGTTTGCCGGCGCCGGTAACCGCTGTCGAGGATATGTCTGCAACCGCGTTCATTTTGAATGCTCTATCAGGTATTCTATCCCTGCAACAGTAAATACTGGTAGCCGGCGAAACACAGCAACAATACGGCGCCTTCTCTCCGGCTGTACCGGTCCTTGCCGGCATGAAACACCATCCAGGCCATAAGCAGGGTCAGCCCCCCCATCACGGAAAAATCCCGCAACAGGACTTCCCTGCCGAAGCTGTCAGGATAAATAATACACGGTATGCCCAATACCATCAGCATATTAAACATATTTGAGCCGATGATATTGCCGATCGCCATATCCATTTCTTTTTTGGCCACACTCATCAGCGACGCCGCCAGTTCCGGCAAACTGGTGCCGATCGCAATAATCGTGAGCCCGATGACCAGGTCGTCGACACCGAACTCCCTGGCAATATAAACCGCGCCGCGCACCAACAGTTCGGCGCCGCCCAGCAATACCAGCAGTCCGACCGACAGGAAGAGGATGGATTTTGCCAGCGCCGGTGTTCTTTCATCCTGTTCTTCACCCTGCATGGACGCCGCCTCGGCTCTTGCATGTTTGACAATCCATACCAGCATCAAGCCCAGCGCGCCCAGAAGTACCAGGCCGTCCATACGTGACAGGTGCAGATCAAACATCAACAAAAACGCAATCAGCATTGCCGCCAGCATGAGCAGGAACTCACGGCGCAAGGTCTGCGAACGTACCACAAAGGGGGCAAACAAGACCGTCGTCCCCAGCACCAGGCCGATATTGGCGATATTCGAACCCAGGGCATTACCGATGGCGATGCTGGTCTTGCCGTCCCACGCCGCCACGCCGCCGACAAACACCTCCGGCATGGACGTGGCAATGCCCACCACGATCAAGCCGATGATCAAGGGCGAGACTCCCAGCGCGCGCGCAACGCCCGCGGCGCCGGAAACGAACCGGTCCGCCCCCAGCACCAGCAGGGCCAGACCGCCCAGCACCGATAAGGTTGCAATCAACATACTTCCGTACTCCAAACCCGGATAACGCGCCGGGCCGCCAGTCATTACAGGATACCCGCAGTTTATCACGTCGGCGGCCCGGCAGTTCCAAATGTAATACAGGCCCCCCTGATACAGTTGACTGTAACATTACAGTCTGTTAGTCTGCACAGCGTTGCTGTACGAATATTGTTAGGGAGACAAACATGATCGTTCAAACCGAACAACTGTTGCGGCGTGGTTCCAGTGTTACCCGTTCACTGCTACCGGCAATTTTCAATATCTTCAGTCAATGGCGTCTGACCGGCGCCCAGCAGCAAGTCCTGTTGGGGCTCGGCAACGAGAAAACGCTGTACAACTGGAAGAGTCAGCCGGAAAAGGCCAAGTTAACGCGAGATGTGCTGGAGCGGACCAGCTATATCCTGGGGATCTATAAATCCCTGCAAATCCTGTTGCCCGACCAGACGCTGGCTGATCTCTGGCTGACTACGCCAAACGACCATCCATTGTTCAATGGTACGGCGCCGCTGGATCGGTTATTGGCCGGACAGGTAGTGGACCTGGCCGTGGTCAGGAACTTCCTTGATGCAGAGCGAGGTGGTTGGTGATTGAAATTGGTACCCTGCCAGGCAGCGAGGTTAATGAACCTGTCTATCGGGTCATACTGTCGCGCTACCCACAAATCAGCTTGTTTGAGCGGGTCTCCGGCCCGGGAGAGTGGGACACGCTCTACGCGGTTGAGTCACTGACCAACCCCAGGCTGCGCGACGAGGTTGGCGATATCAGACTGGTGCCCCCACAAGACCGGGTTTACGGTGAGGGCGCGTCCTGGATAATGGCCGCTTTCACTCACCCCCCGGTGGATGGCCGCGGCGGACGTTTCAATCGGGATTTTGGTATCTATTACTGCGCGGCCGAGGAAGCCGTGGCCATTGCCGAATCGTCTTTTCACCGGGCCCAATTCCTCCGGGAATCCAGAATTGAAAAAACCGCCCAGGAAATGCGCGTCATTCGTGCGCAACTGGGGCCCGTCACCCTGCATGACGTGCGGCACCTGGACGGACACGCGATTTATCACCCCTCCGATTACGCTGACGGTCAGTTGCTTGGCTATGCATTGCGCGCCGCCAAAAGCTACGGTGTTCACTACCGAAGCGTCAGGACAGAGGGTGATTGTTATGGGGTGCTGCGACCCAGAGCGCTGGCGGATGCCATCCACTGGCGTTATCTGCGCTACCACTATAAGCGGGGGTCGATTGTCAAGGTTGAAGCTCTGGGCGGCGGCAACAGGTGACGGTAACGCGCCGGGCCGCCAGTCATTACAGGATACCCGCAGTTTATCACGTCGGCGGCCCGGCAGTTCCTCCTGTTCGTCATAGTGGACAGGGATTGTCCACTATCCAGTGGCAGGGATGTTACTATTCACATTACACGTCAATCCCCTGAAAAACACGACCGCTGAAAATGAGAGCGATGATCCTGGCGGCGGGACGGGGCGAGCGCATGCGCCCCCTGACCGACAAGCTGCCCAAACCCATGCTGCCGGTGGGCGGTAAACCCTTGTTGCAGTATCACGTGGAAGCCCTGGCGCGGGCCGGCATCACCGATCTGGTCATCAACCATGCCCGCTTTGGCGAGCGCATAGCGGCATGGTTTGGTGACGGCGGCGCCTTCGGTGTGGATATTCGCTACTCAGCCGAGGGCGACAGCCCCCTGGAAACCGGCGGTGGCATCAAACGCGCCTTGCCGTTGCTGGGCGATGACCCGTTCCTGGTCGTCAACGGCGATACCTGGACCGATTTTCCTTTTGCATCGTTGCAGCCAACCCTCCCCGGCCTCGCCCACCTGGTCCTGGTACCCAACCCGACACACAACCCGCACGGCGATTTTGTCCTGACCGACGGCAAGGTTCACAGCACCGGACAACCCACCCATACCTTCAGCGGCATCGGCATCTACCACCCCGACCTGTTCCGCTCCAATCCGGCACACACCTTCCCCCTGGCCCCGCTACTGCGCCAGGCCATGGGCAACCACCAGGTCACGGGGGAGTTATACCAGGGCCACTGGTTCGATATCGGCACTCCGGAACGACTGGCGGAGCTCGAACAATATTTGGCGCAACAAGGGGGTTAATGATGCGAAAACTGAACTTGTTGAAATGGATAGAGAAATGATGGAAATAAAGGGGCAATACCACCGAATGCGCATAACATTGCGTAACGTTTACGCGCTGACCGTTGCAACCTTGCTTGTTGCAGCGCCTGCATCCTCTGACGAAGAGCCCCCCGCCCGCCTGTTTGCTGCCTCAGCGCTTGCCTTGCGTTCTGCGGCCGTGGCAGGGGAGGAACGGGCACTGGAAGTGCTGTCCGCCATGCCGGGCGCGGGAGCGGTAGGCCGCGAAATGCTCCCCGCTTTGTGGAGTCCGTCTTTTGCAAATGCCATCGTCAAGCTCGGCCGCCTGCGCTCAACCGCTCCGGCCGCCCTCTACTATGATCCGTTGCTGGATATCGCCGTGCTCACCCTGTGGAAGCGGGGAGATGACGGCTATCGCGTGGTCTCGGTCCGCGCACTGCCCGGTGAGCGACTGGCAGAGCCGGATACTGAGGTGGCAATTGAGCCGGTCTGGCTATCGGCGCAGGACGGCCTGGTCGGTGCGCTGTCCCGGACCACCGTGGCGCGCCTGGATGCTTTCCACCATGCCCATCCCCCTGCTGCGACCGAGCCCGGCCGCGCTACCGCCACGTTTGCCGCCGCCGCCACCGACCTGCGCGCGGCGTTGCCGCGCCTGGCCTGGCGCCTGGCGCAACGCACGCAGTGGACCGACGGAGCAAAGCCCTGGCTGCGACCCGCTCTTGTCGCCATGGAAGAGGCGCTGGCTGGCCGCGACCCGGCCGCGTTGAGGGCCGCCGCACCCGACACCGATCCGGACACCGCCGCCGCACTTGCGGCGCTGCCTGGCGATTTTGTTGAGGGTCTCGAGCTCGACATGGCGCTGGAGTCCGGGACGAGCGAGCGGCTGCTGATTGCCTCCCTTGCCGACGATGGCGACACCTATCTCCTTGCCCTGTGCAGCCTCAATGTGGACACCTGTGCGCTACGCCGCTTCATGCTGGTAGCGTTGCTTGATTGAGCGCCTTATGGAACATCCTGCAACATGCTGAAGGTTCCCGGGTGTTCGTCATAGTGGACATGGATTATCCGCGGTCCATTGATAGGGATGTTAGCAGGAGTTATGGTACGATTGTGGCCTGGCCGGAGCGTTAAGATCCACCCCGGAAACGGAGGATACACTGATGGTTGACATGAACTGCATAAAACGTCGTTCCCGCCGTGCCTTGTGCCCCGCCTTGACACTGGCTGCGAGTGCCCTGTTGTTATCCGCCTTCCCCGCCGCGGCAGGACTCAGCGGGGCCATCGGCGCCGGGGGCGCCGGCCATTCCCTGAAGGAAACCCTGGCGGAGACCACCGACAACTTCGGCAAGATGGTCAGCGCCTTCATCGACGGCGATGATGACACGGTCTCCGAGCTCATGGGAGAAGTGGCCAAGACGCCGGGGAAGCTGATTAAGCGGGCGTTTCCGGTGCTGGAAGCCCCGCACGCGCTGGCGGGCAAGCTCAAGTCCGCCCAACAGAAGATTGG
>LXNI01001367.1_pt1 | contig 21642 bp, 16 predicted proteins | sample 809091 | NCBI WGS metagenome assembly LXNI01 (sample SAMN04870527, study PRJNA318959) | sponge metagenome | biome: 01000161; feature: marine sponge reef; material: water | host: Sarcotragus foetidus | place: Greece: Milos, Mediterranean Sea | collected 2013-05-29 | depth 5-7 m | reverse complement strand
GGACGGTCGATCACAGAGTGACAGAGGAACATCGAACAGATGGAAACCAGAAAGACCAAACTGGCGTTGACGGCAAGCGCGCTTGCCTTCGCGCTCATGCTCGCCGGATGCGGCGGCGGCGGGGGCAGCAGCTCCGCTGTCACGCCCAGCGGCGGGGGTGGCACCAACCCGCCGGTGGTGGACGACGAGCCGACCGGGCCCGTGGCCGTCATGATGGACATGATGCTGCCAGCCGGCCTCATGCCCGATGACGTTGATTTGCCGAACTCCAACGATACGGTCACAGTCGACATCGACAAAGGCGAAACCGTAACCTTGGGGGCCAACGAAGACGGCCAAGGTGGTGTTGAGTTCATGTGCGACAGTGACTATGCCTGCTCGCTCACGCTGACCAACAAAGCCGGCACTCTGGTCGCGGAATACAGCACCAAGAAGAAGGATGCGGACGCGGATAACCCGATGGTCACGGCGATGGTCATTGAAATTCCTGAGCCGACGCCGCCGCCCATGGAGGTCGCCGGCAGCATTTCGTTGACGGACGAAGCGAAGACATGGCTTCTTGCTAACGTCGGCGGCGATAGGCTGGACACAAATGGCGAGGAGATCGAGATTAACTTGGCCTCCGGCGAGACCAAGATGTATGGCTCTGACGCCGTTGGTGGGATGGTAAGTATCACTTGCGATAGTGCATATCCTTGCACCGTCACACTACGGAATGTTCTCGGCGAGCTTGAAGCGACGATGGTAACCATGCAGGATGCGGACGCTGACGCTCCGACCATAATGGCTGCCTTTACTCCTCCGCCGCGCGACCCGTTGGTCGTCGGTGGCGCGAAGCGGGCGGATGGCGACGCGGTGCATGGCGCGATTATGCAGTCGGACCTGATCGTCACCTTTACCGACTTCAATGCAGCCAACGTTGGGAGCGGCGGCACCGCTCCGACGGCTCAGGTTACGGTCGATGTCAACAAGCTGCAGCACCCGGGCACGTTCGAACTGCAGGGCGACTTTGTCGAAATCCAGACGGAACCCACTCCTTCCGCCGCGGATGACGACCCGATCATCAAGTCCACCCAGGTGGATGAGGATGGCGGGCCGGAGCTCAATGCGGCCGGTCTCAACATCGCTGCGGCCGATCTCGCCACCTGGCGTGTACATTCCCTTGAGCGGGACTGGGCGCATAGGCTGCCGGACGAGCCCGAGGATGCGCCGCTCTATGGCGGGTTCGTGACGAACGCGCTGGTCGGCGAAAACATCGGGGGCAACAAGACCCGAGCTTTCGACGATCTGTTCACGCTCACTGGCGATGACGAGTTGGAAAACCTCCTTGGCAATCCGTCGTCGAATGGGGGGTTGGCCATGTTCACATACGATGGACAAGCCAATACTTACCAGAACAACAAGGGCGCGAACGAAGACTTCAGAGGCTCGTTCGCCGATGTTTCGGGAGTTTACCGGTGCGCCGCCACATGCTGGCTCGTCAAGGATCGGGAGAAGGGCACGGTTAGCGTGATGGCAGACGACAGTAATGCGCCTGATGCCACCAACTTCGCTGCGCTTGAGTTTGTACCGGACGACAAAAAGGCCATGGCCAGTGTTCCCGATTGGGCATGGATGACCTTCGGCGCCTGGCTGACGACTCCGAACGACGACGCCGGGCAGCACTCGATCGGCCTGATCGCCACCAGTGGCGGTTGGGCGGACATGCTTCCCGAAACGGAGTACTATGCTGAACTTGAGGGAGAGGCGACATACAAGGGGCTGGCGCTCGGCTACTATGTGGACGACACTGAGACCGGCACGTTCACCGCAACGGCAACGTTGAATGTCGATTTCGATGCAACCGCAGACCACATTTCGGGAACGGTCTCGAACTTCCACGATGCCAACGGCGAGGCCATGAATGAGTTCGTCGTGAATCTGGATGCAGCAGACCTGAGCGGTACCGGTAGTGCTGATGCTACTGCCGTTACGTCTGGGCACGCTAATGGCATCGATTGGAGCGGCAGATGGGCAGCCCAGCTTGGCGGCGCTCCGGATGCCAATGTCGAAGGCGTCTCCTTCACGGGCGGCGAGGCCAGCGCCAACATCAAGGACCTCTCGGCAGACGGCGTGACGGTCAGCGCTGCGGATCACCCGCTCGGAGCGACCGGGAGATTCGATGCGTTCAACACGGCTTCGGCTGTCACCGGCGCGTTCGGTGCGGATCTGCAACAGCCGAAAGACAACTGATCCAACGGCGTAGTCCAACTATGCGGGGCGGCCTTTCGGGGCCGCCCCTTTTTTTCTTCTCCTCGCAAGCGATAAGAGGCCGGGGTTTCTTTCGGCCGTCCCTGGCCGACTCCTGAAGGGGGCGCGCCGGTCGTCCCGGCAAACCAAGCGCCATCCCCTCCAGTCGGGGCCTCCATAGTTCTCATGGGGACCAAGGAGGAATGGTGTGCACCGGCACTTCGCCGGCGGCGACCCGGCGCGTGTAGAGAGGGAGAATCCTGAAAATGGCAACCGTCAGCCGCCAGGCGTGGAAGTGGGGCGCGCGATCCGGGTTCGACATGCAGCCATCATAGCAAGCGGGCCCTCTCCCGGAGGGCGAGGGCGTTTCAGGCGTTTTGCGCGGGCGCTGAATTGCCGCAGGCGGGCGGAAATCCGGCTATACTCGCGGGCAGCCGGCGCAGACAATGCGAGAGGATGTCTCCCATGGCGGTTCAGCCCGATATTCCAGAGACCGAACTGTTCGAGGACATCGCTGCGCTGGCGCGCGCGCGCATGAGCGGCACGGAGCTCGAGGCCGCGCTCGTCTTCATCGCCCTCTACTATGCCGGCACCGCGCATGAAGACCTGGCGGAGAGCCGCCCGGACGACCTTTACGGCGCGGCGGTCGCGCATCTCAATCTCGCCCGCCGCCGCGCGCCCGGCGAAGCGAAGCTGCGCGTCTATAATCCCGGCATCGAGCAGCATGGCTGGCAGTCCACCCACACCATTGTCGAGATCGTCACCGACGACATGCCGTTCCTGGTCGATTCCGTGCGCATGGTGCTGAATGCGCGCGGCTATACCAGCCATCTCGTCATCCATCCGGTCATGCGCATCTGCCGGGCCGGCGAGGGCCGCCTCGACGCCATCCTGCCGGTCGAGGACCGGGGCGGCGCCGAGGCCGGCATCGAGGCGTTCATCCATATCGAGACCGACCGCCAGACGGAGCGCGCGGCGCTCGATGCAGTAGCCGCCGAGATGGCCTCCGTGCTGGGCGATGTGCGCGCCGCGGTGGAGGACTGGGGCGCCATGCGCGCGCGCATGCGCCTTGGCATCGAAGAGCTCGACGCGCTGGCGCCCGGCGCCGACTGGGGCGAGCGCGAGGAGGTGAAGGCCTTCCTCGAATGGATCGAGGACAATCATTTCACCTTTCTCGGCTATTGCGCGCGCCGCCTGGAGGGCGAGGCCGGCCAGGCCCGGCTCGCGCCGGAGGCCGGCTCCGGGCTCGGCCTGTCGCGCGGCGCGGCGGCCGGCATGGCGGAGCCCGTCCCGGACCCCGCGGACCCGAACGGCGCGGCGCGGGCCGAATTGCTGGCGATCACGCGCGCCGACGAGCGCTCGCGGGTGCATCGGCCGAGCCATCTCGACTGCATCGCCCTCAGGCGGTTCGGTGCCGACGGGGCTCTTGTTGGCGAGCACCGCTTCCTCGGCCTCTACACCTCCGAGGCGTTCAACCGCGTGCCGCACGATATCCCGCTCCTGCGGCGCAAGGCGGAGGAGGCGCAGCGCCGCGCCGGCTATCCGCCGGGCAGCCACGCCGCCAAGGCGCTGCAGAACATCATCGACACCTTCCCGCGCGAGCTCCTGTTCCGCATCCCGGCCGGGGAGCTGTGCGAGACGGCGACCGGGATCCTGCATTTGCAGGAGCGCCAGCGCCTCCGCCTGTTCGTGCATCCCGACCGGTTCGGGCGCTTCTATTCCTGCATCGTGTTCGTGCCGAGAGACCGCTACAATACCAGGAGCCGCCAGGTCATCCAGGGGATTCTGGAGGAGGCGCTCGGCGCAACCGACACCGAGTTCACCGTGCATCTGTCGGAATCGGTGCTGGCGCGGCTGTTTTTCGTGCTGCGCGTCGAGGCCGGCGCGGCGCCCCGCTACGACCTGGCTGAGCTCGAACGGCGGCTTCGGGTCGTCAGCCGCAGCTGGGCGGACGATCTGCACGACGCCCTGCTCGACCGGTTCGGCGAAGAGAGGGGCACCAGCCTGTTCCGGCGCTATGGCGAGGCCTTCCGCGCGGATTACCGCGAGACCTATGCCGCCCGGGTCGCCGTGCTCGATGTCGAGAAGATGGAGCGCATCCGCGACAATGGCATCGAGATGAGCCTCTACCGCCCGCTCGAAGCCGAGGAAGAGCGGCTGCGCTTCAAGCTCTTCCAGCTCGGCCGCCGGCCGGTGGCGCTGTCCGATGCGCTGCCGATGCTGGAGAATATGGGCCTCAAGGTCGAGGACGAGCATCCGAGCAAGATCAAGCGGACCGACGCGCCCCGGGTCTGGCTGCATGATTTCGGCCTGCTGCACGGGGAAGGCCCGGATTTCGACCTGGACCGCATCGAGGAGACATTCCGCGACGCCTTCGCCCGGGTCTGGTCCGGCGCGGTCGAGAATGACGGTTTCAACCGCCTGGTGCTGCGGGCGGGCGTCGAATGGCGCGAGATCGTCATCCTGCGCGCCTATTGTAAATATCTGCGTCAGGCCGGGATCACCTTCAGCGAGGCCTATATCCAGGACGCGCTCGCCGCCAATCCCGGCATTGTGGGCATGCTGGTCGAGCTGTTCGCGGTCCGCCTCGACCCTGCCCGCCAGGATGGCCCGCGCGACGGCAAGGACGCGGCGGTCGAGCGGCTCGACACGGCGCTGGAAGTCGCGGCCCGGATCGAGACCGCGCTTGAGGATGTGGCGAATCTCGACGAGGACCGCATCCTGCGCAGCTATCTCGGCGCCATCGCCGCCACGCTGCGCACCAATTACTACCAGCCCGGCGCCGACGGCGCGCCGAAGCCCTATCTGTCCTTCAAGCTCGACCCGCACCGGATTCCCGAACTGCCGGAGCCGCGGCCGCAATACGAGATTTTCGTCTATTCGCCGCGCGTCGAGGCCGTGCATCTGCGCGGCGGCGCGGTGGCGCGCGGCGGCATACGCTGGTCGGACCGGCGCGAGGACTTCCGCACCGAAGTGCTCGGCCTCGCCAAGGCCCAGATGGTGAAGAACGCGGTGATCGTGCCGGTCGGCTCCAAGGGCGGCTTCGTGCCCAAGAAGCCGCCGGTCGCGGCCGGGCGCGAGGCGGTGCAGGCCGAGGGCGTCGCCTGCTACCGGACCTTCATCCGCGGCATGCTCGATATCACCGACAATCTCGTCGGCGGGCAGGTGGCGCCGCCGGCGCATGTGGTGCGCCATGACGGCGACGACCCCTATCTGGTGGTGGCGGCCGACAAGGGCACCGCGACCTTCTCCGACATCGCGAACGAGCTGGCGGGCGAATACGGCTTCTGGCTCGGCGACGCCTTCGCCTCCGGCGGCTCCCAGGGCTATGACCACAAGGGCATGGCGATCACCGCGCGCGGCGGCTGGGAATCGGTGAAGCGCCATTTCCGCGAGCTCGGGATCGATTGCCAGAAGACCGATTTCACCGCGGTCGGCATTGGCGACATGGGCGGCGACGTGTTCGGCAACGCCATGCTGCTCTCCCGGCATATCCGGCTCGTGGCGGCCTTCAACCACATGCATATCTTCATCGACCCGAATCCGGACGCCGAGGCCGCCTTCGCCGAGCGCCAGCGCCTGTTCACGCTGCCGCGCTCAAGCTGGGACGATTTCGACCGCTCCGTCCTGTCCGCCGGCGGCGGGGTTTACCCCAGAAGCGCCAAATCCGTCCCGCTCAGCGCGGAAGCGCGCGAGGCGCTCGGCGCCGATGCGGAGGCGCCGACCCCGAACGAGCTGATCGCGCTGATCCTGAAGGCGCCGGTGGACCTGCTCTGGAACGGCGGCATCGGCACCTATGTCAAGTCGCGGCGCGAAAGCCATGGGGATGTCGGCGACCGGGCCAATGACGCCGTGCGCGTCAATGGCGAAGAGCTGCGCTGCCGGATCGTCGGCGAAGGCGGCAATCTCGGCTTTACCCAGCTCGGGCGCATCGACTATGCGGCGCGGGGCGGGCGGGTGAACACCGACGCCATCGACAATTCCGGCGGCGTGGACTGCTCCGACCATGAAGTCAACATCAAGGTGCTGCTGAACGAGGCCGTGGCCGCTGGCGACATGACCGGCAAGCAGCGCAATCGGCTGCTGGAGGAGATGACCGACGAGGTCGCCGTTCTGGTGCTGCGCAGCAACTATCTCCAGACCCAGGCGCTCAGCATGGCGGGGAGCCAGGCGTCGTCCATGCTGGAGGTCCATGCCCGGCTCATCCGCCGGCTGGAGCGGGACGGCGCGCTCGACCGCGAGATCGAGTTCCTGCCCGGCGCCGAGGAGATGGCCGAGCGCCTGGAGGCGAAGGGGCGGCTCTTCACCCCGGAGCTCGCCGTGCTGATCGCCTATGTGAAGATCGGCCTGTTCCAGCGCCTGCTGGCCTCCGACCTGCCGAACGAGCCGTTCGCGGCCAAGGAGCTTCGGGCCTATTTCCCGGCCGCGCTCCGCGAGCGCTTCGGCGCGCTCATGCCCGCCCACCGTCTCGCGCGCGAGATCGTCAGCACGCAGGTCGCGAATGAGATAGTGAACCGCTGCGGGATGACCTTCGCCTTTCGCCTCGGCGAGGAAACCGGGGCGGACGAGGCCGATATCGCCCGGGCCTATCTGGTCGCGCGCGAGGTTTACGGCATGCGCGAAACCTGGGAGGCGATCGAGGCCCTGGATGGCCGGGCGGGCGCGGATGTCCAGATCGCCATGCTGCAGGAGACGCGCAAGCTGGTGGAGCGGGCGGCGCGCTGGCTGCTCAGGAACCGGCCGCGCCCGCTCGATATCGAGCGCGACATAAGCTATTTCGCCGCCGGCGTGGCGGCGCTCCGCGCGGGCCTGCGGGATGTCGTCGCCGCTTCGAGCCGGAGCGCCATGGACGAAATGGCGGGCGGCCTCGTCGCGCAGGGCGTTCCCGAGGCCCTCGCATGGGAGGTCGCGCTCTCGGAGGACCTGGTCTCGGCGCTGCCCGTCGTCGAGGTGGGCGCCGGCGCGGCGATCCCGGTCGAGACGGCGGCTTCGGTCTATTTCGAGCTCGGCGACAAGCTCGACCTGCACTGGCTCCGCGACCGGATCGCGGCGCTGCCGAGGGACAATCGCTGGCAGGCGCTGTCCCGCGCCGCCTTGCGCGACGACCTGTATGCGCAATTGAGCGCGCTGACCCTGGATGCGCTGAGGCTCGACGCCGGCGAGATGGCCACGAGCGCGCGCGTGGACGCCTGGCTCAGGCGGAACCGTATTCCCGTGGCCCGCTGCCGGCAGATCGTCGGCGATCTCAAGAATGCCGGGCAGACGGACTTCACCATGCTCTCCGTGGCGATGGGCGAGATCCGCACCCTGCGCCAGGCGGAGTGATGCCGGGAGCCGCGCGTTGCGCGTGACAGGCGGCCCGACAGCACCGCGCAGACCATGACCATGGTGAGAAATGCGGGCTAGCGCAGCCCGCCAGTGACATAGATGGTGTCGGCGGTGAGGTAGCTGGCGCCGTCCGAGCAGGCGAACAGCACCGTCTCGGCGATCTCCTCGGGCTGAGCCATCCGGCCGATCGGCATCTGCGCGGCATAGGCCTCGAGCACTTCGGACGGCGTGTTGTCGTGGAAGGGCGTGTCCACAAGGCCGGGCGAGATCGACAGGCAGCGCACGCCCCGGCTTGCGAATTCCCGCCCGATGCCGAGCGTCATGGTGTGGACGGCGCCCTTGGACGAGGCGTAGTGGACCGAATTGCCGGCCCCGCCGATCCTCGCGGCCACGCTGGCGATATTGACGATCACGCCGCCGCCCTTCTCCAGCATATGCGGCAGGATGGCCTGCGCGCCGTTGAAGGTGCCGCGGACATTGAGGGCGTAGGTGCGCTCCCAGAGCTCCTCGGTGATCTCCAGGAAGGGTTTGCGCGCGAGCGCGGCGCCCGCTGCATTGAGCTCGAAATCCACCCGCCCGAAATCAGCGATGGCCCGGGCGACGGCCGCATCGACTTCCGCGCGCACGGTCACGTCGCAGGCGGCGAAGGTCGCGCGCGCGCCAAGCTGGATGACCTGGTTGGCCGTGCGCTCGGCGGCCTCGGGATCGAGGTCCGCGCAGACGACATTCGCGCCGTCGCGCGCGAACACCAGCGCCGTCGCGCGGCCAATACCGCTGCCGGCGCCGGTAATCAGGATGGTCTTATCCCTGAAATAGTCTGGATCCCTCGGCATCGCGTCCTCCCCCGCCGGCGGCCCGGCGGCGCTTCTAGTTGAGCCAGCGCTTGCGGCGGCGATAATGCTTCACGTCGCGGTAGGAGCGCTTCTCGCCCTGCTCGCTGATGCCGAGATAGAACTCCTTGATATCGGCGTTCTCGCTGAGCTCGGCGGCCGGGCCGTCCATGACAATGGCGCCGTTCTCCATGACATAGCCGTGATCGGCGATGGCGAGCGCAAGCGCGGCGTTCTGCTCCACCAGCAGCACCGTCACGCCCTGCTCCTTGTTGAGCTTGCTGATGATGGCGAAAATCTCCTCGACGATCATCGGCGCCAGGCCCAGCGACGGCTCGTCGAGGAGGACGATCTTGGGATCCGACATCAGCGCCCGGCCGATCGCCAGCATCTGCTGCTCGCCGCCGGAAAGATAGCCGGACTGCACATGCCGGCGCTCGGCAATGCGCGGGAAATAGCCATAGACCAGTTCCTTGCGCTGCTTCATGACAGCGCTCGGCTGGATATGGCCGCCGGCAATCAGGTTCTCGTCGGCCGAGAGATTGACGAAGACGCGCCGCCCCTCGAAGACCTGCACGATGCCCTTCTTCACGATATCGTGGGCTTCGAACTGGTCGATGCGCTCGCCGTCGAGGTCGATGGAGCCCCGCGTGACAGCGCCGCGCTCCGGCTTCAACAGGCCCGAAATGGCCTTGAGCGTCGTGGTCTTGCCGGCGCCATTGGCCCCGAGCACGGCGGTGATCCGGCCTTCGGGCACTTCGATCGAGCAGCCCTTCAGCACCAGGATCACATTGTCGTAAACGACCTCGATATTATTGAGATTCAGCATCGCTCCGCGCTCGGGCCGTCCGGTTGAAAATCGGCAAAGCGGCGGAGCCCGAAGGCCCCGCCAAAGTCCTGCAGCCGGGCCCTATTGCCGGCTCGCATCCGCCTTCAGGAGCTCCACCACGGCGTCGCGGTAGCCTTGGAACCAGTCCGTGACCGGCACGAATTTGGCGTCCTGGACCTGGAAGATGCGCACCCAGCCGCCGCCCTCATGGTCGAAGCCGGTGATTTCCATCGGCGGCACCAGCCCGTCAAGCGTGAAGCCCTTGATCTGCTCGAAGCCGTTCTTGACGTCCTCGCCCGTGATGTCGCCCGAGCCCTTGGCCATGATAGCGTTCTCGATGGCCTTCAGGTGGATGGCGGCCGCAAAGACGCCGCGATTGTAATAGACCGTGGAGTCCATCTCCGCCGGCGCGTCCTTGCCCTGGGCCTTGTACATCTCGCGGATTTCGTGGAGCACCGGATAGTCGGAGCCGACGCCGGCGAACTGCATCGCCGAATAGCCCTCGACGCGGTCGAAGCCGCCCGCCGCCGCGATATCCGCCTCGCCGCCAGCCCACACGAAGCCCAGCACCTTCTCGAGCGGATAGCCGCCGCGCTTGAACTCCTTCATCGACACCGACGGCGCCCGCCCGAACAGGTGGGAGAGCACGAAGTCCGCCCGGTAGCGGCGCGTGATGTCGAGCACCTGCGCGGACATTTCGATGCCCGGAGGCGGCACGGCGAATTCCTTCAGCTCGTAGCCGAGCTCGTCGCGCAGCTTGTGCAGCACGGGCAACGCCTCGCGCCCCGCCGGGTTGTCGTAGTAGATGTAGGCGATCTTCTTGCCCTTGAGGTCGCCTCCCAGCTGCCCGCGGACATATTCAAGCCCGGCTGCCGCCTGGCTCCAGTAGGAAGCCGCGATCGGGAAGATATAGGGGAACTTCTCGCCATTGGCCGCCGCGGCGGTGCCGAAGCCCGGAGACGTGCCCGGGATCTTGTCTTCGGTCAGCTTCTGCGTCAGCGCCTGGGTATGCGGCGTGCCGTAGAGGCCGATCAGCACCGCGCCTTCCTTCTTGTGCAGCGCATAGGCTTCGACGCCTGCCGGGACCTTGTATTCGTGGTCGATCTCCATGGCCCGTACGGTGTGCCCGTCGATCCCGCCCCTGGAGTTCACGAGGCTCACATAGTCGTGATAACCGGGGCACAGGAAGGTGCCGACGGTCTGCGTCGGTCCGGTGCGGTCGCATTGCAGGCCGATGACGATCTCGGCCGCGCCGGCCGATGTCGCCGTCCCCGCCGCGGCGAGGGCGAGGCCCGCGCCGAAGAGCAGTTTGTCGAGACGTCTCATTCCACGTTCTCCCTTCGCGGTTCGAGGGCTAATAGGAGAAAGGCCAAATCCGGAAGTAGTTCCGGACATTGAGCCACAGGCGGTTGAGGCCCTCGGGCTCCACCACCAGGAAGACGATGATCAGCAGGCCGAACAGGATGAGGCGGAATTGCGCCGTCACCTGGGCCAGGATCACCGGGTCGAAGAAGAAGGCGCCGAACGTGTCCATGAAGATGCGGATCACGATTGGCAGCAGGGTGACGAACACGGCGCCGAAGATCGACCCCAGCACCGAGCCCAGCCCGCCGATGATGACCATCGCCAGATAGTCGATGGAGACGACGATCAGGAACTGCTCGTAATTGGCGATACTGAGATAATAGGTGTAGAGCACCCCCGCCACCCCGGCGTAGAAGGACGAGATGGCGAAGGCGTAGAGCTTGTAGCGGAAGACATTGATGCCGATGATCTCGGCTGCGATGTCCTGGTCCCGTATGGCGATGAAGGCGCGCCCGACGCGCGAGCGCACGAGGTTCATCGTCGCCACGACGGCGATGGCGGCAAAGGCCATCAGGAAGTAGTAGAGCTCGACTTCGGTATCCAGCTTTTCGCCGAAGAAGGTCGGGCGCGGCACCTCGATGGACGCCTGCACGCCGCCGGAAATCGCGGGCGTGTGGTTGATGACCCACTCGATGATGAATTGCGCGGCCAGCGTGGCGATGGCGAGATAGAGGCCCTTGATGCGCAGCGAGGGTATGCCGACCAGCACGCCGATCACCGCCGCCATGAGGCCCCCCGACGGCACCGCCAGCCAGAACGGCCAGTCGAGCTTGGTTATCAGATTGGCTGCGGTGTAGGCGCCCACCGACATGAAGGCCGCATGGCCGATCGAGATCTGCCCGGTGTAGCCCAGCAGGATGTTCAACCCGAGCGCGCCGACGACGGCGATCGCAATCAGGCAGAGGACCGAGAGATAGTAGGGATCGAGGAACAACGGCACCACGACCAGGAAGATGAAACCGACAAGCGCGACCGACCACCGCCCGACGGGCAGCGGATAGAAGGCCATGTCCCCCTTGTAGGTCGTCTTGTAATAACCGCTCTCGCGATGGAACATGGGAGATCAGATCCTCTCGATGATCGGCTTGCCGAAGAGGCCATAGGGCTTGAACATCAGCATCAGGATCATGAGCACATAGGGCGTGAAGTCCTTGGTGCCGCCGCCGACCAGGGGGTCCAGATAGCCGGCGGCGAGGTTCTCGACGACGCCGACGATGATGCCGCCGACGATGACGCCGACAATCGAGTCGAGCCCTCCCAGGATCACCACCGGGAACACCTTGAGGCCGATGACGGCGAGCTGCGTATCGACGCCGAGCAGGCTGCCCCAGATGACGCCGCCCAGCGCCGCCACCACGCCCGCCATCACCCAGGCAAGCGCGAAATAACGCTGCACATTGATGCCCATGGCCATCGAGACCTGGTGGCTGTCCGCCACCGCGCGCATGGCGACGCCCTTGCGGCTCTTGAGGAAGAACCAGCCGAAGCCAAGCAGGAAGAGCACCGCGACAACGGCGCCCAGCAGGTGGATCGGGTTCAGATAGATGAAATGGTCGCCGATGATGATCGGCGCGTCGTCGATGGGCAGGTTGAGGGGGCGCGTGCCGCTGCCGAAGAAGAACGGGCCGGCGCCGCGCAGCAGCGCCGCCAGCCCGATGGTCGCCATGATGATCGCGACGATCGGCCGCCCGATCATCGGGCGCAGCACCGTGCGCTCCAGCCCGACATTGAAGAGCACCATGAAGACGACCGAGAGCGCGATCGCCAGCCAGAGCGGGAAGCCGTAGGAGGCCGCGCAGGCGCCGACGATGATGCCCGCGATCATGACGAACTCGCCCTGCGCGAAATTGATCGCGTCGGTGGATTTGTAGATCAGCACGAAACCCAGTGCGATCAGCGAATACATCAGCCCGATCAGGACGCCGGAGACCACCAGCTCCAGGAAAAAGCCCCAATTGAAGTCCGCCATAGGGGATGCGCTCCTCTCAGGCCGCGTCTTGGATCTGCATGCGGTTGTCGATGAAGGCCTCGCGCCCGTCCTCGAAGGTGACGGCGGTGCGCAGCGCGACGGAGGTCCCGCCGGAATAGAACGCCTCGATCACATCGGCGTATTTGTCGGCGATGAAGGACCGGCGCAGCTTGCGGGTGCGGGTGATCTCCGCATCGTCCGCGTCGAGGTCCTTGCCGAGCAGCAGAAAGCGTTTCACCCGGCCGGCTTCCGGCAGGCCGCGATTGATCCGCTCGATCTCGCTGCGGATCAGCTCGTAGGTCTCCGGCTTCTGGCTGAGGTCCATATAGTTGGTGTAGGCGAGCGCCTGGCGCTCGGCCCAGTTGCCGACCGTGTTGAGGTCGATGGCCACCATCGCGCAGATGAACGGGCGCTTGTTCCCGAAAGACACCACCTCGCTCACATAGGGCGAGAATTTGAGCTTGTTCTCGATGAATTGCGGCGCATAGGCGGAGCCGTCCGAGAGCTGGCCGACATCCTTGGCGCGGTCGATCACCACGATATGGCCGCGCTCGTCCATGAGCCCGGCATCGCCGGTGCGGAACCAGCCGTCCTCGTCGAACGCCTCCTGCGTGGCGTCCTCGGCCTTGTAGTAGCCGTTGAACACGCCGGGGCTCTTGACGAGGATTTCGCCGGTGTCGGCGATGCGCACCGTCACCCCGTCGCAGACCGGCCCGACCGTGTCCGGATTGGCCTGCCCGTCCGGCTGCACCGAGACCACGCCGGTGACCTCGGTCGAGCCATATACCTGTTTCAGGTTGACGCCGAAGGAGCGGAAGAAGCGGAAAGTGTCCGGCCCGAGCGGCGCGCCGCCGGTCAGCGCCCAGCGCGTGCGCCGGAAGCCCAGCTGGTCGCGCACCGGCCCATAGACCAGGAATTCGCCGAGCCGGTAGCGCATGCGGAGCCCCGACGAGACCGGCTTGCCCTCGACCCGGCAGGTCTCCACCTGCTCTGCGACACCGCGGAAATACTCGAAAACCCGCCGTTTCAGGGCGGATGAGTCGTTCGCGCGCACCAGGATGTCGGAGAGCATCGTCTCCCACAGGCGCGGCGGCGCGATAATTCCCATGGGACTGAGTTCGCGGAGGTCCCGGCGCAGGGTTTCAGGGCTCTCGGGGCAGTTAATCGTCGAACCCACCATCAGGGCGGCGCAGAGCCCGTAAAGCGAATCGCCGACCCAGGCCATCGGCAGATAGGCCAGATAGTCGTCGCCCTCCCGCACATCCTCCACCTTGCAATAGATCTCCGCCGTCCGGACAAGGTTGTCATGGCTCAGCATGACGCCCTTCGGCCTCCCGGTCGTGCCCGACGTGTAGCAGATGAGGCCGATATCGCCGGGCGCCACTTCCTTGCAGAGCGCCTCGAAATCGCCTCCGGCGGCGCGGCCTTCCTCCTGAAGGTCGGAAAACGAGGCCAGGATTTCCTCGTCGTAATCCATCATGCCGCGGGGGTCGGAATAGACGAGCAGCTCCAGCGTCGGCAGTTCGTCGCGAATGGAGAGGATCTTGTCCGCCTGCTCCTGGTCCTCGGCGACGACGACCTTGACCTCGGCATGGTTGAGAACGAAGGCGAGTTCGCGCGCGATCGAGTCCTGATAGACCGGCACGGCCGCGCCGCCGAGGCACATGGCCGCCAGCTGCGACCAGTAGAGATGCGGGCGGTTGTCGCCGATCACGGCGAGCTTGTCGCCCTTGCCGAAGCCGCGCGCCTTGAGGCCCAGCGCGCAGGCGCGGATATTGTCGGCATAGCCCTGCCAGTCCCAGGTGTCCCAGATGCCGTAAAGCTTCTCGCGGATCGCCGGCTTCTGCGGCCGCGTCTCGACATTGGCAAGCAGCAGCGCCGGAACCGTCCTTGCCTCGGCCATGGCGTCGTCCTCCCTAATGCGCCGTGCCGAGATAGGCTTGGATGACCTTGGGGCTCGCGCGGACCTCATCCGGCGTGCCCTCGGCGATCTTCTCGCCCATGTCCAGCACGGCGACGCGGTCCGATATGTCCATCACCACGCCCATGTCGTGCTCGATCAGCACGATGGTCGTGCCCCACTCGGCGGAGACGTCGAGGACGTAGCGCACCATGTCCTCCTTCTCCTCCTGGTTCATGCCCGCCATCGGCTCGTCCAGCAGCAGCAGGGTCGGGTCCGAAGCGAGCGCGCGGCCGAGCTCGACGCGCTTCTGGAGGCCGTAGGCGAGCGCGCCGGCCGGCGTCTTGCGCAGGTCGGAGAGCTTCAGGAAGTCGATGATCTCCTCGCAGCGCCGGCGGTGTAGAATTTCCTCCTTCTGCGCCGGCCCCCAATAGAGCAGCGACGAGAACACGCCGGACTTGAGCCGCACATGGCGGCCCAGCATCAGATTGTCGAGCACCGTCAGGCCGCGGAAGAGCGCGATGTTCTGGAAGGTGCGCGCAATGCCGAGCTCGGCGATCTGGTTCGGCTTCATCCGGCCGATGTCCCTGTCCCGGAACAGGATCGCCCCCTGGTCCGGCTTGTAGAAGCCCGACACCATGTTTAGCAATGTGGTCTTGCCCGCGCCATTGGGGCCGATAATGGCGAAAATCTCGCCTTTCCTGACGGCGGTGGAAATGCCGGCGACAGCGCGGACGCCGCCGAAATTCTTGCTCACCCCTTCGACCGACAGGGCGGGACCGGCATCCGGCCCCCGATTCATGCCATCTGGCATCCGCCCCCCTTGCCGCCATTTAACTGTCCTATCAACGCTAGACAGTTCGGGTGCAAACCGGAAGACAAAAAATCGCGCCCCGGCTCGATCGCTGTCGGCCGCTCAGCCCAGGCGGTGCCGGTAGAGCGCGAACAGGCGCTCCCAGTGCCGCTCCGCCGCCGGGAGGTCGTAGCACCAGCGTTCCGGGAAGGCGAAGCCGTGATGCACGCCCGGATAGATCTCCAGCTCGCCCGGATTGCCGGACGCCTCGAACAGCGTCCCCAGTTCGGCCACCATGTCGGGCGGCGCGAGGTCGTCATGCTCGGCGCAGGCGATATAGAGTTCGCCCTTCGCCTGTCCGAGCGACAGATGCGGGCTTTCCTCGGCGCCCGACACCAGCCAGGTGCCGTAGAAGGACGCTGCGGCGGCGATCCTGTCGGGGTAGCGGGCCGCGGCGGCAAGCGCATAGGGGCCGCTCATGCAATAGCCATGCGCGCCGACCGGGCCGGGCGCGGCGTCGGCCTGCCCGTCGAGCCAGGCCAGCATGGCGCCCACATCCTCCATGACCGGAGGGATCGTCATGCGCGTGCGCACGGCCCGCATGGCGGCCTGTTCCGCGCTTCCCTTCTCAAGCACGTCCGGGCCGTATTTGGTGTCCCGCCCGGCGCGGTAATAGAGGTTCGGCAGCAGCACGAAATAGCCGACCGACGCCAGCCGCCGGGCCATCCGGTAGAGCTCCTCGCGAATGCCGGGCGCGTCCATCAGCATCAGCACCGGCGGGAACGGCCCGCCCCGCTCCGGCCGGCAGATGAAGGTTTCCATCGCGCCCGCGCGCGTTTCGATGTCTGTGATCGCCTCGATCATGGCGGTTCCTCGCCCTCCGGTCCCGGCGCACTATACAGTGGCGGGGAAATGGGCCACCATTTTCCGTCAGCCGGACAGACGCAAGGAGCGCCCGATGCACGCCTCGGATATCGTCTTCGCCCTCAAGGAAGCCTCGGACGGCCCGCATGCGCTCCAGAATGTCCGCCGCGTGCTGAACGACTGGCGCGGGCGCATCGACGAGATTGCAGCGGCGCTCGACTTCATTCCCGGCACTGACGGCAACGCCAACCAGGCCTTCTACCGCACGCCGGAGCTCAGCGTTCTCAAGGTGCTGTTCCCCTCCGGGCGGCGGACGCCGCCGCATGACCACGGCTCCTGGGCGGCGATCCTGGTGCTTTCGGGCTCGGAAAAGAACACGATCTACCGCCGCGGCGATGACGGCCTCGAATACGCCAATGAGGCCGTGTTGACGCCGGGCGCCATCCTGACCATGCCGGCCGATGCCGCGCATGTGGCCGAATGCTTGGGTGGCGAACCGGCGATCGGCCTGCATGTCTATGGCGGCGATGTGCTGGGCGTGAAGCGCAGCATGTGGGATCCGGACACGCTCGAAGAGCACCCGCTCAAATGGGACCATTACGAGAGTCTGGCGCAGAGGGCGTCCGCAGCCGACAAGGCGCCGCTGACCTGACGCGCGCCTGTCGCGCGCGTCCGATTTCCCAAGCATAAGGAGAGCCTCACCCATGGCAGAAACCGGCCAACCCGCCCCGGCATTCCGGGTCGTCAACCAGGACGGCGCGCCCGTCGGCCTGGAGGACTTCGCCGGGCGGCATGTCCTCATCTGGTGGTATCCGAAGGCCGACACGCGCGGTTGAACCATCGAAGGCAACGGGTTCCGTGACCGAATCCACAACTTCGAGGCAAAGAACACGACGATCGTCGGGTGCAGTTTCGACACGCCGGAGGACAACAAGGCCTTCCGGGACAAGTTTTCCTTCCCGTTCGACCTGTTGAGCGATTCCGACAGGGCGATGTCGGTCGCCTACGGCGCGGCGGCGGACGCCGACGCCGCGCGGCCGAAACGCATCTCGGTGCTCATCGGCCCGGACGGCAGGGTCGTCAAACGCTACGACGCGGTGACGCCGGCCGACCACCCGGACGAGGTGCTCGCCGACTTGGGTTGACCGGCGGATATTCCATCTCCGGATCCTGCCGGATTGCATTCCCGAAACCGAAGCCGCCCGCAGACCATGCGGGTGGCATCTTTTCCATAAGGACTGTGTTTGACCGAATTTTCACTTCCAATACTTCCATGCGGAGAAGGGATGATGGTGAATGATGATACCAATGGAATCTTTTGATGGACCACTATCGCAGCTATTTTCTAGAAGCTGTAAACGCAAGCTATACACTCCGTAATTATCAACTTAATTTTGGCAAGCATCCGCGTTTATATGGAGATAGCTTTTGATAAAATCATCGGTGATATCGACAATCTTTGAAATAATATAAGTCCCCAAAATAATCGCTGGCTTCCGTTGCATGAGCACTTCCTGCAAATATCGTGATGATGATGATCGCGGCTCGAATACATCGGCACTTCATTACCGTTACACTTCGATCGGGTCCGGTCCAAGCATCGCAATTACCATATGCCGCCTTTCAGTGGGTCCGCCAAGAGACGCGCGCCTCAATCCAGGATGAAATGCGGGACGAAACAGGCGTCGTCGGTGGTGACGGCGCCTTCGTCCTCGCGGATGCACATGCCGGCGGGCTCGCTCGCCACCAGCCAGACGCCGCACATCGGCCGCCGGCCGCCGAATGAGGGCAGCGGCGCCGGCGCCTGGCGCACGAACCCTTCCGCGCCATAGGGTCCGTCGAGGCCCTCGGCCGGGCGCCCGTCCTCGACGAAGGTGATGTTCGCGCCTTCGCGGGAGAGCAGCGGCTTGCGGACATAGCGCCCGCCGAGGGAGGCCGCCTTCGGGTCGTCCTCGAAGAATGTGGGCAGCAGGTTGGGGTGGCCCTCGAACATCTCCCAGAGCAGCGCCAGCAGGCCCTTGTTGGACAGCACGGCCTTCCAGCCCGGCTCGATGAACTGCGCGCCCGAACCGGGTATGCGGCTGCCGAACTCCTCCTCCATCAGCCATTCCCAGGGATAGAGCTTGAAGAGCCAGCGGATCGGCTCGTCGTCGAGACCGGTGAAGCGGCCATTGTCGGCGAGCCCGATATCCTCCATGAACAGGCGCTGCGTGGCGACGCCCGCCTGCCGGGCGCAGTCCTCCAGATATTCGACGGTGCCGAGGTCCTCGTCGGTATCCCGCGCGCAGGCGAGATGCAGCGCGCCGTCAATGCCGAAACGCCCGAAGGCGTCGATCAGCCGCTCATGCAGCGAGTTGAACTGGTCCGCGCCCTCCGGGATCAGGCCCTGCGCCATCGCCTGTTCCAGCCAGACCCACTGGAATATGGCGCTTTCATAGAGGGCGGTCGGCGTGTCGGCATTGTATTCGTAGAGCTTCGCCGAGCCTTCGCCGTCATAGCGGAAGTCCATGCGCCCGTAAAGATTGCGCTCGCCGTTCCGCCAGCTGTCCGCGACATAGCCCCGGAACATCTCCGGGATCGCGAGCCGGCGCAACACCTCCTCGTCCGCCACGGCCCGCTCGACAACCTCGAAGCACATCTGCTCCAGCTCCTCCGCCGGCTCTTCGAGGTCTTCCTCGATCTCCCGGAGCGTGAAGCGATAGGCATGGGCCTCGTCCCAATAGCGCTCGCCATCGGGCGTGTGGAAGGTGAAGCCGTGCTCCTCCGCGACCTCGCGCCAATTATCGCGCGGCCTGACCGCCCTGCGCTCCATCACGCGCCGGCGCGGAACCCGGTGGCGCGTGCCCGCGCGCCGAAGCCGCCGCGCTGCTGGGTGTGGAGCTTCTGCGCCGGGCGCCCGGCGGCACGCTCGGAGACCTGGGTGCGGCCGACCGCGCCGCCGACGGAGCGGTTGTTGGCGGTGCGGAAATTCTTGGCATCGTCCCGCGAGCGGTAAAGCGGCTGCGTATGCGCGCGCCCGCCCATCATCTGGCCCATCATGAAGCCCGCCATGAGCGGCATGAACACGCTGCCGCCCGTATTGGTCTGATAGGGCGAGACCTCGCAGCCCTCGGCGCCGAAATCGGCCTCGCACTCGGCGCGCGAGGCGTATTTGGGCGCGACTTCCGCATGCTGCGTCTTCGCCGCGTCGAACTCGCCATAGCACTGCTCCGCCGTGAGGCCCTGTTCGGCGACGCACTGCTCCACCGTCTCGAAGATCGCCGCCTCCGTCTTCGGCTCTCCGCACGCGGTCAGGGTGAGCGCCGAGGTTCCCATCATGACGAGCGCAATCCGGCTCGAGCGTTTCATCGCATGCCCTCCTTCTGCAAGAGCGGTTCAGCGGGCGAGGCGCATCTCGACCAGATTGGCGAAATAGCTCGATCCGACAGGCAGCACCTCGTCGTTGAAATCGTAGCGCGGATGATGCAGCCCGGGATCCTCGCCCGTCACGCCGCCGCCGAGCCAGATATAAGACCCCGGCCGCTCGAGCAGCATGTAGGAAAAGTCCTCGCCGCCCATCACCGGCGCGACGGTGCCGTCCACCCTGGCCTCGCCGACCGTGGCGGCGGCGGCAGCGGCAGCGAAGCCGGTTTCGCGCTCGTGGTTGACGGTCGGCGGATAGCCGCGCTCATAGTCGAAATCCGCGCGCCCGCCCATCGCCGCTGCAACCGCCTCGGCGATGCGGGTCATGCCGGCCTCCATGGCGTCGCGGACCCCCGGATCGAAGGTCCGCACCGTGCCGTAGAGCGCGGCGGTGTCCGGAATGACATTGAAGGCGGTGCCGGCGTGGAACATGGTCGTGCTCAGCACCGCCGACTTGATCGGATCGGCGGTGCGCGACACCAGGGTCTGCCAGGTCGTGACGATCTGCGCGCCGATGGCGACCGGATCGACCGACAGATGCGGCATGGCCGCGTGCCCGCCCTTGCCCTGGACGGTCAGCGAGAAGCGGTCCGCCGCCGCCATCATCGGGCCCGGAACCACGCCGATAGTGCCGGCCGGAAGCATGGGCGCATTGTGCAGGCCATAGACCTCGTCGCAGGGAAAGCGCTCGAACAGCCCCTCCTCGACCATTTTGAGACCGCCGGCGCCGCCTTCCTCCGCGGGCTGAAAGATGAGGTGCACGGTGCCGTCGAAATTCCGCGTTTCGGCGAGATATTTGGCCGCGCCGAGCAGCATCGTCGTGTGGCCGTCATGGCCGCAGGCATGCATCCGGCCGGGATGCGCCGACTTCCAGGGAGACTCGTTCTCCTCGTCCATCGCCAGGCAGTCCATATCGGCGCGCAGGCCGATGCTGCGCCCGGAGGACCCGTTGCCCCGGATGACGCCGACCAGCCCGGTGCCGGCGATGTTGCGCGTCACCTCGACGCCCCAGCTCTGCAGGCGCTCGGCAACCAGGTCCGAAGTCCGGTGCTCCTCATAGCCGAGTTCGGGATGCATGTGGAAATCGCGCCGCCATTCGGTCAGCTGTTCATGGTCGGCGGCGATGGAATTGACGATCGGCATGAGTCCTTAGGCCTCCCTGGCTGCGTCCGTCCGCGACGGCCCGGCAACGAGCCCCGCATCCTCCGTCTCGAGTTCCTGTTCGATGGCGGCGATGGCGGCATCCTGGCCGGGCGCCGGCGGGGCCGGCGGTCGCCACTCAAGACTATCGAAAACTCCACAATGGGGACAGGCCCCGTTCCACGCGGCCGCCATATTACCGCAAGCCCGGCAGAACCAGGCCGGATCGCCCGGCGCCAGCCTTGCCCGCGCCAGCCAGTTCCGGACCCCTTCGGTGTCGCCGTCCGCGAGCGCGATGCTCGCCATCTGGCGGCAGATATGCGCGGGCGCGCCGTCGCCTGCAAGCGGCTCGATCAGCTTGCGGGCGTCCGCCTGCTGTCCGGCCGCGAGCGCCAAGTCGGCGAGCAGCGCGCGCGTTTCCGGCCGCGCGGCATCGCCCTTCAGCAGGCGCTGGCCCTGCGTGAACCGCACGGCAGGCGTCAGGCGGCTCCACAGCGCCTCCAGCGCGTCGCCCAGCATCGGATGGGGTGCTTTTGCCCAGCCGTCGCGGAGAATTTTCTCCGCCCGGCTCCCATGGCCGGCCGCGCCTTCCAGACACGCCATACGGGCCGTCGCGGCAGGCAGGGCGGGTTCGAGCTTCCAGGCGGTGCGGGCATGACTCAGGGCCGCGGCCTTGTCTCCGCGCTCCTCGGCGAGACGGGACCGCTCCACGGCGATCACCGCGCGCCGGCGCTTCAAATCCTCTCCGCGGACCAGTTTCCTCGCAGCCAGCGCCTCCAGCGCCGCCGACGCGCCCTCCCAGTCGCCGCTCGCTGTCCGCAGGTCGAACAAGGCGTCCAGCACCCAGGGCGTGCCCGGCCGCTCCTTCTGCGCGCGGTCTGCAATCGCGAGCGCCTCGGCCCGGTTCCCGGCGCGCTCGGCCTGCGCCATCAGGCCGCGCAGGCCGAGCAGGCTGGTCTCCGGCTCGTCCACCATCGCCTGGAAGAACCGCCG
>LXNI01001366.1_pt1 | contig 21643 bp, 20 predicted proteins | sample 809091 | NCBI WGS metagenome assembly LXNI01 (sample SAMN04870527, study PRJNA318959) | sponge metagenome | biome: 01000161; feature: marine sponge reef; material: water | host: Sarcotragus foetidus | place: Greece: Milos, Mediterranean Sea | collected 2013-05-29 | depth 5-7 m | reverse complement strand
GTTCGCGGCGGAGAGCTTGGCGGCCGGACAGGGCCACGTGGCCGTGGGCGGCGACGGCCGGGCCTCGACGGGACCGTTGCGAGGGGTGCTCCACCGGGCCCTGACCGAGGGTGGCGTCGACGTGACGGACGTAGGCCTCGTGCCGACTCCCCTGCTCTACTACGCGACGCACGTCCTGGGGACGGCCACCGGCATCATGATCACGGGATCGCACAATCCGCCGGAGTACAACGGCCTCAAGATGATGATCGGCGGCGTCACCTTGGCCGAGGATCGCATACTTGAGTTGCGCCAACGCATCGAGCGTAGGGCGTTCACAACGGGTTCCGGCTCCTTCCGCTCTGCCGAACTCCTGGACCACTACACGGATCGCATAGCAGGCGATGTGACCCTCGACCGACCGCTCAAGGTCGCCGTCGACTGCGGCAACGGGGTCGCCGGGCTCGTCGCACCCCGACTCCTCGCGGCGTTGGGTTGCGAGGTGATTCCGCTGTTCACGGAGGTCGACGGGACGTTTCCCAACCACCATCCCGATCCCGCGGAAGCCGCGAACCTGGTCGACGTGATCGACGCCGTGCGCACGGCGGACGCCGACCTCGGCATCGCCTTCGACGGCGACGGCGACCGCCTGGGCGTTGTGACGGATGAAGGCGAAATCGTCTGGCCGGACCGTGCCATGATGCTGTTCAGCCGGGATCTCGTCAGCCGCAATCCGGGCGCGAAGGTCGTCTTCGACGTGAAGTGCAGCCGGCACCTGCCCGCGCTCATACGCGACTACGGCGGGGAACCGATCATGTGGAAGACCGGCCACTCCCACATCAAGGCGAAGATCCGCGACTCCGGCGCATTGCTGGGCGGCGAGTTCTCCGGGCACATCTGCTTCGTCGAGCGCTGGTTCGGGTTCGACGACGCCATCTACAGCGCCGCGCGCCTGGTGGAGATCCTGGCGGCGGATCGGCGGCCGGCGAGCGAGGTTTTCGCGGACTTTCCGTCGACGGTCGCAACGCCGGAAATCAAGGTGCGGACGACGGAAGCGCGCAAGTTCGCGATCGTCGAGGAACTGGCGTCGGGCGCGGACTTCGACGGTGGCCGCGTGAACGGCATCGACGGCGTCCGCGTAGACTATCCCGACGGGTGGGGCCTGGTTCGCCCGTCGAACACCAGCCCGAACTTGAGCTTGCGCTTCGAGGCCGACGACCCGGTGGCGTTGGACCGCATCCGAGGGGTCTTCGATGCCGCACTCGCGGCCATCGACACGGACCTCAAGTTCCTCGGGCAGCGGTAGGGGGTCGCCATGCCGGACGCCACGGCCAAGGTACTGATCGAGGCGCTGCCGTACATCCGCCAGTTCCACGGCGCAACCATCGTGGTCAAGTACGGCGGCAGTGCCATGGTGGACGACGACCTGAAGCGCGCATTCGCCCGCGACGTCGTGCTCATGAAGCTTGTCGGCATGAACCCCGTGGTGGTGCACGGCGGCGGGCCGCAGATCGGCGACCTGCTTGATCGTCTGAACATCCCCACCAAGTTCGTCGACGGCCTGCGCGTGACGGACGCGGCGACCATGGACGTGGTGGAGATGGTTCTGGGGGGGCTCGTCAACAAGGACATCGTGTCGCTGTTGAACACGGCCGGCGGCCGCGCCGTCGGCATCAGCGGCAAGGACGGCGATCTGATCCGGGCGCGGAAGCTCAAGGTGACGCGTAGCGCGCGCGACGGCGACGAGCACCGGACGGACGGCGTGGGCGTGCCCGAGATCATCGACATCGGGCACGTCGGGGAGGTTGACGTGGTGCATCGCGCGTTGCTCGATACGCTCATCGGCAGCGGTTTCGTACCGGTCATCGCGCCCGTTGGCGTCGGTCCGGACGGGGAGTCCTACAACATCAACGCGGATTTCGTGGCCGGGGCGGTCGCCGAACGCCTGCATGCCGAGAAACTCGTGCTGCTGACCAACACGGCCGGCATCCTCGATGGGCAAGGCAACACGGTGACCGGGCTGACGCGCGCGGACGCCCGCGCCCTGATCGCGGACGGCACGGTGTCCGGGGGCATGCTGCCCAAGGTCGAGTGCGCCCTGAACGCGATCGAGGGCGGGGTCAAGACCGCGCACATCATCGACGGACGCGTGCCCCATGCCCTGTTGCTCGAGGTCTTGACCGATCATGGCGTCGGTACGCTCATCAAGGCGCGCACCGGTCCCCCGCCCGCCCCGCGAGCCAGCGACGGAGGTCGCTTCCCATGAAGCGGCCCGACCGGCGCCGCCAGATACTCGAGGCCTATGCCTCGATGCTCGAAACGCACCCCGGCAAGCGGGTCACCACCGCGGCTCTGGCGTCCGAGATCCGCGTATCCGAGGCGGCGCTGTACCGGCATTTCCCGACCAAGGCGAAGATGATCGACGGCCTGATCGACTTCGCGGAAGAGACGATCTTCAGCCGCGTCGGCAAGATCGTCGACAGCGGCCAGCCGCCGCCAGCGAAATGCCGCGGGATCCTGCTGCTTCTGTTGTCGTTCTGCGAGACCAACCCGGGTTTCGCGCGCGTCTTCGTCGGCGATGCGCTCATTGGCGAGACGCCGCGTTTGCAGGCCCGTGTGCGCCAATTCTTCGACCGTATTGAAACGCAGTTGCGGCAACTGGCACGCGAGTCGCAGGCGGTGCGCGTGCAGGCGCCGCGGCTCGGCCCGAACGCATGCGCCAACCTGCTCCTGGCAAGCGCCGAGGGCAGGATCGCGCAGTTCGTGCGCACCGAGTTCAAGGCCGTCCCAACCGCCGATTGGGCCGAGCAGTGGGCCGTGCTGGAGTCCGCAGCCTTCTAAAAGATTGGCCCCTTGGTACGCGGACGTCTTCTCAGCTTCCCGTGATCTCGCGCCGGTACCGCGCCAAGCGCCCCGCCTGCTCGCGGAACACGTCACGCGAGCCGAGGTAGCTGATCACGTCGTCGAGGTTGGCCACGCAGCGCACCGGAACCCCGAAGTCGCGCTCGAGAACCTGCACCGCGGTGTCGCGTCCGCCGGCGACAGGCTCCTGGCGGTCGAGCGCCAGCACCACGCCGACCGCTTCGCCGCCGGCCGCGCTGACCAGATCCAGTGCCTCGCGCTTCGCCGTCCCGTCGGTGACCACGTCGTCGACGATGGCCACCTTGCGTCCGCCCATGGGCGCACCCACGAGGACGCCGCCCTCGCCATGGGTCTTGGCCTCCTTGCGGTTGAAGGCCGCGCCCGTGTTGAGTCCGTGGTCGCGGTGCATGGCGACAGCCGTCGCGGTGGCGATCGGAATGCCCTTGTAGGCCGGTCCGAACAGGACGTCGGGTAAGTCGGGTAGCTGCAACGCCTCGGCCGCGTAGGCGGACCCGAGCACGCTCAGCCCCTCGCCGTCGGCAATCAGCCCCAGGTTGAAGAAGTACGGACTGCGGCGGCCGGACTTCAGCACGAAGTCGCCGAAGGCGAGCACATTGCGGGCGATCATCTCGCCCACGAAAGCCAGCGCCGCGCTGCGGTCGTCCGCGGTCACGAGGCCAGCGCCTGCCTCTGGGCTTCGAAGAGACCGCCGATGCCCGTCTCGGCAAGGCCGAGGAGTTCGTCGAGAGCGCTGCGGGCGAATGCGCCCTGTTCGGCTGTGCCCTGGATCTCGATGAACCCGCGTCCCTCCAGCATCACGACGTTCATGTCGGTATCGGCCTTGGAATCCTCGGCGTAGTCGAGATCGAGCACGCCGAACCCCCGGTAGATGCCCACCGAGACCGAAGCCACAAGGCCGAGGAACGCCTTCGGCGCCACCCGGGAGACGGCGTCGGCCAACGCCACGCAGCCGCCGGTGATGGACGCGGTGCGCGTGCCGCCGTCGGCCTGAAGGACATCGCAGTCGATCTTGACGGTGCGCTCGCCGAGGGCGTCGAGATCGACGGCGGCGCGCAGCGAGCGGCCGATCAGGCGTTGGATTTCGACGGTGCGGCCGCCCTGCTTGCCGCGTGCGGCTTCCCGGTCGTTACGCGTATGGGTGGACGCGGGCAGCATGCCGTACTCGGCGGTGATCCAACCCCGGCCCTGGCCGCGCATGAATGGCGGCACCTGGTGCTCGAGGCTGGCCGTGCAGATCACCTTGGTGTCGCCGAAGGCGATCAGGACGGAGCCCGCGGCATGCTTGGTGAACCCGCGGGTGATGGTCACGGGTCGTGGTTCGTCGGTCGCGCGGCCGCTGGGGCGCGAGCGCACGCCAGGGCGCACGGGTCCGTTGGATCGCACGGTCATGCAGTCTCCTTGTGATGCCGGTGCAGGATCTCGTCGGGGCAGGCAACGCCTCATGGGCGTGTCGCGCGAGCCATTATAATCCTTGGCGATTCCACGAACCCGGGCGCCACCCACGCCTTGATGCCATGGTAGCGAGCATGACTGCGTTCGGGCGCGCCGGCTGCGCCCTGGTGGGCTGGGAAATCCGTTCGGTCAACCACCGCTACCTCGAATTGGGCTTTCGGCTACCCGACCAGCTCCGCGACCTCGAACGCCGGCTGCGGGAGTTGGCACTGCGCCGCATGCGCCGCGGCAAGGTCGACGCGACGTGCAAGTTGGCGACCGCCGAGATCACGCCGCAGGTCGATGCCCAGGCCGTTCGGCATCTTCTCGTGGCCGTGGAGGCCATTCGCAGCCAGGCGCCAAGCGAGTTGATCGGCCCGGCGAACCCGTTGGATCTGATGCGCTTCCCCGGCGTATTGGCGGACTCGGGCGGCGACGTCGACGCCCTGAAGACGGCCGCGGTCGAGGGCTTCGTGGCCGCGCTCGACGACCTGGCGGAGCATCGGGCCAGCGAAGGCGCGAACCTGGCGGCCTTGCTCGGCGAGCGGTTGATCGAAGTCGAGCGCATCGTGGCGGCCGTTCGTGATCGACTCGCCGGCCAGGGTGGCTACCTGCGCAACCGTTTGCTCGACCGCGTGCAGGCCTTGACCAAGGGCGTGGACGGAGGCCGGCTGGAAGGAGGTCGGCTGGAACAGGAAGTGGCCTTGCTCGTCAACAAGGCCGATGTCGCGGAGGAGCTGGACCGCCTGGAGATGCACGTCGGCGAAGCGCGCACGAGCCTCGCCGGCGACGAGCCCTGCGGTCGGCGTCTCGATTTCCTGATGCAGGAACTCGGCCGTGAAGCCAACACCCTCGCTGCCAAATCCATTCTTCCCGATGCCGCACGCCTGGCCGTGGACCTCAAGGTCGTGATCGAGCAGATGCGCGAGCAGGTGCAGAACGTCGAGTAGATGAGCCGTCTGGGTACGCTTTTCGTGATCTCGGCGCCGTCAGGCGCCGGGAAGACTTCCCTGATCAGCGCTCTTGCGGAAAGTGACTGCTCACTCACCGTATCCATCTCGCATACGACCAGGCCGAAGCGCGCCAACGAAGCCGATGGTGTCCACTATCACTTTGTCGCGCCCGGGACATTCGCGGCGATGCGCGCCCGGGACGAGTTCCTCGAGTGCGCGGATGTCTTCGGCCACGCCTACGGCACGTCGCGACGCGCCGTTTTCGATGCCGTGGAGGCGGGCCGCGACGTGATCCTCGAGATCGACTGGCAGGGGGCGGCGCAGGTGCGCGCCCGCTGGCCTTCCGCGGTTGCGATTTTCCTGCTTCCGCCTTCGCGGGATGCCTTGGCGGCGCGTTTGCAGGGCCGGGCGCAGGACGGGCCGGACGTGATCGCGGCGCGGACGGCGCAGGCCGTGGCGGACATGTCCCACCATGCCGAGTTCGACCACGTGGTCGTCAACGATGATTTCGCCGCGGCCGTTGCGGCCCTGCGGGAGATCGTGCAAGCGACGCGCGCGGGGCGTCGGCTGGTGCCTGTCGACCACGGTGCGTTGATCGCCGAACTGTTGTCTTGAGTCATGGACAGCGGGTAGACTCCCGCTAGTTGAAACAACTTGTAACGAACATGGCCCGAGTCACCGTTGAAGACTGTCTTGATCATGTGAGCAACCGCTTCGAACTGGTCGTGCGCGCCACGCGCCGCGCCCGGCAGATGCATCGCGGCGCCGAGCCGCTGCTGCCGGAGGAGGACGACAAGGAAACGGTGATCGCGTTGCGGGAAATCGCCGAGGGCCTGATCACGGACGAGGTGCTCGAAGCCGGCGATCTCCTCCCCATCGAGGAGGAGCCGCAGGTGGAGGTCGGAATGCCGTTCGGCGGCTTGGGAGATGACCGAGCAGACGACTTCTAGCGGAGGCCCTTGGCCGGGACTTTTGCCGGGCACCCAGGGCAACGCCGGTCGCGTAGCCGCGACGGAAACAGACCCTGCCGCACCGCAGAATGGCGACACCGCCGGGTCGGCGCAACCGGACAACGGCCGCGGCGGGTACTTTCAAAACCAGCTTCGCGCCCGGGCTCAAGCCCCCGAAGTCGCCGTACCCACCACCATCGACGATCTGCGTCTGACGCTTCTCGAATACCTCCCGGAAGCGGAGGTCGCGGACATCGTACGCGCGTACGCCTTCGCGGAGGACGCCCACGACGGGCAGGTGCGGCGCACGGGCCACGATTACATCACCCACCCCTTGGCGGTTGCCAACGTCCTGACGACCATGCACATGGATCGCCAGTCGATCATGGCGGCGATCCTGCACGACGTTCTCGAAGACACCGGGGTATCCAAGGCGACGCTCGCCGACGTGTTCGGCGCCGAAGTGGCCGAGATCGTCGATGGCGTCTCGAAACTGGCGACCATCTTCAAGTCCCGGGCGGAGGCCCAGGCCGAGAACTTCCAGAAGATGGCGATGGCGATGGCGCAGGACATCCGCGTCATCCTGGTCAAGATCGCCGATCGGCTTCACAACATGCGCACGATCGGCGTGATGCCGCCGGAGAAGCGAAAACGCACGGCTCGCGAAACACTTGAGTTCTACGCCCCCATCGCCAACCGCCTCGGCATGAACGCGGTTCGCGTGGAGCTCGAGGATCTCGCCTTCCAAGCGCTCTATCCGCTTCGCGCGGACCGGATCGGGCGGGCGCTGTCGGTGGTGCGCGAGAGCCAGTCCAGCCAGATGGTGGAACTCAAGCGCGACCTCGAGGCGAGTCTGCGGCGAGAGGGAATCGACGCCGCGGTGATCGGCCGTCGGCGGCACCTGTACTCGATCTACAGCAAGATGAAGACCCAGCGCACGTCGTTCAAGGACATCATGGACGTGTTCGGCTTCCGCGTCATCGTCGATCGCGTCGACACCTGCTATCGGGCCCTCGGCGTCGTGCACAACCTCTACAAGCCGGTGCCCAATCGCTTCAAGGACTACATCGCGATCCCGAAGGCCAACGGCTACCAGTCGCTGCACACCGGCTTGGTCGGCATGCACGGCGTGCCCATCGAGGTCCAGATCCGCACGCGGCAGATGGACACGATCGCCGACAACGGCATCGCGGGGCATTGGCTCTACACCGGCGAAGGCGACGTCAACGGCAGCCAGGTCCGTGCGCGCCAATGGGTTGCGGGCCTGTTGGACCTGCAGCAACGGGCCGGCAACTCCCTGGAGTTCATCGAGAGCCTGAAGATCGATCTGTTCCCGGACGAGGTGTACGTGTTCTCGCCGCGCGGTGAGATCTTCGAACTGCCGAAGGGTGCCTGTCCGGTGGACTTCGCCTACGCCGTGCACACCGACATCGGCAACCATTGCGTGGCCTGCCGTGTCGACCGTGCGCTCGCGCCGTTGTCGGTGTCGCTGGAGTCCGGGCAGACGGTGGAGATCATCACCGCGGCGGACGGACGCCCGAGCCCGAACTGGCTGGAATTCGTCGTCTCCAGCAAGGCCCGGGCCGCGATCCGCCAGGCCTTGAAGGTGCAGCAGCGGTGGGAGTCGGTACGTTTCGGACGTCACCTGCTCGATCGTTCGCTGGCCAACGGCGGCACCTCGATCAAGGCTCTCGATTTCCGCCGGCTGCGCAAGGTGTTCACGCACTTCGGCGTACGCAAGCTGGACGACCTCCTGGCCGAGATCGGCCTCGGCAACCTGATGGCCTACGTGGTCGCCCAGCGGCTGCTGGCGGCGGACAACCCGGACTACGAAGCCTTGGACATCGAACGCGGCGGTCCGGTAGCCATTCGCGGCGGCGAGGGGCTCGTGATCAGCTACGCGCGCTGCTGCGGGCCGGTCCCCGGCGACCACGTCGTCGGCCACATGACGCCGGGCAAGGGCTTCGTGGTGCACATCGAGACCTGCAACAACGTCCAGGACGTGCGGCGCCGCAACGAGCGCGACATCATTCCGACGCGCTGGGCGGAGCACACCGAGGGCGAGTTCGAGACGACGTTGCACATCGCCGTCACGCGTCGAAAGGGAGACATCGCCGAGTTGGCGGCGGCCGTGAATGCGGCGGACGCCGGCATCGACAACATCGCCGTCGATGAGCGCTCCGCGGACCTGTCGAGCGTGCGGCTGGCGCTGTCCGTCAAGGATCGAGACCACCTGGACCGTGTCCAGCAGCGGCTGTTGAGCGTTCCGGCTGTCCAACGCGTCGACCGCCCGGTTGACTGACGCGGGACGAGACCGTGCGCGGACGCCCCCGGACCGCTTGGCGGTTCGCATCGGCTTAGCCGTAGCGCCCGCCATTGCCCTACCGCTACCCACCTGATCCATGGCACAGGACGCCAGCCCGAGCGCCTTCCTCGACGCCGCGGTGACCAGTCTGCCGGGCATTGGCTCGGGCAACGCGGAGAAGCTCGCACGGCTGGCCATCCACACGGTCCGTGATCTCATCCTGCATGCGCCTTTCCGCTACCAGGACCGGACGCGGTCCGTGCCGCTGGACGAGCTGACTCCCGGGCGGGAGTGCTTGGTGACCGACCAGGTCGTCGGGGCCAGCATCGCCTACGGACGCCGCCGCTCGCTGGTCGTCACCCTCGGCGCGGCCGGTCCACGTCTGACGGTGCGGTTCTTCCACTTCAACGCCCGTCAGCGCCACGCCTTCCAGCCGGGACTGTGGATGCGCTGTTTCGGGGACGTGCGGCAGGGCCCGCACGGACTTGAGATGGCGCACCCGGAGTACCGACTGCATGGCGAGGAACCCGAATCGACGACGGCCGAGCTGACCCCGGTCTACCGCGTGACCCAGGGCCTCACGCCGAAGAGGCTCGGCCAATGGATCGCCAAGGCACTCGACCGCGCGGTCGAAGCCGAGTTCAGCCGTCTGCCGGATGGGCCGTTCCCGGACTTGCTGGCCGCGATCCGTTTCCTGCATCGACCAGCCGCGCAAGCCGACGCGGACGAGCAGATCGAGGTGGCGCGGTCGCGGGTCGCGCTCGACGAGATCACCGCGCACTACCTGGTTCTCAAGAACCGCCAGGCGCTGGCAAAGACGCACTCGACGTTGCCGCTCCCGTCGCGGGCGCAACTCGGGCGGGAACTCTTGCGTCAACTCGGCTTTCGCCTGACCCGGGCGCAGGCGCGCGTGACGGCGGAAGTGCTCAACGACTTGAGCAGCGACCGGCCGATGATGCGGCTCCTGCAAGGCGACGTCGGTTCAGGCAAGACGGTCGTGGCCGCGTTTGCCGCGATTCGTGCGGCCGAACACGGCTATCAGACCGCGATCATGGCACCCACCGAGATCCTCGCCGAACAGCACTACGAGACCCTGAGCCAGTGGTTGCCGCCGCTGGGCATTGATGTGGGGCTCGTCACGGGCCGCCAAAGTGCGGCGGAACGCCGTGCGCGGCTGGCGGCGGTGTCGGAAGGCCGTGGCCTCGTCGTCGTTGGCACGCACGCCCTGTTCCAGGCGGGTGTCGAGTTCCATGGGCTGGCGCTGGCCATCATCGACGAGCAGCACCGGTTCGGCGTGCACCAGCGCATGCAGTTGCGCGACAAGGGACGCTTGCCCCATCAGTTGGTGATGACCGCAACCCCGATCCCGCGGACGCTCACCATGGCCCTGTACGCCGACATGGACGTCTCGACCATCGACGAACTGCCGCCCGGTCGAACGCCGGTACGCACGCACCTGGCGATGATGTCGCGACGGCGCGAGGCGATCGAGCGTGTCGCCCGGGCCTGCGCGGCCGGGAGGCAGGCCTACTGGGTCTGCACGATGATCGAGGAGGACGAGGATGCCGACCCGAGCGGACGGCCGCCGCTGCACGCCGCCGTCACGACCTACGAGGAATTGACCGCAGCGATGTCCAACGGGTTGCGCCTCGGTCTGGTGCATGGCCGTCTGCCACCGGCCGAGAAGAGCGCCGTCATGGCGGATTTCAAGGCGCACCGAATCGACGTGCTCGTCGCCACCACGGTGATCGAAGTCGGCGTCGACGTGCCGAACGCGACGCTGATGGTGATCGACAACGCCGAGCGCCTGGGGCTCGCGCAGTTGCATCAGTTGCGCGGGCGCGTCGGCCGGGGCGCAGGCTCGAGCAGTTGCCTCTTGCTCTACGAGACGCCTCTGTCGAGCGTCGCCCGGCAACGCTTGACGGTCATGCGCGAGACCAACGACGGTTTCGCGATCGCGGAGAAGGATCTCGAGCTGCGCGGCCCCGGCGACGTGCTCGGAACACGCCAGACGGGTGAACAGACGTTCCGGCTGGCCGATCTTGCCGCCGACCGCGCCTTGGTCGCCAAGGCGGTCAGGCTGGGCGATCGGCTACTGGCCGAGGATCCGGCCACGGCGCGGGTGATCGTGGATACCTGGGCGAAGGGCGACATCGAATACGCCTCAGTATGAGGCGCCGACTCAGTATGACGTGGGGCGATATCGGGTACTCGTCCGTCTGGCAAGGACGCGTCCCTCTAGCGTGGATCCATGTCAAAGGAGATGCGCCGGCGCACACCCGTGACCTCGACCGGCTTGCCGTCCTCGACCACCGGCTCGAATCGGGAACCCCGGACGGCCGAAAGGGCAGAACGATCGAAGATGCCGGGCGGGTCCGACTCGACGACCTCGGCATCGCGCACCGCCCCGTCCTCGGTGATGGTGTAGCGAACGACAACGTGGCCGTCGAGCCGGCGGGAGATTGCGATCTTCGGGATCGTCGGCGTCACCCACTTGATCTGCACCGGACCCTTCTGGGATGCGGCCCGACGTGCCGGCGCGGTTCCGTACTTTCCGGCAAGCACGTTCGCGCCGATGTGGAGGAAGTCGGCGCTATCGACCGCCCCGAAGACGCTGTCGACCGCCACGCCGTCGGCGTCGACGTAGACAACGGCGGGATACCGGCGCTTGTCGTACCGGTTCGCTCGACCGCCACTCAGATCGCCGTCCAGCTTGACTGCAATCGTGTGCTCCGCAACCCAGGCAGCCACGTCGGGATCCTCGAAGGTCGTCGCCTCCATGACGCGGCACGGCGCGCACCACGTCGTGGTGTAGTAGAGGAGGGCCAGCTTCCCTTCCGCTTCGGCTCGGGCGATGGCCTTGCGCACGGAAAGGTCATGGAAGACCACGCCGCCGGCGACCGACGTCGCGGCGAAGAACGTGGTAGTGAGCAAGGCCGCAGCCCAACAGATCCTGTTCATCGCTACCCCGAAGTCGCACCGTGCTGCAAAAGTAGCATCTCCTGGTCGCACAATGCAAGCAAGCCCCATAGAAAAACAGGGTGCCATCCACTACGCTCGAATCCTTGCTGCCCATACCGCCTGTTCACCGAGGAGTTTGATGAGGAAGTGGCAATGCATCGTCTGTGGCTGGATCTACGACGAAGCGGAAGGTTGCGACTACGACGGCATCGCCCCAGGCACGGCATGGGAGGACGTGCCGGAGGATTTCGTCTGTCCGGAATGCGGGGTCGGCAAGGAGGACTTCGAGATGATCGAAATCGGCTGATCGGCTCCTAAAGGGGGGAGAATGAGCGAAACAGAAAACACGAGTGCATGGAGCCGGATCGTCGGCATCCCGCTGCACTGGCAGATTGCCATTGCGCTGGCCCTGGCGGCCCTGGTCGCCGCGCTCGCGAGCGAGACCAGCACGTTGCTCACGATGCGCGTGGTGGACATCCTGGATTTCTTCGGCGGCCTGTTCCTGAACGCGCTGAAGATGGTCGTCGTGCCGCTCATCGTGTCGTCGATCATCGTCGGCGTGCGCAACATGGCGAGCCAGGACTCCTTCGGCCGCGTCGGCGGCAAGACCGTGGGTTTGTACATCGTCACCGGGATCGCGGCGGTCGCCACGGGGTTGATCCTGGTGAACCTCCTCGGGCCCGGCACCGGCGAGTCCGCCAAGGCGTTGACCGCGGCGTTGCCCGACGCATCCCAGGTGCTGAGCAAGGTCGAAGGGCGGGGCACTGGAGACCTGGTCCAGGTGATCTCGCGGGCGATTCCACCGAACGTCATCGAGGCGGCCGCGAACACCGAACTGCTGGCACTGATCTTCGTCAGCGTCGTGTTCGGCTACTTCATGTCGCGCATGAACGGCCAGGCCGGCGACACGCTGCAGAGCTTCTGGACCGGCGTGCACGACGTGATGATCGCGATCACCATGTGGATCATGCGCTTCGCCCCGATCGGCGTCTTCGCGCTGGTGGGCAAGACGTTCATCCTGTCCGGATTCGAGGCGTTGGAGTCCCTGGGACTCTTCTTCGTCACCGTGCTGGCGGCGCTGGCGTTCCACTTCTTCGTCACCCTGCCGCTCCTGCTGCGGTTCATCGGCGGCGTCAACCCAATGGCCTACTACGGTCGCATCGTTCCGGCGCAGTTGACGGCGTTCTCCACCTCGTCCTCCTCGGCGACGCTGCCGGTCACGCTGAACAGTGCCGAGAAGGCGGGCATATCCAATCGCACGACAAGCTTCGTGCTGCCGCTCGGCGCCACGGTGAACATGGACGGGACGGCGTTGTACGAGTGCGTCGTGGTGATCTTCATCGCGCAGATCTACGGCTTCGACCTGGGCCTCTCGGGGCAGATCACGGTCGTGACGCTGGCGCTCCTGACCTCGATCGGTGTCGCGGGGATTCCGTCGGCGAGCCTGGTCGCCATCGCGTTGATCCTGCCGGCGGTGGGCTTGCCCGTGGAAGCCATAGCGCTGGTGCTGGTCGTCGACCGCGTGCTCGACATGTGCCGGACCTCGGTGAACGTCACGAGCGACCTGTCGGTCACGGCCATGGTCGCCCGCAGCGAAGGCGAGGAACTGCCCGACATACGCTCCCGGGCGGCGCCCGCCGCGGACGCGGCTTAGCCATGTGATCGGAGCCGACGGGCGTTGAGGGGGCCGCGCCGGTGGGCGCGAGACGGTTTGCGCGCACGTTGGCTCCGTATCTGCGGCTGATGCGCATCGACCGACCGGTCGGCACGCTGCTGCTGCTGTGGCCGACGCTGGCCGCCTTGTGGCTTGCGGCACGCGGCATGCCGCCCAGTGGGATCCTCGCGGCGTTCGTCGTCGGCACCTTCCTCGCGCGCAGCGCGGGCTGCGTCGTCAACGACATCGCCGACCGGAACTTGGACGCCCATGTGGCGCGCACCCGCGAGCGGCCGCTGGCCACGGCGGAGGTGTCGCTGACCGGCGCCCTTGTCCTGCTGGCGACGCTTGCGTTGGCTTGCCTCGCGGTCGTGCTGACGCTCAATCGCCTGGCGCAGGCCCTGGCCTTGGCCGGTGCCCTGGTGGCGACGGTCTACCCGTTCCTCAAGCGCTGGACGCATTTGCCGCAGGCGGCGCTTGGCGTCGCGTTCAGCTGGGGCATTCCGATGGCCTTTGCGGCCGTGAACGGCTCGGTCGGCGGCGCCGCGTGGCTGCTGTTCGCGGCGAGCCTGGTCTGGATCGTCGCCTACGACACCATCTACGCGATGGTGGACCGCGACGACGACGTGAGGATCGGCATCAAGTCGACGGCGATCCTCTTCGGTCGCGCGGATCGGGTGATCGTCGCGGGCCTGCAACTGGCGGCGTTGGTTCTACTGCTTGGCCTGGGCGCCGCCTTGGCGCTCGGCCCGGCGTACTACCTGGCGTTGGCGGCGATCGGCGGCTTGTTCGGCTACCAGCAGTGGCTGATCCGCCGGCGCGAGCGAGAACCGTGCTTCCGGGCGTTCGGCAACAACGTGTGGGTCGGGTTCGCGCTGTTCGCGGGCACCGTCCTCCACGGCTTCGGGCTTGGCGACCCGTGATCGACCGCGTGGTGGATGCGATCGGGCGTGCCGTCGCCTGGCTGAACCTGGGGATGGTCGGCGTGACGTGCGTGGTGGTCGTGCTGCGCTACGCGTTCGACACGGGTGCGATCTTCCTGCAGGAGAGCGTGGTGTACATGCACGGCGCGGCGTTCCTGTGCGGTCTCGCCTACGCGCTCCAGCACGACGCCCACGTCCGCGTGGACCTCCTCTACTCGCGCATGCCCCCGATGCGCAAGGCGACCGTCAACCTGGTCGGCCATGTCCTCCTGCTCATGCCGCTGTGCGCCACCATCGTGATCGTGAGCTGGCCCTACGCGGCCGAGTCCTGGGCGGTCCTCGAGGGATCACCCGAGGTGGCGGGCATACCGGCTGTCTTCCTGTTGAAGACCCTCATTCCGGTATCGGCTGCGCTTCTGCTCCTGCAGGCTGGCTCGCTGGCGCTCCGCGAAGCCATCGCGTTGTACCGGGCGAAGGTCCGTCGTGGTTGAGTTCCTCCCGCTGCTGCTGTTCGCCGCGGTGTTCGCGGCCCTGCTCGCCGGCTACGCGGTGGCGCCGACGCTGGCTGGCGTCGCGTTGCTGTTCGCGTTCGCCGGCGCCGCGTTCGGCGTCTTCGACGTATCGGACCTCGGCTTCCTGCCGTCGCGCCTCTACGGCATCGTCACCAACCAGACGCTGATCGCGGTCCCCCTGTTCGTGCTCATGGGGGTGACGCTCGAGCGCACGCGGATCGCGGCGACGTTGCTGCAAAGCCTCTCGGTGCTGATGGGGCGCTCACCGGGAGGGCTCGGCATGGCGGTCACCGTCGTCGGGATGTTGCTCGCGGCCAGCACCGGCATCGTCGGCGCGACGGTGGTGACGATGGGGCTCCTGGCGTTGCCGACGATGCTGCGCCACGGCTACGACGCGCGCCTCGCCACCGGCACGATCTGCGCGACCGGGACGCTCGGGCAGATCATCCCGCCGTCGATCGCCTTGGTACTCCTGGGCGACGTGTTGTCGAGCGCCTATAGCGAGGCCCAACTCGGCCAAGGCGTTTTCTCGCCGAAGACGGTATCGGTGGGGGACCTCTTCGCAGGATCGCTTCTCCCCGGCCTCGTCCTGGTCGGCCTCTATCTTGCGTACATCGCGACCGCCGCCTTGCTGAAGCCCGAACGCGCGCCGGGGCGCAGGGATCCGCGTCCCGACCATGGCGTCGTGCCGCAACTGCTCAAGGGGCTGGCGCCGCCCATGCTGTTGATCGTCGCCGTCCTCGGCTCGATCCTCGGCGGCTATGCGACGCCGACGGAGGCCGCCGGGGTCGGCGCATTGGGCGCGGTCTTGCTGGCCGTCGCCTACCGCTCGCTCAGCTTCGCCGTGGTCAAGGACATCTGCCGCTCGACGCTGAAGACGACGGCCATGGTGTTCTTCATCCTGATCGGCGCGTCGGTGTTCTCCCTCGTCTTCCGGGGCTACGGCGGCGACGACCTCGTCCAGGGACTCTTCGAGGACATGCCCGGCGGCGTCTGGGGCGCAACGGCAATCGTGATGCTGGTCATCTTCGTCCTCGGCTTCATCCTCGACTTCGTCGAGATCACCTATGTCGTGGTGCCGATCGTCGCCCCCGTCCTGCTGGCGATGGGGCTGGACCCGGTTTGGCTCGGCGTGCTGATCGCGGTCAATCTGCAGACGTCCTTCCTGACGCCGCCGTTCGGCTTCGCGCTGTTCTACCTGCGTGGCGTCGCCCCGCCGGAGGTGGCCACGCTCGACATCTACCGTGGCGTCGTCCCCTTCGTGGCGTTGCAGATCGTCCTGATGGCCGTGCTGGTCGCCGCCCCGCAGTTGGCCACTTGGCTCCCGAGTGTTCTCTACTAGGGGGCATATAGACATATTTATGCTCCAATGATATGTTTTGATGCATGAGGACCACGATACGACTCGACGACGCGCTCTTGCGGGACGCCAAGAGCTACGCTGCAGCCGCTGGCATGACCTTGACGGCGTTGATCGAGGAATCGCTGCGGTCGCGCATGGCGCAGACAGGCAGTGAGCCGCGCCGGCGGATTCGGCTGCTGACATCGGGCGACGGCGGCATGCACGCCGGCATCGACCTCGACGATACCTCCATGGTCGTCGATGCCAGGCAGACGATCCGTTGATCCTGCCGGACGCCGACGTTCTCGTCGCCGCGCACCGTCGCGACATGCCCGACCACGCGGCGTTGCGCAATTGGCTCGAGGCCGTCATCAACGCGGACGCCGCGTTCGGCTTGAGCGAACTCGTGGTCAGCCGGTTCCTCGTGCTCGTCACGAACGCCCAGGTGTTTCGACGACCAACGTCGCTGGCCGAAGCGATGGTCTTCGCGGCTCAGCTTCGCGACCAGCCCAATCGTGTCGCCGTGGCACCGGGCCCGCGGCATTGGGAGATATTCGCCAAGCTGTGTGCATCGACGGCTGCGACGGGCAACGTCGTTCGCGACGCCTACTTCGCCGCCATGGCCATCGAGCACGGCTGCGAGTGGATCACGACCGATGCGAACTACAGCCGTTTCGCGGGCCTGGTCTGGCGGCACCCGCTGGCGCGCTGACGGAAGACTAGGCATGGCGTTGCGCTGGTTCGCTGGCATCTGCCTTTTGGCCTTGGTGGCCTTGGTGGGCTTGCTCGGGTATCTGCTGCCAAGATCGACGATCAGTTCGTCAGCGGACCTCGGCATTGCCGCGAGGTTGGGCTATGAGCGTGTTGAAGAGTTGCGTCGCGCGACATCGCCCGAGTATCGGCAAGCCGAGCGGCAGTTGGCGAGAATCCAGCGAGTCCTAGAAAAAGGCGGAGGGCCTTACGTTGGGCTGCCCGAACTGTCGGCGGCGTACGACCGGATGCTGGAGCTGAGCTACGCCGGGAGATGGGTAGAGGCGGCCAAGGTGGCGGCCGAGAATCCACGGCTCGGCTACTCGGCCCTGCTGGATGCGGCACTCAACCGAGGCGCGCCCATACAGGTCGTCGTCGACTTGGTCGAGTTGAACGGCGGGACGCTACCGGACGACGCGATCACGACGATCACCTTCCACAGCCTCAATCTCGTCGGGTGGAGTGGTGCTGCGGAGCTGGCCGGAACGCTGGTAGAGACCCACGGGCTGGATGTGCACTTCGTCGACGACGACGGTCAGAATGCTCTAACCATCGCAGCGGGGTATTTCTTCGAGCTACCCGAGTGGACGGTGAACCACGATGCTCTTGAACTCGTTGAGTTCCTACTCGCCCACTCGGTGACAACCAAGCCGAACGCGGGCGGCCTCGATGCGTTGGATCGCATCCTTCTCAAGATCCTGGATGCGCCCGCGCAGACCGTCGGTGCCGGCACCGTGTTCCTCCGTCACCTGATCGACCGAGGTGCCCTGGTGGAGTTGAGCCACGTCGAGGTCGCGCAGATGATTGCGGTCTCGGATGCAGAGGCCCATACACGCTTGATCGAGGCCGCCCCGGAACTGCTGCCGTAGTCAACAGCGCGGCCGGGAGGCCGGCGTACCTTAGCTCTGCGAAGTCCTCCTATGCGCGGCTTTCACCGAGTCCGGCAGCGCTTCGAGAACGTCCTGCAAATCCTCGACGACCCACTCGATGTGTTCCGCGTACGATCGCCATTTCCCCACCGCGCCGTGGTAGATGGGCTGGCGGACCTGTTCCGAACTCGCCGTCCGCACCGCCCGGCGCGTCTCGAAGAAACGGACACAGCCCGGCTCGAATGACAGGCCGCAGTGTTCGAGCAGGCGCCGTACCTGACCTTCGAGGCCGGTGACCGTGTCCTCGTAGTGCACCGTCAGGATGCGCCCGGGCAGGACGTCGTGCCAATGGGTCATCATGGCGTCGTAGTGCCGGTAGTAGTGCGCGAGATCCTCCAGGTCGTAGGTGAAGTTCTGACCCTTGGCGAACAGTTGCTTGTAGCAGCCGAGCAAGCTGTCCAGCGGGTGCCGGCGCGCATCGATGATCTTTGCGTTGGGCAGGATCAGGTGCAGCAGGCCGAGAAGTGGAAAGTTGTTCGGCATCTTGTCGGTGAAGAACGGCCGGTCGGTGAAGCGGTGCCGCGACGCATCCTCCAGATAGCGCTGACCGTAGGCGCGCCAGTCCTGCCCGTCCAGATCGAGCACAGCCGCCGGAAACTCACCGTCGTCGCGTCGGAATCGACCGATCGAAGTTGCGATCTGACCGAGCGTGGGGAGCTCGGACGTTCCCTCGACCTGGCTGTGACTCGCGAGTATCTGTTCGATCAGCGTGGATCCCGACCGGGGGAGACCCACGATGAGGATCGGGTCCGCCGCTTCATGACCATGGCCAGCGTGGCCCGTCATGAAGTCGCGGTTGAACACCGCGCGGATGTCTTCGTGGCGTTTTTCGAGTTCCTGCGGATCGTGCTTGACCAGCGGCCGCTGCAACCGGTTGCCGGCATCGTAGTGGGACCATGCGGCGTCGAAATCTCCCTTGTCCTCGTGGCCCTTGCCGAGCGCGAACGAGAAGTGGATTCGCTCGCTTGCCGTGAGGTCGCCACGCGCAAGCTGCTCTTCCATGGCTGCCATCTCGGCGTCCTCGAAGCGGAACACCTTGAGATTGGCCATGCTCCAGTAGACCTCGCCGAACCGAGGCCGTTCGGAGATCGCGGTACGGTAGGCTGACAGCGCGGCGTCTTGGTCGCCGACGGTCTTCAGCGCGTGGCCGTGGCTCATGTGGACGCCTGCGGCACGCGGATTCAGCGCCACGGACTTCGCGTAGGCGTCGACGCTCTTCTCCTGCTGTCCGGCCTGTGCATAGGCGTTGCCGACACCCGCCCAAGCCGCTGCGTTGTCCGGGGCGAGGGCCACGGCGCGACGGTACGCTTCGATCGCGTCGCTGGGTTTGTTGTTGTCGAGGAGCACGAGCCCGAGGCTCAGCCAGGCTGCGGTGAAATCGGGGGCGGTTGCCGTGGCCCGGCGCAGCCAGGCCTCCGCGTCCCCGGGCTTCTTCTTCTCCCGCCAATACGCGATCGCGAGATAGCGCATCGCATCGACGTTGTCCGGGTGGTCGCGAAGGAGCACCCGGAATATCTTGATGGCCTCGTCCGCGCGACCGGCACGAAGATGGTCGGCGCCCTCGGCAACCCGACCAGCCGCCGGATCGCGATCGAAGTAGGACTCGAAGTGCCGGTCCGCCTCGTCGCCCCGACCCACGGCGGCAAGTGCCTGGCCGAGCTTCCGATGCGCGGAGGCGCCTCGCGGATCGAGACGGATCGCTTTCTCGAACAAGGCGATTGCGTCCCGGTAACGGCCTTGCTGCGCGCGGACGCTGCCGAGATCCTCGCAGAGCAGGGGAACGTCCGGTGCGAGCGCGATCGCTTGCTCGACCTGGCTTGCGGCTTCGTCGAGTCGGCCCTGCTTCGCCAATGCGCGGCCGAGCAGGGACAGGTGTTGCACGCTGCCGGGGTTCATCAGCAGGTAGTCGCGGCAGATCTCCTCGGTGCGCAACGGTCGGTTGGCCTTCATGGCGGCGATCGCGCGCCGGATGCTGTCCGCGTGCGGCGCCATCAGCGCTCGGCGGAGGATCGGGCCACAGACGGTGCCGCCAGTTGCGCGGGCGGCAGATAGTCGAAGATGAAGTGGACGCGGCTGGTCTTCCCGTCGTTCATGACCGAGTGGGAGAGCTGGTTGTTGACCTCGACCGCCCGGCCCGGCTCGAAGCGGTGCGGAACACCGTCGATGAAGAACCGGACGCGGGGGTTGGTGATCAACGGCAGGTGAATGCGGTGGCTGATCTTGAGCGACTCGTGCTCGTCGACGTGGGGCGTGATGCGAGCGCCGGGCTTCAGTCGCACCGCCATGGCACGGATTACCGACCCGCCCGCTTCGTAGCTACGCCCGATGATGGCCTCCATCACGGGTTCCGCGGCGTCGCCGAGACGACCCCAGCCGACGTCGCGCGCGATGGCGAGGCACGGCCATCGGTCGAGGTCCAGGAAGCACAGCACGATGGACTCGGTGCTTCGGTGCACGTTGAACGATGCTTGCCGGTACGTCTTCTCGGTCCAAGCCGTCTCGTCGAGGCGCTGCACGGCATTGATCAGCCCACGGCAATCGAACGATCCCAGTTCCCGTGTGCGGCTCGCGGGGGTCGTTCGATGGCTTGCGTCGTCTCTGGACATGGCATCGCCGCGCTGCGCGACGACCCCGGCGTTGTGGCCATTGTCGGCATTGTACGCGGTTGACATCCGCCCGCCGCGGCAGCCTAATGGGCTGAGCGACTAGGTCTCGCGGAGGGAGGGGAATCCGATGGTGAGCAACCGGTTGCGCGCCGACGTTCCGAATGTGCCGTTGAGCCCGGCCTTCCGTCTGAAGCCGTTGGCCGTCGCCATCATGGTGGCGCACGCGCCGCTCGCCGTCCTCGCGCAGGAACCGACGCAGGAAGTCGACGCGCAAGGGCGGGCGATCGAGGAGGTTATCGTCACCGCGACGAAGCGCGAGGCCAACATGCAGGACCTTGCGCAGAGCATCACGGCCTTCACCACCGACGACCTCGAACGTCTGCGCGCCCGCGACATGAAGGAATACATCGACGCTTTGCCGAGTATCGCGCTGGTGAACAGTGTGCCCGGCCGCAACTCCGTGGTGTTCCGAGGCGTGTCCACTGGCTCGTCGGAGTACCGCACCGACAGCATGACCGCCGTCTATCTCGACGAACAGCCGCTGACCACCAACTCGCAGCAGGTCGATCCCTGGCTCGTGGATATCGAGCGCGTCGAAGCGTTGCCGGGCCCGCAGGGAACGCTCTTCGGCTCGAGCTCGCAGTCCGGCACGTTGCGCGTCATCACCAACAAGCCCGATCCAAGCGGTTTCAGCGCGCAGATCGACGCCAGCGCCTATGCAACCAGCGGCGGCGAACCCAGCCACGACCTGAGCGGCCACATCAACGTCCCCTTAAGCGATCGCCTCGCGGTCCGTGTCGCCGCATTCACCTCCCACGAGGGCGGGTACATCGACAACGTCCTCGGCCGGGATCTAGCCGACACCCAGGACAACGCCCGCTTCGTCGAGGACGACTTCAACGAATACGACATCTCCGGCGGACGCGTAGCCGCCACGTGGGACTTGAGCGACCGCTGGACCGCGATCGCCGGGTTCATCAGCCAGAGCAGCTCGACAACGGGTTCCTGGGAGTCCGACCCGGCGCTCGGCGACTTCAAGATCGTCAAGTTCTTCGACGAGTACCGCGACGACGACTGGCAGCAGACGTCGCTCACCTTCAAGGGTGACCTCGGCGGTGCGGAGTTCTCGGCGACCAGCGCGTGGTTCGACCGCGACATCGCCTACGACGAGTGGGACAACCATGTCTACGAGCAGTACAAGGACGCGTATTGGGGCGTATACAGCGGCTACGGACTCTACAACTCGGAGTACACCTTCGGCACCACTTTCAACGAACAGACCCAGGAGCGCTTCTCCCAGGAGGTGCGGCTGACGTCGACCGGCGCGAGCCGGTTCCAGTGGATGGTCGGCGCGTTCTACGAGGACGTGGACGACGAGTGGTTGTTCGGCGCGCAGAACCCGTCGCTCATGGACACCGTGGCCTGGGAGACCGCCAACTACTACGCCTACACGTACTACGCCGCC
>LXNI01001365.1_pt1 | contig 21675 bp, 14 predicted proteins | sample 809091 | NCBI WGS metagenome assembly LXNI01 (sample SAMN04870527, study PRJNA318959) | sponge metagenome | biome: 01000161; feature: marine sponge reef; material: water | host: Sarcotragus foetidus | place: Greece: Milos, Mediterranean Sea | collected 2013-05-29 | depth 5-7 m | reverse complement strand
ACCGGCACCCCCCGCCACACCACCCCGATCGAACACGAGAACGCCTACTACAGTCAAACCGTCACAGCCGACCCGGCCGCGACCCACAAAAAACAGTCTCCACTGAACCCGGTGTGATTCATATGCGCCCAGTGTGATGATGGCAGGAGTCCAATCCCACGCTGACTCATGGACGACTTGGGCGACTTCGTGTTCCACGGGCGTCGAGTGCGTGAGCGGCGGCAGCACCGGAGCGGCCCCCTCGTGTGGATCGCCAGTGGCGCTTCGCGGCGTCTACCAGCGGGACCGGATGTACTCCATCGCGTCCTTGGTGTTGTAGAGGCGGGTCGAGTTGCCCATGCGCACGTAGAACTCGGCGTCGTCGCCTAGGTAGATCGGGTTCGGGCTTGGCCGCACGTCGAGCCTGCAGACGTCACCCTGCGGGAACTCTTCGAACGTCACGTCCACGAGGGTGGCGGTCGGCGACTTTCCGATCTCTCGATCGAGCTTGGTGATCAGCCAGTTCTCGAAGCCGTCCCGGCCGTTGTTGCCAGTGGTTGAGTAGTCGCCCGTCATACCGGTCGGTCCCTGCGTGTCGTGCACGCCGACCAGCAGGACTCCCCCGCCCGCGTTCATGAAGCCGGCGACGGACTTCAAGACGCCGTGTTCAAGCTTCTTGTCGACGTTGCCGGTATGGGGGTTGCACCGCGCGGTCTGCTTGTACTCGACAGTCTTGCTCTCGCCGGCCTCGATCAGTTCCGCCGTCGAGCGGCGCTGATGGTGCTCGACCCCGATTTCATCGATGTCGGGCTCGGTGTCGAATTCATCAGGTTGCTCTGGGACCTCGACCCAGATCTCGCGACCCGTATCGTCTTCTAGGTACGAGAACGCCGTCTTGGCGTAGTCGTGGGACGCGAGCTTCTTGAGCTGCTCCTTGACCCGGCGTCGACCCTCCATGGCGAATTCGAGGTACTCCCGGAGGTCGCCGTGACTCCACTCGCCGTGCGGATGCAGGATCTTCAGCAAACCCGACACGGTCTTGCGTACGGAGCGCTCGTCTCGGGCCGAGAGGTGCGAGCCGAGCGAGAAAGCCGCGTCGATCGCCCGTACCTGGCTGTTCTTGCGGAGTTGGCGCATGGCTTCGGCGAAGTAGTCAGACACGAAGCCGAAGTGATCTGTGAAGAGTTTCGCTTCGAGCTTCGGCGCTTCCCAGCCGGGCAGGTAGTAGTGCAGTCGGTCGAGGAAGGCTGGGTCGATCATCTGTGGCGGGAGATCGGCGAATAGGTGCGCCGTGCGAACGAGCTCTTCGTGAGGCTTCGAGGTGTTTCCGACGAAGACGACCGAGGCTTCGGCCGGGATTTCTTCCTTGCCTCGGGCGAATGACCCGGACTCCATGAAGTCCTTTAGCATGTTGACAACGGTTGAGTCCCCCATCTGGAGGCCTGCGACCTCGTCGAAGGCGACAACGTCCCAGGTGCCGAGAAGACCGACCCGGCCGCTCGACATGTTCACGAAGAGCTGGGGGACGGTGACCTTGCCGCCGGAGATGAGGATCGCGTTCGGATTGGACTCGCGGTAGACGAATGATTTGCCGGTGCCCCACGGGCCGAGCTCGATGAGGTTGTAGTTCCGCTCGACCATCGGGATCAGGCGCGTGAGAGCCACCAGCTTCCCGCGAAGGTCGTACCCGGAGGGCTCAAGCCCGATGGTTCGCACGACGAGATCGAGCCAGTCGTCACGGCTGAACTCCCGCCGGGCATCGACGTAAGCAGGGAGATCGAACGCTGCCACCTGGATCGGCTTCAGGCCGGCGATGTAGAAGGGCGTCTTTTGCGCCTTGTCCTCGAGGTCGTTGTAGACGAGGTCGATCTGTGACCATGCGCCGCCGCCGAGGAGACGCTCATACTTGTAGACGGTGTCCTCGGGGATGTTGACGAACTTGGACCCGAAGTTCGCAAGCGTCGCCCAGAACTTCTTGTCGGACTCCACGAAGCGAACGTCAACCTTGTCGATCAGTCGGTGTTTGCCTTTCTTCTTCAGCTCAGCCTTCGCCTGCTCGGACTCGTCGGGTCGGATGAAGTTGTCGGCCAGCACCTGGTTGACGACAGTGAGGCCAGCCTCGATCTCGAACGGGTCGGACGAGGCGCAGTACTTCCCAAGGAGAAACTCAAGCACATACACGGGCACCGACGCGCCAACCTTGACCTGGCGCACCAGATCCTTGCGAACCACCCGGCCAGGAAAGAACCGGTTAGCGAGCTCGTCCAGGCGATCGGCTTCGTGACCGGTCACAGATCCTCCTCGACGATCACGTGGGCGGCGACCTCAACTTCGACAGCATCGCCCAAGCGGATACCAGTCGACGCGTCTAGCACTTCGAGCGTGGCCACAGAACCTGGGGCGAGGTTCTCGGAGATCTGCATGGTGATCACCTGGTTCTTGTCGACCGTGGCGTCGATGGTGTCGGTGGATGGATCAAACCCGTCCCCGCCGACCACTCGAGCGATGCGGTTGCCATCCTGCGAGAGCACGACCCGCACGCCGCTCTCCCGTGTGAACAAATCACCGGTCATCTGGATCGTGACGGCGACGATGCCAGTGATAATTCTGCCACCCGCCACGGACAGGTCAATCTCGTACCTCGGTTCGGCGGCCGGCTCTTCCGAGACAACGGTGATCACGGGGACGACGAGTTCCTGGGGTGAGAGTCCGCCGTGGAAGAACTGCAGGCCACCGCCAGCGACGAACACGCCGAGCCCTCGCGGGGTGACGATGTCGAGACCGCCGCCGATGCCCAAGTCTGACAGTGGGACCTTCACAGTCGAGTCAGTTGCGGTACCACCAGTCCCGATCCAGGCCCGTCGATGCAATTCCCCCACACCGGTCGCCGGCTTGTCGACCTTCAGCTCCTCCCCCAGCTGCCGTACGGCGAGAAAGCCGTGGTCGGCCGTGATCACAACGCGCCGTATGCCAGCGTGGAGCAAGCGAGCGACGGCGGTCTGGAGCACGTCGAGCGTGGCGTCGAACGAGCCCCAGCTCGCCGCGAGCTGATCTGTCTCGCCGTCGGCGTCGATCTCGGTCGACCTGACAAGAACCAGCGCGGCGCCCTCAATGTGCTTCCTCAGTTCGCGGCTCGTGTATTGCGCCAGCTTGTCAAGAGGCACATCGGCTACCTTGCCGTGGACCTTTTCGAACTGCTTGACCCGATCAGAAACGGTCCGGATCGCCAGTGCGTCCACGTGCACCGCGAGGCGAGAATCCGAGCCCAGACCTATGTCGAACCGTTCATCGGCACCCGGAGTGACTGCGGCCATACCAACCGAAGTGATCGTCGGGACAGCAGCAACCGCAGCTCGAATGTCGACGGAGGCATTCAAGCGCCCGAGCCTGGTAGCGAGGTCTCGACCGAGTTCGTACCGAAGCGCGTCAACGAGCACATACGCCGTGCTCTCACGATTACGCACCTCTGTGCTGTGGATACGGCGCTGCTGCTCCTGGTCGGGAATGCGTGAGTTGCCGGAGATCGCGTCCGCCATTCGTCGCAGCACCTCGTCAAGCCACTGCTCGTAGCGCTGGCGACTGAGCCCAAACGCATCGTCCAAGCCATACAGGTCCGCACCGGTGCTGACTCGTACGAACTCCATCCGGCGGTATGCGCCGTCGACCTCCCAGCCGATCGACGAGTACCAATCGACAACAGAAGCCAGCGAGTCGATCGGGGGTGGCTTGTTGTCCAGAGCGGCATTCAGTCCAGCGATGGCGGCAACCAACCGCCATCGGGCAGGAAAGCCGTGTTCCTCGAGCCGGTTCGGCTGCGCCCACCAGCTCGATCGCTGGCGTGCTTCGGCCAGATCGCTCGCAGCCTTCCGGTCGCTCTCGCCCAGAAGGCGCTTGGCTTCGAGCAGGGCGACCTCCTCGAGTCCCGGAGTGAGATCAACACCGCGCATCCCGTTCTGCCAGGGCATGACGGCCGCTGTGTGCAGCACACGGTCAGCCTCGCGGGCGAGCTCGGCGACTGCGGCAGAGGCCTCGGGCGCTGCCCGGAGGAGGCGCCACGTGTCGTTGACAGTCTTGCGCTGTGGTGCCGTCGGCGGCAAAAAGGATCGGGTGATCTCGTCCGGAAGCGCGCCAGTGGCGCCGTGCACCACGGTCAGCACGAAGTGACGGAAGATCTCGGAGCGGAGGGCTGCTCCGTCTGCGGCGCTGATCGCAGCGCCAGTCGCCTGGGCGAAGAATTCATGGGCGGCTGCGAGGAGCGATGGATCTGATAGCTGCTCGTCATACAAACCAGATAGCAGCGCCTGGGCGATGGCCGCTGTGCCGGACTCGCTCACGAGCGTCATCAGCCGCGCATCCGCCTCGCTCGCGCCGACGTCGAGCGCCGCTTCCACCTCCGTAAGAGTCTGGCACTGCTTGCCAAGCTCCTCGATACGGCGATCTGTCAGCTGGCCCTGGAGCGAAGCGCGGATGACAGTGGGCAGCAAGCTGCGATACCGGGCTCCGATTGCCCGCAATTCCAAGAGTGGATCGGGATCGGGCGCCGGTGCCGATACATAGACAAGTAGGTTGGGCGAAGTCGCTCCGGCGAGTTTCGATTCGATGTTTCGTCGGAGGGCGAACCAGCTTCCGTCGAACTTGGCAACAAATGTGCCCTCCGGAGCGATCTCACCGACAATCGCTCCATACGACTCCTCCCGGTCGTCCCAGATGACGACGCCGTGGCGCTGGAGCTTGCCGACGAGCTCTGCGGCCAGGTGGTCTCGCAGCGCCGTCACAACTGATTCGCGTACTTCGAAACCGTCGACCATGTGTGCTTGCCCTGCTTCAGCTCCGCGCGGTACTTCGCAGCCTCCTTCCACGCAGGAAACAGCGACGCCAGAGGCGCTGCGTTGAGTACTGCCCCGTCGTCGAGATCGGGCTCCCACCCAAGGTTTGCGACCCGCTCCGCGTCGTCACTGAAGCCGACGAGCTCAACGGCGAGTTTCTGCTCAGTGTCGAGCTCCTTCGACACTGCAGCCAAGGTCCGACCCGCGCCTCCGTCGTCGTACTCGCGCTGCAAGGTCGCGATCCGCTGCTTTGCGAGCCGTTGACGTTGCTCTGTCTCACGGACGACGGCGAAGAGCATCTCGCGCGAGAGTCGAGGCATGTAGAGCCAGACACCCCATGCCTTCGAAGGAACTTGAAGCTGCCAGTAGATCGGGGCCTTACGGCGGCTCATGGAATAGCGGGAAAGATGGCTCTTGAAGAAGCTCGACCGAACATACCTGCGGAGGTTGGGTCTACCCATGAGCGCGGTGAGGCAATCGTCGACCATCGGGCGTCTTGCGTTGACCGCGTCGGCCGCCGTACGGATGCACGCAACGACATCCCACCGGTGCCCCTCTTGGTCGAGAAGCACGCCGTCGGGTGGGAATGCGATCGGGTAGTCGTCAGGTGCGGTTGCGGGCGGCAGCCCGTCAGGGCCAAGCAGTGTGCCCGGTGCGTAGCGCGCCGGTGGAGCGAGGAGTTGGTCAGGGACACGAGCCACGGCCGGATCGGCACCGATGCGGGCATCCCAACGGCCGATGGCGACGCCGAACACATATGAGAGCAGGCGTTCGGCCTGCTCCTCTCGGTCACCTGGCGCAGTGAGTTTCCGCTCCTCAACAACCCGGAGAATTGAGTCGGGATGGAGTTCCAGTCCGTGCGCGATCACCTCGACTCGTCGATCAGCGACAAACGTGAGGTTTGCGATGGCACGCGAACCGCCACGCTCCTCGATCAGTTCATCAATGACGTCACCGATCGGCCGTGTCCACAGGTTCTCGACTTTGTCGTCGAGGTCGTCCCGGACGGCGTAGCTGGTCGGGTATGGGCCGATCTCCTCGTCGAGGAAACGCAAGCCAAGTTCGTCGAGCCCGGCGTTCTTGTTCACGAGGTCGTCGAGAAACTCGCCGTCCTGCAACTGCGCTCGGATCGACTCGGCCGGATCCGGTCCTGCCGACGACGACACGAAGCGCCGCGTTGTCTCGTCTCGCTGATCGGCGTCGGCGACTCGTTGCGCGAGCCGCTGTGCAATTGGTTCGAGCTCGGGCACATCGCGCCACGGCAACTTCTGCACTAGACCCACCTCATAGGAGCGGGATGCACCTCCAGATGTTGCTTGCTCACCAGCAGCAACCATCGCGTCAAGCAGGCTCTGAACTAGCCGACTTCGGAACCAGCCCAGCACAGACATCGCCGACGTGTGGCCGAGCTCGATTGCGGCCGGGCCCTTGTCTGCGAAGGCTGAACCCAAGGGCAGGAGCCGCGCTCCAAATGCCGAGTTTGTTCTGCGAGGCCAGGTGACGCCACCGCGGAAGTAGTGATCCTCGTTTTTGACGACGAAGCTCACGTTTCCGTTCAGATATGGATATTTCTCGTCGACGAGAGCCTTGATGCGCGCCCCGCAGTTTTCCCACTCGACGAGTAGGTGCACGTCTGCCCAGAACGGGCTGTAGGACCCGCCCTTGGCAAAGGGAACCCAGCGCATTCCGCGACGCGAGTCATCGTGTGAGTAGCAAATGCGAGTCGGCTCGACCTCCCAGAACGCCCGAACAAACTGGAAGTCGTCTGACGTCGCCAACCCCTGACGAACTTCTGCGCCGCTGCCTTCGAGTGGGTGCAGCGAGCCAAAAAGCGAACGCACGGAGTCGCCCATCCAATATGCGAACGGCGAGCCAGGGATCATCCCGAGATCCTGTAGGTCGACTGAGAAGATGCGTTCTTCTGGCACGCCATCTCTTCGATTTTGGATCGATTCCCGCAAAGCTGCGCCTAGATCGGTGTCGCGGAGCAGTCTGATGAACGTGCCGGTACCCGTGGAGGAGGTCTTCCGCAGCACGTATGCGGCGGCCTCGACCAATGCCTGCTCCATTACTCCGTTTCCCAGATCAGCGAGTGCTACCAGGCGATGGCCTAGGAGCACTTCTGCGCGCCACTTCTCATAGGTAGTTAGGAACAGGCCGGCGCGCGATGTGATCGCGCTACACGTACCTATCTCGGGCTGAACGAGCTCAAGACCACGTCCGACAAACGCAGCGAGCAGATCCTCGAACTTCGGAAGCCACGGATAGGCAGCCTTTAGGTACGTCTTCGTCGACGCGACCGGTTCACCGAATGGTGGGTTCATCAGGCACGCCGTGTATCGCCGGCTCATTGCCTCGACGAAGCGGACGGCATCGTGGGCCTCGGCTACGAACAGCCGTTGTGAGGCCGTCGATGTCGTCTGGTCGGCGATCATCGCCAACGTCTCCAACACGAGCGACTCGATGTTGGCGGTATCGGCTTCGGACAACCCCTCCGAAAGGGTTCCCTCAAATTGGCCGGACCCGAATGCATCGCGGGCTTCTCGGTCGAGGCGCTCTTCGATTTTGAGCAGGGGGCCAAGCACTGGAGCCATGACGAGTTCGTCGGAGATCGCTCGAACGACCCGGCCGATGTGCGACGGCAGGGTGGCGATCAAGTCCTCGGCCTCGGGGGTGGTCGGCAGTGATCGGGCGCAAATAACGTTCGGTTTCGGGAGTGGCCCGCGGTAGTGGCGCCGAGCGCGGAGGATCACGGCGGCTTGCGCGATCTGGGTCGCACGGGGATCGATGTCGATACCCCACAGTGACCGCACGATGTCTGGCGCCGCGTCTTCGGGTTCGACGCCGGCGTGCCGCCAGGCGGCCTCCAGTACGTCGTAGGCACCGAGCAGGAAATGACCCGAACCGCAGGCCGGATCTAGCGCGCTCACTTCGCGAAGGTCGATGGGTTCTGGACGGCGCTCGGGGGCCTCGACGAGCAACGGCATCTCATCGGCGAGCGCCGGGAACGAGGCGGCGAGGTGCGCGCCGAGCCCGTTCTGCACAAGAAACTCGACGACATACGAGGGCGTAAAGAACTGGTTCCGAACCGCCAACTCCCTCGAGTTGCGGGGGGCTGACGACTCACGCATCTCCTTTCGTTCTTCTGCAGTGTTGAAGAACTGATATGACCAGCCGAGCGCGTCTGGCGCCGTCCAGATCGATTCGTCGGCAGCAAAGAACAATTCGATCAGTTCCGAGAACGCTGCCGTCGACGGCTCGAGTTCGAGGAGTGGGTTGCGGGGGTCAAAGAGCGCGGGGACATCTGCTGACAACTCATCGGCGCAGATCCGAACGAACAAACGAAAGCGTTCCCACTCCTCATCCGCGCTGGCCGGCGCGATCTCGGCAAAGTCACGAAATCCTTGCGAGGCAAGTCCGTTGCCGATTGCCTCGGGAAGGATGCCGATGCCTTCCGCGACCCGCAGCGCGACGAGCCGATTGACGTGAGTGAATGCCGCCTCGCGAACCAGCCGTTCGACTGCAGCAGGTTCGGATTCACCCTCGCTGCGCAGAAAGGCGATGATGTCGAGCAGGTCGATTCGAACAGCAGCCTCGGACGCATCGAGCGACAGCGCTTCTGTCTCTTCGATCCGCCCGTCGCTGTGATGTATGCCGAAGTCACCTTCCAGCGTCGAGTCGAGATCGGCCTCCAGCAGTGACCGCGCCGCTTGGATGAGGTCGCTTAAAACAGCCCGCTGAGCGCCATCGAGTGCTGCGGTCACCGGAACCGGACCTCTGTGTCGTCGTCGAGTTCGCTCAGGACCGCCTCTCTCAGCCGGCCGAGGGCTGCGTCGAGCTCGGTTTCCGAGGTGATGGGCGCGCTCCAAACCTCGGCGGCACGCACATGGCGAATGTCACGAGTCGCAACGAGAGCGTCCAATGCGTCAGACACGGAGCGGACCGCGCCGTCGACGCCCTGGAGGTTCGCCCGGAGCAATGGGATCTCCGTGGCCTCGGCGAGGCGGGACAACGGCGCGGTCACCTCGTCGAAGATCTCGCCATCGACCGATGGATATCGAGTTCGGAGCGTCGCAGTGGCCTCCTCCACCCTCTCGGCGACGACGTCCTGCAGCGAAGCCTGTTCTGCGGCGATTGTTTGCTCGATTTTGGTTGTGTGGCTCTTGATCTTCGCCAAGTCGTCGCCGTAGCGGGCGCGGGCCAAGAGCTCGGCGAGTGCCACGGCCTCCGCCTCGGTGTCTGGATCGCCCAGACCGGAGGCGTTGTGATGCGCAGCTACGGCGGCGCGAAGGGCTGGCATCTCGGTCTCGACGACTAAGGCAAGCGCAGCCACGGCCGCCCGACCGTCGGCTAGGTCGCTGCGGCGCTCGTGCATGGTCTCGACGACAAGGTCATCGTCAGGGCCTGACAGGCGGCCGAGGAGCTCGTCCATGACATCCAACAGCTCAGGCACTGCAAGACCGGCACCTGAGAGCATCGACTTGGCTTGAGTGCATGGCTGGCGAAGGTCTGCAAAGTCCGCGCGGCCGCGCTGTGCAAGCGATCCTAAATCGAGCCCGACCGGCACACCGGTCAACTCGTGGAGCCACTCGGCAACCTCGCCACGGACCTCGACATCGGGACCAGTGTCCTCGGCGGGCCGGAACGACGCGGCCCTGAAGGTCGGCAGCTTGGCGAATATGGGTTCCAGGCGGTGGTCCGTGTGAGACGTAATCCGCGACGCTTGTGAGACGACCTCGAGGAGACCGGCCCGCATTGCGGCAGCCAGCACTACCTGGAGTGCTTCGATAGAGGAGCCAAAAGGAGGAGCGCCGAAGTGTCGTTCGAGCTGCTGGCCGTTCTGATCCTCGCTGTATTGCTTGCGGAGCTTGATATGGGCGACAACGGTCTCTATCGGACCGCTGTCGGTGACGAGTTGGTGCCCGTCGCTCGTGATCGTCACGATGCTCAGACCGTCAGCATCGCAACAGTCGGGAAGCCCAATCAGGGAGTCCGCCTTCAAGACCTGCACGGGGTCCGTTCGCTTGACCGTGGCCGTGAATTCGTCCAGCTGGGGGTAGATCTTGTCGAGGTGGGCAGCAACGACCTTCTGGGCGACTGACTGCAGATCGCCATCAGGTGCCTCCTGAGAGGTTCCGTCGAAGACGACCATTCCGGCAGCCATGTCTCGGGCAAAAAGCTGACTAGCCGTTTGCCCGTGTCGGTCGGCCCGCTTGCGTTCTTCCTGGAGCAGGAAACGCTCGGCCTCCCCCTGGTCGTTTTTGTGGCGGTCGATCATCTCCTGGCTGCGGTAGAGCTCGACCAGCGCCTCGAACGTGTCGTTCTGGGTCTCGTATGCCCAGTAGATCCGGTGTTTGTTGTCCTCCGCCCGAGAAGTGGTTCGAAGTGCATCGAGGTCGTCGTCTCCTCGGATGTCGAGGCTGATGTCGCCGTCGGTGAGCTTCTCGCGCTCGACCGACAGCTCGAGCTTGAAGGTTCGGCTCTTCTTGACAGTGAGGGACCCAAGACGGTCCTGCAGCAGCGTCTTGCGGAGCCGTTTGTGCCGTTCGCCGATATCGATCTGCTTGCGCTCTTTCTCCCAGCTCTTCTGCTCCGGGGTCTGGAGTCGATAGCCGTCATCTCCATCGCGCAGGCGATCCTCCGTGACAAGGTCCGCAAGTGCGTCACGCACGTCTGCGTCAAGAGGATCTGCATGCGTGCTGGGATGAAGGAGGACGGACAGGTTCCGTGGCGAGAGCGGCACTCCGGGAACGTCAGTGCACAGCGCCACGACCCGCATGATCTTGGCGTGGAGGCTGTCGTCGCCGTGCGCGCCAGCGACCTGCTCGACCTCGTGGCGCCACGCAGTCGGAATCACCTCCTCGAGGAGGGTGTAGGAACGATCGAGCGTCACGAGCGCACCGACGTCGTCTCCGTTGAGCCCGACTGTCGGGTTCGTGATCAGTTGCTGGGTGTGCTTGATGATCGTGCGGTTCGACCCACCCAACGTCTGTGGCGCGCCGCCTTGCGCACGCCGGGCCGAAACGGCGTCGATCGGGACCTGGAGCTGGTAAGGCACCAGCGGATAGAGACGAACGAAATCCTCTTCGCTGAACGGCTGGTAACGATCGGACTGCAGCGCAACGGACGAAGTGAGCTTGTTGCGGTCCTTGTCGAGGGCGGCACGGACAGCCGACGAGCCTTCAGCGTTCTTGTCAAGGACGCGCCGGCCGGTCACCTCGTCGATATCAGACGGGAGAAGGTCAACACGGATCGGGAACCGGTCGACTGCCTTGGCTAGCTCCGTCTGCCTGCCTTCGAGGCTGTCGACCACGTCGGTGAGCTTCTCCTGCGACGTGGCGAGCAGCCAGAGCGCGCCCTTCTTTTTCTGGCAAGCCTCAGCGAGACCTTGGAGGCCGAGCATCCTGTCGGCAGACCGAGCGACGTACTGGCCGGCCTCGTCGACGATGAACACGAGGCGCGTTGTCCCCGGGCGGCGCCGCGAGAGCATCGCCAACGCGCGGTCCGCGAACCAGTTGGCGTTGATCTCAGGTGCGCTGGCGGCATTCGACCAAGAGTCTGCTGACGGGTATGTGTCGGGATCGAGCTCGTGCAGCACGCGGCTGGCCGGGTTCTTGGCCAGGATGGTGTTCCGGTGGTCATTCCACGACCGGCCATACAGCGACTCGTATGTAGCAAGGAATTGCTCAATACCGATCGTCTCTTTTGGTCCCTCAAGCGCAAACTCGAGTTCGGCCAGCGTGACATCGCGGCTGTAGCCGAGAGACTCGAGCAGGGTTCGGTACACGGGCAGGACCACCGCCTCGCCCTCGCGCAGCACATTGGGGCTGGTGGCCAGATCGAGAAGCACGACCTCGGCCGCGATCTGCGAGTGGATCGTGCTCAGCAGTTGGCGGGCCTGTGGGATCCCGTTGAGTTCAAAGAATCGGTCGGCAACTCGGTTACCGCCAATCTCCGGGTTCGCAATGAGGTATCCGAGCACCTTGGCGAACGATGACTTGCCCGAGCCGAAGAATCCGGACACCCAGATGTTGACCGTCTCGCTCGGGTTGAGGATCGTCTCCTGGAACCTTTCGATCACCTCGGAGAGCTCGGTCGCAATGTGGTCGGTCGGGATGTACTCCTCGATCTCGGTGAGGATCGTGGACTTGTCGTCGACCTTGATGACCTCTTCGATCTTGCGGTCGATCGGCCGGCTGAACAGTTCTTCAATTCTCACGATTCACCTCGGGGGATGATGAGGGCTCGATAGCCGTAGGTCGGCTCGGTTTGGCCCATGAACCGCAGGCCATAGTCGCCCTCGATGCGGCCTGGGTAGAGGAGCGTCACTGGGCTGTCGATGCGCGCCTTGAGCTCGTCGAGCAACGTGCTCGTGCGATGCGCCGGATACAGCGCGCCGGCGCGATACAGGAAGATTGCCGAACGTTCGGTCTGCTTGGACTCGATCCGCGCGACGACCCGGTCGGCCAGAGTGGGCCGTGCACTCAACACTTGGCGAACGGCTAGATGCGCATCCTCGTAGGCGCCGGCCCGTTCGAGACTGATGATCTCGTCGAGTTGACCGCCTTCCTCCAATGTCTCCCAGAAGACGGCGGCCAGCGAGATGGTGTCGCAGTCGATGTTCCGCGGGTCGGCCTCGAGCCACTTGCGGAGATCGCTCAGCTCCCGTCGCACGGTGTACTCGTGCTTCGGCTCGTACTGGTAGATGAGGAACGGCGGGGTTGTCTTCGTCTCATAGTAGGTGACGATCCGCTCGGCGATGTTGGCAATGGGCTCAGGTAACGGCACGAGCCACCTCCACCAGACTCCCGACGCGCCAGTCGATCCGCAGGCTTGAGCCAGCGCGGGCGTAGTAAACGAGCCCCTCTGCTGCGAGGCGGTGCATGTGTTGGTCGATCCGCGGACTGTCGAGCAACCACCGCTTCCACACTGGCGCGGTCAAGAGGCCGCGGCTCGACTCACCGCACTGATGGAGGCGGTAAGCGACGTAAGCAAACCCACCATTCGAAATGCCGGGACCAGCGATCTCCTTGTAGGGCGACTTGGTGGAGCCTTCAAGGCGGCCGAAGTCGCGCAGGGTCGCCAGCAACCCTTGGGCGACCCGCCGTTTCAGCGACGGCGACCAGGTCGGCACCTCCTCGGCCGTTTCGAGCTCGTCCACCCATTGCTCGGCTAGGTCAACGTTCACTCCGAGTCGGCCTTCTTCGTACCAACGGACGAGCGGGCCCTCGGCGAATGCGGCAAGCAACCGATCAGCTCTCGACGCCTCGTAGTAGCAGGCATCTAAGAACACGGCAGATCGATCGCGCAGAATGCGAAGCGCCCGAATCACGTCCTCGCCCGGATCGACGAAGCGAGGACGCAATGCGTACTTCGTGACGTCGACCGCTCTCGACTGGGAAGGCAGCCCGAGCAAGTTCTGTTCGTTGAAGAGCGACAGATTCGCCGCGCTGGATAGGTCGTCGTCCCACAACGAGACGAACTGCCGGGTGTCGTCGAGCAAGGCGCCACGCTTCGAAATGTTCGAACTCATCTCCGTCAATCGGTCACCTCGAGGAAGGGCGCCGCAAACGTCTCGAGACCGACATACGAGGCAACAAGTGCGCGGACGGCATCGGCCACCGCAGCATGGTCTCCCAGCAACGAGCGTTCAATTGACCCGACTCTCAGCGCATCGCCAAGGGATTCAACTCTTGGCTTCTTGTCGGCACGCAGATCGGCTTCGATGGCCTCAAGCGTGGCCGACTCAAGAAACTCGAAGATCTCTGACGGTTCGTCTTCGGTCTTCTCTTCGGCGACCCACGCCGTCGCCCAGCGGCGTACTGGCCAGCGATCGCTGAACAGGTGGACGGCGTTCGGACGATCGATGACGTCGTTGTGGCGGTTGGTCGCCGATGCCAGGTCAAGTTCGACCGCTGCCATGCGCCAAGTTCGTGGGAGACGTTACTTCAGGACGACGCGACCTGCGGCACCGAACGAACGAGATCCCCACCAGTTCCGCAGATCTGCCTCACCCAGCCGGGCGACTCGAATGGCGGATGCAACGATCTCGTCGACATCATGTGTTGAGACCGCTGATGTCACGGCGCTCCCCCGCTCGACTCCTGCCTCTCGCGTAACGACCGGCCGCGGCAACCCTAGTGGGAGGGCTCAAGACCGGCGGCGGTCGCGTCAGGTCGAAGCCAAACCGTCCGAGTGGCCGTGGGTCGCGCTTCGGTCGCTTTCAGACTGCCGCTCCGGCCAGAAACTGGCGCACAACCGCTACGGCTTCGTTGCGCAAGCGAGCCTTGTGCTCTTGATCGTCTCGGTCGGCTAGGAAGTTCGCATAGGCAGCGGGGCCATCGTTGTCCGGAGACTCGAACCGCTCCCGCAGGAGTCCAAGTGCCTCTGCGACCGATTTCTCGGAGCGCACGGGGCTCTTGGCTGCGACCTCGCCCGCTGCTCTCGGCCCGTTCTCGTAGTTCTTCAACGTATACACGAGGTCGTAGGAGTCCTTGCGGTGATGGCGATGCTGAAATGCCAGCACTTTGAGCACGGTGAACGTCAGCACGCCGGCGACACGAAGCGTCACGGTCGACAATCCACCTCCGTCGAGGCGTTCGGCAGTCACCTGCACCCCGACATGATCCTGTGAGGTGAAACCAGCACAAGGTGCATTGAATGCAGCGAAGTCTGAACCGGTTCCTTGCTTTAGGCGGTAGATGCCACCCGGACCTACTTGATCGGTCTCGCAAATGAACTCGACTTCCACCTTGGTGCCGTCGATGCTGCGCTGCCACTGGTAGCTGTGGTCGCCAGTAGCGAAGCCGGAACACGTGAGGTTGTTGTAGAGGGTGGCGTAGGTCTCGCTGGAATCGCCGACGGCGAGCATGATCACGAGGTCCACGTCAGTGGTCCCGATGTGGGGACTGACCGCCAGGGGATCTGATCCGACGATGTAGCGGGGCGCCAGCCCTCCTACCAGGACGACCCTGCCGCCCCAAGGGCCGATGTCGCCGAGCAGCGTCACCAGCACTCGCTCGCAGCGATCAGTGGCGGCGGCGTTGTACTCGCTGTGGTGCTCTGGTGCCATCAGAAGCCAATCACTTCGCGTCGCAGATGATCTGCCTGCTCTTGTCCTCGCTGAGGATCTCGACTCGCGTCTAAGTACAGACGACACATATTGGCAATCCAAGCTCCACCTAGTCGCGTTCGGAATGCCAAGGGGACGTCGTCGCGTTCCTGCTGAAAGATGACGTTAGGCCCCGACGTGACCTCGTCTGCTCCTATTTCTGCGCACACGGCAGCCGGATCAGTGAGCCCCTCCAGCCACACCTCGACGACTGGAACGCTGGTGAGGATCGGAGCGATGCGCGCGATCGCCGCTGTGCCCGTCAACGCATAGGCCACGCCGGCCGACTCGAGACCATGACATACCGTCGCTGCCAAGTCCTCAGGGCCAGACGCCAACATGAACGAGGGGTTTCTCCGGCTCCGATCGCGATGCTCCTCAACCCACAAGTCAAACAGTGCAGAAGGCCCGACGAGTCGTCGCTGTTTAGAGGGTCCGGCGCCTTGGGATGCGACGATCTCCAGATCGACAAGGCGCTGTAGAACTCGATGTGCGAGTGCCGGAGAAACGCCCGCGCGCTCTGCCAGCTCGGCCACATGCCACGGTCTGCCGGTGTCGAGGAGCATCGCCTGCGCAACAAGGCTGGCCTTGCCCGACAGGGTCGTACGAGTCTTGCTGCGCTGTCGCCGCGCTGCCCCGTCAACCCGCACAAGCAACCCTGGCAGCTCCAAACGGACATTGCCGAGACCGTCGATCACCCCGATGCCCTCCGCAGCAAGTGCCGAGCGTGCGCCTTCGGTCATGTCTCGCGCGATGACGACCATCGGCATCGACATGTCTCGCGCACGGTGGATGATCTGGTGAACATTGGCGGCGTTGACACGGGTCTTGACCTCGATCGCAATCGGAGTCTGTGTTCCCGCGCCCTGTATGACAGCATCGGCGTCGTCAGCGGGGGCACGACCCGTTTGCACATCGAGTCCTGGAATACTGCGCAAGATCTGAAGAGCTTCGGCTTCAAGCTCTAATCCTATATTTATGCCTACACCATTATTTACAGACATCGTAAATAAGATATCAAATGTAAATAACAGAACACTAAGGAATGATGCCTAAACACTCTCAAGAGGCATACGGGCGGCTGTGTCGGCGACTATCACGGCGCTCGCTGCGGTTCACCCACACTGCGAGATAGACAGTGTCCTCCATGGGCACCAAGACCGCGCGCCGAGGCGGGAGAGACACATTGGGGTCGTGATTCGGTCAGCGAAGCAGGCGTGTGCCGCTGTGCGGGCCGATCTGCGCGTTGACTTGCGGCCCGGCCCGGGTCAGGCATATTCGTCCAGCAAGTCGTCGAACACGCTTCGATCGGACGATGCCGCCGCATCGTCATTCGGCGAAGGTGTTCGAGGGCTCTCGGAACGGTCGTCATCGAGGGCGTCCCACAGTCCTTCGTCCACGTAGTCGGCTCTGAGAGTCCTCAGAGCCGACGAGAACTCTGATGCGTCTGCGTCGTTGGGGAACTGCTCGTCGATGGCGTCCGCGAATTCCTCGATCGGAGCGCTCCAGTAATCGCGGTCGTCTGGGGGCGGATCGCCGTCGACGTGGTACTCGAACACTTGCCGCGGCCGGCCGAAGGCCTGCTCACGCAGCCGCGACCTCAGCAGCGACGCCTCGCTGTCGGTGAGTATCAAGCGGAATGCGTCGTCTGTGAGAGCGCCGAAGTCATCGCCGTCCACGCAGAAGTCGATGAGGCGTGTCGCGAATCGTGCTCTGATCGGCTCGGGAAGTAGGCCGAACTCGTGCAGCGCGAGGGTGACGTGGTTGCTCGCGCACGCGTCGAGCATCAGTCCGGGCGTGGCGAGGCGTTCGAGTTCGTCGGGACGTAGTTCGAAGTACTCGGAGAGGAACTCCGCCGAGCAATTGTGGGCGAGATAGTTGTCACGGCGGTCCGCGGCACGTCTGCGGTCGGGCCCTTCAGGTAGGACCGACAGGCGCTGCGCCACCGCGTGCCACAGGGATCTCGGAATCATCAGCGACCCGGTGATCGGCACGTCTCCGCACACGGTGCGCTGCAGCAGTGCCCGCAGAGACAGCTTGTTCAGCACAAGGTGCAACAACTCGGGTCGGCGGGCGTAGTCGGAGAACGCGTCCGACATAGTCGGATGGGCGAACGTCCAGCCCGTTTCGCCACCGTGCCGCACCAATGCCACCAGCGATCCGTCGAGACTGTCGAGCGCACGTATCACTCCCGCGAGAGTGCCGCCGAGTCGCTCGACGAGCTCCGCGCTCGTGTCTCTGAGCGCTATTGGGGATGCGAGCCAGTTTCCCTCGGCGAAGATCAGCCCGATCGCCGCAATGCTGTCGGGGTCGAGGCCTCTGAAGACGTCCAGCAGCAGCTCGCGCGGTTCTGCCAAAAAGCGGTCCAGCGTCTCGCGCGACACTGGGAAGAGTTGCTTAGTGAACTGCGACTCCGACAGGCGTCTCGCTAACTCAGGCGTGAATCCGGGGTGTTCGGCGAATCCATCGAGGTACGGCAGCAACTGCACAATGAAGCGTCGGTCCTGATTGCCATGCTGGAGATGGTTGTAGAGGACCTGCTTCCGCTCCGACAACGACAGATCGGCGACGTCGACCACTACCTCGCCGTCGGCCAGCAGTGACAGCGAGTCTCTCTTGAGCATCGGTTCCGCTGCGCGAAACACATAGTCGCGGCAGGTGAGCACGAACCTGCAGCCCTGCGCGATCGCAGCGCGCACAGTCGGCATCGCGAATTTCCACGCGTGAACGAGCTCACTGCGGATCTGTGTGTCCCCGAATGCGTCGTCGAGCCAAAACAGCTGACGCTCGCCGGGGTTCCATCGGTCCTCCAGCGTGGAGGCGTCGGTGAGCTTGACGACCTCGGTGTCGAACACGTCGGCGCTAGAGATCGCCAGGTGAGCGGCAATCGTGGTTTTGCCTGTCATCGGCGCGCCCATGAGGAGGACCAGTCCATGCTTGCTGATCGCTTCGGCTGCGCGCTCGTAGGTCGAAGTCCGAACGAGCTTGGCGAGGTCGGTTGCCATGCTCTCCAAGATGGCGCTGGCCTGCTCATATGCCCGGCTGTCGAGAATCTGAGTGAGATCGCCAAGCCCATACAGGCGAGGCACCTGCATACGCAGCCGCTTGTTCTCCGAAATGGTCTCGTCGAACCATTCCGCGCCCAAGCAATGGACGTCGCCTGCGCCTGCCGCCCGGAAACCTGCGACTATCTGCGTTTCGTTGCCCTCGGTCAGCTTGGCGTTGGTCATCAGCACATAGACATCGCACATGCCGCGCTGCGCGAGCCTCTTCGCCTTCTCGAACTCGTCGGCGAGCATCGATGGGGTCAGGGCCTTGTCCCGGACACGGGTGTGCTTGGCCTGCAGGACGAACGCACGGCTCTCAGCGCTGCCGCCGTCAGTCTTCCAGTTGCCATAGAACGCCCCGTCGCGGCCTGCGTCACGGCCGTCGGCAAATGCGATGACGGTTTGCCCCAACACCTCCCTCGCAACCGTGCGGCACAGCGACTGAAAGTCATGCCAGCCAAGCCGGTGCAAGTCGAAACTCGTAATCACAACTGCCCATCCTCAACGAGTTCACGCACCACCGGCCGCACCGGCCCCGACCGCTGCTCTTCCTGCATCGTTGACATGGCTACCTCCTAATCGAGGTGACCGGTCAACGGGGGGAGCCACCACCCGGTTTTGAAACTCCCCAAGGCCCGCTCGGGTACCCCCCAATCTGGGGCGTGGTGGACTCAGCTCAGTTACGTAGGCCCCCAGCCACCCCACCACTCCAACCACGCCCGGAGAATCGAGCGGTAGGTGTTCTCAGTTCCTAGTGGGTAGGGCTTCTCTCGCTTCTGGCGCTTTCTGTACCAGTCCAGAAACCTCTTGAACTCGGCTTCGCCGCCTCGGGTGACGTCTTCATCTTCATTGATGCGATAGATGACCCACCACTCGATGAAGCTACGCCTCTGGTTGCCGCTGTGGTAGCGCTCCGACTTGACGTAGCACCGGATCGCCTCGTACCAGCGATCAATCCTGGTCTTGCGATCAACAGCCATCCACTAACCCGCGCTTGGATCTCCCCGTAGAACTCATACGGCAACTACTAGCAGTTCATCGACTTTCGAGTCTCGCCGGAGGGACGCCGACCGCACCGCAGCACCCGACGAGATCGTGCGCGCCGAGATGCCCGCCGGCTCGGTCCTGTTTTGGCTCGGCGGCACCCTTCACGGGGCCGGCGCCAACACCACGCTTGACGACTGGCGCTACGGAATCGTGCTCACCTACAACCTCGACTGGCCCCGCCAGACAGAGAACCAGCACGTGTCCATACCCCTCGCCGACGTGCTCGTGCTCCCCGACGCCGTCCGGAGCCGCCTCGGGTTCGACATGGACTACGAGAACTCCCTCGGCTTCTACGACCGCTCCGTCCTAGCGCCCCGGACTGGGGTCCAAGAGGTCTCGGCCTAATCCGAGCCGACTTGGGCGTTGCTCGGTACTGACGCCGCCTCGAAGGCCTCCTGAAGATGCGGCTTCACTGCATCAACGAGGCGACGAGCCGACTCGGCCAACGCCCGCAAGCTGTCATCGTGCGGTTCGGTCCGGCTTCCGATACCTACCTGTGGCGCGACGACCTTTGTGCGCTTCGTCAACAATGCGCTATCCGCGAGGCCGCGCCAGTCCAATTCTGCGCCGTATGCGCTTTCGATCTCAGACCGCTGTTGCTTGAGCGCTCTCAGGAGCGAGTCGTTGAAGAGGGGATCATCGTCGTCGAATTGGACTTCCGAATAAGCAGACGAGGCCGTGACCAACATCTGGAGCGCGGCGGGAATCCCAGGAGTGATGCTCCGCTTGATCCACACCGCCTTCGGTCCTCTAGCTGGAAGCTTGATATCGGTAAGAACTTCCCGTCCAACCGGCAACCAAGTGTCCCAGAACTGTCGCGCCTGCTCCCGCGCTTCAACATTCGCTGACGACCGCTTGCCGGAGGCCCGCGAACCGATCGCGTCCGGCCGAAGCCAGGTGCGACCCAGGAGCGTGCCTTCGAATGGCTGAAACAGAACTGCGTTCACGGGAACGTCAAATGACTCACTCAAAAAGTCGATCATCCGCTCAGTCGCATCGTCGAGATGCGCTGCCACCACAATCATCCTCGGGATGTCGCCGAGCGTGTCGAGCTGCTCTCCGAACTGCTCTTCGAAGTCAGCCGCGAGATCTGCGTCCTCGTGTCCCGAGGCCGCCCTGTACTTGGCGTAGATGGCCTCCACCTTGTCGAAGGTCAGAGTTGACACCCAAGCTGCGTAGTCGATGGTCTGGGCGAGAACCTCGCGTGGAGTGCGGTTCCGTTTGTTCTCGATCACGACGAGTTGCGCATCGCTATCGAGAGCGAGCAGGTCGAGAGGGCCAGACGGCGTCTGGGTTTGACGCCCAATAATCAATACGTCAATCCCAAGCAGCTCAGGCGCCGACTCCACCGCCGACTCGATCTGCTCCTCAGTCGCCAACGTCGCTTCGGGCACTGGGACAGCCGAACCGTCGTCGTTAAGCCGCCACAACGACATCCTCGTCGCCATTGCTCGCTACCCCCTTGTGCAACATCGTGAGAGATGACGCTAACCCGCTGGCTGATTCCACGTGCTGTCGAGTCACTTGTCCACTCCCTGCTAAGGTCGATCGAGCCGAGCGGCGATCGGCAATGGAACTCGGTGACAAAATCCGGGGCGATGCCGACCTCGAACGCATCTAGCGTTCTCGGTATGGACGAGTTACAGCCACCGCAGGCTGTCGAGGTCGAGGCCCGGCAGCCCTACAAGCTGTGGATCAGATTCGACGATGGCGTGAGCGGCACCGTGGACCTCGCCCAGTGGTCAACCCGAGGGGGATTCGCTGCCTGGTCGGATGCGACCTTCTTCAAGACAGCGCACCTGCGGCCGTACGGCGCGATCGCTTGGGGCAAGGACGACACGCTCGAACTCGATCCCACGGCTATGTACTTGGATCTCACCGGCAAGTGCTTCGAAGACCTCCACCCGAAGCCGTGGCCCGAGTTAGCTGGCTGAGATCGACGCAGACGCGTCATGGCCGAGCTCAGCCGCTTCTACGGGATCATCATTCGTATGTACGGCGACGATCCCGTTCGGCAAGCATCGGTTGAAGTCGGGGCCGCCATACTGCGTGGCGGGCGATTGAAGGGGCAGCCGTGAGCGATTCTCGCCAGAGCGAAGTGGTGGTGCTGGGTGCTGGGGTGTCGGGCATCTACCAGATCAAGCGCCTGGTGGACCTTGGCATCGACGCCGTGGTCCTCGAAGCCGAGGATGACCTCGGCGGCACCTGGTACCGCAACCGTTACCCGGGCTGCCGGTTCGACTCCGAGAGCTACACCTACGGCTACTCGTTCTCGAAAGAGCTGCTGGACGAATGGCACTGGAAGGAGCGCTTCAGCTCCCAGCCCGAGAACCTGCGCTACCTGAACTATGTGGCCGACAAGTTCGACCTGCGTCGCCACATGCGCTTCGGCAAGCGGGTCGAACGCATGGCGTGGGACGAGAGCGATTGCCGCTGGCACCTCTCGCTTGCCGACGGCGACACCCACACCGCTCGCTTCGTGGTCACCAGCCTCGGCCCGCTGTCGGCACCGACCCTGCCCTCCTACCCCGGCATGGACTCCTTCGAAGGCCCCTCGTTTCATACGTTCTTCTGGCCCAAAGAGCCCGTGGAACTGGCCGGGAAACGCGTCGGCGTCATCGGCACCGGGGCTACCGGCATCCAGGTGATCGGCGAGATCGCAGAC
>LXNI01001364.1_pt1 | contig 21716 bp, 25 predicted proteins | sample 809091 | NCBI WGS metagenome assembly LXNI01 (sample SAMN04870527, study PRJNA318959) | sponge metagenome | biome: 01000161; feature: marine sponge reef; material: water | host: Sarcotragus foetidus | place: Greece: Milos, Mediterranean Sea | collected 2013-05-29 | depth 5-7 m | reverse complement strand
CAGCATAATGTCGGAGCGCCGAGTTGGAGGAGCATGACTACAGGCATGCGGGGGAAGCTCGGGAATCCCGGAGGGACGCGCAGACGCTGGTGCAAATGAATGCCCCAAAGCCATCTGCGAACACACTGGTTAATGAAACAACCCCCATCAATGTTACACCCGCTGAAGGCTCTGAAGATACTGAAAGAGCTTTCGATAGTGTACAGGAGGTGACCGCATTTCTGCTTGCTCTGCGATGGCCAGTCTGGTCAGATGTCTGAGTTGTTGCCTGTCTGCATCGGGGCAGGTTTCTATAATTTCCTTGAAAACTTCCGGATTACCACTGATCAATTGTGTACGCCAACGTTCCAGAGTGCGGGTCTGTAACTGTTGATATCGACTGCCGTTGTCCAGGCGTCCGATATAGGTTTCCGCGGTATCAGGACTCTTTACCCGGATAAGCCTGGCGATGTGCTGGATTTGACGTTTCCGGGCATTCCCTTTGGTTATCTTCCGACACTGTCGAATGGCAGTAACTATCTCCTGATTATCAAGAGAGGCAAGTTGATGTTCTGAAGCATTTACAAGCAGTTCGGCAGCATGCCTGAATTCAAGCATGTCTCGTTTCCTCCGGGTTTTACTCTTTACCGGAGCCTTTTCAACCATTATTCATCTTCACCAAATCCGAGTTCGATGCACTCCACAAGTGATTGCATAGCCTCCTTCTCGTCTGCCCCATCGACGTGCAATTCGAGTTCAGTGCCCAAAGATGCCTCCAGCATCAACATCGACATGATGCTTTTCCCATTGGCAGTTTTAGTCATTTTCTGTACCTGGATTGAAGAAGCGAATCCTTTGGCTTTTTTCACGAAGAGGGATGCTGCCCGGGCATGTAGTCCCAGTTTGTTCCTGATAGTGGCCTTCTGGCTAATCATACGGGTGCATCGATTGAGCTTGCGGTAACTGTTCCCAATTCACGGTGCCGGATCTGTACATTTCGCCAGCGTGAATGGAAATATGCATACAGTTTGTCAGCCAGTAAGACAGACCTGTGCTGGCCGCCAGTACATCCAATCGCAACAGTCATATAACTACGGTTGTTCGCCTCAAACATTGGCAGCCAGCTGTCAAGATACTGCTTAATATCGCTGTACATTTTGCGGAATTCAGACTTGGACTCCAGGAATGCCTTAACCGGTTGATTGAGTCCCGTAAGGTTTCGGAAACCGGGTTTCCAATGAGGATTTGGCAGGCAACGAACATCGAATACCAGATCCGCATCAACAGGTACGCCGTTCTTGTATGCAAATGAAAGGAACAACAGGGCAAACTCATGATGACTACTGGCCACCCGGGAACGAATGAGGTCGCGTAGTTCATGCAAGGACAGCAAGGTTGTATCGATATTCAGGTCCGCCAGTTCCGAAATCATGCTGAGCAGGTTGGTTTCATCTGCCAGGGACTCACGCAAGTCGCGGTCTTTGTTGCTTAACGGGTGCTTGCGACGTGTTTCGCTGAACCGTTTTACCAGGGTAGAGTTTGCAGCGTCCAGATAAACAATTTTTATCTGAACATCAGCTCTGTCGAAGCTGCCAAGGATATCGGGAAGGTCAGCCAGATCTTCCTGGATATTCCTGGCATCAATACTGACAGCAATATTGTCGATGGGCAGGTTAACCAGGCGTTCAATGAGGGGCCGGAGCAAGGTAACCGGCAGGTTGTCTATGCAGTAGAATCCCATATCCTCAAGAACATGCAGTGCAGTACTTTTCCCCGAACCGGACCTGCCACTGATCACGATAAGTGAGATCATGATGTACCTTTATGGTGCGAATGAATGGCTTCCTCCTCGGGATTCCAGAGAGCCATTTCGAATAACTCACGATCATCTTTTGCCAGTTTCAATCCCTTCAGGTAGGTTTCTGATTCAATTCTTTTGGCCAGCATCGCCAATGTATGCAGATGATCAGCCTCTTCATTCCCAGGGAACAAAAGGACAAACATCAACGTCACCAATTCATCGTCAAAGGCACCAAAATCCATACCTTCTGATAGACGAAACAAGGCGCATATGGTTTTTGTACAGTTTTTGAGACGGCAATGAGGTATGGCAATACCATGTCCGACAGCGGTCGGACCCAGTTTTTCCCGTTCAATAAGCCCCCGGTATACTTCACCTGCAGCACATGCTGGTTCTGTTCTGGCAATCAGTTCTGCTGCAATCTCGATAGCACGCTTTTTACTGCTGGCCTCTATGCTCGAGAATGTACGCTCAGGGACCAGAATTGAATCGATTTCCATCTATCTGCCATACAAAGAATAAATCGTATTATAACAAGTTTGTATAGTGTCTTTGCTGGAAACTGATCCGGATTTGTTCTTACTGCCTTATGGTGCGCTGTTTCCTGCTATTGATCTTCTCTTTTCGCTTTATGAGTTGTCGATCAAGCTTGTCGGCCATTAGATCAATTGCTGCGTAGAGGTCTTCTGCTTCTGCGTCTGCAAAGACTTCACCGCCGTTGATTCTGATAGTTGATTCTGCCTTCTGCCGCTGCTTCTCAACACGGAGTATGACATTTATGTTAGTGATTCTGTCGAAATGTCGTTGTAGACGTAACAGTTTTGTATTTGCATAATTTTTAAGCGCGTCCGTAACTTCAAGATGATGGCCACTAACATTTACTTGCATAGTATTCTCCTGGTTATATATATGGCTGGATTATTTGATCCAGTTATAGATGAACACTTGATATTGGACTGAATTTCATGCAATAGGTTCGCAATACAAGTACCTAAAAGAGTTGTTTTCTCTCATTGGATGGTGGGATCAACAGGGATTCCCGATACTTGGCAATTGTCCGTCTTGCTACATTGATTTTCCGGTCGGCCAGCAATCCGGCTATTTTACTGTCACTCAAAGGTTTTCCTGGATTCTCCTTGGAGACCAGTTCTTTAATCAGTGCTCTAATCGCTGTTGATGAGATCTCTCCACCGTTACTGGTGCTGACATGACTGGAAAAAAAATATTTGAGTTCGTAAACACCCGAGGGTATATGCATGTACTTCTGTGACGTCACTCTCGAGATGGTGGATTCATGCAGGTCAACTGCCCTGGCGATGTCATGCAGAACCAGTGGCTTCATAGCCTGCTCACCATATTCGAAGAAACCTTTCTGAAATTCCACAATTTTTGTCGCGACCCGCAGAAGAGTGTCATTTCTTTGACGAAGGCTCTTGATAAACCATCTGGCCTCTTGCAGATGGTCTTTGAGATACATGTTGTCCCGGCTGTTATCCGATCTCCTGATCATGGATACATATTCAGGGTTGACCCTGATCCGGGGTGCTGATTTCTGGTTCAGTTCTACAACCCACCTGTTATTCCGTTTACTGACAAACACATCCGGTTCAATGTACTCGACTTTATTTGCAGCAATGTTGCTGCCGGGTTTCGGATTCAACGATAGAATGAGAGACAATACCTCTTTGAGTTGAAGTTCTTTCAGACGGGTTTTTCTGGAGATCAGGGTGTAGTCCCGGTTTGCCAATTGCTGAATGTACTGCTGTACTATCGTCACAGCTTCCTGCTTCCAGAGAGTGTTGTCGGGCAAGCTCTCAAGTTGAATGGTCAGACACTCACCAAGATCCCGGGCGGCGATACCCAGTGGGTCAAGATGCTGTATCAGGTGAAGAACCGCTTCGACTTCTTCAATTTCCAGTTCCCAGGTCACCGGTGCGCTTTCCATGATATCGGTCAGAGGTATCGTGAGCATTCCTTCATTGTCCAGCCCGTCAATGATAGAGAGAGCGATGAATTCATCCCGATCAGTCAATCTCAAAAGGTTGATCTGTTCAAGCAGGTGTGACTGAATGGAAATGTCTTCGCTGTTTCGGTCATCGAAATAATCGTCAGTGTCGTTTGAAGACTGGAAATTAGCCGCCGAAATACCGTCGTCGAATGTATCTTCCCAGACACTATCCACTGGCAGTTCTTCTGCAATAATGTCTGCACTGACTTCCTCACTGGTATCGGGTATTGATTCACCCTCCACTTCCGGGTCGGATAATGAAATTTGACCTTCATCCATGGATTTCTGGTCCGTTGACGGCTCTGCTTCGGGTGGATCAAGTGAAGTAGGTTCCTCACTTTCATTCAATTCGTCCGACAGCAATTCTTCGAGCATCGGATTCGAGTCCAGCGCTTCCTGAATTTCCAATTCAAGATCGGTAGTCGACAACTGCAACAGGCGGATTGCCTGCTGTAGTTGTGGGGTCATTCGCAGTTGCTGACCAAGTTTGAGTGCCAGGGTGGGTTTCATTGCCATGGATCAATCATACTTCAATCACAGGTTCAAGAGAACTTGATTCGGCTGGGTCTTACATGCGGAAACCCTGACCCAGATACACCTGCTTGACCAGTTTGTTGGCCAGAATCGTCTCTGTATCACCCTGTGCGATGATTGATCCTTCATTGACGATATAGGCTATATCGCAGATATCAAGTGTTTCGCGGACGTTGTGATCTGTAATCAGAATACCGATACCTTTTTTGGCCAGTTGAGAGACAATCAACTTGATATCATCAACCGAAATGGGATCAACGCCGGCGAATGGTTCATCCAACAGGATAAAGGCTGGTTCAGACGCAAGGGCTCTTGCTATCTCAACCCGTCTCCGTTCTCCACCGGACAATGTCATGCCCTGATTATCTCTGATGTGGCTTATCTGGAATTCCTCGAGCAATGCCTCCAGAGAGTCTGTTCTTTGCTGTCTGGAAAGTTCCACTCGTGTTTCAAGAATTGCCAGGATGTTACTTTCTACGGATAGTTTGCGAAACACCGAGGCTTCCTGCGGCAGATAACCAATGCCGTATCGTGCCCGCTGATGTACAGGTTGAGTAGTAATATCGACATCGTCAAGCAGTACTTTCCCGGTGTCATGACTGATTGAACCTACTATCATGTAGAAACAGGTTGTCTTGCCGGCACCATTTGGACCGAGCAGACCAACCACCTGGCCACTGGAAACAGAGATGCTGACGTCACGAACGACGTGTTTTCCGCGATAGCTTTTGGCTAGATGTTCTGCCTTGAGGATGTGCATGGGGAACTGCTAATCGCTGGTGTTGTATTTGATCCTGATTCTATCATCACTGTCTGGACCACTATCGAGATTGACAATACCCTGGTTGATGTCGTAGTCAATCAGCTCGCCGGTATATTCGTTTTCAGATTGCCTTAATGTGGCATTTCCTGACAGATGAATTCTCTCTTCCTGAATGAAGTAACTGATTTTCCTTGCCTCGGCATAGGCAGGTTCCTTGTTGTCCGGCTGCTGTTCCAGATGTGCCTGCTGGTCGGATTCCTGATGTGACTGGGCAATGATCTGGATGACGACGCCATCATTGCTGGTAATGATTTCAACTTCATCAGCAGCGATGAGCATGGATCCCTGACTGATGCTCACATCACCACTGTAGACAGTGGATCCTTTATTTTTATCCACCACTGCTGATTCGGCGATTACCACTAATTCCTGGCTCTTGTCAGTACTGAGCGCCTGACTCTGGTTAGCCAACAGCAGTATTCCGATGGTAATAATCAACCTGGTGAGCATTATTATATTGGGGTCGGCGTAAAGAGCCAGATTATAGCACTCTCTCCGGCACTTTACTCCGACCCCCTTATAACAGTATTAACCCGCTCTTCTCTATTGGAAAAAAAGACAAGCTTCTCCTGGTCCAGGTGAGCCTCCATTCCGGCAGCACTTGTTGTGCTGGTATTATCATTGATGCTCACTTTAAGGTCTGTCTCTGCATATTCACGTTCCGGATAGACGGTGAGGTTCTGTGTTTTGATGTTTACGAACTGAACGTCCTGACTTTGCCTGGACAACAGCACATCATCCCAGAGTTCCATGACTTCCTCACGGTATATTGATTTCGAGAGCAGACGGCCATTACTGGATGAAATGGTCCAGGGAGTCCCGTGTTGAGGATAAAGCATAAGGTTTGGCCTCTCCAGAATCGTGACATCCGTTAGTGGAAAGTGGGTGAATCTCTCGGCACTGAGTTCATACTGTAACTCACCGGTATCTGCAAACTGCCTGATGGTTGCATCCAGCATATAGATGTCAGGGTCATTGCGTTTCAAATCCTCAAGCAAGGGGTCTGTGATGGCGTCTTTGAGCAGCCAGTCAGTGGCAAATGCAATGACAAGTATGATGCAACTCAGGATTATGACTCGATTTGCCAAGTTTCAGCCTTGAGTATATTGGGGTCAGAGTACAGTGCCAGAGTATAACTCTCCAGCTTTGGCCCCTCAATCTGAGTTCTACTCTGGCACTTTACTCCGGCACTTTACTCCGACCCCAATATTTAATTCTCCGAATTGTTTAAGAAATCATAGTATCATGCGCTCTCTGAAAGCGAGGTACCGATGAATGTCCAGGAACTGAAAAAGATCCTCTCGGAAGCACTGGATAACTGTGAAATTGAAATACAGATCGATGGTAACAAGGTATATCTGGACCTTGTGTCCTCTTCATTTTCCGGTTTAACCCGTGTGAAGCGGCAGCAGCTGGTCTATGGATTTCTCAAAGACAAAATCGCAAGTGGTGAGATTCATGCCGTGACGATGCGAACAGTCACACCGGAAGAAAACACCAGGAGTTGAAGGTATGGACCAACTGATGATCGAAGGTGGAACCAGACTCTGCGGCGAATTGCGTGCCTCCGGCGCCAAGAATTCTGCCTTGAAAATTATTGCTGCGGCATTGCTCGGAGATGAACCCGTCACCATTGGTAACGTTCCTCATCTACGCGACATAACCACGATGATTGAGTTGCTGGGTTCTCTGGGTGTTGAAGTGGTGATGGATGAAAAAATGAACATTGAGATCCACGCAAATACGATAAAGAGGTTTACCGCTCCCTATGACCTGGTCAAAACAATGCGTGCGTCCTTTAATGTTCTGGGCCCAATGCTGGCACATTACGGTCAGGCTGAGGTTTCCCTGCCGGGAGGATGTGCTATTGGCTCCAGACCTGTCGACCAGCATTTAAGGGGGCTTAAAGCGCTGGGTGCAGAGATCGAGATGGAAAATGGCTATGTCAAAGCCCATGCCAACGGTGGCCTGAAAGGTTCACATATCTATTTTGATTTCAGCACGGTAGGTGGTACAGAGCATATTATGATGGCGGCAACGCTTGCCGATGGTGAGACTGTACTTGAAAATTGTGCGCGAGAACCTGAAATAGTCGATCTTGCTGAATGCCTGAACGCCATGGGTGCGAACATAACAGGAGCAGGAACTGACACCATTACTATCACAGGTGTCAAGTCTCTGAGTGGTTGCAGGCATGATGTCATTGCTGACAGGATAGAAACCGGAACTTACCTGATTGCTGCCGCGGCGACGAGCGGAAAAATTAAAGTTCAGGGCGCCAAACATGATCATCTGGAAGTACTGACGGGTAAACTGAAAGAGGCGGGTGCTGAAATCTCTGTTGGCGATGACTGGATTGAACTGGATATGCAGGGTAGAAGACCCAGAGCCGTCAGTCTTGTGACTGCGCCTTATCCTGGCTTTCCGACAGATCTTCAAGCCCAGATCGTGGCGTTGAATTGCATTGCAGAGGGAACGGGTACTGTCAGGGAAACAATCTTTGAAAACCGCTTTATGCATGTTCATGAAATGAAGCGAATGGGAGCACAAATCCGGCTTGAAGGAAACAATACAACGGCGAATATCGAGGGCGTCTGTCAACTGAAAGGCGCACCGGTTATGGCAAATGACCTGAGAGCATCCGTCAGTCTGGTGATAGCAGGTCTGATAGCGGATGGAACTACGATCATTGACAGGGTCTATCACATCGACCGTGGTTATGAGCACATCGAAGAGAAGCTCAGGAATCTGGGTGCGAACATTCAAAGAACATCGTCCGGGTGATGCCATGAGCCAGTCAATTACGCTTGCAATTACAAAAGGTCGCGTACTTCATGAAGCCCTGGATGTCCTTGACAAAATCGGCATTCGACCAGAGGAAGAGATAGAGTCTTCCAGAAAAATGGTGTTTCCGACCAACAGAAATGATATCCGGTTGATGATTCTGCGTGGCATGGATGTCACGACCTATGTTGAGCATGGTATTGCAGACCTGGGTATGTCGGGCATGGATGTCATTCTGGAACACGGGGGAAATGGTTTCTATGAACCATTAAACCTTCACATCGGTCAATGCAATATGATGGTTGCTGGTTTGAAGGACGAGGGCACTTTGCCCAACCGGCTCAGGATTGCGACCAAGTTTGTCAATACAGCCAAGCGGTTTTATGCGGAGAAAGGGATTCAGGTAGATATCATCAAACTCTATGGTGACATGGAACTGGCGCCCATTTCAGGTCTGGCCCACAGAATTGTCGATATCGTGCAGACTGGAAATACATTACGAGCCAATGGACTTGTTCCACTCGAACTGATCGAAAAGATCAGTACGTATTTGATTGTCAACAAGATCGCATTGAAAACAAAATACGACAAGATTCAACCGTTGATAGATGCACTGGGCGGGGCAACCCGATGATAGCCAGACTGAACTCGACTGACCGGAATTTTACCAGTCAGTTGCAGGAGCGTTTGGTCCTGCCTGAAGAGGACCGTGAAGAAGTACTGGCTACCGTGCGTATGATTGTAGAAGACGTACGTACAAGAGGTGACGACGCAGTACTTGAACTGACTCGTCAATTTGATGGACTCACAGCCGGGTCCATTAACGACCTTGAAATTTCCAGAGAGCGTCAGCGGCAGGGGTTTGAATCCATTGATCAATCGGTGCGGGAAGCTCTGGAAACTGCTGCGGACCGGATCAGATCCTATCATCTGAAACAAAAACAGGTTTTCGGCAACGGTACGGATTGGGACTTTATCGATGATGCGGGTAATAGACTGGGGCAGTTGGTCAGAGGTATGGGGAGAGTTGGTATTTATACTCCTGGTGGCAAGGCGGCATACCCTTCTACTCTTCTGATGTCAGCGATACCGGCCCGGGTTGCCGATGTCGGGGAGATAATTCTCACTGTGCCGACTCCCGATGGTGAAGTTAACGATGCGCTACTGGCGGCTTCGTATCTGTGCAGCATTGACCGGGTTTTCACTGTTGGTGGCGCCCAGGCCATTGCAGCTCTGGCTTATGGTACCGAGTGTATCCCGCGAGTGGACAAGATTGTTGGTCCCGGCAACATATACGTTGCAACCGCCAAGGAAATGGTATTTGGAGATGTTGGTATCGAAATGATTGCCGGCCCATCGGAGGTGGTGATTGTTGCTGACAGTTCAGCGAATCCGGAGTGGTTGACACTGGACATGTTCGCACAGGCTGAGCACGATGAGATGGCGCAGGCGATTCTGATCAGTCCGGATGACGAAATACTGAACCAGGTATCAAGACTGCTGTCCCAACGTCTTGCGGCTATGCCACGTCAGGCTATCATCAGGCAATCTCTCGAACGTAGAGGCGCACTGTTGAAAGTCCGGAACCTCGACGAAGCCATGGAAATCGTCAACAACATTGCGCCTGAACATCTGGAACTCGCAATACAGGCCCCGGATGAGGCACTTGGGTTAGTCAGACACGCGGGTGCAATATTCGTCGGGAACCACAGCGGAGAAGCCGTCGGAGACTATATTGCCGGTCCCAGTCATGTTCTGCCAACCGGTGGAAACTCACGTTTTGCTTCACCGCTGGGAGTATATGATTTTCAGGTACGCAGTTCGATCATACAATGTTCAGTAGAGGGAGCAGATGCTCTCGGCAAAGATGCAGCCATAATTGCTCGTCAGGAAGGATTGCACGCTCATGCAGAGTCCGCAGAATGTCGTATGGAAGCGGGTTTCAAAACAACTCCTGACTGAAAGATGATGGCATCGAACGATCCTGTTACCACTTATCGGGCAGCACTGGAATCAGGAGATTTCCAGTATGACGAATCACAGGACCGGATGATGCGGCATCTGCAACGCGTCTATGAGGACCTGATCACGATTTCCGAGCAGGGTAATTTTTTTTCCAGAATGTTTATCCGCACACAGCATGCACCTGTCAAGGGACTGTATCTCTGGGGTGGTGTCGGTCGTGGTAAAACCTGCATGATGGATATGTTCTACCAGTCTCTGCCGTTCAAAGAAAAAAAACGAATTCATTTTCATAGATTCATGAAGCTGGTTCACGGTGAATTACAACGATTCCAGGGATTAAAGAATCCTCTGGAAAAAATAGCGGCCAAATTTGCAGATGAGACTCGGGTGATCTGCTTTGACGAGTTCCATGTCAGCGATATAACCGATGCGATGATTCTTGCCAACCTGCTGGACGCTTTGTTTCGACAAAGAGTGGTTTTGGTTGCCACTTCCAATGTTGAGCCGAAAAACCTCTATGAGAATGGACTGCAAAGGCGACGATTTCTACCGGCAATAGATCTTATTGAGACGCATACGGAAGTCTTTAATGTGGACGGTACCCGTGACTATCGATTGCGGGCGCTGAAGATGAGTGAGATTTACCATTCACCACTGGATGAAATGGCAGAAGTCAATCTTGAAAAGAGCTTTGAGGCAATTGCTCCCGATGAGGGGGGGAGGGATGTGCAGTTGGACATAGAGAACAGGATGATCAACACACGTCGATGCGCCGACGGTGTGGTCTGGTTTACGTTTGCGGCGGTCTGTGACGGACCGAGAAGTCAGAATGACTACATTGAACTGGCCCGATTGTTCCAGACTGTTCTGCTTTCCGATGTCCCCAGACTTGAAAGTGACAATCAGGCTCGTAGATTTATCAGTCTGGTAGACGAGTTTTACGATCGGAACGTCAAGTTGATAATTTCTGCGGAAGTCCCCATCAAAGCGTTATATAGTGGAACATTGCTGCGATTTGAATTCCGTCGTACTGCAAGCCGGTTGCAGGAAATGCAGTCAGAAGAATATCTTTCGCGGGAACACCGCCCTTGATGATTGGTGAGATCCGGGAGGCTGTCCGGGAACTGCCACCGTAGCGAGGGCGAGACTGATTGAGCCATATTTTTTGGGTATCTGGAATAAAATGTCAGACCAATTGGAGATGAAATCACATGCCTGATCAACTTCCTGAGGAATTGGTTCGGACTCGTGAATCCGCCAGAAAATTTCTGGCAGAGGTCATCCTGCCCCTGGAACAGTCCGACGATGCTCCGGCGCTTATTCAGGATCAGGTCAGAAAAGCATCGCAGAAAGCCGGTTTCTACTACAAGACCCAGCCGAAAGAATTTGGCGGCAATCCAGCGAGTATCCTGGAACTCACTATGCTGAGAGAAACCTGGGCTGCAGCTAATTCACGTCTTACAGGACTGATATTCGGTCCTGGTCCCGGCATCCTGCATGCAGCCCGTGGTGAATTGAAGGAACAATATCTGGACCCGGTGATGCGCGGTGATAAAAAGGGGGCGTTCGCTTTCACCGAATCGGAGAACGCCAGGCGTCCGACCTGGGCTCGCATCGATGGTGATCATTTGATTGTCAACGGACAGAAATCCTATGTTACAGGAGGTGCAACGGCTGACTTTGTGTCCGCATTGATCAACGTAGAGAATGCCGATGGCAGCAAAGCCGGTACGGCTATGGTGGTGATAGACCGGGAGGCGCCGGGTGTAGAGATTGCGCGTCAGTTTTCCTCTATGGAAGGAAGTGGACATGTATCCATGCTGTTTCATGATGTCCGTGTACCAGTCTCTCATATCATTGGCAGGATAGGCGAAGGCATGCCCAGAGCGTTGGGTAATATCGGTAATGTCAGATTGATGGTCTCTGCACAGGCTACCGGAATGTGCATGTGGGCGATTGATTTTGTCGAACATCATCTGCTTGCACCCCATAGGTCCGGCACACCGTTGGGTGAACGTGAAGGTGTACGCATGCGTTTCGCCGATATGAGAATTGAAACCTACGTGGCTCGGAGTGCGCTCTATCGAACGGCTCGATTGGCGGATACCGGAGAAAATATTGTCAATGAGACTATTGCTACCAAGGTTTTCTGTACCGAAACGGCAGGGCGTGTTATCGATGGTGCGGTACAACTGCTTGGTGGTCAGGCATTGGTTCAGGGTCACCCTCTGGAGCAGATGTACCGGCAGGTGAGATCGCTTCGGCTGATAGAAGGAGCCAGTGATCTACTACGTATCAACCTTGCCAGGGGCAAGCTGGAACTGGGGAAAGGACGTTTATAACGAATCATGATGCAACTTGAAACGCCTATAAATGACATTGATGTTGCTACCTTCTGGCGGGATGGTTTTATCGTCAGGAAATCTCTGGCTGATGCGGATACCTGTGCAAAGTTGTTGGCGGTTGCCGATGAGCATCTGCAACAACAGATGGCGCCCATTGAATATGAAGTGGATGTCAGGTACCCCGGTGCACCTGATGACCTGTATTCAGCAGGTGCTGATACCTCACGGAGATTGCTGCAGGCTTATTCCCGACATCCGGACTGCAGAGAGTGGGCCAGGCAGCCTTTGATTTATATGATATTGACCGGATTGTTTGGCAGGTCAGACATACGACTGTCCCAATGTCACCACAACTGTATCATGACCAAACAACCCGGATACAGCAGTGTTACCCGATGGCATCAGGATAATCGATACTGGTCCTTTGATGAGGAAAATCTGATCAGTGTCTGGCTGGCGCTGGGTAATGAACATAAACGCAATGGTTGCCTGCGCGTTATTCCCGGATCTCACAAAGAAGAATTACCAGGTGGTCGATTTGATGCAGAGCTTTTTCTCAGAACCGATCTTGCTGGAAACAAATTACTGTTGAACAGAGCGGTTCCGATTGAATTACAGTCAGGAGATGCGTTTTTCTTCCACAGCAGATTGTTGCATGCAGCCGGAAGAAATCTGACGGATCGCACCAAATTTTCACTGGTGTTTACTTACCATGAAGCCAGCAACAGACCTATCGAGAACACACGCTCCGCACGGTTCCCTTCGATATCCCTGAAATGGGGTCGGAGTAAAGTGCCAGAGTAAAACTCTCTGAGTTTTACTCTGGCACTTTACTCCGACCCCACAGGACGCTTCCCATGCAGGACAACGGGTAGTTTTGTAATCCCCCTGACGAAAGTCGAGGGAAGACGATCAGGTTCACCGACCACTTCTATGGTCTCGAATCGCTTCATGATTTCTTCCCAGACGACTCGTAGCTGCATCTCGGCGAGCCGGTTACCCATGCATCTATGAATGCCAAAGCCAAAGGCAAGATGCCTGCGCGGGAATTTACGGTCGATGATGAAGTCGTATGGGTCATCAATGGCATCCTCGTCGCGGTTCCCACTGACATACCACATGACCACCTTATCGCCGGCACTGATTTTCTGCTCGTTCAATGTCGTATCCACGAGAGCACGGCGGCGCATGTGAGCAAGCGGTGTCTGCCAGCGAATAATCTCCGGTACCATGCTTGTAATTAGCGATGGGTCCGCCCGGAGTTTGTCATACTCATCCGGGTACCGGTTCAGGGCCAGTACTCCGCCTGAAATTGAATTCCGGGTTGTATCATTACCCCCAACTATCAGAAGTAGCAGGTTTCCCAGATACTCCATCGGACGATCCAACAGATCTTTTGTAGCCTCTCCGTGAGCCAGCATGGTAATGAGGTCGTTATTCCCCGGTTTTTTCTGCCGTTGCTTGAAAATCTCCGTAAATGTAGCCAGGCACTCATATAATTCTGCACGTCTCTGGTCCATGGAATCGATAATACCGGATTCTTCGTTAGCTGTTGTAACGTCAGACCAGCGGGTCAGACGTCGTCTTTCTTCAAAGGGAAAGTCGAAAAGAGTAGCAAGCATCTGTGTGGTCAATTCGATTGAGATATTGTCGACCCAGTCGATCTCTTCACCAAGAGGAAGCTGGTCCAGCAACCTGGCGGCGCGGCTTCGGATTGTGCTTTCCAGTTTGGTGAGATTGATTGGGGATACCACAGGACTGACAACTTTACGCTGTTCATCGTGTTTTGGCGGGTCCATTGCAATAAACATCGGCAATGGTAATTCTTCATCCGGTTCTGAAATGACAATCCCGCCTTCTGAAGAATAGATCTGGTGGTTGGTATCAACTTCCATGATGTCGTGATATTTGGTGACTGACCAGTAGGGACCAAATTGACTTTCACTGCAATAATGAACGGGGGCTTCTTTGCGTAACCGGTCAAAATACTGCCAGTGCTTTTCCTGCTGAAACAGGAATGGCAGTGCAACGTTGTACCTGCCATCGAGAGGAATCGAATAGGGATCAGTGACAAGATCGTGATCTGAGGCGGTTTCACTCATGAGACATGGTCCAATAGGTCGCGAATTCGTAACTTAACATAAAGGACCCCATTTTACCCTGTCGAACGGGCACATCTTCTTTAAATCAGAAATTATTCTGTTAGAATCAGCACTCAGGAATAATATTGAATCCTGGAAGACTGCCGGGAGGGGTCTCTGTCGGGAGAAATTTGAACTACCTGAAACAATATTCACAAAGATGCTTATAGAGTGACAGGCGAATCCCCAGGATAAAATCCTGTTTCAGCGCAACGGGAGTAAATGGGGTCTGACCCCATTTTTAATAATAGAAGGTACTGATGTCAGTTGTTGAAAATATAAACAATGTAGACGGTGAAGATAACATTGTTAGAGACGTAGTCGTTCGATTTGCCGGAGATTCCGGTGATGGTATGCAGTTAACAGGTAATAACTTTACCGAAGCAACTGCTATTTATGGCAACGATCTGGCAACATTCCCCGACTTTCCAGCCGAAATAAGGGCGCCTGCGGGGGCTACCTTCGGGGTTTCTGCTTTCCAGATTTATTTTGGCTCAGAGGATGTCACCACAGCAGGTGATGAAGTGGATGTACTGGTAGCCATGAACCCGGCAGCCCTCATAACCAATCTCAAAGACCTGGTGAACGGTGGATTGTTGGTAGTCGACAAAGATGCGTTTACCAGGAGGAATCTGACACGAGCCGGATATCTGGAAAACCCTCTGGAAGACGGGTCTCTTGACGGCTATCGGTTGTTATCCATCGATATCACCAGAGAGGTTGTAGAAACCGTTAAACCTTTTGGCCTGTCTCACAAGTTTGCCGTCCGCTGCAAGAATATGTGGACCCTCGGTCTTATCATGTGGTTGTTCGACCGGCCCAGAGAAGCAACCATTGACGGATTACAGACCAAATTCGCCAGCAAACCGGAAATTGCCAACGCTAATGTTGCCGCCCTGAATGCAGGTCACGCATACGGTGAGACTGCCGAATTACCGTCAGGTGTGGAAGTCTATATGGTTCCCCGTGCCGAGGTGACACCGGGACTGTACCGGAATACTACCGGCACTGAAGCCTTGGCCTACGGATTACTTGCAGCCGGTCAGCTTTCCGATTTGCCGATAGTTTTCGCGTCTTACCCGATTACTCCTGCATCCAGCCTGCTGCATACCCTGTCGTCGCAGAAGCAATTTGATGTAGTGACTTTTCAGGCTGAAGATGAAATTGCAGCGGCCGGCGCTGCTCTGGGGGCTTCCTTCGCGGGTTCCCTGGGAGTGACATCAAGTTCAGGTCCCGGTATTTCTCTAAAGGGCGAGACCATCTCTCTGGCCTGTGCTACGGAACTGCCACTCATAATCGTGAATACACAGCGGGGCGGGCCGTCAACCGGATTACCCACCAAAACAGAGCAGTCGGATTTGAACCAGGCACTTTTCGGAAGACACGCGGACTCATCACTACCCGTTATCGCTGCTTCAACATGTGTTGATTGTTTTGAAGTGGCGATCGAAGCTGTGAAAATTGCTGTCAGGTTCACGACACCGGTCATTCTGCTTAGTGACGGTTATATCGCAAATGCATCGGAACCGTGGCATGTTCCGGATTTTAATGATTTCGAACCTTTCCCGGTCACGTTTGAAACAAATGCAGAGGAATTCACCCCGGCAAATCGCAACCCCGAAACCCTGGCAAGAGTCTGGGCAAAGCCGGGAACACCTGGACTGGAACATCGTATCGGTGGTCTCGAAAAGAGCTTTGAAACGGGCGACATTTCCTATGAGCCGGAAAATCACCAGAAGATGACAGACATTCGAAAAGCCAAGGTTGACGGTATTGCCAGATTTATCCCTGATCAAGAGGTCATTCTGGGCAATGACAGCGGTAAGCTGGCTGTCGTTGGCTGGGGGTCGACATTTGGGCCGATACACCAGGGCGTCAAGCGGTGTCAAAAGGAAGGTCTGGATGTGTCGCACATCCACGTGCGTTACATGTGGCCGATGCCAGCAAACCTGGAAGCCCTGTTGAAGCGATTCGACAGAATACTCGTTCCTGAAATGAACAATGGACAGTTTGTTGAGATTATCCGGTCAAGATTTCTGATCGATGCCCGGCGACTGAATAAAGTGTCTGGCCAGCCCTTTAAAATCCGCGAGATAGAAGAAGCCATTAAGGCGCAATTAGAGGCGTAACACCATGAATGCTCCTGTACAAAAACTGACCTTGAAAGATTTTTCTTCCGATCAGGAAGTGCGCTGGTGCCCCGGTTGCGGCGACTACGCAATTCTCAAGACCATTCAGAGATTAATGCCGGACCTGGCAGTACCAAAAGAGAACATGGTGTTTATTTCGGGTATAGGTTGCTCTTCCCGATTTCCTTACTACATGAATACCTATGGTTTTCACACCATTCACGGCAGGGCGCCTGCTATTGCCAGCGGGGTGAAACTGGCAAATCCTGATCTGGATGTCTGGGTAATCACCGGTGATGGAGATGGTCTTTCCATTGGCGGTAACCACCTGATGCATGTACTTCGGCGTAATGTGGATATGCAGGTATTGCTGTTCAACAACGAAATTTACGGACTAACCAAAGGCCAGTATTCACCTACTTCCAGAGTAGGTACGCAATCTCCGTCAACCCCGAATGGCTCGGTTGACCTGCCGCTCAGACCCTGCACGTTTGCTATCGGGGCAGGAGCGCGATTCGTCGCCAGAAGTATCGATACGGAAACCAAACAAATGACGCCGGTTTTGATGCGCGCCCATGAACATAAAGGCGCCTCTTTTGTTGAGATATATCAGAACTGCCCGGTTTATAACGATGGCATTTTTGATTATATCAAGGACAGGAAGACCGCTGCGGAAACGAGATTACTGCTGGAACACGGCAAAGCACTGACGTTTGGCGCCAATAATGATAAGGGTATTTTCCTTGATTCAAGGAAACTGCGTTTTGAGGTGGTGACCATCGGTGAAAACGGCATAACAGAAGACGATATTCTGGTTCATGACGAAACCAACAAAGTACTTGCCCAGATGCTGGCGGAACTACAGGGGCCGGAATTCCCCGAACCCGTCGGAGTACTGTACTGCAATCCTGCGGAATCCTATGAGGCTGATGTTTATGCCCAGAGGGACCAGGTGCGCGCGCAATCAGGGAAACCTGATGTCAATGCGCTGTTGCGAAGCGGCCATACCTGGACGGTATAGTACATCTACCGGGGTCGGAGTAAAGTGCCGGAGTAAAATAAATTTTACTCCGGCACTTTACTCCGACCCCAGTATATACTGAGTCAACATCGGGAGAAAAACATGGCATTGCCTCAAGTAGGACAGCTTGCACCCGCATTTACGCTGCCCAACCATGAAGGAGAGATGGTCAGTCTGGAAGACTTCAGGGAAAGCAAGAACGTTGTTCTGTATTTTTATCCCAAAGCGATGACGCCAGGGTGTACCGTACAGGCTTGCGGCATCCGTGATACCAGATCAGAACTCTCAGAGAGACAGACTGTAGTGCTGGGAGTTAGTCCAGACCCCATCAACCGCCTGGTGAAATTCCGTGAAAAACAGGACTTGAACTTTGACCTGCTCTCCGATCAGGACCACAGTATTGCGGAGAAGTATGGTGTGTGGGGATTAAAGAAATTCATGGGGCGCGAATACATGGGAATAAACCGGATTACTTTTATCATCGGCAAGGACGGTAAATTGAAACACGTGATGGAGAAAGTAAAGACCAAAACCCATCATGATGATGTACTGGATATACTGGCAGAAATGGATTGACAAGTGACGGATTCACCCCTTGAGAATAACCCGGGTACCGTTCCTGTTCAGGAGCACCTCAGGTTTGATACGGCAGCACTCCAGGACTGGCTGGAGGATAACATTGACGGATTCAGGGGCCCATTGACTGTAGAAGAGTTTGCCTATGGCCAATCGAATCCAACCTACCTGTTGCATGCCAGAGACAGTCAGTATGTATTGCGCAGGAAACCACCCGGTATTCTGCTCAAGTCTGCGCACGCGGTAGATCGGGAATACAAGGTGATTACCGCGCTGCAGGATACTGATGTGCCAGTACCCAAAACCTATGCACTGTGTACTGATGATGATGTAATTGGTACCTGGTTTTACGTCATGGAATATCTACAGGGCAGAGTTGTTGCAGACAGTATTTCGGGGCCCTGGTCGACACAGGATCGCGGAGAATTCTGGGATGCGGCTAATGACGCGGTAGCGCGATTGCATAATGTGGATTACAAGATGGTCGGCCTGTCGGATTTTGGCAGGCACAGTGACTATATAGCACGGCAACTCAATCGTTGGGGTGGTCAGTATGAGTACACCAGAACCGTGGACAATCCCTATATGGACAATCTGCTTGAATATCTGCCAAAAAATATTCCCGAGGATGAGTCTTGCACGGTTGTTCATGGTGATTTACAGATCGGCAATATGATCATGCATCCACACCGTAATCAGGTCATTGCATTACTGGATTGGGAACTCAGCACTCTGGGTAGCCCGCTGGCTGATTTTGCCTACCTGTGCCGCCCCTATCGGGATGGTCTGCGAAATGTAGATTTGAAAGCGCTCGGGATTCCTGGCGAAGAGGAATACGTGGACCGCTACTGTGAACGTACAGGTCGGAGCGGAATCGAAAATTGGGATTATTATCTTGCATTCAACTTGTTCAAAATGGCGGCTATCCTGCAGGGAATTGCCCGGCGAGTACTGGATGGTACCGCTGCCAGCGCCCAGGCGGAGACTGCGGGAGCGGGGGCATACCACATGTCGAAAGTGGCATGGGCACAGATCGACAAGAGTGTAAATCTGGATTCCGCTGAACCGGATTAGTTACTTCTGCAGTGCCCTCACCTCGTTGGCAATTTGTGTCACATGAGGGTCCGACACATTGATCGAAGACAGTGCTTCTTCAAGTCTGTAGATGTATTCGATATTCTCGCCACTGGGCCCTTTTGATCCGATAATCTGCCGGGCGATGGTATTCGGGTTGGCTTCTCCCAGATAATTCGGATTATTTTCACAAGCAAACCATGTGATGCCTTTTACCGGTTGCTCATTGCTCAGATAAATATCGATATCAAGTCGGTCGTAACCACCTCTTTCACGATGGTCCAGGTGATCCAGTATGTCTGAATTATTTCCGGCAGGTAACCGGTAAGCCATACCCCAGCAGATTTCATCGGGACGTTCAATCAGGGTAACCACGCGTCCGGGTTGGCCGGGTATACCGCGGTGATCGATAGAACCTTGCCAGAACCGTCTCCCCCAACCTCGAATACATGCAGTACAGCGAGCTTCAAATGGAAAATCCACCTTCCAGATAATGGAGCCGTAACCAAAGACCCATAGGGCTTTTTCGAATGAATCTTCCATACCTGTTGATGCCATTTTAATAAAGCCCAACTGTGCCAGATGAGGAGGCAGGTTGTCGACAGGAGCATTAACGGAACATTGCTGCAATATCGACGGGACCGTCAATTCAACAGTTCAACAGTCCATCTGCAAAGTCGCTTGATAAGGAGTCAGCCGTCTGGCGCGAATCGCGGTCATTTGATAGCCTTGTCATCTTTCGATTATGCGGAGCAGAATTTTGGCCTATAACAAACCCATTCCTGTACCCAGTGCATTGACCCAGCCGTTTTATGATGGGGCAAGGGTTGGTAAGCTGATGCTGCCCCGGTGCCAGGACTGTAATCGTGTGCATTGGTACCCGCGTCATATCTGCCCTTTCTGTCACTCGACCAACATTAACTGGATGGAAGGTAGTGGTGAAGGGCGCATTCATACATTTGCCGTACAACATCGTGCCTTTGGTGGATGGGCAGGAGAAGTCCCCTTTGTTACCGCTTATATCGATCTGAATGAAGGTGATCGAATGGTCACGGTGTTAAGAGGTGTCGATGCCCGTGATCCGGCTTCGATCCGGATCGGCAGCAAAGTGAAAGTAGAGTTTGAAGAAGCCGGCGAGAATCTCCATATCCCGTTCTGGCGCGTGGTGGAGGAATAGTCATGGTATCCAGCGTATCCAGGGCTGCGGCTATTGTTGGTGCAGCAGAAAGTAATGAGATAGGTTATCCGGAGATACCCAAAACCTCCCTTGAACTCCATATCGAGGCAATTAAAAATGTCAGCGACCAGACTGGCATTCCGATCTCTGCCATTGAGGGAATCTTCTCGACCGGCATGTCATCAGAAATTGCGGAACATCTGGGCTTACATCCAAAGTACATTGATACCACTTCGGTCGGTGGATGTTCATTCGAGATCCATGTGCATCACGCACTCATGGCGATCCATGCAGGCGTCATCGATGTTGCTCTGGTGACTCATGGTCAGAATGGCTGGTCTGCCCGGCGTATCGGCTCAGGTGGCGGTGGTGGTTATGGCGGTGGCGGTGCGAGTTCTCCCGCTGTTCAGATGACCATACCCTACGGATTTTCCGGAGCTCCCTCCAATTACTCTCATGCGATGGTCAGACACAACCATCTGTATGGCACAACTCCGGAAGACTTTGCCCATGTTGCGGTAGTAACCCGGGATTGGGCAACGCTGAATCCGAGGGCTGTGATGTTCTCCAGGGAGACGCATGAGTTCGGTGGTCCAATAACTACAGATATCGTAAATAATGCCCGAATGATATCCTGGCCGTTGACGATGTTGCATTGCTGCCTGGTTACAGATCATGGTGGTGCGGTATTGATTGCCAGACCGGAAATCGCACGATGTCTCAAGACCAATCCTGTCTGGATTGCAGGCGCCGGTGAGAACATGAGCCACTCGAATATGCTGGAGATGGACGATTTCACTGCCACTTCGGCATTTGCATCCAGTCGGACAGCCTATGAGATGGCGGGACTTGGACCCGCGGACATGGAACTGGCGCTTCTCTATGATTCGTTTACGATCACCCCCGCCCTGACTGCGGAAATGGTGGGACTGGCTCCGCGGGGTGAAGGATACAAACTATGGAAAGATGGAGATGCGGCGCCGGGAGGGCGTTTGCCGATTAATACCAATGGAGGTGGTCTTTCATTCAACCATTCAGGAATGTACGGCATGCAATTGCTCGTTGAAGCCTATCGGCAACTGTCAGGCACGGCGGAAGATGGTGTAAACGGTATCAAGGGTAAACAGACCAATGCCGGAACCTGTATTGTAAATGGTACCGGCGGGTCGTTGTCGACGACTGGAACCCTGGTGCTGGTGGCTGATTAACTTCGTCTTGTTTATGAGACTTGTTTCTTTAACGAGTGTGTTCGCAGATGGCTTTGGGGCATTCATTTGCTTCAGCGTCTGCGCGTCCCTCCGGGATTCCCGCGCTTCCCCCGAGAGCCTGTAGTCTCTCTCCTCCAGCTCGGCGCTCCGA
>LXNI01001363.1_pt1 | contig 21722 bp, 20 predicted proteins | sample 809091 | NCBI WGS metagenome assembly LXNI01 (sample SAMN04870527, study PRJNA318959) | sponge metagenome | biome: 01000161; feature: marine sponge reef; material: water | host: Sarcotragus foetidus | place: Greece: Milos, Mediterranean Sea | collected 2013-05-29 | depth 5-7 m | reverse complement strand
AACGCCGGCGTCATGCGCAGATTGACGAAGCCGGGGCCCGCGACTTCAGCGCTGGCGATCCCGGCGTCCGCGCGGAGGCGTTCGGCCAGGGCTTGCGCCAGGTCGCGGGGCTTCATGGCGGCCGCGCGGGCCGACGTCATGGCCGCATTGGTGGCGAAATCGCCATGCGTGGCGTCGCGCGGCAATTCCACGCCGGCGGCGGGCGCGTCGAGTCCGTCCGCAACATCGCTGAGCGCGCCGCGCACGACCTCTCCCAACTCGCGAAAGACATTCATCGCGGTCTGCTGTCTCCCTTGCAGAGGCGGGCGTGTTCGCCATCAGCGTAACGATCGGTCATGCCGGCAATATAGTCCGCGACGATGCGCGCCGTCCGGCAGGCATTCGCGCCTTCCGCGCGTCGCTGCCATGCCGGCGGCAACGCCTCGGGCCGGGCGGTCAGCGCGGCGAACAGGTCAGCCACGACGATCCCGGCCCTCCTGCCCTCGGACTCGATATGCGGATGCCGGAAAAGCCGTTCGCGCATAAAGGCCTTGAGCGCGCGGTCGGTCTTCGCCATGCCTTCCGAAAAGGCAACCAGGGGGTGGCCCGCCCGGCGGACATCGTCGGCGGTCTCCGGACGCGCCTCGGCGAGCCGCCGGCGGGTTTCGGCCACCGCGTCGGCTACCATGGCGCGCACGCCCCGGCGCACCGTCTCGTGAACAAGGCGCGCGAGCGGCAGGTCTTCATAGCGCCCTTCCACCTCGGCAATCGCTTCTCCGAACAGGGGGAGGCTCCGCAGGTCGTCGAGACATATCAGCCCGGCGCGCACGCCGTCGTCTACGTCATGGTTGTTGTAGGCGATATCGTCGGCGAGCGTGGCCGCCTGCGCTTCGAGGCCGGGCCACTCGCCGAGGCGGAGATCCAGGTCGCGGTCCAGCTCTGCGAGCGGTGTGGGCGTCGCGCCAGGCGGGACCGGCCCGTTATGCTTGGCGAGGCCCTCAAGCGTGTCCCAGGTCAGGTTCAGCCCGTCAAAGGCGGCGTAGCGCGCCTCCAGCCGGGTGACGATGCGCAGCGTCTGCACATTGTGGTCGAAGCCGCCACAGCCGCTGAGCGCGCGATCGAGCGCGACCTCGCCCGCATGGCCGAAGGGCGTATGGCCGAGGTCGTGGGCGAGCGCCAGCGTCTCGGCCAGGGTTTCCTCCAGCGCGAGGCTCCGGCAGAGGCCGCGCGCGATTTGGCTGACCTCGAGCGAATGGGTCAGCCGGCTACGGTAATGATCGCCCTCGTCCGAGACGAACACCTGGGTCTTGTATTGCAGCCGGCGGAAGGCGGCGGAATGCAGGATGCGGTCGCGGTCGCGCTGGAACGGTGTGCGCTCGGCAGCCTCCGGCTCCGGATAGCGCCGGCCCCGCATGACGGCGGGCGAGGCGGCATAGGGCGCAAGCGGCGCGTTCATCGCCGCCGGCCGCCGGCGCCCTTGCCCGTCCTGTCGGTCATGCGCTGTCCTTGCTCTGGGCTTCCGCCCGGCCGCCCCGCCCGGCGGCTGGCCGCAACATAGCACCGGCGGACTCCCGGGGACCAGTGGTCCTTTTTCGTTCTTGTGCGACAGGCCGGACCATGCTCATGTTTCAGGGAGGACGGAGATCGGACCCGCGACGAGCCGGGGAGAAATGCAGGCTGTGGCGACCGTATCGCAGGATCGTATCCGCAGTGAACTCGAACGGCAGGGCATCCAGTCCGATGTCGCCGCTGCCCTTGCGGGAGCCGCCGCAACGCGCGGCACTGCGTCCTACAGGGACTGGTTGCTGCCCATTCTGGCTGCCGGACTGTTGGCATTGCTCGGCTGGATCGCGCTCTCCATCCACGACATGAACGCCCGCATTGGCGTTATCGAAACCCACCTGACCGCACTGGAGGAACGCCAGGCGGCCCTGCAGGAGGAAATCAGGACCGGGCTCGCCGATGCCAAGGCGGACCGTCAGGTCATCGATGGAAAGGTGAACGACATCCTGCGGCGGCTGCCCCTGGAGGGGTAGCGCGGCGCTTCCCGCCCCGCTCAGGCCCCTCGGAAATTCGCTGAGCGCGAGTCGCGGAAGGCGGCGACGCCCTCGGCGAAATCCTCCGTCAGTTCGGTCAGCATGACTTCCTCCGTATCCATATGGATGACGGCCCCGGCGAGCGCGCCGGCGACGGCATTGACGGTGGTCTTGGTCATGCGCAGCGGCACGGGCGGCATGGCGGCGGCGCGGGCGGCGAGTTCGAGCGCGCGCGCCGCTGCCTTGCCGTCCTCCACCACCTCCTGCACCAGCCCCCAGGCGAGCGCATCCGCGGCCTCGATGCGGTCATTGCCGAGACAGAGGATCTGCTTGGCGCGGGCCGGGCCCACCAGCGCGACGAGGCGCGGGATCGTGCCCCAGCTCATGGAGAGGCCGAGCGCCACTTCCGGCGCGCGGACATGCGCGCCCCGGCCCATCACGCGCAGGTCGAAGGCGGCCGCGAGCGCCAGCCCGCCGCCAATGGCGAAGCGCTCGATAGCGGCGATGGTGAATTGCTCCAGTCCCTCCCAGGCGGCGCAGAGGCGCTTGCCGGCCCCGGCCGCATGGCGCCGGGCGAGCATCGGCTTGTCGCGGCGCAGCTCCATCGCGGGGTCCGCGAGGTCGCGCCCGGCGGAGAAGCCGCTGCCGTCCGGCGTGCGCAGCACGATGGCCGAGGTTTCGAGGTCGTCGCGGAAGCCGAGCGCGGCGTCGGTCAGCTCTTCGATTGCCCGCAGCGACAGGGGGTTGAGCCGATTACCCCGGTCGAAGGTGACAGTCGCGATGCGGCCCTCGCGCCGGATGGAGAGATAGTCGTAGGCCATGACGGAAACGGTCCTTTTCGTGTGGCGGGCTGGGGGTCAGAGGCCGAGCGCCCGGGGAACGTCGGAAAAGCAGTCCAGCAGAGGCGCTGCGCCGCCCGGCCGGCCGTAACCGTAGCCGACGCCGATGAACAATGCCCCCGCGTCCCTGGCCGCCTCCTCGTCGTTCCGTGAATCGCCCACCAGCGCGGCGGCGGCGGGCGGTGCGCCGAGCGGCTCAAGACAGGCGAGCAGGTGGCGCGGGTCGGGCTTGCGAAACGGCGTGCGGTCGCCGCCGACCAGCACCCGGAACCGGCTCCGGATGCCGAGCACGGCGAGTGTGCGGTCGGCCGCCGCCTGCGGCTTGTTGGTGCACACGCCGAGCGTGAGGCCGGCCGCCGCCAGCCGCGCCAGCGTTTCCGGCACGCCCGGATAGAGTTGCCCGAGGACCGGTTGGGCGGGATCGACATAGGCTCTCGCAAAGGCGCGGGCGCCGCGGTCGAGCGCCTCCTCGTCCAGGGGGCCGCCGCGCAGCGCGAAGGCGCGCTCGACGGCCTTGCGGGCGCCGTCGCCGACGAGGCGCGCAGCGTCCTCGCTCGTGACCGGCTCGAGGCCCTCCCCCGCCAGCGCCGCATTCGCCGCGACCGCGATATCCGCGACGCTGTCCACCAGCGTGCCGTCGAGATCGAAGATGACGGTGTCGATTGTCATAATCCGCAACAAAGCTTGAACCGCGTCCGATTGCGCTGCAACGAATTTCGCATAGGTTTCCAGCCGGGTTCCGGGAGCGGAGGTACGAACATGGCGCGGCGGGCGCTGGCGGCGGTGGTGCTGGCGGCAGGCAAGGGCGAGCGCATGCGCTCGTCGAAGCCGAAGGCATTGCACGAAGTCGCCGGGCGCGAGATGGTCGCCCATGTCATAGACACGCTGGGCGAACTCGCGCCGGAGCGGATTGTCTGCGTCACCGGCCCCGGCATGGAGGAGGTGGCCGCGGCCGCTGCGCCGGCCAGGGCGGTCGTGCAGCCGGAGCCGCTCGGCACCGCGCATGCCGTGCTCACGGCGCGCGAGGCGCTTGCCGGTTTCGAGGGCGCGGTGCTGGTGCTGTTTGCCGACACGCCGCTCATCCGGGCCGAGACGATGCAGGCGCTCACGGCCGCCGTGGAAGGCGGCGCGGCCGTCGCCGTGCTGGGCATGCGCCCCTCTGTCGCAAATGAATACGGCCGGGTGGTTCTCGACCAGGCGGGCCGGCCGGAGACGATCGTGGAATGGCGCGACGCCGGGCCGCAGGCGCGCGCGCTGCCGGTCTGCAATGCGGGCGTCATGGCGGTGGACGGCCGCCGGCTCTTCGCGCTGCTCGACCGGGTGGGTAACGATAATGCCAGGAGCGAATACTATCTGACCGACCTGGTGGCGCTGGCGCGGGCGGATCGGCTGGAAACGACTCTGGTGGAGGCGCCGGAAGAGGAGGCGCTCGGCGTCAATTCGCGCGCCGAGCTTGCCCGCGCCGAGGCCGTCATGCAGCGCCGGCTGAGGGCGCGCGCCTTCGAGGCCGGGGTCACGATAGCGATGCCGGAGACGGTCCATCTCAGCCACGACACGCGCTTCGGCAGGGATGTGACGGTCGGCTCGCATAGCGTGTTCCTGACCGGGGTCACGGTGGAGGACCATGTCGATATCCGGGCGTTCTGCCATCTGGAGGGCGCTGTGGTGCGCGCCGGCGCGCGCGTCGGCCCCTATGCCCGGCTCAGGCCCGGCGCGGATGTCGGGCCGGGCGCGGGGGTCGGCAATTTCGTCGAGGTGAAGAACGCCGTGCTGGAAGCGGGCGTCAAGGCGAACCATCTTGCCTATATCGGCGATGCGCATGTGGGCGCGGACGCGAATATCGGGGCGGGCACCATCACCTGCAATTATGACGGCTTCCGCAAGCACCGGACCGAAATCGGCGCGGGCGCCTTCGTCGGCTCCAACACCGCGCTGGTCGCGCCCGTCTCGGTCGGTCCCGGCGCGGTGGTGGGCGCGGGCTCGACCGTCAGCCGCGATGTCGAGGCGGACGCGCTGGTGGTGGAGCGCGCCCGGCAAACCGAACGCAAGGGCTGGGCCGCACGGCTGCGCATGCGGCGCAACCGCCACGCTGCCGGCGACTGACAGGACGCGGGCGGACCCCATGTGCGGGATTATCGGCATTCTCGGCAGCGGGCCGGTCGCTTGGCCGCTGATCGACGGGCTGAAGCGGCTCGAATATCGCGGCTACGACTCCGCCGGCATTGCAGTGCTGGACAATGGCGCCATCCGCCGCCGGCGCGCGGAGGGCAAGATCGACCGGCTGCGCGACCTGGTGGCGGCGGAGCCGGTAGCGGGCGTCTCCGGCATCGGCCATACGCGCTGGGCGACCCATGGCGCGGCGAACGAGATCAATGCGCATCCGCATGCGACCGGCCGCGTGGCGGTGGTCCATAACGGCATCGTCGAGAACTTCCTGACGCTGCGCCGGGAACTGGAGGCGGAGGGCCGCGTCTTCGTCACCGAGACCGACACGGAAGCTGTGGCGCAGCTCATCACCCGCAATCTGGAAGGCGGCATGGACCCCGCTTCCGCGACCTATGCGGCGCTGAAGCGGCTCGAAGGCGCATTCGCGCTCGCCATCCTGTTCGCCGGCGAGCCGGACCTGATGATCGGCGCCAGGCGGGGCAGCCCGCTCGCCTTCGGCCCGGGCGAGGGCGAGATGTTCCTTGGCTCCGATGCGCTGGCGCTCGCGCCCTTCACCGACCGGATCGCCTTCCTGGAGGAAGGCGACTGGGCGCTGTTCTCGCGCAGCGGCGCGGAGGTGCGCGATGCCCGGGGCCGGCCGGTCGAACGACCCGTGCGCCGCAACCGGCTCGCCGGCGCGATGATCGGCAAGGGCAATTACCGCCATTACATGCAGAAGGAGATCCACGAGCAGCCGACGGTGATCGGCGACACGTTGCGGGCGCTCTTCAACCCGCTGACGCGCACGGTGGCGCTACCCGAGCTCGGCATCGATCTCGCTTCCGTCCCGCGCGTGACCGCATCCGCCTGCGGCACCGCCTATTACGCCGGCCTGGTCGGCAAATACTGGCTGGAGGGGCTGGCGCGCCTGCCGGTCGATCTCGATATCGCCTCGGAGTTGCGTTATCGCGAGCCGCCGCTGGAGCCCGGCGGCATGGCGCTGCAGATTTCCCAGTCCGGCGAGACCATCGACACGCTGGAGGCGCTGCGCTATGCGCGCCGCCAGGGCCAGCACGCGGTCTCCATCGTCAATGTTGCGGAGAGCGCGATTGCGCGCGAGAGCGACGCGGCGATCCACACGCTTGCCGGGCCGGAGATCGGCGTCGCCTCCACCAAGGCGTTCACCACCCAGCTCGTCGTGCTGGCGGCGCTGGCGATTGCGGCGGCGCTCGCCCGGGGCGCGATCGACGGCGCGGAAGCCGGGCGGCTGACCGAGGCGCTGCTGGAGGTGCCTTCGCGCACGGCGGACATATTGGAGCAGGATGACGGTATCCAGGCGCTGGCGCACCGCCTCGCGGGCGCGCGCGACGTGCTCTATATCGGGCGCGGCACCAGCTACGCGATTGCGCTGGAAGGGGCGTTGAAGCTGAAGGAGCTCTCCTATATCCACGCCGCCGGGCATGCCGCCGGCGAGCTGAAGCATGGCCCCATCGCGCTGGTGGACGAAGATGTGCCGGTCATCGCCATCGCGCCTTCGGGCCCGCTGTTCGACAAGACCGCTTCCAATATCCGCCAGGTCGCGGCGCGCGGCGGGCGGGTGATCCTGGTGAGCGACGCGGCCGGCATCGAGGCGGTGGGCGGCGACGCCGAGGCGGCGGTCGAGATGCCGGCGGTCGATCCTTTCGTTGCGCCCATCCTCTACGCGATCCCGGTGCAGTTGCTCGCCTACCACACGGCCGTGGCCAAGGGCACTGATGTGGACCAGCCCCGCAACCTCGCCAAGTCGGTCACCGTCGAATAGAGCGGGCGGTTCTGCCGATCAGCAGGCAGACGGGCAGCATCGGCAGGAGGCAGAACAGCGCCATGGCGATGAAGCCGTCCTGGAAGCCCAGCATGTTTGCCTGCGCGGTCACCATGTGGCCCAGATAATCGAGCGCAGCCTGTTCGCGCGCACCGTCCGGCAGGCCGGCGCGGCCGAGAATGCCGCCCACCTGGCCGAGCAGCTCGCGCGTGGCGTCATTGGCCGCCGTCTGGGTTGCGGCGAAGGCGTCGCTGTGGTGGCCGATGCGCCGTTCGAGCACCACGACCAGGATGTTGATGCCGCAGGACCCGCCCAGCATCAGCAGCAGGTTCACCACGCCCGCGCCGCTGTCGAGCTGGCGCGGCTCCAGCGCGGCGAGCGCGGTGTTGTTGAGCGCGGGCGTGACGAAGGCGACGCCGATCCGGTTCACCAGCAGGTAGCCCGCTATGGTCCAGAAGGCGGTGTCGCTGTCCGCGCCCGCCATCAGCACCGCGCTCGTCATGGCGGCCGCCATGCCGCCGACGACGATCAGCGGCGCCGGATAACGGTCTGAAAGCCGCCCGGCGAGCGGCAGCAGCAAAGACGCGACGATGCAGCCCGGCAGCAGCAGGGAGCCGGCCTCCGTCGCCGTCATGCCCGGCACGATCTGGCCGAAGACGGGGAAGATATAGACCGTGCCGAAGGAGGCGAAGGCAAAGACGAAGCTGGTCGTGCCGGCCGCGGCGAAGCGCAAGTTCCGGAACAGGCTGAGGTCGAGCAGGCTGGCGTTCGCCCGGCATTGCGAGAGTACGAAACCCGCGGTGGAGATGAGGAACCCGCCCCAGATCGCCAGCATGTAGTCCGAGAACCAGCCCTCGCGCTGGCCGGAGGCGATGCCGGTGGTGAGGAGGAATATCGCGGCCGCGATCAGCGCGAAGCCGAGCGCGTCGAAGGGTTCGGGCTGTGCGCGGTGCTCGCGTTCGGGAATGAAGATGAAACCCAGCAGGAATGCGAGCGCCGCGGCGGGCAGCGGCACGATGAAGATGTAGCGCCATTCCAGCAGGTCGATGGCGAGGCCGCCGATTGCGGGTCCGAGGCCGAGCGCGAACACCACCCCCATGCTGAACAGGCCCATGGCGAGGCCGCGCCGGTTGGGCGGGAAGACCTGGAACAGCACCACCATCACTAGCGGCTGCACGATGCCCGAAGAGAGGCCCTGCACGATGCGGCCGAACACGATCACACTGAAATTGGGCGCCCACCAGCAGATCATGCTGCCGATGGTGAACAGGATGAGCGAAAGCGCGAAGGCGTTTCGCTGGCCGATGCGCGCCACCAGCCAGCGGTTGATGAGCAGGCTCGCCGTGTTGGTGGCGAGGAAGGCGGTAGCGAGGAACTGCGCCCGGTCCTGCCCGATGCCGTATGCGCCCATCACGTGCGGGATTGCGACATTCGCCATGGTGCTGGAAAACACCATGGTGAAAAACGCCAACAGCCCTGTCGCGGTGATGAGCCAGATAGAAAGCGGGCTGCGGTCCAAGAGAGGCGCTCCTGCCGGAAGCGGGCTCGGCGGATAATAGGCCCCCCGGGGCAGGAGGCCAGACCGCGGCTTCAATCGGGTTGCGAAGGGGAGTTATATGTGTCGCTTGACGAGCGGGTTCGCAAGGTTTGGCGGCCTGTCTTCAGCGTCATGGCCGGCCTTGATCCGGTCTTCCGCCCACGCTTGCATCGCGGCGCGGTCCGGGGCATCGCTGTAGCATGGACGGGTGGGACTGGATGGCGCGGCGAGGATTCTGGCCGCTGGCGCTGCTCTGGCTGCCGGCCGGGGTGGTGGCTGCGACCAGTTCATCGGACGGCATTCGAGGTATCGGACCGGAAAATTACAAGCTCCTAGCGGCGGACGAGATATTTCTTCCGGTAGCGTCGGCCGGCATGAATATCGACCTTCGCAATCCGCCATCTCTTACCCTTCGCATCGGAGTCGAACAGCGAGAGTTGCCTCTTTCTGTTCTCGAAGGCAATCCAGTGTTCATGCGGGTCCTCCAAGCCCAGAATGCCGCAAAGCACATCTTCGCGGGAGAACAGGTCCTCAAACCGCTTCCAGTACTCGCTGTTGGACTTCGGTCGTTGCCGTCCAGAAAATGGATAGTGGACTTCGATATGGAGCACCTCTCCTGCTTCCCGGTAAGCCTTCTTCATTTCCTTCTGGCAGGCCGCCAGCATCGTCTTGAGCTTTGGGAATGAGGTGCCATTCCAAAGGATGTCCGGCCAGCCGTCCAGGGCCAGGCAGGCAATGTTGAAGAGGTCCTGGCCGAGCCAGTCCTCATCTATGCCGCAGCGATCATAGGCATTGACGATGGCATACATGCCGCAAAGGCCGTCCAGTTTTCCCTGATAAGCCATGTCGATCTGTCCTTGCTTTCGATGATCTGCCGTTGCCGGATGCTCATCGGCTCCGGCTGGTCTGCTCTCCATGATGCGCCGCCAGCGTCTCGCACATCGCCGCCAGGCGTTGCCGGAGCCGCGCGGGCTTCTCCACCGTGACGCTGTCGCCCCAGGTGACGAGGTGCCAGCACATTTCGTCGAGGCCGCCGGCCTCGAAACGGACCGCCACCGTTCCATCCGGGTTATCCCTTACGGTCTGGTCCGAGTGGAAGAGGAAGGCGGCGGCGTCGAGGGCGGCGCGGGGGTTGAAACGCAGCTCGACCTTGACTGGCTTCTCCTGGAACGTCCCGAAGGAGCGCCGTGCGAAGGCTTGCAGGTCGAAGGTCGGGTCGCGCTCGAAATCCTCCAGCCCGAGCTTGACCCCCTCCATATTGGCGAGGCGCCAGAGGCGTGGCTCCTGGCGCCAGTCGGTCCGCGCCACCAGGAAGGCGCGATTGCCATAGAGCAGGCCGTAGGGTTTCGCGGCCTGCCGGCTCCGCCGCCCGGTGGCGCGGGAGAGGTAGTAGAACTCCGCCATACGGCGCGTGAGGATGGCGTCGCGTAACGTTGCAAGCACGACCGGATCGACGGGCTTCACGTCGCCGTCGCCCTCAATGCAGACAAGCCCGGTCCGGATGAGCGGGGCGTCGTTGCGGAGGTGCTGGGCGATCGCTTCCGGCGACAGGCCGAGAAACAGGCTCAGGGCCCGACCCCTGATATTCAGCTCGTGCCATCGGGAGCGGCTGTAGCAAATGTCGTCGACCATCGATTCGAAGACGGGCTGCGTCTGGTAGCACAACAGGAACTCCAGAATATCGACGTCGGTTTGCGAGAGAGCGGTCATCTTCGCCAGGCGCTGGAGACGCTGTCCCGTCCGGTCGCGCCTCCGCCGACCGCCGGCGCGCTCCTCATGCAACGCCTGCCGGAGGTTCCGGAACTGCTCGCTCGTAATGTCTCCGCAGTCGAGGACCCAGCGCCTGGTGCGCCTTCGCCTCCGTTGTCCCGCGAGCGCAATGCGGTTGTCCCTGTCGGCCACCCACTCGGCCAGTGCCTTGGCTTCCTGGTCCCGGTAGTGAAGGCCGGACGCGGCGTTCGCCAGGTAATCGGCAAGCAGATGTCGTTCATATGCTGTCAGCATGGGCCTCTCCGGATTTCGGTGTCGGAAAGACCGCAACGGCCAAATGCGTCATATCCGGTCGTATTGCGCAAAAAATTGTAACGGGTCGCACCCCGTGGGAGGCCGTTGCGGTTCCGGGCAGCGATACGCTGATTCTTCGATAATACCCGGAAATCAGCGTGTTATGTCAGTTTAGTCCGCCGGTGCCGGCCTCGGCCCGCCAGTCCGCTCGATCCGGGTGCTCCGATACCAATATCGGAACTCTGCAGCATCTCGCCTGCCGGCGGCAAGGCAGTCCGGGTTATAGGGACATGCCGAACGCGATGGCGGCGAGGACCAGCAGGCCGGCGAGGCGGTTCGACCGAAAGATCGCGAGGCAGCGGTCCGGATCGTCGATGTCGAGCCGGCGAACCTGCCAGGCGAACTGCGCTGCGACCGCCGCAAGGCCGGCGTAGAAGGGCCAGGCGAGGCCCGCGAGCCAGCCGGCAAGCGCCAGCAGGACGAGCGCGGCGGCGTAGAAGCCTGCGACCCAGGGCCGGGTGCGCACGCCGAACAGCAGCGCCGTGGATTTCACGCCCGCCAGCGCGTCATCCTCCTTATCCTGATGCGCATAGACGGTGTCGTAGCCGAGCGTCCAGGCGATGCCGGCGGCATAGAGCACGTAGGCCGGCCCGGAGACCTCGCCCTGGACCGCCGCCCAGCCGACCAGCGCGCCCCAGTTGAAGGCGAGGCCGAGCCAGGCCTGCGGCCAGTGGCTGAAGCGCTTCATGAAGGGATAGGCCAGCACCAGCGGTATCGAGCCGAGGCCCACCAGGATCGCGCCGGGCTTGAGCGCCAGCAGCACGGCGAGCCCGACCGCTCCCTGCGCCGCGATGAACGTCCAGGCGCGCAAGACGGTGGTGTGGCCGGCCGGCAGGGGCCGGATCGCGGTGCGCGAGACGCGGGCGTCATAGTCCCGGTCCACGATGTCGTTATAGGTGCAGCCCGCGCCCCGCATCGCCAGGGCGCCGATGGCAAACAGCGCGAACAGCATCAGCATGTCGAGCGCGGAAGCGCCCGGCGCGCCCGCCGCCGCCAGCGCCGCGCCCCACCAGCAGGGCAGCAGCAGCAGCCAGGCGCCGATGGGCCGGTCCCAGCGCGCCAGGCGCGAATAGGGCACAAGCCGAACCGGGAGCGCCCGTTCCCAGGCGCCGCGGATGCGGATATCGGTGGCGGCAAGAGGGTCGCGCACGGTCATGGTCGGCACTCTCGCCGCCGCCCGCCGGCGAGGCAAGGGCGGCCATGCGGCCTCTGTCGCCCCGACGGAACCGCAACCCCGGATGCCTTGTATCTGCTTGCCTCGCCGCCGCCGACCCGGCGGGGGGGCGCGGTGTGGAAGCGCTGCGCTGTATCCCGCGCCGCCCGCCCTACCGTGTCGGGACGGGGTGGTCGCCGGAATAGTCGTAGAAGCCGCGGCCGGCCTTGCGGCCGATCCAGCCGGCTTCCACATATTTCACCAGCAGCGGGCAGGGACGGTATTTGCTGTCCGCCAGCCCGTCATAGAGCACCTGCATGACCGCGAGGCAGGTGTCGAGGCCGATGAAATCGGCGAGCTCCAGCGGCCCCATCGGGTGGTTGGCGCCAAGCCGCATGCCGGTGTCGATGGCATCGACGGAGCCCACGCCCTCATAGAGCGTATAGACCGCTTCATTGATCATCGGCAGCAGGATGCGGTTGACGATGAAGGCCGGGAAGTCCTCCGCCGCCACCGGCGTCTTGCCGAGCGAGAGCGCGAACTCCTTCACATCCTCGAAGGTCCGGTCCTCGGTCGCGATGCCTCGGATCAGCTCGACCAGGGTCATCATCGGCACCGGATTCATGAAATGCAGGCCGATGAAGCGCTCGGGCCGGTCGGTGGTGGCGGCCAGCCGCGTGATCGAGATTGAGGAGGTGTTGGAGGCGACGATGGCGCCCTCGCCGAGATGCGGCAGCAGCGCCTTGAACACTTCGCGCTTCACCGCCTCGTTTTCCGTGGCGGCCTCGATCACGATGTCGCAATCCTGGAAGCGGGCATAATCTGAGCCGATGTCGATCCGCGCCAGCGCCTCGGCCTTGCCAGCCTCGTCGAACAGGCCGCGGCGCATTTGCCGGTCCATATTGCGGTCAATGATGGCGAGGCTCCGCTCCAGCGCCGTATCCGCAATATCCACCAGGCGCACGTCGAAGCCGGACAGCGCCGCGACATGCGCGATGCCGCTGCCCATCTGCCCGGCGCCGACGACGCCGACCTTGCGGATGCCGCTTTCGAGACCTCTGGGCATGGCGGTCAATCGTTCTCCATCTTGTATTCGGTGATCGCGTCGGTCAGTTCCGGCACGGCCTTGAACAGATCCGCCACGAGCCCGTAATCGGCCACCTGGAAGATCGGCGCTTCCTCGTCTTTGTTGATGGCGACGATCACCCGACTGTCCTTCATGCCGGCGAGATGCTGGATGGCGCCGGAAATGCCAACGGCGATATAGAGCTCGGGCGCGACCACCTTGCCGGTCTGGCCGACCTGGTAGTCATTCGGCACATAGCCCGCATCCACCGCCGCGCGCGAGGCGCCGACCGCCGCGCCCAGCTGGTCGGCCAACGCCTCCAATATGTTGAAATTCTCGCCCGAGCCCATGCCGCGCCCGCCGGAGACGACGATGCCAGCGGTGGTGAGCTCCGGGCGCTCGGACTTGGTGAGCTCGCGCCCGACAAAACTGGAAAGCCCGACGCTGCCCTCGCCGCCGACCGCCTCGACCGGCGCGGCGCCGCCCTCGGCAGGGGCCGCGTCGAAGGCCGTCATGCGCACGGTGATGAGCTTGACCGGGTCGTTGGACTGGACCCTCGCCATGGCGTTGCCCGCATAGATGGGGCGCACGAAGACATCCGCCGAGACAACCTCGGTGATATCCGAAATCTGGGCGACGTCGAGCAGGGCCGCCGCGCGGGGCAGGATGTTCTTGCCGTTCGCGGTCGAAGGCGCCAGCACATGGCTGTAGCCGCCGGCCAGATCGACTACTAGCTTCGCGACATTCTCCGCGAGCGCATGCTCATAGGCGGCGTCTTCGGCGACAAGCACCCTGGCGACGCCCGCGACCCGGGCGGCGGCCTCGGCGGCCGGCCCGCAGTCCCGGCCCGCGACCAGCACATGCACATCCGCGTCGATCTGGGCCGCTGCCGCCACGGCGTTGCGCGTGGCCGCCTTGAGCGTGGCGTTGTCGTGTTCAGCGATGACAAGAACGCTCATGGGATCAGATCACCTTCGCTTCGGTGGAGAGCTTCTGCACGAGCTCCTCGACGGTCTCGACCTTGACGCCGCCGGCGCGCTTCTCCGGCTCGCCGACATGCAGCACCTGGAGGCGCGGCGCGGTATCGACGCCGAGGTCGGCCGGCTCGAAGCGGTCGATAGGCTTGCGCTTGGCCTTCATGATGTTCGGCAGCGAGGCGTAGCGCGGCTCGTTGAGGCGCAGGTCCACCGTTACCACGGTCGGCAGCGAGACCTCGACCGTCTCCAGCCCGCCATCGACCTCGCGGGTAACGCGGGCCTTGCCGCCGTCAATCGCCACTTCCGAGGCGAAGGTCGCCTGCGACCAGCCGAGCAGGGCGGAGAGCATCTGGCCCGTCTGGTTGCAGTCGTCGTCGATGGCCTGCTTGCCGAGAATGACCATGCCCGGCGCTTCCTTCTCGCAGATTGTCTTCAGCATCTTGGCGACGGCGAGCGGCTCCACCTCGTCCTCGGTGACGACCAGAATGCCCCGGTCCGCGCCCATGGCGAGCGCGGTGCGGATGGTCTCCTGGCATTGCTGCGCGCCGATGGACACCGCGACGATCTCCTCGGCGGAGCCGTTTTCCTTCATCCGGATGGCCTGTTCGACGGAGATTTCGTCGAACGGGTTCATCGACATCTTCACATTGCGGGTCTCGACGCCGGTGCCGTCCGGCTTCACCCGGATCTTCACATTGTAGTCGATGACGCGCTTGACGGGGACGAGGACCTTCAAGGGGACCTCCGCAGGCTCGGGTTGAAGGGCAAGGCCGGCTTTTAGGGTTCGGGCGCCGGGCAAGTCAAGCGATGCAGGCGATTTTGCGGTGCAGCATTCCGCCGCGCCGGGTCAGGCGCGCGCGCCGCCCGGCAGGCTGTCGGGCCAGATGGCGGCGGGGCCTGTGCCGGGCCAGCCGATCGGGCCGCCCGCCTTCATGGCGGCATCGACCGGCGCAAGCCGCTTGTCCCAGAGCGCGGCGATGATGCGCCGCCCGGTGAAGCCGTCGGAAACCTCCGAGGCGAGGAAGCGGACGGGCGAGGCCATCACCACGGGCGCAAGCAGGGCGCTCCGGTCGGGCGCGCTCTTGGCCGTCACCATCGGCGTGTCGGTGGGGCCGCCGGGGGTGAGCACATTCACGGTGACGCCGCTGCCTTCCAGCTCGCCCGCGAACTGGGACGACATCGCCTCCAGCGCCGCCTTGGAGGCGCCATAGGGGAAGAAGCTGGGCCTCAGCATGGTCGAGAGCGAGGTGGTGATATTGACGATCCGGCCCCAGCCACGCTCCTGCATGAAGGGCAGGGCGGCGCGCATGAAGACAAAGGGCGCGGTCGCGTGGACGGCGACGAAGCGCCGCCAGTCCGCCGTCGAGACTTCGCTGAGCCCGGCCAGCGGGCGCAGATGGTAGTCCGCGCGCAGCGTGCTCATGCCGATGCCGGCATTGTTGACCAGAATGTCCAGCCGCCCGAAACGCTCCGCCGCGCGACCGGCTGCCTCCGCGCAGGCCTCCTCGTCGGTCAGGTCGAGCGCCAGCGGCAGCAGCGCGCCGTCGCCATATTGCCGCCAGAGCCTGTTCGTCAGCGCCTGGAGGCGCGCCTCGTCGCGGTCCACGAGCGCCAGGCGGTGCCCGTCGCCGGCGAGCGCCTCGGCCATCGCCGCGCCCAGGCCGCCGGCCGCCCCGGTCAGCAGCACGGTCTTGGCGAAGGAGGAGCTCACCGGGGCCGTTCGCCATAGGAGATCGTCCGCAGCATCACCCGGCGTTCGGTCGGGTCATAGTCGCCGGCGCCCCGATGCATGGTGGCGCGCTCGTCCCACATCACCACATCGCCGGGGCTCCAGCGGTGGTGATAGACGAACGCCTCCTGCGTGGCGTGGTCCAGCAGGCCGTCCAGCAGCGCCCGGCCTTCCTCGCCCTCGACCTCGACGAAACCATAGGTGTGGATGGCATTGACATAGAGCATCTTGCGCCCGCTCTCCGGATGCGTCCGCACGACCGGGTGATGCACTTCGGGTAGCGTGCCCTCCTGGTAGTCCTTGAGCGGCAGGGCGCCGGTGCCGCCGGGGCCGGCGCCGTAGAAATGGCGGCCCGTCAGCCCGTCGATCCGCGCCCGCGTCTCGTCGGGCAGCGCCTCATAGGCGCGGATCATGTTGCAGAACACGGTGCCGCCGCCTTTGGACGGGATCTCCCTGGCGTGCAGGATCGCGACCGCCGGCGGACGCTCCTCGAACGTGCCGTCGGAATGCCATGTGGTCGCGCGCTTGTAGCCCGCAGGGTCGAGCGAGCCGTCCTTGTTCACATTGGTCAGCCACGAGACCTCCGGCACGTCCTCATGGCGGTAATCGACCAGCACATGCAGCTGGAGCGGCCCGAAACGCCTGCCGAGCGCCGCCAGGCTGTGCGCGTCGAGGTCCTGATCGCGGAAGACGAGAACCGGGTTCCGCCAGAAATGTGACTTGATCTCGTCGAACGCCTCCCCGTCGATCGGCCTCGACAGATCGACGCCGGTCACTTCGAGGCCGAGCGCGTCGCCGAGCGGCCGGGTCTGAAGCTGCCCTGCCATGGTGCGATCTCCTTGTTCTCCTGCCCGAAAGCCCCAGTCTAGTCCGGATTTCTCACCGGGGTCACGGCCCTGCCGGATTCGCAGATCTCCGGCGGCGCCCACGGTCATGGGTCCCGCCCGAGAGGGGCAGACCCCCTGAGAGTGTCAGTTTATGTCATGCGATGTCATGTTTTGCATGCTGGGCGCGTATATGCTGCGGTATATTTCGTCATATGTTCGCCCTTCGGGTCGGCTTCTCGGCTTTCTTGTCCCCGGTTTATATGGTTACGAATGTCCAGGAAGCCCAGCCTTCGTGAGTATTATTTCATAATCAGGAACATACGAGATATGTGCATGCGGCAGGGTCGCCGCCGGAGTGCTCCGCGGCCCGGCGGGCGCCGGGCAGGAGAAAGCCGCCTCCCCGGGAAGGGAGGCGGCCGGTTTCGATCCGGCTTCAGGCGGGCCTAGTGGCTGCCTGCGTGGATCACGTCGCCGAAGGTCACCCAGCGCTCGCCGTCGAAGCGCGCAAGCTGCTCCGACTGGATCGGGTAGAAATCTTCAGCGGAGGTGTTGACGGTAATGCCCGGCATGATCATCGGCAGTTCGACGCCCTTGAGATTGGCCGCGCAACCCATGATCCCTTCGCGCGACAGGTCCTCGCAGGTGTCGAGCACATGATGCATGAGCTTGGAGACATTGTAGCCATAGGCGTAGTTGACATCCGTCATGTCGGCGTCGGGCATGTGCTTCTCCATGAAGCCGACCCATTCCTTGTAGCCGGGATCATCCTGCCACTGCGGGTCCACCGGGTCCTTCACATAAAGCGCGGTGATGAGGCCCTTGGAGCAGTCGAGGCCCGCCGGCGTCAGCGTCGCGCCCACCGAAGAGGACACATTGTTCAGCAAATGCACCGGCTTCCAGCCGATCTCGCAGGACTTGCGGATCGCCTGGGCGGCGAATTTCGGGATGGTGATGTTGAAGAAGACATTGGCGCCGCTCTCCTGCATCTTCAGGATCTGGCTGTCCACCGTCGGGTCGGTTACCTCATAGGGCAGCGTGGAGACCACGAGCTCGTCCGCCTTGTCGCCGAGGCCATGCAGGAAGCCGTCGCGATAGTCCTTCCCGTAGTCGTCGTTCTGGAACAGGATCGCGATCTTCGGGTCCTCGACATTCTCGATCACATATTTGGCGTAGATCTCGCCCTCGACGTCATAGGTCGGCTGGAAGCCCATCGTCCAGGGATACTTGTCCGGCTGGCCCCATTTGCTGGCGCCCGTCGCGACGAAGAGATGCGGGACCTTCTTCGAATTCACATAGCGGTGGATGGCGGAATTGGTCGGCGTGCCGAGCGTCTGGAAGAGAAGGGCGACTTCCTCCTGCTCGACCAGCTTGCGGACCTGCTCCACCGTGCGCGGCGGGCTGTAGCCATCGTCGAGCGAGATGAAGTCAATCTGGCGCCCCTGGACGCCACCCATCTCGTTCACCATGTTGAAATAGGCGGAGATGGTCTTGCCGATGACGCTATAGACCGAGGCCGGCCCCGAATAGGGGTTGGTGTTGCCGATCTTGATCGTGGTGTCGGTAATGCCGGTCATGTCGCCGGCCTGGGCCGTCCCGGCGAGCAGCGCCGCCGCGGCGCCGGCGGCAAGCATGGTCTTGATGCGCATGGGTTTGTACCTCCCTTTGGGTTGATGTGCTGCTTCTATCCACCGGGGCCGGCCGATCTGCGTTTCCACCGGGCTAGCCCTCGCTCCACCGCGCCCCAGACCCCGAACGGCACGAAATAGATCGCAAGGATCAGGAAGATGCCGAAGATGGCCCAGGGCGGCGGCACGAACGGGTAGGCGCGGCTGATATCCTGGGCGAAATTGGGCACGAAGACGAGGAACAGCCCGCCGAAGATCACGCCCGGAATCGACACGATGCCGCCGACCACGGAGCCGATCAGAAGATTGACGGCGAGGAAGAAATTGAAGGCGTCGGGCGCCACGAATTCGGTGACGAAGACGCTGAGCGCCCCGGCGACGCCGGTGTACATGGCGCTCAGGCCAAAGGTCGTCGTCTTGTAGAGGGCCGTGTTGATGCCCATGGTGCTGGCTGCGATCGGGTTGTCGCGGATCGCCATCATCGCGCGGCCCGACCGGCTGTGCAGCAGGCACCAGGCGAGCGCCATCAGCAGCACCATCACCGCGAGCGTCACATAATAGAGCGACTGGTCGGCGCTCAGCCCCTCGATCAGCGGCTCCGGCTTCGGCACGAACAGGCCCTGCACGCCGCCGGTCCAGTGCTCGAAGGCGTCGAATTTGAGCAGCTGCGGCGTCGCCACCGCGAAGGCGAAGGTGGCGAGCGCCAGATACAGCCCCTCCAGGCGGAGCGCCGGCAGGCCGAACAGGAAGCCGACGATGAACGCCACCAGCGCCGCGACCGGCAGGGTGGCGTAGTGGTTCCACTCGAAATGGTAGAGCAGGATCGCGGCGGTATAGGCGCCGACGGCGTAGAACGCGCTGTGGCCGATGGAGAACTGGCCATTATAGCCGGTCAGGATATTGAGCCCGAGCAGCGCGACCCCGTAGGCCATCGCCTGGGTGAACTGGAAGCTGGTGAAGTCCGACACCAGATGCGGCAGCACGATCGCGAACAGCAGGGCGGCGGCAAAGCCGGCCAGCAATTGCGGCGTGACGGGGTTCGGGCGGGCCATGGCGATCAAACCCTCCGCACCACGACGCGGCCGAACAGCCCGGCCGGCTTGAAGACGAGCACGCTCACGATCAGCACGAGCGCGAAGGTGAGCTTCAGCTCCGAGCCGCCCGGCACATATTGCCCGACCCAGTTCTCGAGCACGCCGACCACGAGTCCGCCAAGCACCGCGCCGCCCGGGCTGGACACGCCGCCGAGCAGCGCGCCGGCGAAGCCGTAAAGCAGCACGCCGGCCATCATGTTCGGCTCCAGGAAGACGATCGGCGCGACCAGGATGCCGCCGACCGCCCCGATGGCGGCCGCCAGACCCCAGCCGAGCGCCAGCATCCAGCCGACCGAAACGCCGACCAGCCGGGCCGAGTCCGGATTGGCGGCGGCGGCGCGCATGGCGAGCCCGACGCGCGTGAAGCGGAAGAAGGCGAAGACCAGCGCCAGCACGCCAAGGGTGAGCGCGATGACCCCGATATGATGCGGGCCGATCAGCTTGGATTTGAAGCCGAGGTCCTCGGGGAAGAGGCTCGGGAAGGGCTTGATGGTGAACTCCCAGATCCAGCCCGCCACGGCGTTGAAGATCACCAGCAGGCCGATGAACACGATGATCTGATTGAGCACCGGGGCGTTTTCCACGGGCTTCACGATCACCCGTTCGATGACCACGCCGGCCAGGAAGGAAATCCCGACCGCTAGCAGGAAGGCCAGCCAGACCGGCGCGCCCAGGCCGATCAGCGTCCAGGCGACATATGTGGAGAACATCGCCATCTCGCCCTGGGCGAAATTGAAGTGGTCGGTGGCCTGGTAGATCATCACCACGGCCAGCGCGACGCAGGAATAGATCGACCCGATAGCCAGGCCGGCGAGCGTCAATTGCAGGAAAAGATCCATCGTCGCGCGCCCGCCTGTCAGTAACCGAGATAGCTGCGTCGGACGTCTTCGTCGTCGCGCAGCAGGCTGGACTCGCCGCCCATCACCACCTTGCCCGTCTCCAGCAGATAGGCGTGGTCGGCGAGTGCGAGCGCGATGCTCGCATTCTGCTCTACCAGCAGCATGGAGGTGCCTTCGCGCTCGCGGATGCGCGCCATGATCTCGTAGATCTCCTGCACGATCAGCGGCGCGAGGCCGAAGGAGGGCTCGTCGAGCAGCATGAGCTTCGGGCGCAGCATCAGCGCGCGGCCGATGGCGAGCATCTGCTGTTCGCCGCCGGAGAGCGTGCCCGCCTGCTGGCGGCGGCGTTCGCCGAGCCTCGGGAAATAGCCGTAAACGCTTTCCATGTCGGCGGCGATCTCGGCCTTGTTCCGGCGCGTATAGGCGCCGAGCGCCAGATTCTCCTCGACCGACTGGCGCACGAACGTGCCCCGGCCTTCCGGCACATGCGCGATGCCGAGCCCGACGACGCGCTCGGTCGAGAGGCCGGAGAGGTTATGCCCGTCGAAGGTGACCTCGCCATCCGTGCGCACCATGCGGCATATGGCGCGCAGCGTCGTGGTCTTGCCGGCGCCGTTCGCGCCGAGAATCGCCGTGATCGACCCCTCGTCGAGCTCAAAATCCACCCCGAACAGCGCCTGGGTCTGGCGATAATAGGCTTCCAGCCCCCGGACCTCGAGAAACGCCATCAGTGCGCGGTCCCGAGATAGGCTTCGATGACCTTGGGGTCGCGCTGCACCTCCGCCGGCGTGCCGTCCGCGATCTTGCGGCCGAAATCGATGGCCACGACCTTGTCCGACACCTGCATCACCAGGCTCATATGGTGCTCGACCAGAAGCACGGTGATGCCGCGCTCGTCCCGGATCTGGCGGATCTGCTGCATCAGGTGGTCGAGCTCCTCGTGGTTGAGGCCGCCCGCCGGCTCGTCCAGCAGCAGCAATTCCGGCTCGCTGGCGAGCGCGCGCGCCAGCTCGACCCGCTTCTGGTAGCCGAAGGGCAGGCCGCCGGCCGGCATGTGCGTCACGTCCGTCAGGTCCACGAACTCGATCAGCTCCAGGGCGCGTGCCATCAGCCCGGCTTCCTCCCGCCGGACCCAGGGCAGGCGGAAGGCGTTGGACACATAGTCGCTGCCGGAGCGCGAATGGCCGCCGATCATCACATTGTCGAGCACGGAGAGCGTCGGGAAGAGCGCGAGGTTCTGGAAGGTGCGCCCGATGCCGAGCGAGGCGATGCGGTGGGGCGGCAGGCCCAGCAGCGAGCGGCCCTTGAACAGGATTTCGCCCGTATTCGGCGTGTAGAGCCGCGAGAGGCAGTTGAAGAGCGTGGTCTTGCCGGCGCCGTTCGGGCCGATCAGGCCAACGATCAGGTCCTTCGGAATGTCGAAGGACACGCCGTCCAGCGCCACGATGCCGCCGAAATGCACCGCGACATCGCGGACTTCGAGAACCGGCTGGCTCAACCCCGTCCCCCCGAAACGCGCGGCCCTCGCAGCCGCCCCCGTAGCAAGCGTTTAGCAGATACCCGCAATGCCGGCAAACGCCCGGCGGCGGTTGCGGCCCGGCCCGAAATGCCGTTCGATCCGGCCGCCATTCGGCGAAGAGGCGTCGGACGGACAAGCGGGGGAGCAGGATTCGTGAGCGTATTGGCGCATGTCGTTCTTGGAGGGGCGTTGCAGAACGAGCCGGCTGCAACGCAGGCACTGGCCTACATACTGAAATCGAGTCCGGATATCGCCGAGGCGTTCGTCGGAATGCTGCGAGATGCAATTCCGGACAGTTAGCGCGGTGTGCGTTGGATATCCTGTCAGGACTTCCCGCCGACAATCGTAACCCAGTCAGGGTCGCCGTCCTCGCGAATCGTCCAGCACTCGCCGCTCACGCGTTCGCCATAGGCGGCGGGAGGCTGCATGCCGAGGCGCCGATAGAACTCCGTATCCTCGGGCTTGCCTCGGTAATACATGAGCATCGCCGTG
>LXNI01001362.1_pt1 | contig 21724 bp, 19 predicted proteins | sample 809091 | NCBI WGS metagenome assembly LXNI01 (sample SAMN04870527, study PRJNA318959) | sponge metagenome | biome: 01000161; feature: marine sponge reef; material: water | host: Sarcotragus foetidus | place: Greece: Milos, Mediterranean Sea | collected 2013-05-29 | depth 5-7 m | reverse complement strand
CGGAGGATCAGCTCTGTGCGGTCGACCAGATAGCGCCATTCGGCGGGCGAATACATAAGGGGTCGCAGGACGGTACACAGAGGGCGTTCGCCAAAGACCATGTGGCGCTCGGCCATGCGCGCGGTGAGGAGATCCCAGCTGTCGTTGGCAAGGCCGGGTTGAGAGAGGAGGTCGTGGAAACGGGCGATGGCGGTTGATGAATCCATGTGGCCAGTAGCCATCCTGTAGTTCTCAGGAGCCAGTGCTTTAATTTCAGGAGACGCGACGAATGCAGGTTATGTACCAAGAACAGCAAATAGGTGTTACATGTCGCAGTTGATGCCGAATCCCTGTTCGCCGGCCTCCGGGTCTCGAAAGGCCAAAGTCAGGTCGAAAGTTTGATGGTCTACGTGCGGTGCATCCTTGCTCAAGCCGACAGACAGCATTGCTTCCACCCGGTAGGTTTCATCGGGAAGGACGGGATCTTTCAGGTGCAAGGTGTTGTTGAGGCGGGTGTCGGTTTGGGCGAGGAGGACGAGACTGTTGTTTTCGGTACCGTCGGGGTTGTAGACGATCAGCTCGACGTTGGGGGCGTCATCCTCAAGGCGGGCGGGCAGCCAGATCCGTACCCACAGGCGTCGCAGGTCGGGATAGGGATATATCAGGATCCGCTCGAACTGCAAAGGCGTATCTTGCTCGAAAAGATTGATTTGCGTCATAAGCGGGTGATTGCGGGTCGCTTGCGTGCCTGCGCAAGCGAGTTTATGCTTGAAAGTGTATATGCGTTGCCGCTGTACTACTTGAATGCAGGCGGCGCATTAAGTATAGCAGGATCTTACGCCATGAGATACCTGAAAATTCTTGCCGACGACCTGACCGGCGCCGCGGATACGGCAGCCCAGTGCCGGAGGTTCGGGCTGCCGGCAACGATCTTTCTGGACATACCAAAACTGCCCTTGCCTCCGGGGGCGCTGGCCTTTACCTCGGACTCCAGGCATTTGCCGGCGGAGGCAGCGGCGCGGCAGACGCGTGATACCGCCGCGTCGCTGCCGGCCGTGGACGGACGATGGTACAAGAAGATTGACTCGACCCTACGCGGCAACATCGGCAGCGAACTGGACGCCCTGCTGGATTTGGTGTGTCCGCCGGCCGCGGTCGTCTGCCCAGCCTTTCCGGCGCAGAATCGCGGCTTGTGCAACGGGATTCTTACGGTTCCGGGGCTTGAATCGCCAGCTGTCCATCTGCCTTCATTGTTACGCGAGCAGAGTCGTCATACTGTGGAGGCGCTGTCCCTGGAACAGGTGCGCAGCGGAGAGTTGGCGGGGGAAATGAGACAGGCGATGCGGGCGCCGAAAAACTGTGCAGCGGAGGGCCCGGTTGTTTTTGCGGTCGACTCGTTGACGGACGACGACCTGGACAGGGTGTTGCAAGCGCAGCAGGAGGTCCTGCCGGAAGCTCTGCTGTGCGGGAGCGCCGGTTTGGCAGGTGCGCTTGTCCGACGAGTCGGCGCACAAGAGGGGTTTCCCGCCATGCCGGCGGAGAGATTGCACTCGGAGGGGAAGTCGGTTCTGTTGGTCGCGGGCAGTGGCAGCGACGTCGCCCACCGGCAGATCGAATGCCTGCTCAGCTCGGAGAGTGAAGATCCACATCAGGCGGTCAGCCGGATGATCGTGCAGCCGGAGAGCGACGCCTGGGGGACAGCTGCTCTCGATCCGGCTCAGCCGATCTGGCTGTTGCAGCAGCCATTTCCCAAACCCGGCTCGGTTCTGGAAGGCGGGGAGGCGCGGCGGCGGGCCGACCACCTGGCCCGTGTCAGTGTGGCCGCCCTTGGCCGGAGGGAGGTTGATCTGCTGCTCCTGGTTGGGGGTGACACGGCTATTCGAATTCTGACGCGCTTGAATGTTAGGAGGCTCACGGTTGAGCAGGAGTTGTTGCCGGGGATGCCGCTTTGCAGCGCTGTCATTGACGGGCGCCCAACGCTGGTTGTGTTAAAGCCAGGGCATTTCGGCGAAGATGGGACGCTCGTGGCGTTACTGGACAGTGTTGGACTGTCTGGTGCCGGCGCTTAGTTAGAGGTCGGTGGGTTGAGACGGCAAGCTGGGGAACAGACATTGTTGGCCAGACAAGATGCTGGGGAAGAATAAACACAGTGGCGAGCCAGGGCGGGGCGTTGCGGGGGCGCAGCCCCTGCACAAGGGAGGGCCGAAGGCCCGACCGCCCAAAACTGCAGTGGTTAGTGATCAGTGGTCAGTGATTGAGGCTATGTTTTCGCGTACTTTGAGGATGGCGTGGAGGATGTCGTCCATTTCGTGCGGGTGGGCCAGGAGGACGTTTTGGCTGATGGAGATGGTCTGCTGGCAGAGGAGCTCGCTGTTGGGGCAAGGCGTGATGCGGCTGAAAGGTTCGGCGAGCGGGGGCTGGCGGTAGAGGGGGTAGGGATAGAGCGGGCCGACGGGGATGTTCTCGGCGCGCAAGGCGGAGATGAACTCCTGGCGGGGCAGGCCGCCGAAACGCCCTGAGTCGTAGCGCATGAGGAAGATATGGTGGGAGTGAGCACTGGCGCGGGAGTCCCAGCGCTGGGGGGTCAGGCCATCGATCTCGTCGAGGAAGCCGCGCAGACGGCGGGCGTTGCTCATGCGGCGCTCGAGCTGGTCATCGAGTCTGGCCAGACCTGCGGAGAGAACGGCAGCCTGCCAGCCGCTGAGGCGCAGGTTGGTGCCAAGGTTAGGGTGTTCGTAGCCGAGGCCTTCAGGGCCGCGGCCGCAGTTGGCGATACTCCACATGCGCTCGGCCAACTGGGGATCGTTGGTGAGGAGCGCGCCGCCTTCGCCGGCGGTCAGGTTTTTGCTGGCCTGAAAGCTGAAGGATCCGGCAACGCCCAGCGCGCCGACGGGTTGGTCGTTCCAGCTGCTGCCATGGGCGTGGGCGGCGTCTTCGATGACGTAGAGACCGTGGCGCTGCGCCAACGGCAACAGACTGTCGAAATCGACGGGCAGGCCGCCGAAGTGGACCGGGATTACGGCCTTGGTGCGTTGGGAGACTGCGGCTTCGACGGCAGGGATTGAGAGATTCCAAGTGTCCAGGTCGACGTCGGCGAAGACGGGGGTGGCGCCGACGATGCGCACTGCGGCAGCGGTGGCTATAAAGGTGTAGGGAGGCACGATGACCTCGTCTCCCGGGCCGATTTCCAGGGCGCGCAGGGCAGTCTCGAGAGTGGTCGTTCCGTTGACGGTCGTGACGCAGAATTGGGCGGCGTGACGGGCGGCGAAGGCTGACTCAAATTCGGTGACGGCTGTGTCGTAGCCGCCCCATTCGCCGCGTTCGAGCACGGCCAGCAGGCCGGCGCGCTCGGTTTGGTCCCACTGCGGCCAGCTCGGCCATGGTTGGGAGCGGACCGGTTGGCCCCCGTGGATCGCTAGCGTCCTATTTGTCATATTTTCCTCTGCTCAGGTCGGCTGCCCGCGTTGCGCTGGGTTGAGCATCTGCGAGCACAGCTTCAGCGCTTGCTTGAGTGCCTGCGGGTTGGCGACGCCCTGTCCGACGATGTCGAAGGCGGTGCCGTGGGCTGGGGTTGTTATGGGTGTGGACAGGCCGCCGTGGACGGTGACGCCGCGTTCAAAGCCGAGCAGTTTCATGGCGATCTGGCCTTGATCGTGGTACATGGTTACGACGCCGTCGAACTCGCCGCGACTGGCGCGCAGAAATACGGTGTCAGGCGGGTAGGGGCCGGAGGCGGCGATATCCTCTTCCTGGGCGGCTTCGACGGCAGGGCGGATGACGTCGTCTTCTTCGCTGCCGAAGAGCCCGCCTTCACCGGCGTGGGGGTTGAGACCGGCCACGGCGAGGCGAGGCGACGGCTGCCCGCCCTGGCGAATGGTGTTGTGGATGAGGCGAATGGCGGGCAGGATTTCAGCGACGGAAATGTGTTCAGAGACGGCGCGCAAGGGGATGTGAGAGGTTACGCGCGAGGTCCAGAGGCCGTCGAGGGTGTTGACTTCGCCGACGTAGCCGCTGACGTCGAGGCGTTCGGCGAAGTAGCGAAGCTCGTCCTCGTGGCTGCTGCCGGCGGCGTGCATGGCCTGTTTGTTGAGTGAGGCGTAACAGATGCCGTCTATGGCGCCGGCGCGGGCGAGTTCGGCGGCAAAGTCGAGCGATTGCAGGACGTAGCGGCCGGCGGCTGGGCTCATGCGGCCGGGCGTGTGTGCGTCTTCAGGAAAGGACGGGCCGGTGAGGAGGACGGGGCCTGGGGCCGAGGGAGGCAGGTCTTCAGGTGAACTGTAGTGCGGCAGGTTGAGAGAGAGACCGGCGCACTGCGCGCCCCAATCCAGCAACCAAGGGTCGCCGATGACAACAATGTTTATAAGGTCGGAGCTGTCTGTAGTTTTGTCCTCTTCAAAACCTTCGACCAGGACGCGAGCGACGATTTCCGGCCCGATCCCACAGGGGTCGCCCAAGAGAAGAGCGAGACGGGAGGAGCGCGTCGGCGTATCTGAGCTGTGAGTCATGTGCGATAAGGGCGTTGGTGTGCAATTCCTGCGCGGTGCTGCAAGAAGAGAACAGCTCTTATAGATAGGTTAGTTCGACTGTTACCCAATGCTGACAGTCCTGAAGCCAGCATTGGGCGAAGTCGTTTTCAGCCGAATCAGGCGTACTCCAGCTCCGGCTCCAACTGCCACGGAGTCTGCATCACGCCGTCATTGAAGGTAAGAGGCACTTCGCCGGTGATGGTAAGACGTGGATGGCTTTCGACTTCGGCCCGCAAGCTAGGGCTTACGTAGAAGTCCTCCAGGGTCAGGGTATCGCGTATGAAGACCATTTTGGCGGCGTCATGGGGCTCGGCGCAGATGCGCAGCGCGACTTGGAGGGTGCGTTCGTCGTCGGCAAAGGTAAGGGGCAGGTGGGAGCGGGTGGCGCTGAAGATGCCGGATGTCACCGCGTTCATATAGGTTGCCTGCCAGTCGATTTTGCGGGCGACGCGGGCGGTGGTTACGTTGGCAAGGCCGAGGCCTGAAACATTGCCGTGGGTCTCCTCGGTCAGGTCGAGGACGGTGATGATGGCCACGTCGACTTTGCCGAAGTTTTCGGGCTGGCGGGGGATGCTGAGGCGGCTGATGACGTTGGTGTCCATGCCGGTGCCTGAGATGTTTTTGCCGAGGTCGCGAACGACAAGTATATCCACGGCGTCAAAGGGGATTTGGGCCAGGTAGTCCTTGGCCTTGACTAGCAGGTCTGCCTCTGTCTTCGTGCCCACTTCAGCGGCGGTCAGGCCGGCGATGAGGGCGGTGTCTTCAAAGGCATTTTCGACCGGGCAGATTGCGCCGCGGAAGTTGGTGTTGGTCTCGTAGACGCGCGCTGCCGGCTCCAGATACATCTGGAAGTTCCTGCCGCCGCCGCTGTGCATCATGGAGGCGCCGTGCTGTTTGCCCCAGCCGATGACGCACATTTTGGAGGGACCGCTCTCGAGGTGGCTACGGAAATCGGTGTGCGGCTTGATGCGGCTGACGAGGACGGCGTGGTCGGCGGCCATTGAGTCTTTGCCTTGGCAGACGGCCGGCCCGTCGGGGATGCGGCCGATCTCGGCCACTTCCATCGTCGCTCTGATCTCAACGCCCATGGCGTCCTCGGTGACGCCCATGCCGGCGAGGATCTCTTTCTGACCTTCGACGGTTGCACCGCCGTGGCTGCCCATGGCGGGGACGACGTAGGGCTTCATGCCGGCGGCTTTGAGGTGGTCGACGGCGGCGCGCACGATGCTGGCGAGGTTGGCGATGCCGCGGCTGCCGGCGCCGATAGCGACGGAATCGCCCGGCTGCATGGGCACCATTATTCCGCTTTGGGTCAAGGCTTTGCCGACGGCGGCGTGGATGTCGTCGACCTGTGGTGTGTCGAAGTTCTGGTGGACGGCCAGAAGCGTTTCAGGCAAATTGGCTGGGAAACGGATATCCTGGATTTCTTGAAGCAGGTTCATATTTGTTCTCCTCAGTTGCGGGCTTCGCAGTACGGAAGGACAGCATCTGGTTTATGCGATTACTTATCAGCGCCGGCCGGAATCGTCTGGGTACCTATTATTCTCCAGTTTCGCATTATAGCCAATGGGACCAACCGATACTGGCTCTCATGATCTCCGTTTTTTTTCAGATGTCAACATTATTGAAGGCAGGCGACAAACCGAATACCTACACATTCAGTTTACCCTTTGACCTTGGTTACAATTTCTCGCAGGAGGCCCTCAAAGTCGTCGGTCGCGGCGGTGAAGGCGTCGGAGGCGATCACAAGGGGCGCGCCGAAGACGACGATTTCGGCACCCAGTTCGAGTGTTTCGATGGCCTGTTCGACGGTCAGCCCGCCGACGGCCTGCACGGGGATGTCGACGGCGTCGAGGATGGCCGGCAGGTCGTTCAGAGGGCTGAGGCCGGGAATCATGGCGCGTTCGTCGAATCCGGTGTGGACGATGATGACATCGACGCCCATGTCCTGGGCCTCTTTGGCGCGGCCGGCTTTTTCGGGGCAGAGCATTACGTCGCACATGACTTTGCCGCCGCAGCGCTGCGCCATCTTGACTTGCTCGATGATGCTGGCGTCGTGGGCGACACCCATGACGACGACATAGTCGGCGCCGGCGTTGAACATCATTTCGGCTTCGAGGCCGGCGCCATCCATGGTCTTGAGATCGGCGACGATGGGATGACCTGGGAAGGCCTCGCGCATGGCGCGTACGCTGTGCAGCCCTTCGGCGAGGATCAGGGGGGTGCCGGCTTCGAGCCAGTCGACGCCGGCGCGCACTGCGGCGCCGGCCATATCGAGAGCCTCTTCGATGGAGGTTACGTCGAGTGAGACCTGGATGATCGGTTCTTTTTTCGTCAAAGGTGTGCTCCACTGGAGGTGAAAATCGGCGATTCTACCTGCTATGTCGTGCTCTATTTTCTTGCTTCAGAGAACACGTTCTCAACGTCGACTTTTAAGCCTTTCAGAAGTACAGATGATGCCTCCTCGCCTGCGACGAACTCACCGTGTAGCGCGTATTCCTGTCCGTGCAAGGTGAGGACGGTAATGGAGGCAGCGGTGGGATCGACGATCCAGTATTCGGGGATCCCGGCCTGTGCGTACTCGCGGCGTTTGGTCACTGTGTCCCTTCGAGGATCATCGGGGCTGACGACTTCCATGACGAGGTCGGCGCCCTGCCAAAAGCTGTCAGAGCGGCGGTCATCATGCTCTGTCCGCATGAACAGAACATCCGGCTCTCTAAATTTGCCGGGCCAGAGTTGGATACGCATGGGCGCCAGTAGAACCATGCCCAGTTGTCGTGAATGTACATAATTGCGCAGAAGCTCAAACAGTGCGATGACAAGCAGCTGATGCGACTGGGTCGGCATTGGCAGGACCTCCAACTGCCCGTGGGAGAATTCGATGAGGTGATTGGTGTCCAACGCCAGATACTCTTCCTCGCTCCAGTGGCCCTGGGCGGGAAAGAGTTGGGCGATCTCCCAAGTCGGTTCTAGTGTTTCTTCGGGTTGCGTCGTTGGATAGGCCATGGCCTGCCTCGCTTCCATCCCGAACAGATGCGGGCGATTCCGCGTCAGGCGTCGAGACGGAGTACCGATTTGACGTTCTCGCCCTGTTCCATACTTTCGAATGCCTCTTCCCAGTCTTCCAGGGGGTAGATTCCGCCGATGACAGGCCCCAGATTCACCTGACCTGTGGAGAGCAGGGTGAGGACGCGCTCCCAGGTGGGGTAGAGGTGGCTGAAGGTGCCCTGGAGAGTTACGGCTTTGGCCACCAGCGGGTCGAGGCTGAAATCGAGCGCCTGCGGGCCCCACCCTATCTTGGTTATGCGTCCATTGGGCCGTACCAGATCCATAGACTGTTGCAGCGCCTTGCTGACGCCTGTGGCATCGATGACCAGGTCGGCGCCGAAGCCGTCTGCCAGTGATTCGACCAGTGCGACGGGGTCGTCGCGCTGTATGTTGAGTGTGTAGTCTGCGCCGAGTTCGGCGGCCACTTCCATGCGTTTGGCGTCGGCGTCGGTACCGAGAACGATGAGGGTGCCGGCGCCGCGGATGCGGGCGATCTGGAGGGTCATGATGCCGATGGGGCCGGGGCCCTGGATCACGACGAGGTCGCCGGGTTTCATGGCGGTCTTTTCGACGAGCGCGTTGTAGGCCACGCAGATCGGTTCGGTGAGGGCGGCGTGCTCGTCGGGCACGTTGTCGGGGACACGATGGAGGATCTGGGGACGCGCGGCGACGTAGCTGGTCATGGAGCCGTCGGCGAGGGCGCCGTAGCCGAGGCGGCTGGGACAGAGGTTGTAGTTGCCGCTGAGGCAGTAGACACAGGCGTCGCACACTTCGGCGGCGGTCTCCACGGCAACTCTGTCGCCGATTTCCCAACCGGAGACGTTTTCGCCGACATCGACGATTACGCCGGCGAATTCGTGGCCGAGGACGAGCGGGAGCGTGATCTCCCACGACTGCATGTTGCGCCACATGTGTACGTCGGAACCGCATACGCCGGTGGCCTTGACTTCGACCATTACCTGGCCGGATCCCATTTGCGGCTCGGGTACGTCGCGAATCTCTACTTCTTTATCGCCGAATCCGAACTTGGCAACTGCTTTCATTGGGGTTGGCTCGCTTTGCAAAACTGTACGCGCCCCGTTGCGGACGCGGTAGGCTCTGACATGATAGTTGATTATACCCGATCTGTTCGCGCGTAAGCGAACCTTTCTGAAGGGCGGCAGACAAATGCGATGGGGGCTAAACTATGTAGCTCAATCGGCGCGGGGGGCTCTGCAGTTGTAAGGCGGCCGTTTCAGAATCTACAGATTCTCGTGATGAATACAGGCCACGCTCTGCCCGTCTAGCTGTATGAGTTCAGGATCAGCGGCTTCACACTCGTCGGTCTTCCAGGCGCAGCGAGGATGGAAAACGCAGCCATGTGGTCGTTCCCCCAGACTGGGAATGCGTCCGGGTATCGGATTGAGGACATTCTTTTCGTGCAGATCATGGGCGCAGCGGAGCAGGCCAAGTGTGTAGGGGTGACGCGGCCGGCGGAACAGCGAGGCGACGCTTCCCGATTCAACGACTTTACCGGCATACAACACAAGGGCTTCATCCGCGCTCGTTGCGACAACACCCAGATCATGGGCCACGAGCACTACCGACATCGTTAGCTCCCGCTTGAGCCGTTCCAACAGGGCATAAATCTGGGCCTCAACCGTGACATCAAGCCCGGTAGTCGGTTCATCGGCGATCAGCAGCACAGGGGAGGGCGCCAACGCTATCGCCAGCACGATACGTTGTTGCATACCACCACTGAACTCATGCGGATAGGCGTTCAGGCGTGACGCCGCATCAGGGATTTCGACGCGATACATCAGTTCTATCGCTTGGTCCTCACGTTCCGCACTGGACAGCGAGGTATGGTATTTCAAGACACGCTTGATCTGTTCGCCGATGGTAAGCACTGGATTGAGAGCGCTGCTCGGGTCCTGCATCATGTAGGTGATGGCGCGGCCGCGCAGCCGCATCAGTTCCTGGCGGCTGATCTCCTGGCCCTGGAAAACGATGCGATCGGCGTCCCATTCACCGTTGGCTGCCAGACCGTTCACCAGCGCCATGGCTGCCGAACTTTTGCCGCTGCCGCTCTCTCCCACAATAGCAACGGTCTGCCCTGCTCCAATCGTGAGCGAAAGCCCATTGACCGCATTCAAACGCTGCCTGCCGGCGCCGTAATGGACGTTCAGATTCTCGATTTGAAAGACAGGACCGGCGTCGTTAACTGTGGCCATCAGACATCCGCCTCTTCGAATCGGAACTCGGGATCGAGAACGTTGCGGATGCCGTCGCCGAGCACAGAGAAGGCGAACACCAGCAGCGAAATCGTGAAGCCGGGGATGAAGATGTGCCAGAACTGTCGATTGAGGAAATACTCCTGCGTTCGGGCCAGAATTTTGCCCAATTCGGGTTGCGGCTCAGCGGGACCCAGCCCCAGAAACCCCAGCCCGGCTGTGCTGAAGACGGCCAGACCCAGATAGGTTGTTGCCTGGATAATGACGGCGGTCAGACAATTCGGCGTCAGCTCAAATGCGATGATGCGCCAGAACGGCATTCCCATCAGTTGCGCGGCTTTGATATAGGCGCGGTGCGCTTGCGGAATGGTGGAGCCGCGCATCGTTCTAGTCAGCCGCGGAGTGAATGTGAAGACGAGAGCAAAAACGATCGTAAGTTCCGGCGTCGTTGTGACTGGCCCGATCTTGATTCCCTGCGTGCCCCAAGCCGCGACCAGGATGACGGCCAACAGGATGCCGGGGAAGGTAAGCAGCGCATCGATCAGACGCATCACGATTTCGTCGAAGAGCGAACCTTGGAAATAGCCTGTCAGGCTGCCCAGGAAGATCGCCAGTATGGTAGCCATCGAGACGCTGGAGATCGAGATGACGAGGGTCGTGCGCGTGCCATAGATCAGGCGGCTGAGCATATCGCGGCCGAGCGAATCGCTCCCTAACAGGAGCCGCTCGCCCGTGGCCGTGGTTGACATCACGTCAATGGGTAGGAGCTCGCCGGCGGCCGCCCTGAACTGCTGCGCGAAGCCATACGGGGCGAGTTGCGGGCCAAAGACGGCGATCACCAGAAACAGGAGAGCGATCACTCCGCCCAGAACAACCAGTTTATCCCCAATGAAACGGTTCCACAGAATACGGAAGCGTGCCTTGTTCACAGATTGCCTCCAGCGTCAGGTGCGCACGCGCGGATCGAGGACGCCGTAAAGAATATCGGTCAGAAGATTCATCAGAATGAAAACGGTGCCGATAACGAGCACGAGCGTTTGGAGCAGCGCGTACTCTTGCGTTTTTGCCGCCCGGACAAGGAACAGACCGATGCCGGGCGTGCCAAAAACGACCTCAACCAGGAATGTACCGCGGAAGATCAGGCCGATCGTGTAACCAAGCACGGTGACGATGGGAAGGATGCCGTTATGAAGCATGTCCTTGATCACGATGCGATTGGGCAGGCCCATGACTCTTTCGAACTGAATGAACGGCTTGTTTTGCACATCGTACAGTTCGCCGCGGGTTATGCGGGCGACGATGCCGGCTTTGGCCAATCCAAGAGCAATGGCGGGCAGGATCAGACTTTGCAAGGAGAAGACTACGTTTCGCGAAAAGTCGATTTTACCGCTGATTGCCCAGCGATACCGGAATATCACGCCAAACACAAAGAGAAGAATGATCGCCAGCCAGAAATCAGGGATCGAATAGGTAGCGATGCTGGTAACCCTGGAGAGACTGTCAAGCCAGGAGTTTGGCTTAATGGCCGATAGAGCGCCGATCGTAAGCCCCACTGTGAGAGCAACCAGCGCGCCGGCGACCGTCAGCCAGAATGTGGTGATCAGAGGCTTCCGCAGCATTTCCGCGATCGGCGTGCCGGGAGCCATCACGATCATTTCGCCGAAATCCCCGGAGAATACGCCTTTGATCCAGCGCAGATACTGGACGTGTACGGGATCGTCCAGTCCCAACTCCTGGCGGATCCGTACTTTCTGCTCTGGTGTGCCGAACATGCCAGCCAGCGCCTCAACCGGTCCGCCCGGCGTGATATACAGCAGGCCAAAGGAGAGAAAGGTTATCAGTATCAGAGTCGGTATGGCGGAAACGAATCTCCGCCCGATGTACTTGAGTAAAGACACTATGCAGAGCAGCTCTTCAGGAATCCAGGCGGCTTGACGCTGTTCACTGGACCCGGTGGTGGAATCGGCGGCGCGCCCACTTACTGTACCAGAGCGATATTCTGACCATTTTCGGGGTAGAGAAAACAGCGGACGTGATGATCGGTTGACAGCGGCTGTAAGTGTGGCCCGCGTTGCCGACAGATCGAGCCTACCTGCTCCTGATAGGCGCAGCGAGGGTGAAATCTGCAACCGGCCGGCGGGGCCAGGGGCGACGGCGGCTGTCCCTGGAGCGACGCCTTGCGTGTCGACTCGGGATCGAGATCAGCGATTGCGTCCAGGAGCGCCATTGTGTATGGATGATGCGGATGCTCGAACAGTTGCCGGGCCGGCGCTTGCTCAACTACCTTGCCCAGATACATCACGCAGATTCGGTCGGCGATGAATCTGACGGCACTCAGGTCATGCGAGATAAACAGGAGCGATATCCCCTTCTCGCGGCTGATGTCGGACAACAGCTTCAATATCTGTACCTTGACGTTCATATCGACAGCCGAGGTCGGCTCGTCGCAAACAATGAATTCCGGCTCCAGAGCCAGCGTTCTGGCCAGCGCGACGCGCTGCAACTCGCCGCCGGAGAGTTGAAAACTGTAGCGGTCGGCATAGTGCGCCGGGAGACCTACCATGTCCAGCAGACTGTGGAGGCGTGCGGTGATCTCCGTATGGGCCATGTATCCCATTTTGCGGATAGGATAGCTTAGAATCGTGCGCACATTGTGGCGTGGATTGAGCGATTCCCTGGGGTATTGGAACAGGAGCTGAATTTTCTTTCTCGTTTCGGTGTCGATACTTGCCAGAGAACGCCCCCTGTAGCGAACCGCGCCCTCGGTCGGTTGAACAAGACCGGCCAGCAGCCAGCCCAGCGTTGTCTTGCCGCAGCCGCTTTCGCCGACCAGGCCAACGATTTCGCCTTCATCAATACGTAGGGTCACGCCATCGACGGCTTGTATCTCGTTTGCGCGTAGAAGCAGAAGCCGCTGCAGCCAGGAGGAACTGGCGTAGTAGCGCTTTACGCTTTCAGTTTCAATCAATGCGGCCACTGATATGCTTCTTTTCGGAATAGACTTCTGCTATGTGGGCTTTGCATGTGAATCCCACCTGAACCCTCAAAACGCGTATCACGTATTGCGCAACAAACGCCATAGGCTCGACGCAATACGTGATACGCATTTTGCAATGCAGTTGACCGGAGCAGGTATTGACTTACATGGGCGTCTCGCGCTCGGGCGGGCCGTTTTCCGTCTCGGCAACGGTGACGCCGTGGATGATGGGTGTAATGGTCGGGCTGGACTCAATACCTTCCAGATAGTCCCAATATACTTCCAGCCGCGCCCCATGCAGGACAGGGACGTGAATGGCAAGATCGGCGTTCACCATCTGCACATTCTTGACCGCATCGGCATATTCCTCCGAGCCGGGCGGGGCCTCTCTCATCCGCTGCATGGCGCCCATGAAGCGGGCGAGCCATTCTTCGGGCATGTCATCCATGTGCCAGGGCGCGATGCCATGAGGCGGAGCATAGTAGCGGCCGTATTCGACCACCCAAATGCCGGAGTCGCCGGCGTCATGGTAGACGCCATCGACCTCGTTATCGATGACCCGCGGCCAGTTGGCGGATGAGACGTTGGCCTCGACGGTCAGGTCGATCCCCACTTGGGCGACCTGCTCCTGGATGATACTCGCCGGTTTTTCGTAGCCGCGCCCCTCTGCGAGAACGATGTGCGCGCTGAAGCCGTCGGGGTTGCCAGCCATTTTCAGATGCTCGCGTGCAGCGTCGAAATCGGAGCGCAGCGAATGGATCTTTTCGACTTCCCGGTTGACCAGCGGATCGTCCGCATACCAGAAACTGAAAGCGGGACTGCCCAGACCAGCGTTCACAACATTATTGATGTCGACCCGGTCCATGGCGGCGCTGATCGCCTTGCGGTTGTGGATGCCCTGCTCGGTGAAGCCCAGAACACCCTCGCCGACAAAGGCCAGGTAGTTGATGAACGGATCGGCCACGGGGACGGAGTTCAAGCCAGCCGTCTCTTCGATACGCGCCTGGAGCGTCGGCGACACGTTGTAGTTCCAGTCCTGGGCCTGTGCCAGGAGTTGGGAGACGCGCACCGTTGGATCATTGACAACCTCAAAAACGAGATATTGAGGAATGTTTTCGGAGAAACCGCCCCAGAACAGATCCCAGCCCCAGTAGTCGTCGAAGCGCTTGAGTACCACCCGTTCCTCGACACTGTACTCGATCAACTCGTAAGGCCCGGTCGTCACGCCCGGCACTTCGTTCGTGAGCGCGGTCTGTAGGCCTTCCTTCTCGACCGGCGCGCCGTCATACGCGCCCTCGGCCACAATGCGCGGGCCGTCAGTCACCGACATGGCGGAGAGCAGGAACGAATCAGGGGCAACCAGATCGATCACGACCGTGTGATCATCCTGGGCGGTCACGTTCTCGATGTTGACGAGCAGGCTTGAGGTTGAGAGAGAGTTTTCCTTGATAAAGTCCAAAGAGTACTTGACGTCTGCCGCGGTAAAGGCCCCGCCATTGTGAAACTTCACTCCCTCCCGCAGCGGGATCGTCCACCGGCGCCCCTCGTTTTCGACCGCGGGCAGGGCGGTGGCAAGGTTCGGTTCGATGCCACTTCGCGTCAGCCTGTAGAGACCATCGTGATACATGGTGCCCATCGTCTTGTTCGGCGGCGTCAACGGGTTGTTGGGATCCACGCCCTGGGGATCCTGGACGATTGGATGTTTGATGACGTACTCGCGCGCCATCGGCATGGCCGGCGCGTCTTGGCCTGCCTGGGGCGCGGTGGCCGGCACACATGCGGCGACGACCAGTCCGGCTCCGGCCATTCCTGACAAATACATGAACTGCCGGCGAGTCAACGGTCTCGATCCCGTCTTCATCTCCTGCCTCCTCAGTGGATTGACGGCATGGCAACGATGTGCCTGCCTTTAGGGTTGGACCACATGACAACCAAACACGGCCAGAGTATGGCCCTAGAGGAAAAGATTTTCACGGTAGCCGATTCGGATCTGTATATCCCTTGCACCTTACCGGCAACCGCTGCGTAGCGCTGTGCCACAACATCCCAATTGATTGCATTCCACCAGTTGTCGACATTTTCGGCCCGCCGGTTCTGGTACTTCAGGTAGTAGGCATGTTCCCATTCGTCCAACCCCAGGAGCGATACATACCCGGTCTACCGCACGTGGATGTCGGCGAAGTCCATGTAGCGTTCCCAGTCGTAGAGAGTCACGTCGTGCTTGCCAGTGCGGATGTGGTAGCCGATGGTGCTCCTGACGGGCTGGTTGACGGGCGGTAGTTGGTTGGCGGCAATCCCTTCGGTGCCGAGGAGGCGGTAGACGGGGTCTGCGTGCTTTGCGCCGAGGAACTCGCCGTGGGGGTCGGCCCAGAGGTCTTCGTCGGCGCTTACGATGTAGACGGGGCGGGGGGCAACGAGGGCGATGAGCATGTGCTGGTCGACCGGCAGCTCATCCTCGTTGTCGTTGTAGCGCTTGAAGTTTTCGCAGAACCAGTAGGGATAGGTGACATTGGCATGGCGGGCGGTTTCGCCGAAGCGGCGGCGGAAGAGGGCAGTGCCGCCGCAGCCGGAGTTGTTGGGGATCACGAGGGCGAAGCGTTCATCCTGCGCGCCGGCCCATAGGGCAGTCTTTCCCAAGCGGGACTGACCCATCACGGCCACGCGTTGATGGTCGACGTCATCGTCGGTTTCGAGGTAGTCGAGCGCCCGGCGCAGGCCCCATGCCCAGGCGCCGATGGCACCCCACTCGTTGGCGGCCGGCCGCGTCTGTCCCGATTTGTAGTAGAGGGGGTGGACGCCGTTCTGGAAGCCGTCGTCATAGTCGGGGTCGAGGTCGCCGTAGTAGATGGTGGTGAGCGCGTAGCCGCGTTCGAGGATGCGCTCGACCGGCCAGCGCGAGAGTGCAGTTCCGCGGCTGGCCTCGGTGGCGCGGTGATTGCGTATGCCGCGGTCAAAACGGTTGCGCATCCATTGCCGTGAGATCGTGATGCCGGGATCGCTGTGGACTGACTGGTTGCCCTGAAAGTTGGGGACGAGGAAGGAGGGCACAGGTTTCGGCTGGTCGTTGGGCAGATAGATGAGGATGTCCATCCTTGGCTCATCGCGGCGACCGGTAAAGTAGACCGAGATTTCTTTGCGCGTTGCTTGGCCGTCGAGGGCGCTTTCGTCGACCGAGGTGACTTCAAAGGTCATGGCTTCGGGCCGGCCAGGGGCTTTACCGTAGACGTGTTCCTCGAAGAGACGCAGCAGTTCGGGGCGGCGCTCGTTGCGCCAGGTCGCGGCGTCGGTGACCGCGCGGCCGTCGGCGAGACGCAGCGGATCAGGTAGCTGGTAGGTGGGCACGCGCGCTTCGTCGTAGTTGACATCTTCGCATTGGCGAACTTGATTATACCAGTCGCTTGCCTGGGCGCGGGTCGGGTCCAGCTTCAGGGCCATTTCGAAGATCTCGGCTGCGAGCGGTTTGTTGTCTTGCAGCCCGTAGGCGCGGCCGAGCACTTCATATGTGAAGGAGTGTTTCAGCAGTTCGGGATGGATGTCCACGAGGTGCGTCAAGCTGGAGATTACATACTCCGGGTGTACCCAGGTCGCCATCTCTTCGAGAAGAAGATTGAGTTGTGCGGATACGTTGGCCATTGCTAATTCCTTAACTGTGATGCTAGTCGCGTTCTGGCCGTTGTGGAGGCAGGAGATTACCGGATCGCCAGGAGTCAGGCTCAGACTTGGAGGATTTTTCGAAGATAGTCCCGGCTCTGCCTGGCGCTTTCGACCGGCGACCAGTTTGGGTCGCGTTGTGAACGCCCTACAGAATCCTGCTCGACGATCATCCAACCCTGATAAGCTTGCGTTCGCAGCAGATCGAAAAAGGCGGGAAAGTCGATAGCGCCTCGACCCAACTCGGCGAAGATGTCCATGGCCCAGGCCTCGCGCATGTGGATCCGTTCCCTTCTCACTTTTTCCAGTTTTTCCGGCCAGACGTCTTTGATGTGGAGATACCCGATGCGATCGGCGTATTGCTCCGTCGCGGCGACGACGTCGCCGCCGCCGTAGTGGTAGTGGCCGGTATCGAAGCAGAGGCCGACCAGTTCCGGTTCGGTCATTTCCATGATTCTTTCGACCTCGGCGGGGGTCTCGACATAGGTACCGGTGTGATGATGGAAGACAGTCTTCAGGTTGAAGTGTTCTTTGCAGTGGGTGGCGACGGCCTCCAGCTGATTGGCGGCGCGCTTCCATTCGGCGTCGGTCCAGCCTTCGCTGCCATCGGCGGCAACGGAGCCGGCGACATCGAGGCGGCTGGGCATGGTGTTGCCGGCGATGATGATTTCGGAGACATTGAAGTTGGCCAGCAGCGCACCGACAGTTTGCACCTGTTCAAGCATCGAGTCGAGCGCTCCTTCCTCGCCCAGCGGCAGGGCCACATAGGAGGAGGCCGCCGTCAGGTTCCTTTTCTCCAATTCGGCGCGTAAGGACTCTGCGTCGGCGGGGAAAAAGCCGTTCGTGCTGATTTCCGTACCCTCGTATCCGGCCGATGCGATTCCGTCCAGCATCTGGGAAAAGTTGAGGCCGCTGGTCTTGCTGCCGCCAAAGGAAAGGACGTCCCAACTGATGGGAGCGCTTCCAATCTTCACTTCAAACATATTTCCTCACTTGGTGGGTTATTAGCGGGTGCTCGGAAGACTGAAATCAGATCGACTGGGGACAAGGCAATCGGGAAACGTTTAGCAGCCTTGCCTGCCGCAACGTTATTGGACTTCTGACTCAACGAATGGCGGTGCCGGTCTCGTCGTCGAAGAGATGAAAGCGATTGAAGGATAGGCTGAGGACGTCTCCTACGCGCACTTGTGTCGAGGCCACATCTTTGACTTTGAGGAGGAGGCCCTCTTTCTCGATGTCAAGAATCGTCTCCGAGCCGAGTGGTTCCAGCAGGAAGACCTTGGCCTGATTACTGCCTTCGTCCTCCATGGTGTATCGGATCTCCTCGGGGCGCACGCCCAATGTGCAGATGCCGCTTGGACATAGCTCGGCGGCGCGGTCGGCCATTTCGGCACTGACCGGGATGACGAACTGGTCGCTCTTGTGGACGGTTTTGCCATTCTCCTTTTGCAGGGCGCCGGGGATGAAGTTCATCGGTGTCGAGCCGACGAAGCGAGCGACGAAGTTATTGGCCGGCAAGTCGTAGATTTCGCTGGGCGTGCCCAGTTGTTGCAGCGTACCCTGGTTCATAACGGCGATCTGATCGGCCATTGTCATGCCTTCGACCTGATCGTGGGTGACGTAGATCATGGTCGTGCCCAATTCATGCTGCAGGCGCTTGATTTCGGCGCGCATGTAGACGCGCAGGAGGGCGTCGATGTTGGAGAGCGGCTCGTCCATGAGGAAAACAACGGGCTCGCGCACGATTGCTCTACCGAGTGCGATGCGCTGCTGCTCGCCACCGGAACAGAGGCCTGGCGGCCGCTCCAAGGTATGGGTGATGCCCAGCATTTCGGCTACGTCACGGACCCTGCGTTCGATCTCATCTTTTGGCGTCTTGCGCAGGCGCAAGGGATAGGCGATGTTATCGAAGGCGGTGAAATGTGGGTAAAGAGCATAGCTCTGGAAGACGAGGGCGACATCGCGTTCGCGCGGTTCGAGATCGTTGACGCGCCTGTCGCCGATGTAGATATCGCCGTAAGTGGGGCGTTCCAGACCGGCTACGCAGCGCATGGTGGTAGTCTTACCGCAGCCGGAGGGGCCGAGCAGGACAACCAGGTCACCATCCCTGACGAGAAGATTTAGTTGGTTGACGGCGCAGGTGTCGCCGAAGTACTTTGTCAGACCTTCTATTCTTACTTCCGCCAAAATCTACTCTCCTTTTCCTCTCGGGAGTCTGCTTTCGCGTAATGCCGGCAGTCTGACATCGAGAACGCCTCGCTGCCGCAGGCGCCAATGGTTGTTGCTCACTGGCCGCTGGCGACGCCAAAGGTCAGCCCGCGCACGAGGAATCTTTGCAATGTAAATGCCGCGACCAACACCGGAAATACTGCAATAGTGCCTGCGGCGCTGACAACACCCCAGTCGAGCTCGTGCTGTGGGATCTGCGCCTGGATCGCGATCGGGAGCGTCATGGTTTTCATGGAATTCACGAAGTAGAGAGCGATGATGTACTCATTCCAATTGAAGATAAACAGAAGGATGGCGATCGAAAAGAGGCTGGGGAAGATCAGGGGCAGCAGGATGCGGCGCACGGCGCCGAAACGTGTATCTCCATCCATCAAGGCGGCTTCCTCTACGTCCATGGGGACGTCCATGAAGGTGCCGCGCAGGACCCAGACGGCGAAGGCAGTGTTGAGAACGGTATAAAGGATGATGAGGGTGTATTTTTCGTCGATGATTCCGAGATCACTGCCGAGGAGGAAGAGGGGGATGGCGGAGGCGATGGGGGGCAGAAGCGCGACGAGGCCCATCAGGCCGACGACGATGGCGACGAATTTGAAGGGCAGACGCATCCTGGTGGCGGCGTAGGCGGCGGGGACTGCGATTATGAGGCAAATGATGGTTGCCAAGGTGGCAACGACGAGACTGTTGTAGACGTTCTCAAGGATGCGGCGTTCAAAGATGGTCACCCAGGCGTCGAGACGGGGATCTGTTGGGAAGAAACGCGGGGGGATGTGGGCGAGGTCGCGCAAAGATTTGATGGAAGAGATGGCGACCCAGTACATGGGGACGAGGGTCCAGAAGGCGGCGAGGTAGAGGACAACGACAACGAACAGTTTGCGCAGGTTGAAACGGTTCTCGTGCGCGGCCATTGCAACCGGTTGGGTCACGGGCTCGTTTGTTGCGGTCCCCCTTGTTTCAGATTGTGCCATCGGCCTACACTCCTATGTTAGGCATAATTCAAGTTCATCGACTGCTGCGCTCCACCCACAGATATCTGACAAAAAGTGTGCCGGCTATATAGGTCATCAGCAGCATGACGAGCACCGCGGCAGAGGCGTAATGGGGCTTGAGCCGCTGGAAGGACATGCCGTAGATGTACCAGGACAGGTTCCAGGTGGCGCGGCCGGGGCCGCCCTGTGTGGTGGCGGCAATGGTGCCGATGGTGCGGGTGGACCAGACAAAGACGAGAATGGTGGCGATGGCGAACATTGGCCTGATATAAGGGAGGGTCATGTCCCAGAAGGCGCGCCAGCGGGTTGCGCCATCGACGGCGGCGGCCTCGTAGATGTCACGGGGGACCTGGTTGAGGCCGGCGTAGAGAAGCAGAAATGCCAGGGGACTGATGCGCCAGACTTCGACGACACAGATGGCGATAAAGGCAGTATCGGCCTTCTGGAGCCAGATGATCGGTTCCAAGCCGAGGGCGACGAGCGGCACGTTTACCAGTCCCAAGGTGGGGTGGTACATGATCTTCCACATCATACCGGCGACGATTTCGGAGACCATGAGTGGAATAATAAGGATGGAGATCCAGATGGCCTTGCGGCCGGCGTAGTCGCTGTGCACAAGAAGGGCCAGTCCCAGGCCGACAAGCAGGCACATGGGAACGACTACAATGCCCATCTTGAGGCTGAAAATCAGGGCGCCGTGGAAGATGGTGTCGCGGGTGAGCCGGGAGAGGTTGTCCAAGCCGATCCACTCGCCTTTCTCGCTGGTGAGGATCAGCCAGATGTTGTAGACGATGGGATAGAACTGGATAAGAACCAAAGTCAGGAGACTGGGCACGATCAGAAGTACGCCAAGGCGGTTGTCGCGATAGCGGAATAGTTCGGACCACATGCCCTCGGGGGGCGGCGGCTGTGAGGTTACGCTATTTGTGCCCTGGCCCGGCAAGGGACTAACGGTCTGCTGTACGGTCAACGATGCCCTCCTTGGACCGGTAGTTATTGAAGGCGACTCTAGACATCCATGTTTGAGGGTAGGTATAGGGAGAGAGGAGTGAGGGGGATCTCGCTCCTCTCTCTTCAGAAGTCATTCTAGTTGGTAACACCCTCCATCTCAAGACGGATTTCGGCGCCAGCCTGCTCGCAGGCTTCCTGGCCGGTCATGTCACCGGCACCGACGGCGCTGAACGCCGGTCCGAGGATGGCGAGGCTGATTCCGGTAGCCTGGGTGCTACGGGGCCGCCACTTCGGCGGGACCATCAGGGCCTCGAACTGTGCCGGGAACCATGGTTTTTCCAGGACCAGTTCAGGGTCGTTGAAGACGGACTTGCGGAAGGGGATGCCGCCGGCGTGGGCGTAGGACAACGCGTGCTCCTGGTTGTAGTGCATCCACTCCATATAGGCCCAGGTGGCGTCCTTATTCTCGGAATGGGCATTCATAACCAGGCCCCAGTGGCCCATCATGGAGACATGGGGAGCGCCAACTTCGGAGGCGGGCAGCGGCAGATAGAGCATCTTGCCGGCTACATCGGAGTCGGTCTCGTCCTCGAAGGCTGCGTAGGCGTCGCCCGGCCAGCCGATGCCCATCATGGCGCGCCCGGAGATGACCTCGGCCACCATTTCGGTAGTGCCGTAGGTATTGCCGCCCGGCGGCAGGTATTTGCTCAGCTGCTCGTAGAGCGTGAGCGCATCGCAGCCGGCCTCGTTATCGAGGATAACATTGAACTCGTCGTCGAAGATGCCGCCACCCATCGACCACAGGAGGGCCAAGGCGTCACTGCCGGCTGCGCCGCGCACGTTGTAGCCGTAGAAGGGCGGGTCGCAATCGGGACAGTGGACTTGCTCGGCTATCGCCAGTACGTCATCCCAGGTTACAGGTGCATCGAGTCCGAGTTCGTCAAGGATGTCCTGGCGGATGTAGAACATGATGACGTTGCCCTGGATGGGCAGGGCGTGCAGGTCGGGGCGCTCACCGGTCTGGAAGTCCAAGGGGATGGGACCGTAGGGGGGAGGCCAGGAGAAGACGTCGTAGGAGACCTGGGGCACGTCGTCGTCGCGGGTTGCGCCGTAGGCTTCGGTCAGGTTGACGGAAAGCCCGCCGTCGACGATGTTGGGCATCCA
>LXNI01001361.1_pt1 | contig 21736 bp, 17 predicted proteins | sample 809091 | NCBI WGS metagenome assembly LXNI01 (sample SAMN04870527, study PRJNA318959) | sponge metagenome | biome: 01000161; feature: marine sponge reef; material: water | host: Sarcotragus foetidus | place: Greece: Milos, Mediterranean Sea | collected 2013-05-29 | depth 5-7 m | reverse complement strand
AATTTAGCGCCGGCGCTAAATTTGGCTTCCTCGGCCACTGCCGGCCGGCGCGGGCGCGCGAACCGTTTGAGGACGGCTTTCGCGCCATCGCGCGCAAGCTCGGCGGGCGAAACCCCCAAGCCGTGCAGCTTTATGGCCCGGTTGCAGACGCTGTAGGACCAGCCGGCTTCTCTCAGCGCCTTCATCCAGACGCCGTACGCGCACTGGCTCCTTTTCCCGGCCATCCAGGCGCCGAAATCGAGCGTCCTTTCGTAATATCCGACCGAGCCGCGCGCCACGAACTCGTAGCTGTCTTGTCTCTTGCGCAGGATCCCGGCGAGTGCCCGCGGGTCGCAATACAGGGCCGTCATCGCGCGGCCCCCTCGTCAGCGGGAGTGCCGCCGGGCATGTCCTGCCCATCGAGGCCGACGGCGCCCTTCCTTCCTGTACGGCCACAGTTTAAGGCACTATTGGGCAGGAGTGCGCCAATCCGCCGCAGCACATTTTCGCGTTCCCGGACCTTTCGGACACTCCGGCCGAACCTCCCGGCCGTCTTGCTCGCGGAGCTCCGGGCCAAGGGACGGCTGTCGGCAAGACAGTCCGATTCGTGGACAGGGAAGAGCCTGAAGGCGGGCAGCCCGACCGCGTCCACGCGGTTCCAGCACCGTCCGGTGCCGGCTGCCACGACCTCGGTGTTCACGAGGTGGACGGCCTCCCAGGGGCGCTTACCCTTGGGAAAGCCCGCATGGTTGCCGACCGCGTCCCGGATCCGGTCGGGTTGAGGACGGCGCTTGTGCGTCCCGGATGGTTCCGGAACAGGCCCCTTCTGGGTCGATCCGCAGGCGTTTAGACCGGCGTGGCAAAACCCTCGTGTTTCCATTGAGTTACGGAGAACCCGGCAGTGGCGGAAAAATCCGCCGCTCCTCCTACCCAGCGCTTGACAAAGCTGCGGCAGCGACCGATATTCCCGTCTCGTTGATTACTACGGGTTTTGGCCTGAGATTTGCTGCTGCTGCGCTGAGTGGGTGGAAGCAACGAAGCAAGGGCGAAACCGCATCCCTGAAGGCCGCTGGGCGCTAACCGGCGGCCTTCTCTTTTTCTGCAGCGTCTCCTTGACATCGATATGACGGGCGAATACCGTCTCCCTCGAACATGCTTCGTTGATTACCCATCCGAATGCTTGCGGTGGCTTGCCAGCATGTTCATGATGGACGAGCATTCGGCCCGGATCTCCGAATGGCTTGGAGCCTGGATTCGCGAAAACTGCTGAACGGCCGCCGGACCTATCCTGCAAGGCCGGCATGAACGTCGAGGGTCTTCAGGCCGGAGCCGGTCAGCACAAGGACCAGCTCCTCGTCCGGAATCTGCGGCAGGGCGGCGGCGACGGTCGCGGAGGTCGGCTCCAGGAACCAGCCGGACCGGGCGAGCCGGCCCAATGCGTCCAGGATCGCCTCTTCGCTTGCGACGGCAACCGAGCCGCCCGTGGCCCTGACCGCATCCGCCACCATCCGCCCCCTTATCGGCTGCGCGGTCGCAATCCCGTCGGCCACGGTCGGCCCTCGCGGCAGGACCCGGCCGTCGAACAGGGCGCGGATGGGGGCGTTGTTGGCCGCCTGCACTGCATGGAGGCGGGGCAGCGTGTCGATTGCTCCCGCCTCCTGCAATTCCCGGAAGCCGAGATAGAGGCCGAGGATATTGGCGCCGTTGCCGCAGGGCGCGGCCACGGCCGCCGGCGCGCGGAAGCCCAGCTGCTCCCATAGCTCGAAGGCGAGCGTCTTCGTGCCCTCCAGAAAGAAGGGCTGGCGGTTATGGCTCGCGTAGAACATCGTTTCGGCGACCGCCAGCGCCGCCTGCGCCACAGCGTCGCGGTCTCCTGCCACCTCCTGCAATTCGGCCCCGGCGGCGGCGATCTGGACCCGCTTCGCCGCCGGCGCGCCCGCCGGCGCCATGATGCGCGCATGGATACCCGCAGCGGCGGCATAGGCGGCGATGGACGCGCCGGCATTGCCGGAGCTGTCCTCCAGCAAGGCCTCTACGCCTGCCTGCTTCAGATGCGACATCATGACGGCCGCGCCCCGGTCCTTGAAGGAACCGGTCGGCATCAGATGCTCGCATTTGAACAGCAGCCGCCGGCCCTCCCAATCCGTGTCCACCAGCGGCGTGAAGCCTTCGCCCAGGCTGACCCGGCTGCTGTCATCCACGCGGATTGCGGCGCGGTAGCGCCAGAGCGACGGCTCCGAGCGGTCGATCTCGTCCGGCGCGAGGCCCGTTCCGGGCGAGAGCTCCACCAGGCCGCCATCGTCCGGCGCGCGCCAGAGCGCCCGGTCCGCCGGCCAATTCGCGCCGCTGCGCGGATTGATGTAGGAAGCACGCACCGCCAAGCCTTCCGATCCATTTTCCAATGCCGGCCGCGCCTGCGGCGCGCGCCGGGGCGCCCGCCATCATGACCGATCTTCGTAATATCGCCATCATCGCCCATGTGGACCACGGCAAGACCACGCTGGTGGACGGCCTGCTGCGCCAGAGCGGGGCCTTTCGCAGCAACCAGCGCGTCGCCGAGCGCGCCCTCGATTCCAATGCGCTGGAGCGCGAGCGCGGCATCACCATCCTCGCCAAATGCACCTCGGTCGAGTGGCGGGGCGCGCGCATCAATATCGTGGACACGCCGGGCCACGCCGATTTCGGCGGCGAGGTCGAGCGCGTGCTCGGCATGGTCGATGGCTGCCTGCTGCTGGTCGATGCCTCGGAAGGGCCGATGCCGCAGACCAAATTCGTGCTGGCCAAGGCGCTGGCGGCCGGTCTCGCGCCCATCGTCGTGGTGAACAAGGTGGACAAGCCGGACGCGCGCGCCTTCGAGGTCCAGGACGAAACCTTCGACCTGTTCGCCGCGCTGGACGCGGATGAGCGCCAGCTCGACTTCCCGACCCTATTCGCCTCCGCCAAGGAGGGCTGGGCGGCAGACGCGCCGGACGGACCGCACGACAGCCTCGGACCGCTGTTCGAGACCATTCTGGAGCGCGTGCCGCCGCCCTGCTTCGCTCCGGACGGCCCCTTTGCGATGGCGGCGGCCATACTGGAGTCGGACCCCTTTCTCGGCCGGGTCCTCACGGGCCGGATCGAGAGCGGCGAGATCGGCGCCAACCGCTCCGTCCATGCGCTGCGGCCCGGGACCGGCATTGTCGAGCGCGCCCGGACGACCCGCCTGCTCGCCTTCCGGGGCCTCAGCCGCGTCCCGGTCGAGCGCGCGGTTGCGGGCGACATCGTGGCAGTGGCCGGCCTCCAGGCCGCCACGGTCGCCGACACGCTGGCGGCGCCCGAAGTCATGCAGCCGCTGCCTGCCCGGCCCATCGACCCGCCGACGCTGGCGCTCACGCTCTCGGTCAACGATTCGCCGCTCGCCGGACAGGATGGCGACAAGCTGACCTCACGCGAAATCCGCGCCCGGTTGATGCGCGAGGCGGAAGGCAATGTCGCGATCCGCGTCACCGAGAGCGCGGAGAAGGACGCCTGCGAGGTCGCCGGGCGCGGCGAGTTGCAGATGGCGGTGCTGATCGAGACCATGCGCCGCGAAGGCTTCGAGCTGTCCGTCTCGCGCCCGCGCGTCCTGTTCGAGGCCGATCCGGAGACGGGCCGGCGTCTGGAGCCCGTCGAGGAAGTGACGGTGGATGTGGACGCCGACCATGCGGGCGCGGTCGTCGAGAAGATGGGCCTGCGCAAGGCGGAGATGGTTGACATGCGCCCGACCGGCGCCGGGCGCCAGCGCCTCGTGTTCCATGCCCCCTCGCGCGGGCTCATCGGCTATCACGGCGAGTTCCTGACCGATACGCGCGGCACCGGCGTGCTGCACCGCCTGTTCCACAGCTATGCGCCCTGGAAGGGGCGGCTGGCCGGCCGGCGACGCGGCGTCATGGTCTCGCTGGAGCGCGGCAGGGCGGCGGCCTATGCGCTCTGGAACCTGGAGGAGCGCGGGCGCCTCTTCGTCGCCCCGGGCGACGCCGTCTATGGCGGCATGGTGATCGGCGAATGCGCCCGCGGCCAGGATATCGAGGTCAATCCGCTCAAGTCCAAGCAGCTCACCAATTTCCGCGCCGCCGGCAAGGACGACGCCATATTGCTCTCGCCGCCCGAGGACATGGCGCTGGAGCGCGCCATCGCCTGGATTGCCGATGACGAGCTGGTGGAGGTGACGCCGCATGCGGTGCGTCTGCGCAAGCGTTATCTCGACATGCATGAGCGCAAGCGGCAAGCTAGGCGGATGGCGGCGGAATAGCACGGAGGGCGGTCAGATGGCGCTCGCATGGTCCCATATGGTGCTCTATGTCGAGGACAAGGAGCGCATGCTGGCCTTCTATACGGATGTGCTGGGCTTCGAGGTCACCGACCGGGGGCCGATCCGCCCGGATGACGACAGGGAGATCGTCTTCCTGAGCCAGGATCCGGAGGAGCACCACCAGGTGGCCTTCATCGACGGCAGGACGGAGGCTGGCCCCTCCAACAGCGTCAATCATGCGGCCTTCCGCATTGACGGCCTCGCGGCGCTGCGGCAGATGTCGGCGGCGCTGGACAGGGAAGGCGTTTCCTACAACCCGCGCAGCCACGGCAACACCTGGTCGATCTATTTCGAGGACCCGGAGCGCAACGGCATCGAGATTTTCTGCGACACGCCCTGGAAGGTGGCGCAGCCGCAGGCCGTCGCCTGGGACCCGGCGCTGAGCGACGACGAACTCACGCGCTGGACCGAGGAACGCTTCCGCAACCAGCCGGGCTTCGCGCCCGCCGACGCCTGAGCCGAACGGCGGGCCCATGACCGAAATCACCGTCGCCGAGGCCTATCTGGCGTTGCTGAAGGCGCGCGGCGTGGATGTGCTGTTCGCCAATCCGGGCACCGACTTCGCGCCCATCGTCGAGGCCTATGCGCGCGCCGGTGAGACCGGGCTCGATTTCCCCGCGCCGCACACCATCGTGCATGAGACCGTGGCGGTCGGCATGGCAGACGGCTACTGGCAGGCGTCCGGCCGGATGGCCGCCGTCATGGCGCATGTGAATGTCGGCACCGCCAATGCGCTGATGGGCCTCATCAATGCCCGGCGCGACAATGTGCCGATCTTTATGGCCGCCGGGCGCTCGCCCGTGACCGAGATGGGCCGCAAGGGCGCGCGCGACCGCGCGATCCACTGGGGCCAGGAAATGTTCGACCAGGCCGGCATGCTGCGCGAGGCGGTCAAGTGGGACTATGAATTGCGCCTTGCCGACCAGCTGGAGGCGGTGGTGGAGCGCGCGCTCGCCGTCGCTGCCACCCCGCCCCGGGGGCCGGTCTATTTCACCATGCCGCGCGAGATCATGGCGGAGCCGCTGCCGGGCTTCCGCCTGTCGCCGGAGCCGCGCCAGAAGCCGGTGTCTCCGGGCCTGCCGGACCCGGCCGCTGTCGCCGCAGGCGCAGCCGCGCTGTCGGCGGCGAAGCGCCCGCTGATCGTCGCCTGCCGGGGCGCGGGTTGGGATGTGCTGGCGGATTTCGCCGAGCGCTTCGCGATGCCGGTGGTCGAGTTCTGGGCAAGCCGCGCCTCGCTACCGGGCGACCACCCGATGCATGGCGGCTTCGACCCGGGCCCCTGGCTCAAGGATGCCGACGCCGTGCTGGCGCTGGACGCGATGGTCCCCTGGATGCCGGTCGAGCAGGACATTCCCGCCGGTTGCAAGGTGGTGCAGGCAGGCGCGGATCCGCTGTTCTCCGATGTGCCGATGCGCGGCTTCCCGGCAGATGTCGCCATTGCCGGGGAGCCGGCGGCCGTGCTGGAGGCGCTCGCCGCCGAAATGGCGCCGCCGCCTGCAGGCCGGGCGGGTGATGTCATGCGCCGCTGCCGTAAGGCGCGGGAGGCGCGGATCGCCGCAGCGGAAGCCGGTGGCGCCCAGACGCCGATGTCATCCGGCTGGGTCGCCCGCTGCCTCGATCGGGCGCTGCCCGACAATGCCATGATCTTCAACGAGCTCGGCGCGCCGCTGGCGGCGCTCACGATCCGCGACCCGCTCGGTTATTTCGGCGGCTCGCTGGCGGGCGGGCTCGGCTGGGGGCTGCCGGCGGCGCTCGGCGCGAAGCTCGCGCGGCCGGAGCGCCTCGCGGTCGCCTGCGTCGGCGACGGCTCCTACATGTTCGCCAACCCCGTCGCCTGCCATCAGGCAAGCGCCTCGCTCGGCCTGCCGGTGCTGACGCTCGTCTTCAACAACGGCATCTACAACGCCGTCCGCCGGGCGGCGCTCTCGGTCTATCCGGACGGCCATGCGAGCCGCGCCAATGTCATGCCGCTGACCTCGCTGGAGCCGGCGCCGCGCTATGACCTCATCGCTGAGGCGCATGGCGGGCATGGCGAGCGGGTGGAGGACCCGGCGGCGCTGCCGGACGCCTTGTCCCGCGCGATCGCGGTGGTAAGCGGAGAAGGCCGCCAGGCGCTGCTGGACATCGCCGTAGGCGTCCCCTGACCAGCGCCCGGAACGACGGGGACAGGCGCGCACGGAGAGCAGCCCCCCGGCGCATGTCATGTTGTGTCATGATCCGCATGCGCATGGGACATATGCTGTTGCCCGTCCCGGCATGATACCCTCCTTTGATAGTGTCGCAGTTTGACTTGCGGGCAAAACGAGGAGGCGGAGCGGTTCCGCGTCCGCCGTCGCCTTCCTGTCTCATCTGGTCACGGATTTCCGAAAGGCCAAGTCGATGAAGGAATTATTTCATGAATAGAGAATAAACCGCTTCCACCGGACGCGTCGGAGGCAGGTCGAGATGAGATCCGTGCAGACGGCGGTCTCAGGGCCAGAGGGCGTCCAGCGGGAAGTCCATGTCGCCGAAGGGCGGGAGCGATACGGTGCCGGCCCCATGAACCGCGCCGAGGACAACCCAGCCTTCCGCCTGCAGCGCGAAGGCTTGCAGGCTGCGGCCTACGGGTTCCACAAACCAGAGATGCTTCACCCCCTCCCGGGCGTAAATCTCCCGCTTCCCCCCGAGGTCCAGACGGCGCGTCGAGGGCGAGAGCGCCTCGCAAGCCCAGTCCGGCGCAACCATGAAGAATGGCGCATCGGGATAGTCCGGCATCGTCGTCCTGCGCCAGCCGGCCAGTTCGGGAGCGAGGATGTCCTCGCCGAAATGGAGTTCCGGTTCGAAGACAATCCACCATCCGCCCGGCCCGCTCCGGCCGAAACTGAAGGGACCGTCGAGCAGCCCTCCCAGGCGGGAACGCGCAAGCGCAGTCTAATCCGGGTCGGGTCACCACGAAAACATGCCCGACGCTCCAGCCCTATTTCGACAGCGCGTCCGCCACCTCCTTCAGCTGCGTTCTGGCGCGGAGGAGATAGAAGCCGAGCGCGGTCAGGTGCGAGGGCATGAGGAGGCCGTCTTCATAGCCGTTTGAGACCAGGAGCGGATGGAGTTCCGCGCCCTGGCGCAGGCTCGCCAGCATCTGTTGCCAGATCTTGCTCGCCTGCTTCTCGGCGATGGCCTTGTCGAAATCCACGCCGATGTCGCGCAGCAGCAGGAAATAGGCGTAGAGCCGGCCCTTGACGTTGAACAGCAGGTCGTCAGCGATGGTGTCGAACCAGCCGGCATTGGTCTCCAGCGCGCGCTTGTCGAGCGCGGCGCTGGATGCGCCCAAGTCCGCACCCACCCGGTTGAGCAGGGCGATCAGGTTGTCGGCGCGGCGGTCATAGGTCGCCTCCCCGGTCGCCAGCCGCTCATTGTAGCGGGCGAGCGCCTGGGCGGCGCTCAGATACTGGCGCTGCGCCGGCGCCACCGGCAGCAGGCCGCCCGAGCCCCAATACCAGATGCGTCCGTCATATTTCAGCAGGCCGGCGGCCCGGTCGAGATCGGCGTCGATGGCGCTCGATCCGCGCGTGCGGCCGAGTTGATCGCCCATCTCGATGGCGAAGCGCGAGACGGCATACATCAGGCCAAGCTGGTAGTTCGGCATGTTGTCGAGCGCCGCCGCCGGGTGCCAGAAGGGCTTGTTCGGCGCCCAGCGCTCGATCTCGCGCTCGACCAGCGCCGCTGCCGTCGCCACCGCCTTGGAGCCGCCGGCGTCATAGGCGGTCGGGCGGGGCTCGAAGCCCGTGTCATCGTCGATATGCGTATAGACGGCCATGCCGAGCGGATACCAGAGCAGCAGGAGCAGCAGGACGCCGATCAGGGTCCAGCGGAGCCAGGGCCGGGAGCCGCGCCAGTCATGCATCCGGACGCGGTCGCGCGCCACCGTCAGCCAGCCCGCGCCCCGGTCGATCAACGCGCGCATATGTCCTCCCGCTTCGCCTGCCGCCCTCCCCTACAGATTGGGACGCAGCCGGGCTTTGGCAATGCGTCAGGCGGTAACGCGCTCGACGCGCCCGCCGGCGCCCCGGATCCGGTCCAGCATCCGGGAGAGCGAGCCCTCCATGTCGAGGCCCCGGCATAGGTCTTCCAGCAAGACGGTCTCGAATCCGGACGTGAGCGCGTCGAGCGCCGAGAAGCCGACGCAGAAATCGGTCGCAAGCCCGGTCAGCACCACCCGCTCGACGCCGCGCTCGCGCAGATAGCCGGCGAGTCCGGTCGGCGTCGTGCGGTCGTTCTCGAAGAAGGCGGAATAGCTGTCGATGCCGGGCCGGAACCCCTTGCGCAGCACGAGGTCGGCGCCGTCGGTGCGCAACGCCGGGTGGAACGCCGCGCCGGGCGTGCCCTGCACGCAATGGTCCGGCCAGAGCACCTGCTCGCCATAGTCGAGCCGGCCGGTGTCGAAGGGCTGCTTGCCCTCATGGCTGCTTGCGAAGGAGGCATGGCCCGGCGGGTGCCAGTCCTGGGTCAGCACCTTGCAGGCAAAGCGGTCCCAGAGCCGGTTGATGCCGGGCACGACGGCCTCGCCGCCCGGCACGGCCAAGGCTCCGCCCGTGCAGAAATCATTCTGCACATCCACCACCAGCAGCGCCTCCATGAGTTCGTCCTCCTTGCGCGGCGCCGCCTGCCCGGTCAGAGATCCGGGTGGCGGTCCGGCCAGCCGGTTGCGCGCTCATAGGCGCGGGCGACGCGGTAGATCGTGGCTTCGTCGAAATTCCTGCCCGCAATCTGGAAGGAAAGCGGCATGCCGGCGGCGGAAAACCCGGCCGGCACCGCCAGCGCCGGATGGCCGGTGACATTGAAGGGCTGGCGCGCCTGGCGCGAATAGGTGCGCAGCACCTCCGCTTCGTCCTCGATGGCGCAGGCGGGCTCCATGCTGGATGCGCAGATGAGCGCGTCCACGCCGGCGAGCGCCGCCGACATGCGCCGCGTGCAACGGCCTCGCTCCCTGAGCGCGCGCAGATAGTCCCCGGCGGACAGATAGGCGCCCGCGATCAACCGCTCGCGACCGAGCCGGCCATAGGCTTCGGGCTTCTCCTTCAGCCAGCATTCGTGGATCGACCAGGCCTCGGCCCAGAGGATAATGCGGTTCACCCGCGAATAGTCCTGCAACGGGCCGGGATCGACCTCGACAATGTCCACGCCCTCGCCTTCCAGCAAACGGAGCGCCGCGTCTATCGCGGCGCGCATCTCCGGCGCGGCCGGCATGTCCTCCTCGTGCCAGCGGCGCACATGACCGATCTTCATGCCCCTGACGCCCCGTTCCAGCCCGGCGGTATAGGAGGGCACGGGTTCATCCGCGCTTGCCGGGTCGTCCGGGTCGTGGCCGGCCAGCACTTCCAGCGCCAGCGCATTGTCCTCGACCGTGCGCGTCATCAGGCCGATATGGTCCATCGACCAGGAGAGCGGCGCCACGCCCGCCCGGCTCACCCGCCCGTATGTCGCCTTCATGCCGACAATGCCGCAACAGGAGGCCGGGTTGCGCACCGAGCCGCCCGTGTCCGTGCCGAGCGCCAGCGGGAAAAGCCCCGCCGCCACGCCGGCGCCCGAGCCCGAAGAGGAGCCGCCCGGATGGCAGTCCGTGTTCCAGGGATTGCGCGCCGGCGGCCAGGGCAGGTCGAAGCTTGGGCCGCCAATGGCGAATTCATGCGTCGAGAGCTTGCCGAGCAGCACGCCGGCCGCTGTTTCCAGGCGCCGCGTGACGCCGGCGTCTTTCGCCGCGACATTGTCCTTCAGCACCGCCGAATGCGCTGTCGTTGGCACGCCCGCCACATCGATGATGTCCTTGAGGCCGAAGGGCACGCCGTGCAGCGGGCCGCGCACGGGGCCCTTGTCCAACGCGGCGGCGCGCGCGCGGGCCCGGTCCGCCAGCAGCGCAATGAAGGCGTCGAGCTTCGGGTTCACCGCCTCGATCCGCGCCAGCAGCGCCTCGGTGTATTCCAGCGCCGAAAGCTCCCGCCGGCGGAGCGCCCGCGCCGCTTCGGCGAGCGTCAACCAGTGGAGCGCCGTCACCGGCCGGGCTCCGCGCGCCAGGTCAGCGCCGGCTCCTCATACATGTGGTGGTCGCGCGGCAGCGCGGCGGCCAGCTCGTCCGCCAGCTTCGTGCCAGCATTGAGCGCGGCCCGGTCCTCGCCGGCCAGATGGTCGAGGCCGGCAGCCCTTGCGCGTGCATCTTCGGTCAATATGCGAACTCCTCGAATACCGGATCGACCTTGCCGCCCCAGCGCCCTTCGAACAACGCCCGTTTGCGCTCGGCGGCGGTGACGCCGCTATCCGCGATCTCCTCAAGGTCGGTCAGGAAGCCGGTTTCGTCATTGCCGGCGCCATCGAGGCGCGCGCGCGCCTTCAGCCCCTGCCGGGCGATGGCGACCACGTCCCTGGCGATATCGCGCAGCGACCGGCCGCCGGCCTCCGCGGCAAAGCCGAGGCGCGGCGCCTCCGCGCGCAGCCTTTCGCGCTCTTCGCCGGTCCAGTGCTTGCAGAGGTCCCAGGCGGCGGCGCGGGCCGCGCCGTCATAGAGCAGGCCGATCCAGAGCGCCGGCAGGCCGCAGAGCCGCCCCCAGGGGCCGCCATCGGCGCCGCGCAGTTCCAGATAGCGCTTCATCCGCACTTCCGGGAAGGCGGTCGTCACATGGTCTTCCCAGTCGCCGATATGCGGGCGCTCGCCCGGCAGCTCCAGCAGCCGCCCTTCGAGGAAATCGCGGAAGGACCGGCCCGCCACATCGATATAGCGCCCGTCGCGATAGACGAAATACATCGGCACATTGAGGCAGTATTCGGCATAGCGCTCAAAGCCGAATCCGTCCTCGAACACGAAGCCCAGCATGCCGCAGCGGTCCGGGTCGGTGTCGGTCCAGACATGCGAGCGCAGGCTCACATGGTCCGTCAACCCGCCCTCCCTGAACGGCGAGTCGGCAAACAGCACCGTCGTCAGCGGCTGCAGGGCGAGCGAGAGGCGGAACTTGTCCACCATGTCCGCCTCGTCGGCATAGTCGAGATTGACCTGCACGGTGCAGGTGCGGAGCATCATGTCGAGGCCCAGCGAGCCGACCGTGGGCATGTAGCGGCGCATGACGGCGTAGCGGCCCTTCGGCATCCAGGGAATGTCCTCCCGACGCCATTTCGGGTCGAAGCCGAGGCCGAGGAAGCCGAGCCCCATCTCATCGCCCACCTGCCGGCACTGGTCGAGATGGTCATGCACCTCGTCGCAGGTCTGGTGGACCGTCTCCAGCGGCGCGCCGGACAACTCGAACTGCCCGCCCGGCTCCAGCGTGATGCTCGCTCCGTCCATGACAAGCGCGATGGTCTTCCCGGCCTCGCGCTTGGGCGTCCAGCCGAAGCGCTCCAACCGGCGCAGCAGCTCGCCTATGCCGTCCGGGTCGTCATAGCCGGGCCGCGAAAAGTCGGACCGCCTGAAGACGAACTTCTCATGCTCGGTGCCGCAGCGCCAGCCTGCGGGCGGCTTACAGCCCTGCTCGAACCACTCCACAAGCTCGCGATGGTCTTCTATCGCGCCTTCCGCCTCTACCACCGCCGCCATCGGCCGTTCCCTCGCTTCACGCGCCACCGCCCCAAATCGCCTGTTGCATCGAGAGCGCGGCCACGACCGCCGTTTCCGCCCGCAGGATTCGCGGGCCGAGATCGACGAGGTGAACGAAACCGGTTTCGATGAAAGCGTCAAGTTCCGCCGCTGCAAAGCCGCCTTCCGGGCCGAGCAAAAGCCCGCCGGGCGAAGGCCCGGCCTGCATCGGCACGCCGCCTGGATGGCAGGCCGCGAGCGCCCGCGCCGCCGGCCATGCCGTCAACAGGTCACGCAAGGGCGCAAGCGGCGCGATCTCCGGCACATCGAGGCGTCCGCATTGCTCAGCCGCTTCGATGGCGATGCGACAGAGGCGCTCCGGATTGAGCCGGTCCACCGCGCTGCGCTCGGCGATGAAGGGCAGGATGCGCGCGGCGCCGAGCTCCGTCGCCTGGCGCACGGCGAGATCCGCCATGCCGCGCTTCGCCGGCGCGAAGGCCAGCCAGATATCGGGCGACGCGGCCTGGGGGCGCAGACGCCGCAGCACCGCCGCCTGCCCGCCGCCGCGTTCCAGCATGCCGATCTCCGCCTCCCACTCCCCGTCCCGGCCGTTGAAGAGCCCGAGCCGGTCGCCGGCGCGCCGGCGCATCACCCGGCCGAGCCACGCCGTCTGCCCGCGATCGAGCGGCACGGACGCGCCCTCATCCAGCCCGGCATCGACGAACAGACGCAGCATCCCGTTCCTCCCCCTCAGGCCGGGCCCTCATGCTGTCGTCGGCGCTGTCTTCGCGGCCGTGATCGCCCGCGCCGGCCGCCGCCCTCAGCGCCCGGAAAAGGCGGCCGGGCGCTTCTCGCGGAAGGCGGCGACGCCCTCCTTGTAGTCCTGCGTCCGGCCGGCGGCGGTCTGGGTGTCGGCCTCCAGCTTAAGCTGCGCGCTGTAGTCGTTCTCCAGGCTTTGCCAGCAAAGCCGGCGGATCATGCCAAGCGCGGCCGGGCCGTCGGCGAGCCGGCGCGCGATCGCCATCGCCTCGTCCATCAGCGCGTCGTCGTCCACGACCCGGTTGACCATGCCCCACTCAAGCGCCGTTTCCGCCGGCAGCCGTTCCGCGAGCATGGAGAGCTCCATGGCGCGGGCCATGCCCACAAGGCGCGGCAGGATCCATGTGGCGCCGCCGTCCGGGACGAGGCCGATGCGCGCAAAGGCCTGGAGGAAATAGCTCGACCTTGCGGCGATGCGGATATCGGCCGAGAGCGCGAAGCTCATGCCGATGCCCGCGGCAACGCCGTTGACGGCGGAGACGACCGGAATGGAGGACGCGCGCAGCCGCTCCAGCGTCGGGTTGTACCAGCCTTCCAGATCGCCCTTCTGCTCGCCGCGCGCCTCGGCGTCGCGGTCGCGGGGCGGGCGGTCGGGATCGTTCAGGTTCGCGCCCGAACAAAAGGCCCGGCCATTGCCGGTCAACAGGATACAGCGCGCCTCGCTCGCCTCGATATGGTCGAGCGCAGCGGAAAAATCCTCGCGCAGCCGGTGGCCGATCGCGTTCAGCACCGCCGGATCGTTGAAGGCGAGGATCGCCACGCCTTCAGCGAAGCGCAGTTCCATCTTGCCATTGCTGGTCATGACGCAGTCCGGTCCTCTCGCATCGATATCAGATAAGGCTCAACTGTCGCCGCCACCAGCCGCGCCGGGGCCCGGGCTCCGACTCACGGGGCGCGGGCTCCGACTCAGCGGCCGGGCCGGGTTCCGGCTCGGGCGCCGCATCCTCCGCCGTCGCATCCTGCGCCTCCGGTTCCGGCGACGCTTCTTCGGCCGGCATGTCCTGCGACTCCGGCTCCGGCGACGCCTCTTCCGCTGCCGCGTCCTGCGGCTCCGGCTCCGGCTCCGGCTCCGGCGGCGCATCCTCTACCGGCGCGCTCTGCGCCTCCGGTTCCAGCGGCAGCTCGTCGGAAATGGCGGCCTCGGCCGCCTCGGCAACCTCTTCCTTCTTGCGGCGCGTGCGCCGGCGCTTTGGCTTCGGAGACTCCTCCGGCGGCTCGGCGACATCCGCTTCCGCCGGAGGGGCGGCCTCGGCCTGGTCCGCCGCTGGTTCGGCGGCGGTCTCGGCCGGCGCGTCTTCCTTCTTGCGCGTCCTGCGCCGCCGCCTCGGCTTGGGCGCGTCCTCGACGGCCTCCGGGGCGTCCGCCGTCACGACCGGCGGCGTCTCGGGCTCCTGAGCGACCGGCTCCGAGGCCGCGGCGACGGCGGCGGCGCGGCGCCTCCGGCGCGGCTTCGGCGCCTCCACAGCCGGAGCGGGCTCCGGTTCCGGTTCCGGTTCGGTTTCGGGTTCGGCCTCTGCGGCCTCGGAAGCCGCGGCCGCCTCGACGGCTTCTGCCTCCTCGGAGGCGCCGCCCTTGCGCCGCCGACCGCCCCGCCGGCTGCGCCGTTTGCGCTTCGCCGCGCCGTCCTCGTCTTCGGCGGCCGCTTCGGGCGTTTCCTCCGCTACGTCGTCGGCGACGGCAACAGCAGCGACGGCCGGTTCGACCCTGGCGCCCTCCTCCCGGGGTTTGGGCATGAGGCTTTCGAAGCGCCAGGCGCCGGGCGGTTGCGAGTCGTCGCGCTGAAGCAGAACCTCGACGCCGTGGTCGCTGGCGAGGCGGTTCAACAGGTCCCGCTTGTGGTTGAGCAGGTAGAGCGCCGTGTCGGTCGAGAGATAGACGGACAGCACCGCATGCCCGCCGCCCAGCGCCTCCTGCTCAATGGCGCGGGCCGTCTGCAGGGCGCTCGATTCGACGGACCGCATGAAGCCGGAGCCATTGCAATGCGGGCAGGCGACGGTGCTGCTTTCGTGAATGCTCGGCCTGAGCCGCTGGCGCGACATCTCCAGCAGTCCGAGCGCGCTGATTCGCCCGACGTGAACCCGGGCCCGATCCGAGCTCAGCGCCTCCTTCAGCCGGCGTTCGACCTGCGAATTGTGGCGTCGGTCCTCCATGTCGATGAAGTCGATCACAACGATGCCGGCGAGGTCGCGCAGGCGCAGCTGGCGGCCCACCTCCACCGCCGCCTCGAGATTGGTCCTGAGCGCCGTCTCCTCGATATCGCGCTCGCGCGTCGCCCGTCCGGAGTTCACGTCGATGGCCACCAACGCTTCGGTCGAGTCGATGACCAGATAGCCGCCCGATGGAAGCTCCACCCGCGCCGTATGCAGATTGTAGAGCTGGTCCTCTATGCCGTGGGCGACAAACAGCGGTTCCGCACTGTCCTTGTATTGCTGGACCCGTTTGGCATGGCTCGGCATCAACGCCTTCATGAAGTCCTTGGCGTTGCGATAGGCTTGGTCGCCCTCCACCAGCACCTCGTCGATATCGCGCCCGTAAATGTCGCGTATCGCGCGTTTCACGAGATCGGCTTCCTCGTAGATGAGCGCCGGCGCCGTGCTCAGCAGCGTGTCCTGGCGAATCCGCTCCCAGGTGCGGTTCAGGAAGTCGTAGTCGCGCTTGATCTCGGTCTTGGTTCGCTTGACGCCGGCGGTCCGCATGATGACCGCCATGCCTTCGGGCACCGCCAGGCCCTCGACGATGGTCTTCAGCTTGCGCCGGTCGGCCGCATTGGTGATCTTGCGCGAAATGCCGCCGCCATGCCCGGTATTGGGCATCAGCACGCAATATCTGCCGGCGAGCGAGAGATAGGTGGTCAGCGCCGCGCCCTTCGTGCCGCGCTCTTCCTTGGAGACCTGCACCAGCACGATCTGGCGGCGCTTGATGACCTCCTGGATCTTGTACTGGCGGCGCAGCTTGTTGGCCCGACGCCTGTCTTCCTGCGCCTCGTCGCACCCATTGGCCCGGGCCTCAGCTTCCTCGCCGTCCTCGTCCTCGACCTCGCCGCCCTCGAGATCGCTTTCGCGGCGCGCGGCGGCGTCCTCCTCGATCAATGCCTGGCGGTCTTCCTGGGGGAGCCGGTAGTAGTCGGGATGGATATCCGTGAACGGCAGAAAACCGTGCCGGTTGCCGCCATATTCGACAAAGGCGGCCTGCAGCGATGCTTCGACGCGGGCGATCTTGCCGAGATAGATATTGCCTTTCAGTGTGGTCCGGCCCGCGGCTTCGTAGTCGAAGTCCTCAAGCCGGCGTTCGTTTACGACAGCGATCCGGGTTTCTTCCGGATGCGCTGCATCGATGAGCATGCTCCTGGTCATTAAGGCGGGGCTCCGCGAATGCGGCAGCGCAGGGGCGGGGGCAGCGATCCGGAGGGCGCATAACAGTTATTTCGGCCTCCGACCGCGCGGGCTCGGCCGCCCGGGCGCGCCGTGGATGGGACATTGAACGCGCATTGCCAGTCCGTGCAGACCCCGGCAGGCTGAACTTTTACTGGCGGCGCAAACGAAAAGCAGTTTCGGATGGCGACAGGAACAGTCCGCCGGGCGCAGGAACACAAACCAGCAAGCGTTTGCTATAATAACCCGTTAGCCATGTGGCGGCAATCGCTAATCTGGGCCCTGCTGCTTGCCGCTTTGGGCGCGGCGCCGGCGCAGGCCTTCGAGATCGAGGGCATGCGCTTGGCTGCGCGCGGCAATGGCGCGCGGCTGGTGCTGGACCTCTCGGCTGAAACACCGTTCCGCGCCTTCACGCTGCGCGAGCCCGACCGCGCCGTCATCGATCTGCCGGCGCCGGACAAGGCCGTCGAATTGCCGACCCGGCGCGCCGGCCCGGTCGCCGGACTGCGCGCCGGCGCGTTCGATGCGGGCATCTGGCGCCTCGTGCTCGACCTCGATACGGCCATGCGAGTCGAAGCGGCCGGCATCTGGCCGCCCGCGCAAGGCCGGGGGCATCGGTTCGTGATGGACCTGGTGCCGCTCGGCGCGGGAGACCCGGCGGGCGGGCGCTTCGGCGGCCTGGCGCCGGAAGCGGGCCGGCCGGTCATTCCCGTGCCGCGATTGCCGCCGGACCTGGAAAGACCGACCATCGTGATCGACCCCGGCCATGGCGGCGTCGATCCGGGCGCGATCGGCCGCAGCGGCGTTCACGAAAAGGCGATCGTGCTCGAATTCGCCGCCACGCTCGCGCTCCGTCTCGCAGCGAGCGGTCGATACAATATCCGCCTGACGCGCAATGACGACCGGTTCCTGCCGCTGCGCCGGCGCGTCGCCATCGGCCATTCGGCGCGCGCCGACCTGTTCATTTCCCTCCACGCGGACTCCGTGGCGCGCGGCGACGCCCGCGGCGCATCGCTCTACACGCTGTCGGAAAGAGGTTCGGACGGGCTCGCAAGGGAGCTCGCGGTCCAGGAGAACAGCACCGACCTGATCGCCGGGCTTGCATTTGACGGCGACGCCGATGTCGCCGGGCATCTCATCGACATGCAGCAGCGCAGCGCCACCAACCGCTCGGTGGAATTCGCGAAATTGCTGCTGTCCGAGCTGGAGGCGCGCGTGCCGCTTTTGCGCCGCCCCCGCCGGTCTGCCGGCTTCCGGGTGCTGAAATCGCCCAGGGTGCCCTCCGTGCTGATCGAGCTGGGCTTCCTGTCGAGCCTGTCCGACGAGCGCCGGCTCAGGGAGGCCGCGACGCGGGAAAAAATGGCGGACGCCATCGAGACCGCGCTCGCGCGCTACTTTGCCGGGCGGCGCGGGTGAGCCTTGATTTTGCCACGAAACTGGTCTGTTTCTGGGCGTGATGAGACTCGTGCTGCGCATCTTCTCCTGGCTCTTCTGGATTGCCGCTGCGGGCATGACCGCCGTCGGCATCGCCGCGCTTGTCGTGGCGGACCATTTCGGGCGCGGCCTTCCGGCCCATGGCTGGCTTGCGACCTATGAGCCGCCGGTCGCCACCCGCGTACATGCCGGCGACGGCCGGCTGCTGGCTGAATTCGCGCTCGAGCACCGCCTGTTCGTCCCGGTCGAGGCGATCCCGAAGCGGGTCGTCGATGCATTCCTGGCGGCGGAGGACAAGACCTTCTACAGCCATGCCGGCCTCGACCCGGCCGGGCTGTTGCGCGCTGTCTATACGAATGTCCGCAGCAGGCTTTCCACTGCGGCGCGCCGGCCTGTGGGCGGCTCGACAATCACGCAGCAGGTCGCCAAGAATTTCCTGCTGAGCGCGGAGGTTTCGATAGAGCGCAAGATCAGGGAGGCGATCCTAGCGTTCAGGCTGGAACGGGCGCTGCCCAAGGACGCCATACTGGAGCTCTATCTGAACCAGATCTATCTGGGCTACGGCTCCTATGGCGTTGCCGCCGCCGCGCTCAATTATTTCAACAGGTCGCTCGACGAGCTGACAATCGCCGAGGCCGCCTTCCTCGCCGCCCTGCCCAAGGCGCCCAACAACTACCATCCCGTCCGGCGTCGCGCCCAGGCGGTCGGGCGCCGCGACTGGGTGGTCCGGCGCATGCGGGAGGACGGGCGCATATCGCCGGTCGAGGCCGAGGAGGCGATCGCGGCGTCGCTCGAAATCCGCTCCCGCGATGCCACTGAATTTTTCGAGGCCGACTGGTTCGCCGAGGAGGTTCGCCGGGAGCTGATGGCGGTCTTCGGGCAGGAAAAGCTCTATTCCGGCGGGCTGTCCGTCCGCACCACCATTGACCCGGAATTGCAGCGGATCGGCGAGCGCGCCTTGCGCGCCGGCCTGCAGGACTATGACCGCCGCCATGGCTGGCGCGGCCCCCTCGCCCGGCTCGACAAGGACGATCTCGAAACGGCGCTCTCGGCCGCGCCCCGCCCTCCGGGGCTCAGCCCCTACCGCCTTGCTGCGGTCACCGGCGTTTCGGCCGGGGCTGCGGCCATTCTGCTGCGGGATGGCGGGACGGGGCGCGTCCCGCTCCAGCAGGCGCGATGGGCCCGGCGCGCGTTGGCGGAGGGGAAGGTCGGCGCGGCGCCGAAGCGCATGCAGCAGATCCTTGAGGTCGGGGACCTGGTTGCGGTCGAACCGGTCGAGGCCAACGCGGAAGGCGCCTGGGCGCTGCGCCAGATCCCCGAGATCGAAGGCGCGTTGATCGCCATGGACCCGCATACCGGGCATGTGCTCGCCATGGTGGGCGGCTATGACGCCGAGCGCAGCGAGTTCAACCGCGCGACCCAGGCGATGCGCCAGCCGGGATCGGCCTTCAAGCCCTTCGTCTATCTGGCGGCGCTGCAACGGGGCTACACGCCTGCCACGCTGCTGGCCGACATGCCGATCGTGATCGACCAGGGCGGGGATCTCGGCCTCTGGCGGCCGAGAAATTACGCCGGATCCTTCCACGGGATCGTGCCGATGCGAATCGGCGTCGAGAAGTCCCGCAATCTGATGACGGTGCGCCTCGCCCGGGCCGTCGGCATGGCCGATATCGCGGCCGTCGCCGGCCGGTTCGGCATCCAGGAGGACATGCCGGAAATGCTGTCGATGTCGCTTGGCGCGGGCGGGACCACGCTCTCCCGGATGACGGCCGCCTATGCCATGCTCGCCAATGGCGGCCGGCGCATTGCGCCCACCATGATCGACCGCGTCCAGGACCGGAACGGGCGCACCGTCTTTCGCCATGAGCAGCGGACCTGCCCGGGCTGCAATGCGCTCGACGAACTCGGCCCCGAAGTGCCCTATCCGCCGGACCCGCGCGAGCGCATCGCGGATGCGCAGAGCGTCTATCAGGTGGTGTCGATGCTGGAGGGGGTGGTGCTGCGCGGCACCGGGCGCCGGCTGCGCACGATCGGCAAGCCGCTTGCCGGCAAGACGGGCACGACCAGCGACTATATCGACGCCTGGTTCGTGGGCTTCGCCTCCGACCTGGCGGTGGGCGTTTATGTCGGCTTCGACCGGCCGCGCACACTCGGCCATGCGGAGACCGGCTCCTCGGTGGCGGCGCCGGTATTCGGCGCCTTCATGCAGGACGCGCTCGCCAGGGCGCCGGCAGCGCCCTTCCGGATCCCGCCCGGCATGTCGTTCCTGCGTATCGGCCGCACCACCGGCAGGCCGGCCGCGCCCGGCGAGTCCGACATCATCCTGGAAGCCTTCAAGCCCGGAACCGAGCCGCGCCCCGGAGCGCCCGGCCGCGCGCCGGCAGGCGGCGGCGGGGGCATTTCCGGTATATACTGACCCGGTTCCGATCCCGGTTTCGGTGGAGACTGTTCGATGCGTGCAGAAGCGCAGGCCCTGGTGGATGACATCCGCGACAGCCTTGCCCTCATCCGGAGGCATCTTTGACTGGGATGCGTCACTGGCGCGGCTGGAGGCGCTGAACGCAGAGGCCGAAACGCCCGAACTCTGGAACGACCCGGCGCGCGCGCAGGAGGTCATGCGCGAACGGACGCGTCTGGCTGACGGGCTGGAAGGCTTTCGCGCGCTTGAGACTGCGCTGGACGACGCGATCACGCTCTACGAGCTCGGCGAGGCGGAAGAGGACGAGGGCGCGCTTGAGGAAGCCGAAACCGAGCTCGAATCGATCCGGGAACGGGCCGCCCGCCGCCGGCTGGAGAGCCTGCTTTCCGGCGAGGCCGATGGCAATGACTGCTATCTGGAGGTCAATGCCGGGGCGGGCGGCACGGAGGCTCAGGACTGGGCCCAGATGCTGCTGCGCATGTATGTGCGCTGGGCGGACGCCGGCAGCTACAAGCTGGAATGGATCGAGGAAAGCCCCGGCGAGGAAGCGGGCATCAAGTCCGCCTCCGTGCGCATCAAGGGCGAGAACGCCTATGGCTGGCTGAAGACCGAGAGCGGCGTCCACCGCCTGGTCCGTATCTCGCCCTTCGACAGCCAGTCGCGCCGCCATACCAGCTTCGCCTCGGCCTGGGTCTATCCGGTGGTGGACGACAAGATCGAGGTCGAGATCGACGAGAGCGAGCTCCGGGTCGATGTCTATCGCGCGTCCGGGGCCGGCGGGCAGCATGTCAACAAGACGGAGAGCGCCGTGCGCATCACGCATATGCCGACCGGCATCGTCGTGCAGTGCCAGAATGACCGCTCGCAGCACCGCAACCGGGCGACCGCCATGGCGATGCTGAAGGCGCGGCTCTATGAGCACGAGCTCCAGCGGCGCGAGGCCGAGGCGGCGGCGGAGCAGGCGGCGAAGGCGGATATCGGCTGGGGCAACCAGATCCGCTCCTATGTGCTGCAACCCTACCAGATGGTGAAAGACCTGCGCACCGGCGTGGAGAAGGGCAACGCCCAGGGCGTGCTGGACGGCAATATCGACGACTTCCTGAGCGCGGCGCTGGCCGCCCGCGTCGGCACGGACCGAGCGGGAGACGGGGGCCGGTGACTCCCGATGACAAGAGATTTCGTCCGATCGGGACCGCGCCGGCCTGGAGCGATGAGGTCTTCGACAGCTGCGCTGAATTGACGGCGTTGCTGGAGGCGCATGCCTATCGCTTCGCCCGGACCATGCCCGGCGCGCCGCATTCCTACACGCTCAAGCGGACATGGGAGAGCGGGGCGCTGTTCGTCGAGGCGCTCGGGAAGATGCGGGCGGTGGAGCGCGTCGAGGAGTTCTTCAAGGGCTGGTGGTATCGCCGCTTCACCGCGAATGGCTACAAATACTGGACGATGGGGGCGAATCTCGACCATATCCTCATCAACCGGGCCATTCACGACCTTGCGTTCGATCCTTACGCAGCGATTGCCGACTCATACGATCTCGGACTCCACAGCAGGGAGGCCGATATAGAGCGGAGCGAACGGGTCTATCGGGCGCTGGAGATCGGGCCGGAGGCCGACATTCTCGACATCGGTTGCGGCGCCGGGACGCTCGTCGATTTCCGGTTCGCGGACATAGAGCCGGAGCGCTATGTCGGCATCGACCCTAGCCGGGGCATGCTCGGCGTCTTCGCAGACAAGCATCCCGAGTTCCGCAGCCGCCTGGTCCGCACCCGGTTCGAAGATTACTGGCCGAAACCCGGGCGGAAATTCGACCTGGTTCTGGCGCTCTGCGGCGCGCCTTCCTATATCGG